>Ga0207693_10001405_pt1 | contig 21359 bp, 18 predicted proteins | sample LARL81metaG_FD_184347 | JGI IMG/M metagenome (GOLD analysis project Ga0207693, IMG submission 184347) | Corn, switchgrass and miscanthus rhizosphere microbial communities from Kellogg Biological Station, Michigan, USA - LAR L8-1 metaG... | ecosystem: Host-associated > Plants > Roots >... | reverse complement strand
GGGGTCCCCCGGGAAAACACTGCGAGCCCCGGCGAGGGCCCAAAGAGGCCCGAGCATAGAGCGACGCCGGGTGGCTACGGGGGCAAACCACCCGGCGTCGCATTCATCGGCGTTCCGACGGGGGCCCGGAACGCCGGCAGTGGTGCCCCGACGGGGGACCAGAGCACCGGTATGCATGTTACACGGAAGACCCTAGGCTCGTGTCAAGACCTAGCTATAAGGGAAGCGCCGCGCCGATAGGGCGGACGTCTCCGCAGATCAGTCGGTTACCCGCCGGTAGATTGCGTTCCGTAGTCATTCCGCTCATCGGACCGCGGGAAGGGCACGCCGTCAGTGGCTGAAGTCGTCGCCGAGCCACTAGTGGCGGAACGTGACGGGTCCGGGGAAGGGCCCGAGTACCGCTCCGGCAGGTTGGGCTCATAGGGCCGCAGCCCCCGGGTGCTGCTCGGCTCTCGCCCGCCATTAGCAAATACCACCGCAAAATAAGGGATCACGATGGCACCGACGGCCGGAATCGCGGCCACCCAGCCCGCGTGCGCGACGAACAGGAGGATGGCAACCACGAAGCAGACAACACGGATTCCCATCATCACCAGGTATCTGCGCTCACGGAAAGCGATGTCCTCAGACATCGGCCGCTTCGCATCCGTAACCAGCGAGACGTCCTGGCGGCGCGTCCGGTGAACCATCCTCACGTCCCCCACGCTATGCCTGGTTACAGAAAGCGTCCAAGTCGGCCGACACGAGCGGGAAGAAAAAAATTCGGTGCTTTGTCCGCATGGCGAACACCGCCGGCCCGGTTGTCCGCATGCCGAACATCGCGGGCGTCGGCACCGGAGATCCTCAGCACCAGACACGCCGCGGCGAGCGGAGAAGAGTAGGGTACGGCGGCGCAGGAACCGATCAAGCACGTGGAGGAGACATGGCAGATCGCACCTACCGGGTGACCGAGATCGTCGGCACCTCTCCCGACGGCATCGAGCCGGCCGTGCACAACGCGCTGCGCCGCGCCGGGCAGACGCTGCGCCACCTGGACTGGTTCGAGGTGACGCAGATCCGCGGCCAGATCGTGGATGACGAGATCGCCCATTTCCAAGTGGGGCTGAAGGTCGGATTCCGGCTCGAGGACACCTGAGGCCCCGGCTCCCGGCCGGGCCGGGTTAGGCGGTGTTCCCGGCTAGTTGGCCTGGCTCACCGACGACATGTTGAAGTCTTCGATGCGCGCGGGCGGCATGGCCACCCTGGTGAAATAGTCGCTCCACTCACGCGGCAGCGCGGGCTCGGACCGGCCTACCTCGGCCAGCCGGTGCAGCATCCCCACCGGGCTCTCGTTGAACCTGAAGTTGTTCACCTCACCGGTGACCTCGCCGTTCTCCACCAGGTACACGCCGTCCCTGGTAAGCCCGGTGAGCAGCAGCGTCTGCGGGTCGACCTCCCGGATGTACCACAGGCAGGTGAGCAGCAGGCCACGGCGGGTGTTGGTCACCATCTCGTCCAGCGTCGCCGGGCCGGGTGCCGCGGGCTCGAGGATCAGGTTGTCGATCGCGGGCGTGACCGGCAGGCCGGACAACTGCGCGGAGTACCGGGTCTGCAGCAGCGCCGACAGCTTCCCCTCGCGAATCCAGTCGGTGGGCTGCAGGGCCAGCCCGTTGTCGAACACCGACGAGTCCCGGCTGGAGGCGTGCGCGATGACGAACGGAGCGCATTCCAGGCCGGGCGCCGCCGGGTCGCTGCGCAGGGTCACGGGCAGGTTGGCCAGTTGCTCGCCTACCCGGGTGCCGCCGCCGGGCGTGCTGAACACCGTCCGCCCGTCGAGCGCGTCCTTGGCCCCGGCCGACCAGTACATATAGGTGAGCAGATCAGCCATGGCCCCGGGCGGCAGCAGGGTCTCGTACCGGCCGGCCGGCAGCTCGACCCGGCGCCTGGCCCACTCGAGCCGTTGCGCCAGGCTGGCGTCCATGGCCGTCACGTCCACGTCGGTGAAGTCGCGGCTGCCGGTGCCGACCCAGGCCGAGTGCGCGAAACCCGCGGACTTCGCGTTCAGCTCGACCTTGCCGGACGGCTGGTCGTGGCGCAGCCGCAGCCCGCTCGACGTGCCGAGGAACAAGCAGGACAGGTCGTGCTCGGCATAGCCATACAGCTTCTGGTCCCGGCCCGCGGCCGCCTCGAACGCGTGCCCCAGCGCCGGGGTGAAGCCGCGGAACACCCCGATCTCGGTCCGGCTGACCGGGTCGTCCCAGTGCCCGGCGGACTCAGACGCGTCCGGGCTGCCCGGCCCGAGCAGCGGCTGGGCGTCTTCGGCCGGGGAGCTCTGCTCTGCCGCCTGCTCGGCCGCCCGCACGACCTCCTCGACCTGATCTTCCCGCACGCCCGACCTGGACACCACGCCGGCTGTCGCCTCATCGCCCTTGCGCCGCACCGCGATGACCGTGAGCCGACGGGATTGCGACACCCCGTTTGTGGTCAGCGTGTTGCCCGCCCAGCGCAGGTTGGCCGAGGAGTTCTCCTCAGCGATCACGGTGCAGTCCTCGCAACGGGCCGCGGCCACCGCGCGCTCCACGCTGCGCTGCGGCGAGTACCCCGCCTCGCCACTGACGGTCATGCTGCCTCCTCGGCGGTGTTCAGGATCCGGATGCCGCGCATCAGCACGGCCGGGCAGCCGTGGCTGACCGGTGCGACCTGACCCGGCTGGCCCTTGCCGCAGTTGAACGCGCCGCCGAGCACGTAGGTCTGCGGCCCGCCGACCGTTTCCATGGAGTTCCAGAACTCGGTGGTGACCGCCTGGTAAGCGACATCGCGGAGCTGGCCGGCCAGCCGCCCGTTCTCGATCTTGTAGAAGCGCTGGCCGGTGAACTGGAAGTTGTACCGCTGCATGTCGATCGACCAGCTCTTGTCGCCGGCGATGTAGATGCCGCGTTCCACCCCGGCGATCAGGTCATCCACCGACGGGCCGCCCGCGGCCGGTTGCAGCGACACGTTCGCCATCCGCTGCAGCGGCATGTGCTCGGGGGAGTCGGCGAACGCGCAGCCGTTGGACCGGCCGGCGCCGGTCGCCCGGGCGATCCGCCGGTCCAGCTGGTAGCCGGCGAGCACGCCGCCGGCGATCAGGTCCCAGGACTGCGCGGCCACGCCCTCGTCGTCGTAGCCGATCGTGGCCAGCCCGTGCTCCGCGGTCCGGTCCCCGGTCACGTGCATGACCGGCGAGCCGTACTGGAGCCGGCCCAGCTGGTCGGGAGTGGCGAACGAGGTGCCGGCGTAGGCGGCCTCGTAGCCGAGGGCGCGGTCCAGCTCGGTGGCGTGGCCGATCGACTCGTGGATGGCCAGCCACAGGTTGGACGGCTCGATCACCAGGTCGTACCGGCCGGCCTGCACCGAGGGCGCGGCCACCTTCTCCGCCAGCAGGCCGGGCATCCGGGCCAGTTCCCCGGCGAAATCCCAGCCAGTGCCGGTCAGGTACTCATAGCCGCGGCCGGCCGGCGGGGCCAGCGTGCGCATGGTCTCGAACCTGCCGTCGGGGCTCAGCGAGACGGCGGTGACCGCCGGGTTCAGCCGGACCCGCTGCTGCAGCGCGGTGGTCACGCCGTCGGAGTAGAACTTGCACTCCTTGACCGCGTGCAGCCCGGCGTCCACGTGGTCGATCCCGTCGTGGGCGAGCAACTCCTCGCTCCACTGCCCGAGCAACGCGATCTTCTCCCCGACGCTGACGTCGAACGGGTCGGTGACGTAGGACGAGATCCAGGTCACCTCGCCGTGCCCCGGCTCGTCGGCCAGCTCGATCCGCTCCGCGGCGATCGGCGCGGCCACCCTGGCCACGTCGACCGCCTGCTCCGCGGTGCGCGCGGCCGCCTCGGGCGTGAGGTCCACCGTCGCCGCGAACCCCCACACACCGTCCACCACCACCCGGACGGCCAGGCCGACGTCATCGGCGTCCAGCAGGGTTTCCAGGCGGGCGTCGGACAGCCGGATCCGCTGCCCGCGCACCCGCTCGGCGCGGAAGTCGGCGTGCTGGGCCCCGAGATCGGCCGCCCGCTGCAGCGCGGCGTCGGCCAGCGCGCGCAGCGGCAGGGCGGCGAACTCGGGATCGATCCGGTCCGCGGCCGGGATTTGTGAGCTCTGATCCACGACAGGCAACCTATCCCACCCCGGTGACGGGTACGCTCGCGAGGATGTCGAGACCCTGCCGAGCCGAGGAGGTGCCAGCCCAGTGAGCCGATCCGTTCTGGTGACAGGCGGAAACCGGGGCATCGGCCTGGCCATCGCGCGCAGGCTCGCGGCCGGCGGCGACCAGGTCACGGTGACGTCCCGCTCCGGCGACCCGGTGCCGGGGCTGAGCGTGGTCCGCTGCGATGTCACCGACGCGGCGTCGGTGGACGCGGCCTTCGCGCAGGCGGAGGCGGAGCACGGACCGGTCGAGGTTCTCGTGTCGAACGCGGGAATCACCCAGGACCAGCTGCTCGCGCTGATGAAAGAAGAGGACTTCGCCGGGGTGGTGGACACCAACCTCACCGGCGCCTACCGGGTGGCCAAGCGGGCAGTGCGCGGCATGATGCGCCAGCGCCGCGGCCGCCTCATCTTCATGTCCTCGGTGGTCGGCCTGCTCGGCTCGCCCGGCCAGGCCAACTACGCGGCGTCCAAGGCCGGCCTGGTCGGCCTGGCCCGTTCGCTGGCCCGCGAGCTCGCCCCGCGCAACATCACGGCCAACGTGGTGGCTCCTGGCTTCGTGGACACCGACATGACGGCCGCACTGCCCGAAGAGCGCAAGAAGGACATCGTGGCCAGCATCCCGCTGGCGCGCTACGCCACCGCGGACGAGGTCGCCGGGGTGGTCGCGTTCCTGGCCAGCGAGGACGGCGGCTACATCACCGGCGCGGTGATCCCGGTGGACGGCGGCCTCGGCATGGGCCACTGACGGGAGGAAGACCAATGGGCCTACTCGAGGGCAAGCGGATCCTGGTCACCGGCGTGCTCACCGACTCCTCCATCGCCTTCCACGTAGCGCGGATCGCGCAGGAGCAGGGGGCCAGGCTCATCCTCACCGGCTTCGGCCGGATGACCCTGGTCGAGCGGATCGCCAAGCGCCTGCCCGACCCGCCACCTGTGCTGGAGCTGGACGTGACGGACACCGCGCAGCTCGACTCGCTGCCCGCGCGGGTCCGCGAGCACGCCAACGGGCTGGACGGGGTGGTGCACGCGATCGCCAACGCGCCGCAGAACGCGCTGGGCGGCAATTTCCTGTCCGCCGGGTGGGAGGACGTGGCGGCCGCGCTGCAGGTGTCCACGTACTCGCTCAAGGCGCTGGCGGTGGCCACGCTGCCGCTGATGGACGGCGGCGGGTCGATCGTGGGCCTCGACTTCGACGCCAGCGTGGCCTGGCCGGGTTACGACTGGATGGGCGTGGCCAAGGCCGGCCTGGAATCCTGCGCCCGCTACCTGGCTCGGGATCTGGGCGGCCACCGGATCCGGGTCAACCTGGTATCCGCCGGGCCGCTGCGCACCATGGCCGCCAAGAGCATCCCGGGATTCGAGCGGTTCGAGCCGTTCTGGGAGGAGCGCGCGCCACTCGGCTGGGACATCACCAACCACGGCCCGGCCGCGCAGGCCTGCGTGGCGCTGCTGTCGGACTGGTTCCCCGCCACCACCGGCGAGATCATCCACGTCGACGGCGGCGTGCACGCGATGGGCGCGTAGAAGGACCCGACTCCCCAACGGACGCAGGCCGGCGGCCGCCCGGATCGCCGGACACCACCCGGGGCGGCCAAGATCGATGTACCCTCACCGACCCCCCTGTGTCGGCTATGTGCCATCGACCACCCTGGGCTCAGCCGAGTAGGCTCGCGAGGCGGGTCTGCCGGGGGCGCTCGCCGATGGTCCGGACCGCCCGGGCCAGGGCCGGGCCCGCGCCGTGCACCACCGACAGGTGCCGCTGCGCCCGGGTCAGCGCCGTGTAGACCAGCGGCCGGGACAGCATCCCGGTGGCTTCGGCCGGGAACACCGCCACCACGGCCGGCCACTCGGACCCCTGGGCCCGGTGCACGGTCATGGCCCAGCCGTGCCGCAGGTCGCTGAGCAGCTTGCCGGGGACGATGACCGGAACGTCGGCGAACGTGATCACGAGCCCCTCGTCGGCGGGCCCGCTGACCGTGCCGACCTCGCCGTTGGCGAACCCCTCGTCGATGTGATTGGCGACCGCTACCACCCGGTCGCCGGGATCGAACCCGCCGTGCGCGCCCGGTCCCGGGTTGAGCATCGCCTTCAGCGCCCGGTTCAGCTCGATGGTGCCGGCCGGGCCCTTGTGCACCGGCGTGACGACCTGGATGTCGGCCGGGATGATGCCGAGCGCGCGGGGGATCGAATCGGTGACGAGCTGCGTCACCCGCAGCGCGGCCTGCTGGCTGCCGCGGACCGGCACGACGACCGCCTCGTGCCCGGCCGCGGCGCTCTCCATCCGGGGAAGCTCGCCGCCGCGCACGGCGGTGGCCAGCCGCGCGATCACCCCGCCCGCACGCTGCCGGTACAGGGTGGTCAGCTCGGTGACCGGCACGGCACCGGAGTCGATGGTGTCGGCCAGCACCCGGCCGGCGCCGATCGAGGGCAGCTGCGCCGGATCGCCCACCAGCAGCAGCCTGGTGCCGTCGGCGCAGGCTTCGACCAGGGCGGCGGCGAGTTCCGCGTCCAGCATCGAAGACTCGTCCACCACCACGACGTCCGCGTCCACCGGCCATTCCTCGTTCCGGGTGAAGATCCAGGCCGGCTCCCCGGCCCGCCGGCCGTCGGCCGGCTCACCCCGGCTGCGGCCCTGCGCGCCGAGCAGCCGGTGCAACGTGGTGGCGGGCGCGCCGGCGAGTTCCTCCAGCCGCTTGGCCGCACGTCCGGTGGGGGCGGCCAGGGCGACCTGCAGCCCCCGCTCCGCGGCCAGCGACACGACGGCGGCGACGGTGCGGCTCTTGCCGGTTCCCGGGCCGCCGGCCAGCACGGTGACCCCGTGGTCAGCCACGGCGGCGACCGCGCCGCGCTGGGCCTCGTCCAGCTCGATGGCCTCGCCGTCCGTGCCGTTCGGTACGAGTTTCCCGGTCCCGGCTCGCGGGTCGCCGGCGTCCGCTCCGGTCAGTGGCTCGGCGGTCGCGGCCAGCCGGGCCAGGCCCTCGGCTATGGCCTCCTCGGCGAGCGCGTACCGGGCCAGGGCGAGCAGGACCGCGGACTCGCCGGCCGGGGCGCCGGGCTCAGCCCCGGGCTCGGGCCCGGGCTCGCCGAACGGGAGGACGCTCCCGTCCTCGACCGCCGCGGCCACCGCCGCGGCGGGATCGTCGATGCGGAACCTGCTCACCGATCGCAAGATCACATCGGCCGGAACCGCGGTGTGACCGTCCCGGGCAGCCCGGGTCAGCAGGTACACGACGAGCGCGCGGCCGCGACGTGGGTCCTGCGGGTGAGCCTGGTCGCCGAGCAGTCGACGGGCGAACCAGTCGGCCTGGTCGGGCTGGATCTGCGGGAGTGAGAGCAGCAGCCAGGGGTCTTCGCGCAGCCGGATGGCGGCGCTCTTGCCGAGGTAGCCGACCGCGGGAGCGGCGTACCTGGCCGGAACCCGGCAGGAAACCAGCACCTCGGCCGTGTCGTAGCTGGGCAGCGCGTCTTCAAAGAAGGCCGCGAGGCGCTGGGCCCGTTTCGGCCCCACCCCGTCCAGCTTCTGCAGCCGGGCCGGGCTGACCTGCTCCGGCCCGGTGATCCCCGCTGCGGGCAGCTGCGCGGCCAGCCTGCGGCCGAGGCCGGGCCACAGGCCCGCCGCGCAGAACTCGCCGAACACGTCGGCTGACCGGTCCGCCGCCTGCTCCGCATCCGCGATGGACATGGCGGTCAGCCTACGCGCGGCCGCCCGCCAGGCCGGCGTGTAGCGTTGCGGCGCGCGCCGGGGGACAATGTGGTCATGGCCGGGACCGTCAGCGGATCCGAGCCGCCCCAGCCTCCGCTCCGTGCCTCGGACGCCGAGCGCGAGGAGGCCGTGGCGGCGCTGCGGGAGCGGTTCGCGGCGGGCCAGCTGTCGCAGAACACCTTCGTCAGCCGGATGGAAACCGCCCTCGGGGCCCGGGACCGCGGCGAGCTGGCCGACCTGTTCAGCGATCTCGGGGGACCACGGTGGCACCGCGGGGCGGACTGGAACCGATTGCGCCCGCGGCTGGCGGCTGCGGCCTCGGCGCTGTGGGCCGTAGTCGCCCCAGCGCGGCGGGCCGCCGATCCGCCGAGACTGCTGTTCCCGGCCGGTGATCAGGCCAGGTTCACGATCGGCCGGGACCCGGACTGCGATCTGGTCATCGCGGACATCTCGGTGTCCCGGTGGCATGCGGGGCTGGCCCGCGGCGCGGACGGCTGGCTGCTGACCGATCTTGGGTCCACCAACGGCACCAGGCTCAACGGGTGGCGGGTGCGCGACGCCGTGCCGGTGCGCTGCGGTGACCGGGTCAGCTTCGGCGCGGTCACGTTCGAGCTCCGCGACCGAGCGCTCGGGCTGCCCGTGGGCTGACCGCCGCGGCCGCGGCCCGTAGGCCCCTGTCTGGTCATCCGCACCGGACCGTACCCCGTAGAGTCAGGGTCGTGACATTGGTCCTCCTGGTCCGGCACGGCCTGACGGCGGTCACCGGGTCGGTGCTGTCCGGCTGGACGCCCGGGATCGCGCTGGATGACCGCGGCGCCGCCCAGGCGCAGGCGCTGGGGGCCAGGCTGGCCCCGGTGCCGCTGGACGCGATCGTCACGAGCCCGCTGGAGCGCTGCGCCCAGACCGCGGGCGCGATCGCGGCCGGCCGGCCGGAGGTGCCGCTGCACTATGACGAGCGTGTCGGCGAGTGCAAGTACGGCGACTGGACCGGCAAGCCGCTGAAGAGGCTGGCCAAGGAGCCACTGTGGCGCGTGGTGCAGCAGCATCCGAGCGGCGCGCGGTTCCCCGGGCCGGACGGCGAGTCCATGCTCGACATGCAGCACCGGGCGGTCAGCGCGGTCCGGGACTGGAATGCCCGGCTCGGCCGCGCCGCCTGCTATCTGGTCTGCTCACACGGTGACGTGATCAAGGCGATCGTGGCCGATGCGCTCGGCCTGCACCTGGATCAGTGCCAGCGGATCCAGGCCGACCCGTGCTCGCTCACGGTGATCAGGTACACGCCGCTGCGGCCGTTCCTGCTGCGAATGAATGACACCGGCGGCGACGTGGCGGGGCTCATCCGCCGCCAGGCGGGCTCGGAGGGCCGGCGGGCGGAAAGCGATGGCATGGTCGGCGGCGGCGCGGGCTCGGGCGGGACACCCTCGGGCGAACGCGAGGCGGCCGATCGTGTCCTTACCACCGGCGCGCAAGGATAGGGATCATGCCGTTCTACATGTATGACCCGCCGCAGAGGTTCGTGGCCGGAGCGGTCGGCCAGCCCGGCGAGCGCACCTTCTACCTGCAGGCGACCGACGGCAGCCGGATCACCAGCGTCTCGCTGGAGAAGTTCCAGGTGACGCAGCTGGCCGAGCGGCTGGATGAACTGCTGGACGAGGTGCTCAGGCGAACCGGCGGACCGGCGTCCGGCGGCGCCGGGACACCCGCCGACGACGGCCCGCTCGACCTCCCGCTCATGGAGGAGTTCCGGGTCGGCGCCATCGCGCTGGCCTGGGACGGCGAGTCGGACCGGGTGGTGATCGAGGCGCAGGAGGAGTCCGAGTCGCCGATGGAGCCGCTGGCCGACGAGATTCCGGCAGACGGGCCCGGCGTGCTGCGAGTGCGGCTCACGCCCCAGGCTGCCCGGGCCTTCGCCCAGCGTGCGCTGCGGATCGTCGCGCAGGGCCGGCCGCCATGCCCGCTGTGCGGGCTGCCGCTGGACGCCGCAGGTCACGTGTGCCCGAGGCAAAACGGGTACCGGGCGGGCCATGACTGAGCCGTCCGCCGAGGCGAACGAGTCGCGGACAGGCAGCGGGCGCAGGCGCTCGCAGAGCAGGAAGCGCGCACGTCAGGCACCGCCGGTGCCACGCCAGCCCGCCACAGGCCTGTCCGAGGAGCGCGCGATCGAGCTGCTCACCGAGGGCACGCTCGAGGTGGAGGGCAGGCTGGTGGCGGCCTCCAACGCCACCCTGTACTGCATGGCACGCTATGACGGCACCGAGGCCACGTGCGTGTACAAGCCGGTGGCGGGGGAGCGGCCGTTGTGGGACTTCCCGGCCGGGTCACTGGCGGGCCGCGAGGTGGCGGCGTACGCGGTTTCCCGCGCGGCGGGCTGGGACGTGGTGCCGCCCACGGTGATGCGAGACGGGCCGTTCGGGCCCGGCATGTGCCAGCTGTGGATCGACTCCGACCCGGATGTGGACATCATCGCGCTGTCCCGTCGGGCCGATCACGTCGCGCTGCGCCAGATGGCCGTGTTCGACGCGGCGGTGAACAACGCCGACCGCAAGATCGGTCACTTGCTGCCCGACCGCAGCGGTCACCTGTACGGCTGCGACCACGGCGTCTGCTTCGCCGAGGAGTACAAGCTGCGGACCGTGCTGTGGCAGTGGCGCGGCCGGCGCCTGCCCGACCGGGCCGTGCAGGCCCTGCGCAAGCTCGACACCGCCCTCGGAGCCGAGCTCGGCACCGAGCTCTCCGGGCTGCTGACCCGGGATGAGATCGACGTCACCAGGGACCGGGTCAAGATCCTGCTCGAGCACCGGGTGCATCCCTACCCGCCGGACGGCTGGCCGGCCGTGCCCTGGCCTCCCCTGTAACCGGGTTCGGCTCGCCCGGGGTTCAGCGGCCGGTGCCGGGGTTGCCCCGGCGCCGCAGATACCGCTCGAACTCGCGGGCGATCGCGTCCCCGCTGGCCTCGGGCAGGTCCGTCGCGTCCTGCGACTCCTCCAGCGTGCGGACGTAGTCCGCCACCTCGGTGTCCTGCTGGGCGAGCTCGTCCACGCCGCTCTCCCACGCCCGCGCCTTCTCGCCGAGGTCGGCGAGCGGCAACGCCATGTCGAGCACGTCCTCAACGCCGCGCAGCAGCGCGAGGGTGGCCTTGGGACTGGGCGGCTGGGCCACGTAGTGCGGCACCGACGCCCACAGCGAGACCGCCGGGATGCCCGCGTCATGGCACGCGTGCGCCAGCACGCCGACGATCCCGGTCGGGCCTTTGTAGTCGACCGGGGAGGCATTCAGCTCCTCGGCCAGCCGGGGGTCGGACGCGGCCGCGGAGACCGGCACCGGCCGGGTGTGCGGCGCGTCGGCGAGCAGGGCCCCGAGCAGCACGACCAGCTCGACCTTCAGCTCGCCGAACGAGGTCACGAGCTCGTCGCTGAACGCCCGCCAGCGCATGTTGGGCTCGATGCCGTAGACCAGCACGATGTCGCGGTCAGCCCCCGGGGGGCTGGCCACGGAGAACCGCGTGGTCGGCCAGACCAGGCGCTCGGTGTGCCCCTTCGACATCTCCACCACGGGACGGGTGACCTGGAAGTCGTAGAAGTCTTCGGGGTCCATGGCGGCCACGGGCTTGGCGTGCCACTCCTCGCCCAGGTGGCTGATCACCCCGCTGGCCGCCTCACCTGCGTCGTTCCATCCCTCGAACGCGGCCACCAGTACCGGTGCGGTGAGCTTTCCCACGCCGTTGAGCTCGATCACCCACCACCTCCTCCCGGGCCAACCGGCGCACCCCGTAACCGGGACGACTCCAGGTTACGTGGTCAACTAGGATCACTGGGTGACCAGCCCGGGGGGGTGTCCGCTTTATTCCAGGAGGCGCCGGTCGGCTGGCCACTAGAATGGGGGGAAGATGAGCAACACTGTGACCCCGCTGTTGCAGGTCATGGCCGAGCGAGTCGTGGTCGCCGACGGGGCCATGGGCACCATGCTGCAGGCCAGCGGCGCGTCGGTCGATGATTTCCTCGGCCACGAAGGCTGCAACGAGATACTGAACCAGACCAGGCCGGACATCGTCGGGTCGGTTCACGACCGGTACCTCGAGGCCGGCGTGGACTGCGTCACCACCAACTCGTTCGGCGCGAACCTCGGCAATCTCGGGGAATACGGGCTCACTGCCCAGATCGACGAGCTGTCGGAGTCGGCGGCCCGCATCGCCCGGCAGGCCGCCGACGACTGGACGTCCGCCGCCCGGCCGCGCTGGGTACTCGGCTCGATCGGCCCGGGGACGAAGCTGCCCACGCTGGGCCACGTTGCGTTCGCCGAGCTGCGCGACACCTACCAACGCAACGCCGCGGGCCTGCTCCGCGGCGGTGCAGACGCCCTCATCGTGGAGACCAGCCAGGACCTGCTGCAGGCCAAGGCGGCCGTGGTGGGGGCCAAGCGCGCCATCGCCGCGGCCGGCGCCAGCGTGCCGCTGATCGTGCAGGTGACGATCGAGACCACCGGCGCGATGCTGCTCGGCAGCGAGATTGGCGCCGCGCTCACCGCCCTGGAGCCGCTCGGCGTGGACGCCATCGGGCTGAACTGCGCCACCGGGCCGGGCGAGATGAGCGAGCACCTGCGCTACCTGTCGCGGCACGCGCGGATCCCGCTGTCCTGCATGCCGAACGCCGGGCTGCCCGAGCTGACCGCCGACGGCGCCCGTTACCCGCTGACCCCCGGGCAGCTGGCCGACGCGCACGACAGCTTCACCGGCGAGTTCGGGCTGGCCCTGGTCGGCGGCTGCTGCGGTACCACTCCCGAGCACCTGGCGGCCGTGGTGGACCGCGTCCGCGGCCGGGCGGTGGCCAGCCGGCGGACCCGGCCCGAGCCCGGCGTCGCCTCGCTCTACCAGCACGTCCCGTTCCGCCAGGACACGGCGTTCCTGGCCATCGGCGAACGAACGAACGCCAACGGGTCGAAGGCGTTCCGCGAGGCGATGGCCGCGGGAAGGCTGGACGACTGCGTGGAGATCGCGCGCCAGCAGACCAGGGACGGCGCGCACCTGCTCGACCTGTGCGTGGACTACGTGGGCCGGGACGGCGTGGCGGACATGAAGGAGCTCGCCGGGCGGCTGGCCACCGCGGCCACGCTGCCGCTCGTGCTCGACTCCACTGAGCCCGAGGTGATCACGGCCGGACTGGAGCTGCTCGGCGGCCGGGCGGTGGTCAACTCGGTCAACTACGAGGACGGCGACGGGCCCGACTCGCGCATCGCGCGGGTGATGCCGCTGGTCAAGGAGCACGGCGCCGCCGTGATCGCGCTCACCATCGACGAGCAGGGGCAGGCCCGCACGGCGGACTGGAAGGTCGCCGTGGCCGCCCGGCTGATCGATGACCTGACCGCCAACTGGGGCTTGCGGGTCTGCGACATCATCGTGGACTGCCTGACCTTCCCGATCGCGACCGGGCAGGAGGAGACCCGCCGGGACGCGATCGAGACGATCGAGGCGATCCGCGAGGTCAAGAGGCGGTACCCGGACGTGCAGACCACGCTGGGTGTCTCCAACGTCTCCTTCGGCCTCAACCCGGCGGCCAGGGCCGTGCTGAACTCGGTCTTCCTGGACGAGTGCGTGCGAGCCGGCCTGGACTCGGCGATCGTGCACGCGTCGCGGATCATGCCCATAGCCCGGATACCTGACGAGCAACTGCAGGCCGCCCTGGACCTCGTCTACGACCGGCGGCACGAGGGGTACGACCCGCTGACTCGGCTGCTCGAGCTGTTCGAGGGGGTGGACGCGGCCGCGGTCAAGGCGACCCGGGCGGCCGAACTGGCCGGCCTGCCGCTCTGGGAGCGGCTGAAGCGCCGGATCATCGACGGCGAGCGGGCCGGCCTGGAGGCGGACCTGGACGAGGCGCTGGCCCGCAGGCCCGCCCTGGAGATCGTCAACGACGTGCTGCTGGACGGCATGAAGACGGTCGGCGAGAGGTTCGCCTCCGGCCAGATGCAGCTGCCGTTCGTGCTGCAGTCCGCCGAGGTGATGAAGGCGTCGGTCGGTTATCTCGAGCCGTACATGGAGCGGTCGGGCGAGGCCGGCAAGGGGACGATCGTACTGGCTACGGTGCGCGGCGACGTGCACGACATCGGCAAGAACCTGGTCGACATCATCTTGTCGAACAACGGCTACGACGTGGTGAACATCGGGATCAAGCAGCCGATCTCGGCCATCGTGACCGCGGCGGAGGAGCACGACGCGGACGTGATCGGCATGTCCGGGCTGCTCGTGAAGTCCACCGTGGTGATGCGGGACAACCTGACCGAGCTTAACTCGCGCGGGCAGGCCGGCCGGTGGCCGGTGCTGCTGGGCGGGGCGGCGCTGACCCGCTCCTACGTGGAACAGGATCTGGCCGCGCTGTTCGACGGCGAGGTGCGCTACGCCCGCGACGCGTTCGAGGGGCTGCGGCTGATGGACGCGTGCATGGCGGTGAAGCGCGGCGAGTCAGGGGCGGCGCTGCCAGCGCTGCGGCCGCGACGGGTGCCGGGCAGCGCCTCGGGGACGCGGCTGGCCGTGACCGCGCCGGAGGACATGCCGTCGCGCTCGGACGTGGCCACCGACAATCCCGTCCCGGCCCCGCCGTTCTGGGGGGACCGGATCGTCAAGGGGATCGCGCTGGCCGACTACGCGGCCTACGTCGACGAGCGTGCCACGTTCATGGGCCAGTGGGGGCTCAAGGCCTCCCGGGGCGGCGGGCCGACCTACGAGGAGCTGGTCGAGACCGATGGCCGGCCGCGGCTGCGGATGTGGCTGGAACGGCTGCGGACCGAGGGCCTGGTCGAGGCGGCCGTGGCGTATGGCTACTTCCCGTGCGTGAGCGAGGGCAACGATCTCGTGGTCCTGGATGAGTCCGGGGCCGAGCGCGAGCGGTTCGCCTTCCCCCGGCAGCGACGGGATCGGCACCTGTGCCTGGCGGACTTCTTCCGGCCGCGGGAGTCCGGCCAGACGGACGTGGTGGCGTTCCAGCTCGTCACCGTCGGATCGAAGATCAGCCAGGCGACCGCCGAGCTGTTCGCGAAGAACGCCTATCGCGAGTACGCCGAGCTGCACGGGCTGTCCGTGCAGCTCACCGAGGCGCTGGCCGAGTTCTGGCACACGCGGATCAGGGCCGAGCTCGGCTTCGGCGGCGACGACCCGGACGACCTGGACGACTTCTTCCGGCTCGGGTACCGCGGCGCGCGCTTCTCCTTCGGCTATGCCGCCTGCCCCGACCTGGAGGAACGGGCCAAGGTGATGCGGCTGCTGGCGCCGGGGCGGATCGGGGTGGAGATGTCCGAGGGGTACCAGCTCACCCCCGAGCAGGCCACCGATGCCCTGGTCGTGCACCACCCCGAGGCGAAGTACTTCAGCGTCTGATGGCGCTCCAGGCTGTGCTGTTCGACATGGACGGCCTGCTCGTCGACACCGAGCCGCTCTGGTTCGAGATCGAGAGCGAGGTCATGGCCCGCCTGGGCGGTGACTGGAGCCAGGCCGACCAGGCCGAGCTGGTCGGCGGGTCGCTGCAGACGACCCTCGACTACCTGCTGGGCAAGGCCACCAGGCCGGTCTCCCGCGAGCGGCTGGCCCGGTGGATGCTGGACGGGATGGTCTCGCGGCTGAACCGGTCGTCGGTGACGCTGCGGCCCGGGGCTTTCGATCTGCTCGCCGAAGTGAGAGCGGCCGGGGCGCCGTATGCGCTAGTGACCTCGTCCGAGCGGGTGATCATGGACGCGGTGCTCCGCGGGACGGGGCTGGAGTTCCCGGTGACCGTGTGCGCGGAGGACGTGACCAGGATCAAGCCCGACCCGGAACCGTACCTGCTGGCCACCAAGCTGCTCGGGGTCGATCCGGCCAGCTCGGTGGTGCTCGAGGACTCACCCAACGGAGTGGTCGCAGCCGAGGCGGCCGGCTGCCGGGTGATCGCGGTGCCGAACGTCGCGCCGGTGCCGTCGGCGCCCGGCCGGGTCATCGTGGACTCGCTGACCGAGGTGAACCTGGGCACGCTGCGCGAGCTCGCGGGCGGGACAGCCGATCTCAGCTGATGCCGCGGTTGCGCAGTATCTGCTCGATCTCGCTAAAGTCGTCGTCGTCGGTGGCCGCGGGCGCCCGGGAGGAACGAGCCGCGATGGCCTGGCCTTTCTTGCCCGCGGGCGCGCCGGCCTGGCCGTCCCGGCCCTTGACCTCCTTGGCCGGCTTGTCTGCACGGCTGCGCAGCATGCCGGAGACCACGAAGATCACGATCGCGAGCCCGGTGACCGCGATACCGGCCCACTTCTCCGGGGAGAAGACGAACGAGGAGGCGAAGTCGCCGATGGCGACGCCCATCTTCCAGATCATCTCGATCGCGCCGGTCAGGTAGGCGGCCAGCGGCAGCAGCGACCAGGCGACGCCGCGCAGGCCGGCCCGCAGGCCGCGCCGGCGGAAGACGAACCAGCTCAAGACCAGGCCGAAGCCGGTCAGCCCCGCGCACAGCGGGAACCAGGCGATTTGGTTATAAGTCGACATGAGGCCGCCCCTTGTCCGCGTCCCTACGTTTCATGGTTGCACACTTCCGCCACTGCCCAGCCACGGCGGTCATGGGTGTAGTGAAGTACAGTCACGTATCCAGAATCAAGTAATATCTTGATTACCGCAACTGCGACCGCGGCCGAGGCCGCAGTTGCGGCCCCGCGGCGCCGCCTGCCCCGGCCCGCCCCGACGGCAGGCAGGCCCGCGCTGGCCTGGTCCGGGATCACCCCGGCCGGGCGTCGGCGGCAACGGGCAGGGCCGGCCCTTCGTCGGCGGCGGCAGGCGGGGTCGGCCCTTCGTCGGCGCTGGCAGGCGGGGTCCGCCCTTCGTCGGCGCCGGCAGGCGGAGTCGGGCTCTCGTCGGCGCCGGCAGGCGGAGTCGGGCTCTCGCCAACGGCAGGCAAGCCTGGACCGGGCTCGGCCGCGCGAAGCCGCGGCGGACCGGCATCATCAGCGCCGGACGGGGCTGGATCGGCCGCGCGAGGCTGCGGCGGACCGGCATCATCAGCGGCGGACAGGGCCGGATCGGCCTCAGCGGGCCGGGGCGAACCGGCATCATCGGCGGCCGTAGCCGCAGGCAGGGCCGGATCGGCCTCGGCGGGCCTGGCCTCCGGAAGCGGCGGCGGGGTACCACCGAACGCCGGGCAGATGAGCTTGTGCGCGCACCAATCGCAGACCCGGCTCGGCCGGGGCCGCCAGTCACCCGACTCCCGGGCGCGCTCGATGGCCCGCCACAGCGCCAGGATCTTGCGCTCGGTCGCGCGCAGGTCCGCCTCGTCCGGCTGGTACCTGAGAATCTCGCCGTTGCCGAGGTACATGAGCTGCAGCAGCCGCGGCACCGCGGCGCGGGTCCGCCACAGCACGAGGGCGTAGAACTTCATCTGGAACAGCGCGCGGGCCTCGAACTCCTCGCGCGGAGCGGTGCCGGTCTTGTAGTCGACGATCCGGACCGCGCCGCCGCTCGCCACGTCGAGCCGGTCCACGTAGCCGCGCAGCCGCAGGCCCGACTCCAGCGTGGTCTCCACGTACAGCTCTCGCTCGGCGGGCTCGATCCGCCGGGGATCCTCCATGGTGAAGTAGCGGTCGAGCATCTCGGTGACTTCCGCGGTCCACGCCTCGCGCCCGGGTTCGCCGGCAAACAGGGTGGCGAGCTCGGGCGACTCCGCAACCAGCCGGTCCCACTCTGGGCCGGCCAGCGAGCGGGCGAGCTGCGGGGTCCGCTCGGCGGCAGGCCGGTCGAACAGCCGCTCGAGCACCGCGTGCACCAGCGTGCCGCGGGCGGCGGCGGGGCTCGGCGGCTCGGGCAGCCGGTCGATGACCCGGAACCGGTAAAGCAGCGGGCAGGTCATGAAGTCGCCGGCTCTCGATGGGGAGATCGCCGGCCCCCTCGGCCGGTCCTGGTCCGGCGCGGGCCCCCCCGGCTCGCCCTGGTCCGGCGACGGCATCACGTCCAGGCGTGACGGGTCATCCGGCGCGGTCCGCGAGTCGCTCACGAGAGGAGCGTAGGGTAGGCCACCGACAACCGCGGGTATTTGGGCCGGCGCGGCCGTCGCCGGGACGGCCCGCCCGGCCGGCTGGCCTAGCTGCCCGCCTGACCCCGGGGGCGCGGCGGTCGCGCCGCCCCCCGAGCGGACCCGATGTCACATAGCATCGTAAGTGTGGCAGGTATGACGCCCGAACGGCCCGCTCCGCAGCAGCGCGACCCGCAGCCGGGGCTCGTCATCGCGCGCCCGTTCGGGATTCCGGTCTATATCTCGCCGTACTGGTTCCTGATCGCCGGCGTGTTCGTCTTGCTGTACTCGAACAGCCTCCAGCAGGCCGTGCACGGCAACATGCGCTACGTGGTCGCGGCGGTCTTCGTCGTGCTGCTCTACGCCTCCGTGCTCGTCCATGAGCTGAGCCACTGCGTCGTGGCGCGGGCATTCGACCTGCCCGTCCGCCGGGTGCTGCTGTACCCGCTCGGCGGGTTCTCCGAGATCGAGAAGGAGGCCCCCACCCCGGCCAGGGAGTTCCTGGTCGCCGCCGCCGGACCCGCGATCTCTCTCGTCCTGGCCGCCGTCGGGTACGGGCTGAGCACGCTGGTCCCGCACGGCACGGGGCACGTGCTGGTCACCCAGCTGATGTGGGCCAACCTGCTAGTCGGGCTGTTCAACCTGCTGCCGGGGCTGCCGCTGGACGGCGGCCGGATGCTGCGCGCCGGAATCTGGAAGGTCACCCGGCGGCCCGGCACCGCTACGATCGGCGCCGCCTGGACCGGACGCGTGATCGCCGCCGCCCTGCTGATCGTGCCGTTCGCGCTGTTCGCCCGGGACAGCAACACCAACCAGATCTTCGACGCCGCGTGGCTGGCGGTCATTGCCGCCTTCATGTGGCTGGGCGCCGGGCAGGCGATCAAGGTCACCAAGGTCCGCGAGAAGCTGCCTGGACTGCAGGCCCGGCTGCTCGCCCGGCCGGCGATCCCGATCCCGGCCAGCCTGCCGCTGGCCGAGGCGATCAGGCGCGCGGACGAGAACCATGCCCGCGCGGTGGTGATCGTGGACCACGAGGACAAGCCGATCGCGATCGTCAACGAGACCGCGGTGATAGCCACGCCGCCGGCCCGCCGCCCGTGGCTGGAGGCGGGCGCGATGGCCCGCACGATCGAGCCGAACATGGTGCTGCCCGCCGACCTGTCAGGGATGGCCCTGCTGGACGCGATCCGCCGCGCCCCCGCCACCGAATACCTCCTGGTCGAGCCGTCCGGTCAGGTGTACGGCGTGCTGGCCGCCCGCGACGTCGACCACGCGTTCGCCGGGGTTTAGGGGTATAACCGACCATGACCAAACCGCGGCAGGGGCCGCTGATGGCGGGCGAGCCGGTGCAGCTGACCGACCCGAAGGGCCGCAGCCACCTGATCACGCTGCGGGCCGGCGCGTCCTTCCACACCCACCGGGGCACGCTGAGCCACGACGACATCATCGGCGGTCCGGACGGGAACGTGATCCGGTCGCAGGGTGGTACCCCGTACGTCGTCTTCCGGCCGCTGCTGGCCGACTACACGCTCGCCATGAAACGCGGCGCGGCGGTGGTGTACCCCAAGGACGCGGCGCAGATCGTGGCGTTCGCCGACGTGTTCCCGGGCGCGCGGGTGCTCGAGGCCGGGGCCGGCTCGGGCGCGCTGAGCTGCTGGCTGCTGCGCGCGGTGGGGGAGCAGGGCACCGTGGTCTCATTCGAGCGCCGGCCGGACTTCGCCGAGATCGCCCGGCGGAACGTGGAGCAGTTTTTCGGCGGCCCGCCGCCGGCCTGGCAGCTGGTCACCGCCGGGTTCGGCGCCGAATCCGGCGGCCCGGACCACGGGCTGGCCGACTTCGACCGGGTCATCCTGGACATGCTCGCCCCCTGGGACCTGGTGGAGGCGGCCGCCTCGGTCCTCGCGCCCGGCGGCCTGGCCTGCTGCTATCTCGCCACCACGACCCAGCTCTCGCGCACCGTGGAAGCGCTGCGCGGGCACGGCGGCTTCGACGAGCCGTCCGCCTGGGAGAGCCTGGTCCGCGGCTGGCACGTGGAGGGCCTGGCCGTCCGCCCGCAGCACCGGATGGTGGGCCACACCGGGTTCCTGGTGACTGCGCGGCGGCTCGCCCCGGGGGTGGTCCCCCCGCCGCGCCGGCGCAGGCCGGCCAAGGGGGCTCAGGAAGAAGATCAGTGAAAAGATCATTGATCCGAACGGGGTGAGGTTACACGCCCCGGCGAGACAGTGAACTGTAACGCTTAGTGATGCAATTGTGACTGCTAGGTATGTTCGCGGGCAGCAAAACGGCACCGATACGGTGTCGGCAGGTTAGGGATTGCTCGCGAATAGGTAGAGTCCAGGTAACGGTGCAGGAGGAGGTGAGGGCCGTGGCCAACCGAGACGACAGCGCGCGTGGACGGCACGAGGACGAGGTGAAGAGCCTTACCGCTCAGATCTCCTTCCTTGACGAGGAGATTGCCGTGCTGCGGCGCAGGCTGTCGGATTCGCCCCGGCAGGTCAGGCTCCTAGAGGACAGGCTGCGCGAATCCGAGGGGACCCTCAGCGGGGTAACCGCGCAGAACGAGCGCCTGGCCGCGACGCTACGTGAGGCGCGGGACCAGATCGTCGCGCTGAAGGAGGAGGTCGACCGGCTGGCCCAGCCGCCGTCCGGGTTCGGCGTCTTCCTGCAGGCGAACGAGGACGACACCTGCGACGTGTTCACCGGCGGCCGCAAGATGCGCGTCAACGTGTCCCCGAACGTCGAGCTGGCCGAGCTGCGCCCGGGCCAGGAAGTGGTGCTGAACGAGGCGCTCAACGTCGTCATCGCCCAGTCGTACGAGACGGTCGGCGAGGTCGTCATGCTCAAGGAGGTGCTCGCCGACAGCTCGCGCGCGCTGGTCATCTCCCAGGCCGACGAGGAGCGCGTGGTCCGGCTGGCCGAGCCGCTGCTGCACCAGCCGCTGCGGGCCGGGGACAGCCTGCTGCTCGAGTCCCGGTCGGGGTACGTGTACGAGCGCATCCCCAAGGCCGAGGTCGAGGAGCTCATCCTGGAGGAAGTCCCGGACATCTCCTACAAGGACATCGGCGGCCTCGCCGGCCAGATCGAGCAGATCAGGGACGCCATCGAGCTGCCCTACCTGCACGCCGACCTGTTCAAGGAGCACCAGCTCAAGCCGCCCAAGGGGGTCCTGCTCTACGGCCCGCCCGGCTGCGGCAAGACGCTGATCGCCAAGGCGGTGGCGAACTCGCTGGCCAAGCAGGTCGCGGCCAAGACGGCGCAGGACGCCGCGCAGGATTCCTCGGCCAAGGAGGGCAAGAGCTTCTTCCTCAACATCAAGGGCCCCGAGCTGCTGAACAAGTACGTCGGCGAGACCGAGCGGCACATCCGGCTGGTCTTCCAGCGGGCCCGGGAGAAGGCCAGCGAGGGCATGCCGGTCATCGTGTTCTTCGACGAGATGGACTCGATCTTCCGCACCCGCGGCTCGGGCGTGTCCTCCGACGTGGAGA
>Ga0207693_10001404_pt1 | contig 21364 bp, 15 predicted proteins | sample LARL81metaG_FD_184347 | JGI IMG/M metagenome (GOLD analysis project Ga0207693, IMG submission 184347) | Corn, switchgrass and miscanthus rhizosphere microbial communities from Kellogg Biological Station, Michigan, USA - LAR L8-1 metaG... | ecosystem: Host-associated > Plants > Roots >... | reverse complement strand
AGCCTTTCTCAGTGCGGCCGCCGCGGCTCGTGGCTGCCCGGCCGCCGCCCGTTGGAGGCGCTCACCGCACTCCGGTGAAACGGCACCCGCCCGCTTACCGGAAACACCCCGGGTACGGCAATTGGGCTAGCCCTGATAACACCACTTGCAGTATCGGGTGCGACAGTCGGTGACTACCGGCTCGGCTTCACCGGAGTTGTCCTTCTCGCGACGGCCGGCGTGCTACTCAGCCTGCTCATTCCACGTCGCGCCAACTGGGCGGGCAAAGACAGAGGGCGCGCGTTGCGCGCGTCGAAGATCAGCCAGTCGGCGACCAGCAACGCCCTCGTATCCTCCGAAGGACCGGTAGCTACGGGCCGAGCCAGAGATTGCCCCTAGCCAACCCATTGCCGCTTTGGGCTGATCTCCGCAATAGTGACCTCGACGTCCCGCCAGGTCAGCGCGAGTAGTGCGGTGTGATCCCGCCGTGGTCGAGCCGGACACTCCATCGCCGAGTTGGAGAGGTCCAGCAAGCCCAACCTCGCATCGACGTATTTATGGGCTCCCGCGACGCTCCTCCCAGCATTGACCCGCCGGTGGGAGGTTCACATGGCAAAGCTGCTCCGCGTTCTGCTCGGGATGCGCACGCTGTTCGAAGGTACGGACAGCCCGATCGCGTTGAGTATCAACGATGCCCAGATCAACTTCAGCGATACCCCTCAAGCTGACCAGGAAATGGGCGAGTCCAACCTGTACGAGAGTGATGTCACCCGATTCAACATCGACACCGCCGAACTGAACAATTCGTCGATCCGGATGGTGATCCTCGGCGAGGATCAGTGGAGGCCGGTCATCGTTGTGGTCTGGGCCGAGCTCCCGGATAACGTGATCTTGCCGTTGGCGATCGAGTCCCTCAACCGCCGCACGCTGAGTACGGATGCGACCGAGGGCAATGCACTCCTGCCGGTGCGGCTGGTTGGCCAAGGTGTTGGGGGCGTGTTCACCCGGCTGCTGCTGATGATGACTACGAACGCGGGCATCGGCTTAGGCACGGACAGCGCGATCACCCTGACCGTGCGCGCCGGCGGCCAGCGGCTGGTCAACTTCACCATTCCCGACACCGCCCAGGAGGACCAGGAATCCGGGCAGGCGAACCTGTACTTCGTTCCGGTCGACGTTCCGTTCACTCGCAACGACCTGGAACCCGACGCGATCGCGATCAGGACCGCGGGCACCGACGAATGGCTGCCGGCAAGCATGTTCCTCTTCGGCCTCGACGGTCCTGGCGAGGAGCGGCCCACCTTCCTCGCGCCGCTGGTCCACATCAGGAACTGGCAGTTGGGGTCGCTGAGCGCCCAAGCCGGAGAGGGCAAGCCAACAGTCACGTTGCCCCTCGTCCCCAGCTAACCGACTGGGTTCGCGCATCGCCGACCGCCAGCCAGCACCGTTCTGGCGGCGTCTGCACACATGCGGGTCTCGTGCGCCCTATGCAGAGCCCGACTGAACCTCGGCCGGCTCGATTCCCGCTAGCTACGACCTCGCACCGACGGCGATGACGTCGCAAGTCGCCAGCGGTCCTTGCGACGGCCGCCCGAGGCCGCTCGCATGTGGAAATTGACCAACTTCGATCGCCTTCGCCCCGGCAAATGCGCATAAGAACGTCGCCGTGGTCCGGTGTCGGCGCCCGAAGACAGCCTCGATTTTGCTGACCCTGCCACGGCCGGTGGTCGGTCTTGACCCTGCCACGGCGACCTGACGCCACGCTCTTGACAACTCGCGGCCGCGACCGTAGCTTCTGCATAACGAAATTAATGTTCCGCTATGCGGATGTTCTGCTGGAGGACGACAGCGAAGTCTTCTACGCCTAGCTCGAGCCGCACGGCCCACGCGAAGTCACCGTCCGGCCGAGCAGACGCCGAAAGCGTGAACACCCACAACGTGCATCCACCGGCACCGCGCGAGATCCACACCGCACCAGACACCAGCCGCCACCGATCCCACTCATACCGATCCCACTCATGAGGAGGGGAGCATGACCACCCAGACAGCTGTCCAGGACGGCAAAAGAACCCGATCGGTCCATCCCGTCGATCAGGTTCTCCCACCGACCAAGCTTGCCGTCTACGGAATCCAACACGTTCTGGCGTTCTACGCCGGCGCGGTGATCGTGCCGATCCTGCTCGCGAGCGCACTCCATCTCACCGAGCCGCAGCTGGTCTACCTGATCAATGCTGATCTGTTCACGTGCGGGATCGCGTCGATCATTCAGACGGTCGGGTTCTGGAAAATCGGTGTTCGCCTGCCACTGCTCCAGGGCGTCACGTTCACCGCCGTCGCGCCGATGATCTCGATCGGGCTCGCCGAGGGTGGCGGTGTGCCCGGTCTGAAGGCGATTTATGGCGCCGTCATTATCGGCGGCATCGTTGCGTTCTTTGTCGCACCGTTCTTCAGCCAGCTAATTCGATTCTTTCCGCCCATCGTCACAGGCACAGTCATCCTGTGCATCGGCCTGGTGCTGCTGCCAGTAGCCGCTCAGGAAGCCGGCGGCGGCAATCCGGCCGCCAAGGACTTCGGCTCCATCAAGAACATGGTGCTCGCCGGAGTCACCTTGCTCATCATTCTCGCGGTTTACCGGATGTTCCGCGGGTTCGTCGCCACCATCGCGGTCCTCATCGGCCTAGTCCTCGGGACCGTGATCGGGGTGATCTTCAACTACACCGACTTCTCAGGCGTCGGAAGCGCGCACTGGTTCGGTGTGACTACGCCATTCCACTACGGCGCGCCGACCTTCAATGCTGCCGCAATCATCTCGATGATCGTTGTCATGTTGATCACCGCAGTCGAGACGACCGGTGACGTCTTCGCGACCGGCGAGATCGTCGAGAAGCCCATTGGCAAAAAGGACGTGGCGCGGGCGCTACGTGCGGATGGTTTGGCCACGACACTCGGCGGCATCCTGAACTCGTTCCCGTACACGTGCTTCGCCGAGAACGTCGGCCTGGTGCGGCTGACCGGTGTGAAAAGCCGTTGGGTGGTCGCGACCGCCGGTCTGATCATGATGATCATCGGGGTCATACCCAAGGTCGGCGCGGTCGTCGCTGCGATCCCGCCTCCGGTCCTCGGCGGCGCCGGTTTCGCGCTGTTCGGCACGGTCGCCGTGATCGGCGTCGCAACGTTGCGTCGGGTCGACTTCCACGACGAGCGCAACGTCGTGATCCTCGCCGTGAGTCTCGGCTTCGCGCTGATCCCGGTGGGCTTTCCCAACTTCTACCACGTGTTGCCGACCGGCGTGCAAACCGTTGTCGCCAGCGGGATCACCATGGGAAGCCTGTCCGCGATCCTGCTGAACCTCGTATTCAACGTCTGGGGCGGCAAGAACAATCTTGTTAGCCGGGTGGTTCCGACCCCGAGAGAACGCGAAAGGTTGACCATCGACCAGGTCAATGAGTTGTCGCGCGGTGACTTCGTCGAGACCTTCGGCTCGATCTTCCAAGGGCCGCCTTGGATCGCGGAGCAAGCGTATTCCGCCCGGCCGTTCGAGGACATCTACGAGCTGCGCAAAGCCTTCCACGACGTGCTGTTCGATGCGCCGGCGGATAAGCAACTCGAGCTCATCCGCTCGTACCCCGACCTCGCCGGTGTCGCCACCCGGGAGCACCGACTGAGCACGAGATCTGTGCTCGACCAGGCCTTTGCCGGTCTCGATCACCTGACCGCCGACGAATACATGGGCTTCGACGACCTGAACCGGGCCTACCGGCAGAAGTTCGGATTCCCGCTGATAGTCGCGGTGCGCGAGAACACGAAGGAGACCATCCTGCGGGCCGGTCAGGCCCGGCTGAACAACTCGCCGATCGCGGAGCAGGCGACGGCGCTGGTCGAGATAGCGAAGATCGCCAACCTGCGGCTGCTCGACTTGGTCGAGGATCCCGACGCTGAGTTGGCGGCGGAGGGCGTGAGTTGAGCAACTCTCCGACCGGGTTGACGGAGCGCCGGCTTCGCTGGTTCAACGAGTTGTCTCACGACGAGGCAGTCGGAGCGCTATTGCTCATCTGCCACTCGCGGCGATGGGCGGAGCAGGTGGTCGAGCTCCGCCCATACGCCAACGCGGACGACCTGTACAACGCCGCTGACAAGGTCTGGCTCGGTCTGCAGCCCGAGGACTGGTTGGAGGCGCTGGACGGCCATCCCCGTATCGGTGAACGGGGCGGTACGTCCGCTGAGTCCTCACGGATCGAACAGGCCGGGGTGTCCGGAGCCGACGCGGACGTACAGGCGGCGCTCGTCGCCGGAAACCGGGAGTACGAGGATCGCTTCGGGCACATTTTCCTGATCTCGGCGGCCAACCGTAGCGCTGAGGAGATTCTGGCGAACCTGCGGTCGAGGCTCGACAACGACCCCGACACCGAGGTCAAGGTGGCCGCCGAGCAGCATCGGCGGATCACCCGGCTCAGGCTAGAGAGGCTCCTCGACGAATGAGTGCGATCACGACGCATGTGCTGGACACGTCCCGCGGCGCGCCGGCCAGCGACATGGACGTCGTCGTCCACGCCTGGCAAGACGGCGTCTGGTCACAGCTCGGTGCGGGCAGGACAGACGCCGACGGCAGGGTGGCCGGCCTGCTCCCCGACGGACCAGTGGATCCTGGCACTTATCGTTTGACGTTCGCCACCGGGGAATGGTTCGCGGCCGAGAAGATCGAGGGCTTCTACCCACAAGTCACGGTCGTCTTCTCGATCAATGACCGCATGACGCACTACCACATACCGCTGCTGATCAGTCCCTATGCCTACAGCACCTACCGCGGAAGCTGAACACCGGAAGCGTGATCAGCGGGCCAGGCCGCGAATGCTCGCGCGTAAGGCCATACGCCTCCCGAGTGCGGAGAGGCGTAGCGCACTTCGTCGTCATCCACCAGGTCAGGCGGGCCATATTTGCGGTCGGCCCTGCTCGATCCGCAGTGTTCGGCGGTGATGGCGGTATCGGCGTTGTCAGTGAATAGGCCGTCCAGGCCGATAGTGCAAGACCGCCTGTATTCGGCAATGGAGTCGACGTAGTCGGCGGGTTCGAGCCACGCTTGAACTCCACCGGGAGGACGCTGTTCTCGTTACGGAAGGTGTACGGCGCGACGCCCATAATGCGGCATGGCAGCCGAGACCCGACAAGGATGAGCCCATTGTCTGCACCTACTGCATGGCACCCGCGGTTCGACGACCCGCTGTTCATTCTTGCGATGGACCACCGCGCCTCGTTCGTCGAGGTGCTGCTCGGCAAGGAGATTGACAAGCCGAACGATCAACAGCTCGCCCATCTGAACGAGGCGAAGGACCTGGTCTATCGCGGCCTGAGCACGGCTAAGCCGCAGCTCCCGTTCGGGAGACCAGCGGTACTCGTGGATGAGCTATATGGCAGTGGTGTGATCCGCTCCGCCAAGGAAGAGGCGACGATTCTTGCGATCCCAGTCGAAGAAAGCGGACAGAGCTGGTTCACCCTGCAGTGGGGCGATGCCTGGCTCGACCACGTCCGACGTATCGCCCCGGACTACGCCAAGGTTCTGGTTCGCGACAACCCGCTCCTGCCCGCCGACAAACGACGCGCTCAGCTTGATGACCTCGCCCAAGTCAGCGATGGTCTCGGCAAGGTAAACGTTCCACTGCTGTATGAGCTGCTTGTCCCGCCCATGCCGTCGCAGCTGGCGGCAGCGAACGAGAGCGCCGACCGGTTTGATCGTGAGCTACGGCCAGAGCTCGTCCGGCAAGTGATCGCAGACAACCAAGCCTCCGGCGTAGAACCTCGCCTATGGAAGGTAGAGGGATTCGAGACGGTCGACGCTGCCCGCCTGGTCGCAGATCAGGCTCGGACGAATGGCCGGACCGCTGACCTGATCGTGCTGGGTCGCGATGCGCCGGCACCGCGACTTGATCATTGGCTCTCCGTGGCGGCGCAGGTCGAAGCCTTCGTCGGCTTTGCGATCGGCCGGAGCATATGGGAGGACGTGGTGACCAAGTGGTTCACCGGCCAGGTCGACGGCGACACAGCCGTAGCCCAGATCAGCGAGGCCTACCTGGGCTTCGTTCGACACTGGCGACCCTGAACTAGCGAGAACCGGCTGGCGGCCGGCGCCACGTGGGCCGGTCTCGGCCGGCCCCAGGCTGGTCCCGTTGGGCGCGATATTCCTGCGTTGCCCGGCGCCGCCCTGATTACGTCGGCTCGTCGAAAACTTTTGCAATAAAAAGCGCCAGCCCTGGTATAGTGGAAATTCTCTGTCTCCACGCACGAAAGGCTGGCGTTTCTTCAATGCAATTCGAGAATAACACAGCCCGAGAAATGCCGTCAAGCAATTTCGCTGAGCTGGCGCACGAGCAGGATTACCTGTCGATGCTCTACGCGCGGCTGGATGCGCTGCGGGCCGCGACGTCGCGGCGGCTTTCGGCCGTCCGGCTGGACCCGACCGCCGAGAACGACCAAGCCTGGTCCGAGCGCGAAGCGTTCGCCCAGCTGTACCAGGATCGCAGCGCCGAGCTGGACGCGGCCGAGCGCAACCTATGTTTCGGCCGGCTCGATTTCGACGACGGCGAGCGCCTGTACATCGGCCGCCTTGGCCTTCGCAATGACGAACACGATCAGCTGCTGGTCGATTGGCGTGCCCCTGCGGCCCAGCCGTTCTACCGCGCCACCGCGGTGCAGCGTTACGGCGTCGCCCGACGTCGACACCTGCACACCGTAAACCGGCGCGTTATCCGGATCGACGACGACGTGCTCGATCTGGGGGCCGTCGATCAGGCCCAGCTGACCGGTGAAGCTGCCTTGCTGGCCTCCTTGCGTCGGCACCGCACTGGTCGGATGGGCGATATCGTCGCCACCATTCAGGCTGATCAGGATCGCGTTATTCGCAGCGCCCTGAATGGAATTCTCGTCATCGAAGGTGGACCCGGTACCGGCAAGACGGTGGTCGCGCTGCACCGGGCTGCGTATTTGCTCTACACGTACCGCGAGCAATTGTCCAAGCGCGGAATTCTGGTCATCGGTCCGAACCACACGTTTATGCGTTACATCGACGATGTGTTGCCGTCGCTCGGCGAGAACGACGTGGTACTCGCGACGATCGGTTCGCTATTCCCAGGAGTCGATGCGGAGGCGTCCGAATCTCCGGAGGCCGCGCGGATCAAGGGTCAGCTCACGATGGCCGGAGTCCTCGAGCGGGCCGTTGCCGACCTGCAACGTGTGCCGACGACCACGGTGCAGATCGAGGTCGACGGCACGGTCCATCGGCTCACTCCGCAAGCCGGGCGGAAGGCACGGGGCCACGCTCGCCGGCGGCGCGATCCCGACACTGGCGCGCCGCTGCCGCATAACGTAGCGCGGCGTGCCTTCATCCACGCGCTGCTCGGCGAGCTGGCCCAGCAGGCCATTCGCGAGCAGGGCGATCAGCGGATGCGACACCCCGAAGACATCGACGACGTACGCGCCGAGCTCGCGGAAGAGCCGGCGGTCCGCACTGCAATCGACGTTCTGTGGCCCGAGTTCACCCCGCAGGAGCTGCTTGCCCTGCTCTACGCGCAACCGCAGCGGCTCGAGCTCACCGACGACGAACGGGCCGTGATCGGGCGCGATCAGCCCGGAGCGTGGACACCGGCAGATGTGCCACTGCTCGACGAATTGGCCGAGCTGCTCGGCCCGGTCGAGGCCACCGAACGGGCGGCGCGTCGGCAGCGAGCCAGGGAAGCTGCCGAGCAGGCCGAGGCGATGGACGTTGCCGCAGAACTTGTCGGAAGCCTGGCCGAGAACGACGCGCTGATCGTACCCGCGTTGGAGGTCGAGACGTTCGTACAGTGGGTCGCCAGCCGCAACACCCGGATCGCACCTGTCGGCTCGCTCGCCGAGCGGGCAATATCGGACCGCACCTGGGCCTACGGCCATGTCGTGGTGGACGAAGCGCAGGAGCTGTCGGCCATGGCCTGGCGGATGGTACTGCGGCGCTGCCCGGTCCGGTCGATGACTATCGTCGGCGACCTGGCGCAGACGGGCGCCGCCGGCGGCGCCGATTCGTGGGCACAGGTACTCGACCCGCTTGGGCCTGGTCGCTGGCGCACGGAGCGGTTGACGGTGAACTACCGGACCCCGAAGGAAGCGATGGCGGTAGCCGCCGCGCTACTGCCGCCCGGTGTCGAGCCGCCGCAGTCGGTACGCGACGGCGATGAGATGCCCTGGTGTGCGTACGGCGGCGACCTGGCCGCGCTGGTCCGCCACGAGGCCGGGCTGGTCGGTGCGGGACGGGTGGCCGTCATCGCGCCGCCGGCCCAGACCGCCGACACCGCGGCCGCCCTCGACCTTCAGCCCGGACCGGACCTCGACGCGCCGATCGCGGTGCTCACCCCGGCAGAGGCCAAGGGCCTCGAGTTCGACTCGGTGGTCGTCGTCGATCCGAGCGGGATCGAGCAGGCATCGCCCCGTGGCCGGGCCGATCTCTACGTCGCGCTGACTCGTACGACGCGCCGGCTCGGGCTGGTGATCACCGGCGACATGCCGGGCGAGCTCGCGGCCGCATTGAACGGACTGGGTGCCACGGCGAGCCCGAGTTGTCGTCTGGCCTGAACAACCTCCAAGGTGTCGCAGACAGCCCACGGCCCACAGCTAGACCTGCCGCGATCGGCTCACTCGCCCAGTCACGCCTTCTTAGGTAGGCGTCTTCGCGTTATTGGCAGGATGCGGAATGTTTTAGCCGGGCTGCTCTGCCTCGCCAAGCCCGCTGCGTCGGGCGATAACGATCGCCTGTGATCGGTCACCCGCGTTGAGCTTGGCGAGGACGTTCGACACATGGTTGCGAACGGTCTTCGGGGTGAGGACGAGTTCGCGGGCAATTGTCTGGTTGTCGAGGCCTCGGGCCATCAGCTCCAAGATGTCGAGCTCGCGGGGGCTCAGCTGCGGGAACGGCGACGAGACGGTGGTGGCGCGCAGCTGCGCAAGCTCGGCCATGCCTTGCGCGACTCCGTAGTCGAGAACGACATCTCCGGTTATCACCGACTCGAGAACCCGTTCGATGTGGGCCGGGTCGGCACCTTTGACGATGTATCCACGGGCACCATCTCGTATCGCCGCGACGGCCGCGTGGTGGTCCTCGGACATGGTGAGTACGACGACTTTCACGTCGGGGTATTTCGCCGCCAGCCATCGGTTCACTTCGAGCCCGGACCGATCCGGCAGGTGCAGGTCCAGCAGCGCGAGATCGGGGGATGTTCGCTCAACCAGATCGAGAACCTCCGCCGCCGTGGCGGCCTCACCGACCAGTTCTACCTGCTCCATTTCGGCGAGCGACGCGGCCAATCCCAACCGGAATATGGGGTGATCGTCGACCACAATGACCTTGATCATCAGGTCACTGCCAGCGGCAGCGTGGCGTGCACCCGGGTGCCATGCGGCACAACCGATGCGATCACGGTCGCGCCACCGAGTTCGGCGGCGCGTTCGCACATCGTGGTCAGCCCGACGCCGGCGGGATGTCGATGTGGAATCCCGATGCCGTCGTCGATGATGTCGAGTTCGACATGATCAGTGACGGCGAGACACAGCGAGCAACTGGTGGCACCCGCATGGCGCACGACATTGTTCAGCGCCTCCGTCGCAATGCGGTAGGTGGCGATCTCCACCGCGGCCGGCAGCGTGCGGTCGACACTCGGCAGGTTGAGCGTCACCTCCAGGACGCCGTCGAGGCTGCGGGCGAACTCGGTGAGCGCTCCGGCTAATCCTTGATCGTCCAACGCCGTCGGGCGCAGATCACGAACGATTCGCTTCACCTCGCCCGCCGAAGCGTCGACCTCATCGGCAAGTCGATCCAGCAACGAGACGTCTTCGACCTGCGCATCGGTCCGCCGAAACCTTCGTACGACCGTCCGCAATCCCATCGATATCCCGGTCAGCGAGGGACCGATGCCGTCGTGCAGGTCGCGCCGCAATCGCCGCCGTTCCTCTTCCCTGGCGTTCACCACGCTCAGGCGAGACCGTCGCAGGTCGCCCGTCAGCCGCACCAGGCCAACGGCGAGCGTGACGTGCGGTACGACGTCGGCGAGAACCTCCCGATCGCGGCCATCCAACGCTGAGCTACGGCATCCGACCACGAGCCGACCTACCACTTGATCACCCAATGCCAGCGGGAGATTCTCGTCGTGTTCGCCGGGAGCACCGCGTCCGGCTATCCGCGTCCAGCCATTCGCCGCGGACGGCAACTCGATCGCCACGTGGTCCAGCCGCAACGCGTCGGCAATGATCACGGCGAGCGAGGCGAGGAGTGTCTCGTTGACGTCAGTTGCCGTCGCGACTTGCTGATTGACCAACTGCCTGACTACTGCCAGCGGATCATCGCGTTGGCCATAGACCAGATCATCCACCAGGTGCCGAATCCAGGAGCGCGCCGGTTCGGCAGCTACGGCCAGGGCGCCGGTCACACCCACCAGCAGCCACGCCGGGCCATCGGCACCGAGCAAGAGGCCGAAGCCCGCCACCAGGGTGGTGTAGAGGAGCACCACACCGCTGACGAGAATCACCCAGACCAGAAAGCGGTGCGACACGGCGCCCAGCGCATTGCGGTCATCGCGGATATCGGTGACGAAAGCCCCCACGGCCAGCAGCGGTACCGTCGCCACCAGAAGCACTGGTCCGGCGACATGTGCGCCTGGTAGATCCCCAACAGGCTCAACCAGCGCGGCCAGGCCGCCCAGCCAGGCGGCGACCACCCCCAGTCCGAGCCATCGCGTCATCGGGTCGCGCCGCTCGCTCGGCCACGGCAGCAAGAACGGCACCACGAAGACGAGCACTGACATCCCCACGGCCTGGACCAGGTGCCCGTGCTCGATCACGCGTGACCCGCTCGCTGACGCGCTATTCGCATGCCACTCCGCCGCGATCGCGGACGACAGTTCGCACACCCCGACGACGACGAACGCGATCCCGAGGACAACGCGCCGGCGAACCACAAGCGCAGCCCCCAGCGGCAAATACGCCAAACCGAGAATCGTGTCGGCCAAGATCCACCAGTTCCGGCCCTCGGGCTCGAAGCCACTGTTGATCAGGCGCAGAACTAACACGGCACCCGCACCGATCACGGCGGCGAACGCGCCCGCGGCGACCACTATCAAGCGCACCCGCGCCGATGGGGTCCTCACGGACAACATCCTCCACGCCGACTGTCCCGAATGCATGGGCTCGCGGGCACGAATCTGTCCCGGGCGTGAATCGGGACGCCGGCCCGGCGCGGCCGGGACGCCGGGAGGTCCACCCTCTGGCCTCGACAACCAGAAGGAGAGGAGAACCACCATGAACAGATCCAGGATGTTAACCGTGGTCACGGTGATCTCGGCCGTCACGGCCGGGCTGCTGACCGCCGTCCTACCGGCTTCGGCCGAGTCGGTCGACCACGTCATCCTCGCCGGCCGGGCAGTCCTGCCCGCAGCCACCCTCGCGCAGGGGCCGCCGGCTGGAACGCTGCTGCCACCTGGAGTGGTGAACGGGATCACGTTCCCGCTCCCGTCGCAGCCGGTCCAGGGCTTCTCCTCGGTCATCGACGGACGCCACCCTGGCGAATACCTCGCCATGCCGGACAACGGCTTCGGAGCCAAGGCGAATTCCGCCGACTTCCTCATCCGCGCCTACTACATTCGCCCCGAATTCAAAACGGCGCAGGGTGGAACAGGTTCCGTCGCGGTCGGCGACTACATCTCGTTCCGCGATCCGGGCCACCACTTCGGATTCACGATCGTCAACGAGAACAGCCCCGAGCGGCTGCTCACCGGCGCAGACATCGACCCAGAGTCCCTGCAACGCGATCACAACGGCGAGCTGTGGGTCGGCGACGAGTTCGGCCCCTGGATCCTGCACTTCTCCGCCGACGGGGTTCTACTCGACCCACCGTTCCCGATCCCCGGTGTGCGCTCACCTAACAACCCGGGCCTCGGCGGCCAGCCGCCGACCCAGCCGAACAGTCGCGGCTTCGAAGGCATGGCAATCACGCCGGACGGCAAGAACCTCTACGCGATCCTCGAGGGCGCGAATATCGGCGATCCCGACCAGAACCGCCGGTACATGTTCGAATTCAGCATCAAGGACAAGGCGTTGACCGGCCGCACCTGGCAGTACCGCACCACCCGGCCGAACTACATGGTCGGCGACATGGCGGCGCTCGACGAACACCGGCTTGTCCTGATCGAGCGTGACGGCGGCCGAGGCCTGACGGCGGTCTTCCGGGAGCTGAACGTCGTCGACCTGCGGAACGTGGCAGCGGACGGATTCCTCGTCCCGCGGACCGTGGTCGACCTGACCGCGATCCCCGACCCGAACCTCATTTCCCTACCGGCCCTCCACGCCGGTGACGTCGGACTCGGAAACCCCTTCAGTGTCGTGTGCGAATCGGTCGAAGCCGTCCATCGCGTCAACGGCAGCACGCTGCTCGTCGGATGCGACAACAACCTTCCGAACGCTGGGCGCAACCCGAACCTCGCCGATGACAACGAGTTCATCCTCGTGCACGTCGAGGGGCTCCCGGCCGATCCGAATCAGTAATCGTGACCCAGCCGGCTCTTGTTCCCGGCCACCGTCCCGTAACTTGAGAGCCAGGTCCGAGGGCGCTCAGCCACCTGGCTGAGCGCCCCTCAATCACGGGCACCCGACGCAATCCCTCCGAGTCAGCGACCGCAGATCGGGCTCAGGTAACGGCAGGCGACCGATTGCGGTGTCTCGACCGGTGCGCCGGCGTCGATGGACCAAGCCAGCCGGATGAACTGCGCGTGGGTCCAGGCGAGTGGGGTTGCGGAGAACGTGGGCTCTCCGGGTTGGAAGGCGGGTCCACTACCGGAGGGCGGCTGCTGATCCCACACCTGCTCGGGAAGTAGGAAGCTTTGGTCGTCGCCGGACCGGGCCATGGTGTCGAGGTTGTTCTGCGCCGGTGCCCCCGCGGCGAGCTGGTACTCGCCGCGTTCGCCCGTGAGCAGCGGCCAGCCGCGGCCGTGGGTGAGGCCCGACCCAGCCTCCGTCGGCTGCCATTCCGACCCGTCGCTCTTCTCGCCGTATCCGTCGTAGCTCGCGCGATGCCAGAACGGTCCGTTGGGTGTGGTGTAACCCAGCTGCTGGTCGACGACGGTCAACGTGTCGAGGATGCGTGGGTCATCCGGACGGAGCACGCCGAGGCGAACGAGTTCCAGGTAACTCGGGTCGACAACCGCGCGCTGATCAATCAGCGGTCCGCCATCGGAGAGCTGAATCTCCGTGCCCGCGTCGGCGTTTCCGTCAGCAGTGATGCGCAGGAAGTACGGCTGGCTGCTGTATGGGCCGTTGGTGGTGACGGTCCATGGCCCGAGGTTGGCTCGCCACGAATCGGCGACCTGCAGATAATGATCCGCACTGGCGTTGTCGCCGTTCTTGCGGGCGATATCGGCGCCAACGACTAGCCCGGCGATCTCCGCCGCGATCGTTGCCGGCGAGTAGCCGGAGGCATTCTCCCAGCGCTCGCCGGGCGTGCTCGGCCCGTTCGCGATGACAAAGTCTTCTGCCTTCTTCACGTGCGCCCAGTCGCCCGCACCGGTCCGGCCGAGCTGGCCGGCAAGCACGGTTGGGAACGACACTTCGTCCATCTGCAGGCCGCCGAACACCGGCTCGCCGGATAGCCTGCTGTTCTGCGGATAGGAGCCGTCCGGTTTCTGCTGGACGTTGAAGAGGTAGTCGAGCGCGCGGTTGGCCGCTGCGGGATCACCCATCGCGATCAGGGCCGTGGCGATCTCGTAGAGGTCCCGTGACCAGACCGCGTGGTAGACGGCCAGCGACTGCAGCACATTCGCCCATGCCCAGGGGCGGCCCGGAGCGGCCACGAATCCGCCGCGATAGGTCTTGTCCTCGCTGGCGGCGAGGACCATTTGCGAAACGTGGTACTCAGTCGTCCACTGCGCCGACGATCGCGGGACCGGTTTGAGCGTCGCGAGATATTGATGCCATCCGGCTGCATATGCCTCCAGCTCGGCGGTAAATCCCGAATCCAGCGATGCGCGTGCCGTCGACACTGCCGCGGAGGTTGTCGTCCCGAAACCGATCGCGAGGGTGAAGTGCTGTCGGCCGGTGAGTCCGCTCAGGCTTGTCTGGCCGATTTGCACGACGTTGCCGGGCTGGGGTGCGGTGTACGTCCAGTCCATCTGATGGTCGGTGGCCAGGTCGGTCCAGCCGTCGCTGGTGCCCTGGTAGCCGCTGGAAGTCTTCGTGAAGCCGCGCGAAGGAATGACTGCATCGCTAGTCGCCCCATCAGTGGCTACCAGCGCGCCACCGTGCGTCGACCCGGTGTCATCGTCGCCGGTCATCGTCAGGGCAGGGTCGTGCAGCACGTAGACCTGGTAGGCGTCCCCGGTGAGGGAGCGGAAGTCGATGTCGACCAGAACGGTGGAGCGGGCCGGGTCGGTGATGTAGGTCTTGGTGATCAGGTACTTGCCCGACTTCGCCCGGTCAATCTGCTGATAGAGCAGGCTCTGCGGGTCGAGCAGACGGACCTGGTGAACCGTGTCGGTGCTTTCCCGATCGGTGAACGTGCGTCCGTCGGTAATGACGAGTTGCGTGTCTCTCGTGCTGGGGGTGTCGATGCGCGGGTAGTAGATCTCGCTCAATTCGCCGTTGTTCAGCGTGTACCACACCTTGCTGGTGGTGCCCCGGGCCGTCCCGAAGCCATCCTTGTCGCCGGTGACCCAGTCGCTGGCCGCGCCGGGTGCGCCCGGCGCCACTCCGCTGCGGGCCGAGGCGGTGGCTGGTGAGACAACAACTCCTAAAGCCAAGACGAGCGCCGCCACCGATCCCAAGGTGACGCCGTGCCAGACTCGCGCGGGCATCTTCCGCACCTCCGCGGTAAACCCCCGAAACTCCGCCGGATACTGTAATCCGACAACTCGGACATCCTCACCATTTCACATCGAGGCGGGCTACACAAGACCGAGTCCTCCGACCAATGGCGTCGCAGCACCGGCGGACCGACATAGGCGCGTCAGCCAGGGACCGGATTGAGTTAGGCGCGGTTACCTCACCGCGGCGCGTATGCGTCGTGGTAGTTCCACCACTGATAGGGCGGGGTCTGGGGGTAGCCCTCGGGCGAGTCTTCCCATTCCTCCTGGCGACCGAGGGCGGTGATGTCGAGGTAGCTCCAGGTGCTGCCCATCCCTTCGTCCCCGCGGCTGTCCAAGAAGTACGTGCGAAACACCCGATCGCCGTCGCGGATGAAGGCGTTGGTGCCGTGCCACTCGGCGACGTCGAAGTCGGCATCGAAGTCGTCGGTCAGCGTGTACCAGGGGATCAACTGCCAGCCCATCCGCGTCTTCAATCCCTCGATGTGTGCCTGCGGGGCGCGCGATACGAACGCCAGCGACGTGTCGCGGGCATTCAGGTGGGCCGGATTCGCGACCTGGTCGGCCATGAGCGAGCAGCCGACGCACGCCCGTTCGGGGTACGCGCCGCCCTCGGCGTAGGTGGTGATGTCCGGCGCGTAGAAGGCGCGGTAGACGATGAGCTGGCGGCGGCCCTCGAAGAGGTCGAGCAGGGTGGCCCGCCCGTTCGGCCCGTCGAAGCGGTATTCCTTCTCGACGGCCAGCCAAGGCATCCGCCGGCGTTGGGCTGCCATCGCGTCCCGTGCCCGGGTGAGCTCCTTCTCCTTCACCAACAATCGCTCCCGGGCCTCATTCCATTCTGCCGGGGACACGATCGGGGGTGTCTTCATTTCGCGGTTTCCTCCTTCAGCACAAGGCTTGACCAATCAGGGGCGTGTGTAGATCTGGATGGCGACGCCGTCACCGACCACTGTTGATGAGGACAGCTGCAGTCGCTTCTTGTCGGTGGTCTCGCCAAACAGTCGCTTGCCGGCGCCGAGCACAATCGGGAAGACCATTAGCCGCATCTCGTCGACGAGGTCGTTGTCGATCAGCGACTGCACCAGCTGGGCGCTGCCGTGCACCACAATGTCGCCGTCCTGCTCCTCCGTCAGTTTTGTGATCTCGGCGACCAGGTCGCCGGACAGCACGATCGAGTTGGTCCACTCCGGGTCGCGCAGCGTCGAGGATACGACGTACTTCGGCATCGTATTGAACTTGTCGGCGAACGCCCCGTCGCGTTCGGGCCACGCCGCCGCGAACCCCTCGTAGGTCCGCCGGCCGAGCAATAACGCGGCCGAGTTCATCGTCTCATCCAGCTTGAACTGATTGCCCTTATCACCACGGTCGATCTCGAACGTCCACCCACCGTACTTGTAACCCTCCCCGCCACCCGGTGCCTCGATGACCCCGTCGAGCGAGATGAACTCGGTGACCACGATCCGGCCCATTGCATCCTCCTCAGTAGGACGTAAATGCTGATAGGACGGGCCGGCCCGCCGAAACTCATCGGTCCCCGGAAGCATTCCACGAGCGCGACCAGGCCTCCGCTCATTCGCGATCACTATGCAGGGAATCTCGCGGCTTGCTGAGCCGGTGCTCCGCCAATGGGCACCACGTCGACCCGGTAGAGCTCTTCCGCTTCATCCTTCAGACCCGACTCGATGCCTTGTACCAGCGCCTCGACCTGAGTACCGCGGAGGCCATCATCGATGTCGACCCGAGCCACGAGCCAGACTCGGCCCGGGCCGACGAAGGTGACGAGGAGTTCACGAATAGCGATCACACCGGGGTACCCCAGAAGAAAGGCTTGTACTCGCTCCTCATCCGCTGGCCGCAATGGCTGGGTCAAGCGAGTGATTCGACGGCCACTCGGCGTGCTGGTGGCCCCCGTCGCCCACGCGCCGACCAGGAAGTCGTGGCTGCGCCGGATGAGCCGGAGACTGACACGGATCAACACCAACGCGATGAGTACCGCGGCCACGCCTTGAGGTATTGACGACCCGGTGATCTGATTCAGCGCCAGCGCGGCCAACGCGATCACGTCTCCGGAGACCGACACCGCGTCCTCGACGAACACTGCCCGCAAGGTGGGATCGGATGTGACCTTGGACTCCTCCAGGAACTCTCGACCGTATCGGCGTGCTCGGCGCGCCATCTGGCCCGCTGACTGGCGGAACGACACCAGATCAAAGACGGTCGAGATCGCCAGCACGACATAGGCCACGACGAAGGATGACGTGACACTCGGATGGATCAGCTCATCGATGCCCTCGCGCAGGGAGAACGCCGCACCGGCGACGAACGCGCCGAGGGCCGCGATCAGGGCCCAGAAGTACGCTTCCCGTCCGTATCCGAGGGGATGCTGATCGTCGGGAGGGCGGCTGCTGCGACGCTGAGCTACGAACAGGAACAGGTCGTTGGCGGTATCGGCGAGTGAATGCGCAGCCTCGGCAGCCAGAGCGGAGGAACCGGTGAAGGCCGCTGCGCCGGCCTTGGCAAGCGCAACCCCGAAGCCCGCCCCAAGCGCTACCAAGACTGTCCGCATGCTGTCGTTCGGCATCGCCCGACCTCCGCTCTGCCGATCGCCAAGAAATGCTCAGTCGGCAATACCATCTCCCCGGGCGAAAGCACAGGTACTCGTCCTGTCCATTTCCTCGCAGGAACGGATCCGGCCGAGTGGATGGCGCATCCCGGTCCGGTGGATCAGCGGGCGCCGACGAGGTGTTCGATGGCGAGCTGGTTGAGGTGGACGAAGCCGTAGCCGCGCTGACCGGCAGCATCCGGGTCGAGGTCGGTCACGGACGGATCCGTACGCAGGTCGGCGAGCGTCTCTTCCGACGACAACGTTGGTTCGCTGAGGGCGTCAACGCCGGCTGTATGCATAGCCTCGCGCACGTCAGGGTCGGCGCGGTAAGCCGCGGCACGCTCCCGCAAGAGCAAGTAGGTCGAGATATTCGCCCGTGCTGATGCCCATACGCCGTCCATGTCCTCGGTGCGGGAGGGCTTGTAGTCGAAGTGACGCGGGCCGGTGTAGGCCGGGCCGCCGCCGGGAGCGCCGTTCTCCAGCAGGTCGACGGTGAAGAAGGCGCTGAGCAGGTCGCCGTGGCCGAAGACGAGGTCCTGGTCGTATTTGATGCTTCGCTGGCCGTTGAGGTCGAGGTGGAACAGCTTGCCAGCCCATAGCGCCTGGGCGATGCCGGTCGTGTAGTTGAGCCCGGCCATTTGCTCGTGTCCGACCTCCGGGTTCACGCCCACCATGTCGGCGTGCTCGAGCTCGGCGATGAAGGCCAGCGCGTGTCCGACCGTCGGTAACAGGATGTCGCCGCGCGGCTCGTTCGGCTTGGGTTCGATGGCGAACCGGATATGGTAGCCCTGCTCGAGCACGAAGCCGGCCAAGGTGTCGATCGCCTCGCGGTAACGGTCCAACGCGGCGCGAATGTCTTTCGCGCCGTCGTATTCGGCGCCCTCACGGCCACCCCAGAACACGTATGTCTCGGCGCCTAGCTCTGCCGCAAGCTCCAGGTTGCGGGCTACCTTGGCCAACGCATACCGACGCACCGCCCGGGCGTTGCTGGTGAAGCCGCCGTCCTTGAACACCGGATGGGTGAACAGGTTCGTCGTCATCATCGGTACCACGAGACCGGTCTCGGCGAGCGCATCCTTGAACCGGGCGATGTGTTTGTCGCGCTCGCTGAGCGATGATCCGAACGGCACGAGATCGTCGTCGTGGAAGGTCACGCCCCACGCGCCGAGCGCCGCCAGCTGGTGCACGGACTCGACCGGATCGACCGGCGCTCGGGTGGCGTCACCGAACGGATCGCGGCCCATCCACCCAACCGTCCACAACCCGAAACTGAACTTGTCGTCTTTCGTCGGTCGCACCTGCATCGCAAGAGCCTCCAATATGAAACGAGTTCGGGGGTTATCGGGCCTCCGGCGGCGGTGCCGTCGAGTCCCGCACGACGAGGTCGGTGGCGAGTTCGACGTGGTGGGAGTCGACGCGTTCGCCGGCGGCCAGCCGGAGTGCAGTGCGCAACGCGACGGCGCCCATCCTGCGCAGCGGCTGGGCGACGGTCGTAAGCGGCGGCGAGGCCAGGCGGGCGACTTCAGTGTCGTCGAAGCCCACCACGCTCAGGTCCGCGGGTATGCGTAGCCCGCGGGTACGCGCCGCTTCGAGCACGCCTAGGGCCGTTTCGTCGTTCGCCGCGAAGATCGCGGTGGGCGGCTGGGAAAGGGCAAGCAGTGCGGCGCCTTCGGTCAAACCGTCGCCATAACTGAACGTTCCCTTGCGCACATAACTTTTCGTTATCGGCGCTTCGGCCGCTTCCATCGCACTGCGATAGCCATGCATACGCGCTTGGTTGCAAGCCGCGGTGGCCGGCCCCCCGATGTAGGCGATGCGACGGTGACCGAGATCCAACAGATGCTGAGTAGCTGTGAACCCGCCGGTGAAATTAGTCGACCCGACGCTGATCACCCGCGAACGCGGCATGTTGATGGGATCTATCACCACGAGCGGCATATGCGCCCGGGCTAGCGCGGCCAGGTCGGCGGCCGAAACTTCACTGACCACAGCGATCACCGCCTGCCGACCGGCGGCTGCGAGCTGACGCACCCACGGCAGCGAACCCGCAGCGGGATCGCGCAAGCCGTGTCGCCGCAAGGTGACGACAACATCGACGGACCGGTTGGCACCTTCCACCACCACGCCGTGCAGGATCTCGAGCGAATACGCCGTGAGGGGGAGGTGGAACACGAGCTCAATTGATGGAAAGCGGACGATGTCCGCGCGACGGGCGACGTACTCATGTTCGTGCAGGAGGCTCTCGATCAACGCGCGAGTGGTGGATGAGACGTGCGGGCGGCCGTTGACCACCTTGGACACAGTCGCCACCGACACGCCGGCCTCGGACGCGATCGTGGCGAGGGTGGTCCGCTCGCTATTGATGGTCATGCTGCCCTCCACCCTCAGCCAGTCGTTACGCGATCGGCGGTTTGCGCAGCTGGGGTCAGGTCGACCGGGGTCACCAGCCGCCGGTCGGGGCCGACGACCCTGGTTCGGCCGGTAAGCCGGACCGTCCCACGGCAAGGCAAGTTTGCCGACGAGTTGCCGACGAGTATTTCTATGTCTCCTGGTTCCACGATCCGCTCGAGACTGCGGTTGGTATATGCCGTGCGGTCGGCATGTACGCGAAAACGGACGTCTACGGCCTGGCCCGGCTCGAGCGTGATCCGTGCGAATCCGGCGAGCTGCTCGACCGGCCGGGCGACCCGCGCGACGAGGTCGTGCAGGTAGAGCTGCACGACCTCAGTTCCGGCACGACTGCCAGCGTTGCGGACCCGCACTGACACCGCGAACTCGCCATCGGTGGGCACCTCGGTGGAACTGATGCGCAGGTCGTCGATCTCGAACGAGGTGTAGGACCTGCCGAAGCCGAAGGGGAAAAGCGGGGTCGGGTCCACGCTGCTAATGCCGGCGCTCTCAGCGCTGCCGAGTGGTGGCTGCAGGTAGGTGCGTGGCTGACCGCCGGGGTGCCTCGGGATCTGCACCGGCAGCTTGCCGCCGGGCGAGATCCGTCCGGACAGCACGCCCGCGATCGCTGGTCCGCCCTCCTCGCCTGGCATGAACGCCTGGACCAGGGCGGCGGCGCGGCCCGCCACGTCGCCAAGCGCGTAAGGACGGCCGGAGACGATCACGACGATGACCGGCGTACCGGTGTCGAAGAGCGCGTCGAGGAGGTCAGCCTGTACGCCCGGCAGCCGGAGATCCTCGACATCGCAACCCTCGCCGGAGGTTCCGCGCCCGAACAAACCGGCCCGGTCACCGACAAATGCGATGCACAACTCCGCGTCGCGGGCCGCGTCGACCGCGGCCGCGAACCCGGAGCGGTCTGTGCCGGTAACCGCGCAGCCGGGCTGGTGCACGACCTCGACGTCGGGCAGTTCCGCCTGCACGGCGTCGACCGCGCTCGGGATGTCGATGCCGAGATCGTACTCAACGAGGGGCGACAGCACGTGATTCGGGAACGCGTAACACCCCAGGAACGTCCGAGGTTCGGCGGCGCACGGTCCCACGACGGCCACCCGTGCGGGGGGCGGGCGGTCGGCACCGAGCAAGGGCAGTGCGAGCCCGGCGTCGAGCAGGATGATCGATCGCTCCGCGAGCTGACGCGCGATCGCCCGGTTCGCCGGTGCGTCGAGATCGACACCGGCGTCCTGCACGGACGTCTCCGGCGTCCAGCCAGCGTCAAGCAGGCCGAGCTCGGCTTTCTGGGTGAGCAGCCGCCGCGCCGCGCGGTCGACGAGTGCCTCCGAGATGTCGCCGCGGCTGACGGCGGCGAACAATCCCTCGCCATAAGCGATCGTGTCGGGCAATTCGACGTCGATGCCGGCGGCAAGCGCGTGAATGCCGGCCTCGGTCATGTCGGCCGCGATGCGGTGCATCGTCGCGAGGAAGGGCACGGCCCAGTAGTCCGACACCACCGTTCCGGTGAAGCCCCATT
>Ga0207693_10001402_pt1 | contig 21377 bp, 20 predicted proteins | sample LARL81metaG_FD_184347 | JGI IMG/M metagenome (GOLD analysis project Ga0207693, IMG submission 184347) | Corn, switchgrass and miscanthus rhizosphere microbial communities from Kellogg Biological Station, Michigan, USA - LAR L8-1 metaG... | ecosystem: Host-associated > Plants > Roots >... | reverse complement strand
CCCTCGAGCGCTTCATCTCCTACTTCGAGTCGAAAGGAGAGGACAGCGCAGAAGGCGCGTCTTCCGCCGACCCGACCGCCGGCATGGAGCCCGAGGAGGCCCTGCACTGGCACATCCTCCGCCGCAAGAAGGACGGGGTCGAGGAGTGGATCGACCGCTCGGTCGAGAAGATCGGCGCCGTTCCCACCCTGAACGAGGTGCTGCTGCCGGCAATGAAGGAGGTCGGCGACAAATTCGGCGCCGGCGAACTTATCCTCCCCTTCGTCCTCCAGTCGGCTGAAGTGATGAAGCGTGCCGTCGCCCAGTTGGAGAACTACCTCGACCGGATCGAGGGCCACACCAAGGGCAAAGTCGTAATCGCGACCGTCTTCGGCGATGTCCATGACATCGGCAAGTCCCTCGTCAACACCATCCTCACCAACAACGGCTACACCGTGATCGACCTCGGCAAGCAGGTTCCGGTCGACACGATCATCGAGGCCGCGGTCGAGAACGAGGCCGACGCGATCGGCCTCTCGGCCCTGCTCGTCTCGACCTCGAAGCAGATGCCGACCTGCGTCGCCGAGCTGCACCAGCGCGGCCTCGAGTTCCCCGTCCTGATCGGCGGCGCCGCGATCAATCGCGACTTCGGCCGCCGCACGCTCTACCCCAAGGGCAAAGAATCCGACGAGGTCTACGAGCCCGGCGTCTTCTACTGCAAGGACGCCTTCCAGGGCCTCGACACGATGGACGCCCTGGTCGACGTTGACGCCCGCGCCTCCCTGGTCGAGCGGATCCGCGCCGAGGCCAAGCAGCTGCGCGAAAAGCCGGTCGAAGTGGACGACGCGCCGCCGACCAGCGACGACAGCGTCCGCTCCGGCGCCCGCACCGATGCGCCGGTCCCGCAGCCGCCGTTCTGGGGAGTGCGGGAGGTTCCCGTCGACCTCGACCAGGTCTTCCCCTACCTCGACCGCCACGTCCTCTTCAAGCTCCACTGGGGCGGTCGCGGCGTCAAGGGCGAGGCCTGGCGCGAACTGGTCGAGGGAACCGCCGAGGAGGAGGGGTTCGCGGCGAGGCTGGAGCGGATGTGGCGCGAGCAGGACTACCTGCGCCCGCGGGCGCGCCTCGGCTACTTCCCCTGCAACGCCGACGGCAACGAGCTGGTCGTCTTCGACCCCGAGGACCCCGAGCGCGAGCTCGAGCGCCTCGTCTTCCCGCGCCAGCCGCGACACGACCGCATTTGCCTCACCGACTTCTACCGCCCGCTCGACTCCGGCGAACGCGACGTCGTCGCCCTGCAGGGGGTGACCGTCGGGCCGGAGGTGACCGAGCTGATCGAAAAGCTCGAGGCCGAAGGCGAGTTCGCCGAGCAGCTCTACGTGCACGGCCTCGGCGTCCAGTCGGCCGAGGGGCTGGCCGAGTGGCTGCACTCGGACGTCCGGCGCCAGCTGCAGATCGACCCCGATCAGGGACGCCGCTACTCCTGGGGGTACCCCGCCTGCCCCGACCAGTCAGAGCACGAGAAGGTCTGGCGCCTGCTCGACCTCGAGCAGATCGGGATGACCCTCTCCGGCGGCTACGCGGTGATGCCCGAGCAGTCGACGGTGGCGATTGTCGCCCATCACCCCCAGGCGGTCTACTTCGGGATGAAGTCCGGCTTCATCCCCGCCGAGAAGGCGCCGGACGAGCTGATCGCCGGCACCGCTCGCGGCGGCGAGCTGCCGCCGGAGTCCGAGCCGGACTCCGGCGACGAGGGCGAGGGCGAGAGCGCCGAGGCGCCCGCCGCCGAGCTCAGCCGCTGAATCGGTGCGGAACCTCCGCCGGGTGCAGCGCCGGGCGCTGCCAGTTGCGGCCTTCGTAGGCCTCCTCGAAGCCGGCCCGCCGCAGGTTGCGGGTGACCGCCGACCATGAGGCCAGGTCGCATTCGCCGACCTCGACGAACACGGTGTGGCAGCCGGCTCGATGGGCATCGAGCAGGCGCCGGTGAAGCAGAGCCCCGTTGCAGCCGTGCCCGCGGGCGTGCTCCAGGGTCGTCCCCGCCCCCAGCTGCGCGACGCCGTCGACGATCAGCATCGAGCCGGTGGCGACGGGCATCTCGTCGGGGCCCAAGGCGGCGGTGTAGCAATGCCATCCGTTGCGCTGCGGCAGCGAGAAGAACAGCGTTCCCGCCACCAAGGGCATCTCCAGCGCTTCCGCCGCGATCGTGCTCAGGCCTTCGCCTTCGGCTTCGTCCTGTCCCAGCCGGTAGATTGCGATGCCGGGATCGATCTCGAACTCGGGCGGCGAGCCGTCGCGGACCATTTTGATCCAGCCCGCTCCGCGCTCGTAGCCTCGATCCCCCAGCCAGCTTTCGGCGTTCGGCGCCCCGGGCCGCCCCGCGGCCACCGGAATCCGGTAGTCGACTTCGCGGGCCCGCATCCATTCGATCGCCGCGGCCAGATGGCCGCCCTCGACCGCGCCTGGCTCGGCCGCCCCCTGGATTTGCTGCAGCAGATGGATCTCGGGCAGGTCGCCGAAGGCGGTCGCCTGCACCGGTCCGAACCTCTCGACTTCGACCCCCGATTCGGAGATCGCTTCCGGAACAACCGAGTCCCACATGTCGCGCCGGAAGCGCTGCGCGACCCTCTCCAACACTGCCGAGTCGTATCTCACCGCTCCCTTTCCCCCAGTTCGCGTGAGTTGATGGCCGATTGCTCGACTCTATGCACATTAGTGTAGACCCGTCAAGGAACCTTGCTGATCTGGCTGAGAAGAAGTCGCGGCCGAGAAGGGGGGCCAGGCGCCAATTGGATGGGAACGGCGCCGGCCCGCGCGCCTTCTCGTCGCAGGTGTGCCGGCCTGGGAATGGTGGCGGCACGCCTCCGCCGCGATGTTAATTCAATACAGCGGAGTTTTTTAGTGTTTTGGCCGACTTTGGCAAGTCTCAAGCCCGAGGCTGGCCTGCGCGGGCTCGCGGCTCGGGATCGAGTCTGACCGGAGCCGCCGAGACCGCCTGCACGCGCAGGTCGCTCCAGGTCAGGCCCTCCCGGACCAGCGCCGGCAGCCCGAGGGCGACGGCGGTGGCGATCTCGACCGCCTGCAGGATCACGCCGTAGGCGAGAGCATCCTGGGTGCTGACGTCGAAGCCGCTGTGGAGGACGCTGATCACCGCCAGCTGGAAGACGCCGATGTTGGACGGCGTCGCCGGCACCACCGCGGTCACGTTGACGGCAAAGAGGACCGCGGCGGCGGCGCCGATCCCAGCCTGTCCGTCGAGGCCAAGCGCATAGAGCAGCGCCCAACAGGCGGCTAGCTGGATCGCCCAGGCGGCGAGCTGAGCGGCTGCGGCAGCGGCGCCGTGGCGGAGATCCCGGAACACCGTCAGCCCAGCTCGGACCTGAACCAGCGCCCGCCGCACCATCGCCCCCAGCCTCCCGAGGCGGCCGTTGCTGTTGCGGCGCATCAGCAGCGGCGCGATCAGGACGACGAGCAGGACGAGCAGCGGAACCAAGCTGAAGGCGAAGATCTGCTTCGTCCCGGAGTGGAAGAGCGGCGTCGTCGAGACGATGATCACGCCCAGCAGCACCAGGGCGACCAGGTTCAGCAGCGTCTGCGAGACCAGCGTCCCCAGCAGCACCGGAAAGGTCTCCCTCATGCGACCGCTTCGTCGCGCCAGCGTCATCGCCCGCGCCGGCTCTCCCAGGCGCGCCGGCAGGGTGGCCGACATCAGCACGCCGATCATCGTCGCCGAGGTGACGTCGCGGCGGCGGATCGGCCGGTTCGGCAGGGCAGCGCGCGCGATCCAGTACCAGGAGGCGGCGCGGAAGAAGAGCGAGGTCGCCATCAGGCCGCAGGCGACGAGGACCAAGGTCAGGTTGGAGCGGACGATGCTTTCGACCACCTTGTCGATCCCGATCTTCTGCGCGGCGAGCAGGGTCAAGCCGACCCCCAGCACGCCGGCCACGGCAAGACCGATGCGGCGGGCGACGGCGCGGCCCCTATTGCCGGCCTGAGCGGGAGCGGGGTCGAGTGACGGTAGGCGCTCGGCCGGCCGCCTGGGCCCGCCGTCCGCAGGGCGCATCCCCGCCCAGTGGGCGAACTTCTCGCTGGCCAGGGTGGGCTTTGGCGCCTCGATCGCCCGCTCGTAGACGGCCGTCACCTGGTCCGCCACCCTTGGCCACGCGTACCTTTGCGCGCTGCGGCGCGCCGCTTCCCCCATCTCCTGCAGCCGCTCCGGCTCGAAGTGCACCCGCTGCAGCTCCTCGGCCAGGCGCTGCGGGTCGCCTGGGGGAACCAGGAGGCCGTCGATGCCGTCGGAGACGACGTCGCTGTAGCCGGCGATGGCCGAAGCGATCACCGGCGTTCCCGCCGCGAAGGCCTCGGTCAGGACCATGCCGAAGCTCTCGCCCGAGAGCGAGGGGGCGCAGAGCAGGTCGGCGCCGTGCAGCTCCTTCCAGAGGTCCTCGCGGGAGACTCGGCCGCGGATGTCCATCCAGCGCAGGAGGTCGGGGTCGGCGACGTAGCGCAGCACGTCCTCGCGTTCGGCGCCGATCACGGTCAGCCGGCAGGGCACGTGCTCGACCAGAGCGTTGAAGGCGGTGAGCAGGATCGGCAGGCCCTTGCGCTCCTCGGGCCGGCCGACGAAGAGGATCTCGAGGTCCGTGCCCTTCGCCTTCGGCTCCTCCGGCGCCGCGTCGACGTCGACGCCGTTGGGGACGATCGTGTACTCGCCGCCGAACCAGCGGCGGCCGGTCCAGGCGGCGGCCTCGGAGACGGCGATCCGGGCCGCGAGCCGGTTGAACATCCGCCGGGCCCCCACCGCGCTGGCGATGTAGTTCGGCAGCCCTTTGATCGCGTAGGCGTGGAAGGTGCCGACGACCGGGTCGCGGGCGCCGAGCGTCGCGTTCCAGCCGACCAGGGGGACCAGCGGCTCGTGGACGTGGATGACGTCGAATTCCCCGCTCCGCACCAGCCGCCGCGGGGCAACGACTCCGCCGGCGGGAAACGGCGCCAGGTTCGAGACCGAGCCGTTGGCGCCGAAGCCCGCCGTGCGGCCGAGCGGCACCAGGTAGTCGGGGAGGTCGCGGATTTCGGCCGGCGCTCGGTGGAGGGCGCGGCTGATCCGCCCAGGCGGGTCGACGGGAGCGAGGACGCGGACATCGTGGCCTCGCCGCAGGAACTCCTCGGCGAGCGCCTCAACGTGCCGGTTCACGCCCCCCTGGTAGGACCAGGAATATGGCGAGACGAGACCTATGCGCACGGGTGGCTAAGCGTAGATCATCGCCCGGCAGGCGCTCGCGGGCCGAAGGGGACCTCAGAGCCGCCCGGCCGCGGCCTCGGCCCAAGCGAAGCCGGTGAAGACCAACAGGTAGGCGGCGCCGATCTCCAGGACCAGCGCCCCGGAGTCGTTGGCCAGAGTGCCGACCACGGTTGCCGCCAGCGCCCCGATCAGCCCGGCCCGCATCGCCGGCACTGCCGCCAGCCAGGCCCGCAGGCGATCTCGCCTCAGGTAGGCGAGGACGGCGAGCAGGGCGACCAGCGGCAGGAAGGCAAGCAGAACCGGGCGGGCGAAGCTGCGGGCGGAGAGCTGGAGGCGGCGCTGGGCGACGTCGGCGAGGTCTCCGAAGCCGCCGGCGTCGAGGACCGAGCGGGTGAGATGCGCGTTGGCGCCGCTGGCGAGGTCGATCAGGGCGAGCAGCGCGAGGACGGCGACGGGCGCCGCGATCGCGGCGAGCAGGAGCGGACGCCTGCCGCGACCAGCGACGGTGACAGCAGCGACCACGGCGCCGAGCGGGAAGACGATCGCGGCGCCGACGTCGGCGCCGAAGCGCCCGGCGGCGAAGACGAAGGCGGCGAGCAGGCCGATCGCGAGGAAGGAACGGGCGGCCGCTCGACCCGAGGCCCTGGGAGCGAACCCGGCGAGAGCCGCCCCCGCTCCCGCGGTCACCAGTACCGCCAGCAGCGCCTCGAGCTCGTTGCCGATGCCGTAGAAGCGGACGCCGAGCCCGGGGTTGGGTCCCAGCAGCGAGAGCGAGGTCAGCGGCGAGCCGACGACGACGTCGATTGCGTAGGCCATGGCGGTCAGGCCGGCGGCGACCGCAAGAGCGCGGTAGCCCCGCAGCGCCAGCAGCGTCGCCCCCGCCAGGAGCGGCGATAGCAGGAGGACCAGCAGCCGTTCGCCGGTCTCCCCCGCTTCGAGTGCCGCTCCCAGGAGGAGGACAAGCGGGAGATAGACGAGCGCGAGACCGACGACCCTGACCGCGGGGCGGGCGAGGCGGCCGCGGCTGAGGAGGGCCACGAGCGCCAGCGCCGCCAGCCAGATGACGATGTTGAGGCCGATCACCGGCCCGCGGCGGTGGGAGATCACCGCCATCCGCGCGCCAAGGTCTTCGACCGCGGCCGGATCGACGTTGCCCTCGCTGCGAATCGGCTGACCGGACATTTCGGGGGGGATCGCGACCCCGAAGTGCTGGAGGATCGTCGGCGCCACGTCGGTCGAGAGAACGTAGCCGTCGATCCGGGTGCTGTCCGAGGTGAGGTTGCCGTCGAAGCCGGCTCCGGCGATGCCGATCGGCAGCGGTGCGTCGCTCTTGCCGGTTGGCCGCGCGATCGCGATCACGAGGTCCCGAGGCCCTCTGGGAAGCGACCGGATGTTGGCCCTGCGGATCTCGAGACGGTGCGGGGGAATGCCCGCCTGCCTGAGAGACGACCTGAGGAGGCCGGGAACGATCTCGGCCGGCGCCGATGCGGCTCTTTCCTTGACCCGCGGCCACCACGCGGCGGTCCCTTCCGCGCGCGACGGCAGGTCTTCGTCGTAGAGGGAGTCGAAGACCCGGTTCCCCTGGCCGATGTCGAGGTAGGTCTGCGCGGCCGGGACCTTGCCGAGCCCGGCGCTCATCAAGCCCGGAGAGAGTCCCGCCCGCGCCAGCTCGGCGACGGTGGTGGTGGGCGGCAGCAGCAGGAGCTGCGCTTCCGGCACGGCGCCGGCTCGCGCCGCCGGTGCCGCGACCGCGAGCAGCACGAGCGCTATCGTCATCGCGATGGCCGACCGCACGTTCGCCAAGTTCTCGTTTTTCAAGATCGATCCAGCCTGGCGTCGTCGGGACCCGGAGCTCCGTGCAGCCGACAAGGGGGAATTCCTCGCCGCCTGCGAGGACTTCGGCGTCGACCGCTCTTTGCGCGCCTACTCAACCATAGGAACGCGTGGCGACGTCGACTTGGTCCTGCTCAGCCAGAGCCCGAACCTGGACGACATCCACACCTTCCACGTCGTCCTCGGCCAGAGCGGCCTGGCGAAGTGGGCGGAGACGCCGCACTCGTTCCTCTCGATGACCAAACGCTCGCCCTACTCGGCCGAGAACGCCCGCCCGGAGATCTGCACCTCCGAACGCAAGTACCTCTTCCTCTACCCGATGGTCAAGCAGCGCCGCTGGTACGGGCTGGCGCCGGAGGAGCGCGGGCGGATCATGAAAAGCCACATCGAGGTCGGCCGCCGCTACCCCGAGATCACGATCAACACGACCTACTCCTACGGGATCGACGACCAGGAGTTCGTCGTCTGCTTCGAGGGCGACGAGCCGGGCGAATTCCTCGACCTCGTCAACGAGCTGCGCCCGACCGAGTCGAGCGAGTACACCGAGCGCGAGACCCCGATCTTCACCTGCGTGGCGATGTCGGTGCGCAAGGCGCTCGACGCGCTCGACGGCACCCCGAGCGCCGTCGGCGCCAGCGCCCCGGCCCTCGGCTGAAGCGCCGAGTTCCCTATTCTTTCGCGCTCCCATGAGCAAGATCGGAACCGAAGAGACCCCCCTCCGCGTCGCCATCGTCGGCGCCGGCCCCTCGGGCTTCTACGCCGCCGAGCACATCCTCAAGGACGGCGACCTGCACGCCCAGGTCGACCTCTTCGACCGCCTGCCGAGCCCCTTCGGGCTGGTCCGCGGTGGCGTCGCCCCCGACCATCCGAAGATCAAGTCGGTGATCCGTGTCTACGAGAAAACCGCGGCCCGCGACGGCTTCCGCTTCTTCGGCAACGTCAAGATCGGCCATGACGTCGAGGTCGAGGAGCTGGAAGGCCTCTACCACGCGATCGTCTTCACGGTCGGCTGCGAGACCGACCGCCAGCTCGGCATCCCCGGCGAAGACCTGCCCGGCAGCCATGCCGCCACCTCCTTCGTCGGCTGGTACAACGCCCACCCCGACTACGCCGACCACGAGTTCGACCTCTCCTGCGAGCGGGCCGTGGTGATCGGCAACGGCAACGTGGCGATGGACGTCGCCCGGATGCTGGCCCTGACCGACCACGAGCTGCGCCAGACCGACACCGCCGACCACGCGATCGAGGCGCTCGACGCCAAGCAGATCCGCGAGATCGTCGTCCTCGGCCGCCGCGGGCCCGTCCAGGCCGCCTTCACCAACCCCGAGATCAAAGAGCTCGGCGAGATGGAGGACGCGGACGTCGTCGTCGACCTGGCCGAGGTCGAGCTCGACCCAGCCAGCAAGGCCTTCGTCGAGTCCGACGAGGCCGACAAGACGACTCGAGTCAACTACGAGACGCTGAAGGAGTTCTCCGAGCGCCAGCCGGAGGGCAAGAAGCAGCGAATCGTGCTCCGCTTCCTCGCCTCGCCGGTCGAGATCAAGGGCGACGGCAAGGTGGAATCGATCGTGATCGGCCGTAACGAGCTGGTTTCCGAAGGCGGCAGCCTGCGCGCCCGGGACACCGGCGAGCGCGAAGAGCTCGAGTGCGGGCTGGTCCTGCGCTCGGTCGGCTACACGGGGGTCCCGATCGAGGGCGTCCCCTTCGACGAGAGCCGCGGCCTGATCCTCAACGAGGGCGGCCGCATCCTCGACTCCCACGACGCCGGCCACAAGGTCGGGCACTACACCGCCGGCTGGATCAAGCGCGGCCCCTCCGGCGTGATCGGGACCAACAAGAAAGACGCGCTGGAGACCGTCCAGCACCTCTTCGCCGACGTCGAGTCGGGCACCCTGCTCAGCCCCGAGAACCCCGATCCCGCCGCGGTCGAGGACCTGCTGCGGGAGAAGGGTGTCCGCTACGTCAGCTTCGAGGACTGGCGGGCGATCGACCAGGCCGAGGTCGGCCGCGGCGAGCCGCACGGCCGCCCGCGGGTCAAGTTCGTCCGGGTCGAGGAGATGCTCGGCACCCTCGGCGAGCCGTCGGCCACCGGCTAGTGCCCGCCGACCTCGCCGAGCTGAAGGGGATGATCGAGGCCGCCCTGCCGGGGGCCGAGGTCGAGGTGATCGACGAAACCGGCACCGGTGACCACCTGCGGGCGACCGTCAGCGCGCCTCAGTTCGAGGGTCTTTCCCGGATCGACCAGCACCGCCTGGTCAAGGCCGCGGTCAAAGAGCGCTTCGACGACGGCACGATCCACGCGCTCTCGGTAAAGACCGGCCTTCCGGGCTGAAGTAACGCCTTCTCCATCTTTCCGACGACAAAATGTTACATTGTGCGTACCATGCGTACGACCTATCTCCATAGGCTCAGGGTCATGCGATACAAGCGATCCACCTGGCCCGACTCGCGCCTCGACGACCTCAACAATCGGGTCACCGAGATCAGCAATCGACTCGAAGGTCTTAGCACCAGGGTCGACAAGATCCAGCACACGATGATCAACGGCTTCCTCACGCTCGGAGTGATCATGGTCAGCGGATTCATGGGCCTGGCGGGGCTGATCATCACCAAACTCTGAGCCAAGGGCTCGGCCTCCCTACAATGCCCCCATGGCCGACCCAGAGCTGAAGTCCAAGATCGAAGAGCTGATCGCCGCCAACCCGGTCCTGTTGTTCATGAAAGGGACCCCGGACATGCCGCGCTGCGGCTTCTCGATGCGCGTGGTCCAGGTGCTCGATCAGATCGACGTCGACTACGGCGCGATCGACGTCCTCCCGGCGCTGCAGCCGCTGCGCGAAGTGACCGCGGAGATCTCCGACTGGCAGACCTTCCCGCAGCTCTACGTCAACGGCGAGCTGCTTGGCGGCTGCGACATCGTCGAGGAGATGTTCGAAAACGGCGAACTGGCCGCGGCCCTCGGCGTCGAGCAGCCGGAGAACGCCGAAGTTCAAGCCGCCCCGCCCGCGCAGTCGCCACCGCTTCAGATCGAATAGTCCCGCGAACGTCCGCGCTACGCAGTCGCGGGCGTCGCGTCCTCTTTCACCTGGAAAGAGGAGCCACAGCCGCAGGCCGCAACCACGTTCGGGTTGTTGACCTGGAAGCCGGCGCCCTGGAGGCCCTCGACGTAGTCGACCTCGGAGCCGAAGACGAACTGCATGCTGACCTTGTCGACGATGACGGCGACGCCGTCGACCTCGAAGACGTTGTCGTCCTCCTTGGCCTTGTCGAAGGCGAGCGCGTACTGGAAGCCCGAGCAGCCCCCGCCCCGAACAGCCACCCGCAGCGCCTGCTCGGCACCGTCGGGCTGAGACCCGAGCAGCTCGCCGATCTTCTCGGCGGCCTTCTCGGTCAGGGTGATCGCGGCTTGCGGCGTATCCGTCACTTCACAAAGTGTAGCGGGCGACTTGAGGGGAGCCATATTTCGAGAGTCGGGCGAGGACCTAATCCGGTACGTTGTCGTTTTGCTCATGATCCGAACGGTTTCTCCCAAGGACGAGATGTTCAACCCGGACCAGCCGGAGGCCTACTTCACGACCGGAGAATCCGCGCTTCAGTGCATTCGCCTGGCCATGCACGCAGTCGGTAAGGGCTCCGTCAGCGATGTTCTGGACTTTCCTTGCGGGCATGGTCGAGTCCTTCGAGCTCTCCGGGACGCCTTTCCGGAAGCTGGCTTGACGGCCTGCGACATAGATCGCGACGGTGTCGATTTTTGCGTAGAGACCTTTGGGGCGACGGGCGCCTACTCCGCTGACGATCTGTCGACGGTGGAGCTTCCGGGCAATTTCGATCTCATCTGGGTGGGGTCCCTTTTCACGCACCTTCCGGACATCAAATGGTGGGCGGTCCTCGACTTCCTAGCCGAGCGGCTGGCGCCGAACGGACTGCTGGTGTTTACGACCCACGGTGCCTGGTGCGCCCAGCAGATTCGAGAAAAGAAGTCGCCGCTCGGAGGCGCTCGTAAAGGACACCTCTCGATGCTGCGGGGATATGAGGCGACGGGGTTCGGCTTCGCCGGCTTCAAGCAGATGGAGACCTATGGGAATTCGCTCACCTCACCCGCCGCTGTCGTCGAGCGCGTCAAAGCCGTAGACGGCCTAAGGCTGGTTCTCTATCTCGAGCGCGGCTGGGGCCAGTTTCAGGATGTTGTTGCCTGCCAGCGGGGCTTCACCGCTCCCGCACCGCCCCAGGCGGCAAGCTAGGCGCCAAGCTCCTGAGGTGGTCGCCGCGTCTAGAATCGGCTTGTGCGCCCCGCTGCCGAGACTGCGGTCGTCTGCGATACGACCTGCTACCTCCCGACCGACCTTCTGGCCGCGCGGGGGATCAAGGAGATCAGCCTCTATGTCTCGGTCGACGGGGATCAGCAGAAGGAGTCGGAGATCTCCGACTTCGACGCGTTCTACGAGCGGCTGCGGGCTTCGGAAAGCGGCGCCACCACGTCGCAGCCCTCGATCGGGGATTTCTTAGAGGTCTACGAGCCGCTGCTCGCCGAAGGGCGGGAGGTCGTCTCTATCCACATCTCCTCCGGCATCTCCGGGACCTTCGAGGCCGCCGGGCAGGCGCGGGAGCGACTGGTCGAGGAAGACAAGGGGGGCGATCGGTTGCACGTGGTGGACTCCCGCTCCGCCGCCGGCGGGATGGGGCTCTGCGCCCTCGGCGCCGCCTCGGCCGCCAACGCCGGCGCGGACGCGGCCGCGACGATTGCCCGGGCCGAGGAGACCCGCAACGACCTGAAGATGTGGTTCGCGATCGACACCCTCGAGTACCTGCGGCGCGGCGGCCGCATCGGCGGCGCCCGCGCCTGGATCGGCAGCGCCCTGAAGATCAAGCCGATCCTCACCCTCGAGGAGGAGATCACCCCGGTCGAGCGGGTCCGCACCCGCGCCCGCTCCCTGGAGCGGCTGCGCGGCTACATGCGCCAGCGGCACGAGTCCGGCGCCAACGGCTGGGTCGTCCAGTACATCCAGGACAAAGAGACCGCCGACGTGATGATCGAAGACTGCTACGAGATTTTCGGCTGCGAGCCAGCCTTCATCTCCGAGGTCGGCCCTGTCCTCGGCGCCCACGTCGGCCCCGGTCTGCTGGGCGTCGGAAGCGTCCACACCGAGCTGATCGCCTAGGGGCGCTTAGCGGTTCTTGCGGCGGCGCAGCATTGCGCGTGCACCGATGAAAAACCCGACCGCGGCGGCGCCGACGATCAGCTGCTGTTTGTGGTCCTCGACCTGACGGCGCCAGTCGGTCAGTTCGTTGACTCGGCCACGCAGGGCCTCGACCGAGGTCCCAAGCTGGCGGCGCTTGAGGTCGATGTCGCGGCGGATCTCCGCCGGCGAGCGACCCGGGGCACCGGTGGTCACGAGACCTCCCTTTCCAGCATCTCCTTGGTCAGCTTTGCCTCTTCGATCGCCTGCTCGGGCACCGGCGGCGCTCCGGCCTTCAGCGCTTTCGAGGCGATCCAGCCGGCCAGGGCGGCGAGCAGGAGGAAGATCGCGGCGGTGACGAAGTAGCCGGCCCAGATGTTGCCGCTGAACAGTTCTTCGCCCAGCAGCCAGGCGATCCCGTGCAGGATCATGATCAGCGCCAGGAAGGCGAAGGCGCCGGCCGCGGCACCGACTGCGGAACCGCGGAGGATCTTCGCGACTTTGTCGGAGACCTCGGCCTTGGCGAGCTCGATCTCCTCGCGGACCAGCGTCGAGGCGTTCTCGGAGACCTCGACGACGAGGTCGGCGATCGACCGCTGCTCGGGCGGGGACGTTGCCGGTCCCGGAGGCGGGATCGGCGGTGGGTTCTGCTGCGGCTCCTGCATCGCGCCCTCCTACTCCGGTGGGTCCTCGTTGTAGATGCGACGGTAGATCAGCGCCGCGGCCCGCGCGGCGACGATGCTCGCGAGCGCGCCGGTTCCGGCCAGGAGGCCGCTATAGACGAGACGTTTGACCAGCTCGTTGTCCACTAGCTCAAGTCCTTCCCCATGGGAGTTGGGCAGTAAACCCTATCCGCGCGGCTCGAGGCCGTCGCAGATCGTCGTGACAAGGAGATCCCGCGCCTGGTCGAAATCCGTGTCGGAGGCGGGGATCGTCCCGAAGATCCAGCCCGAGAGCAACTGCTCGATCGCGCCGTAGAAGGACATCGAGGCGAACATCGGCGCCACGTCGCCGCGGAAGGCACCGCGGCCTTGGCCGTCGGCGACGATCTTGGCGATCGACTCGTACGCGCGCTGGATTTCCTCCAGATGCGTCTTGCCGAAGGAGTTCGCCGCGCGGGTCACCTCGACGATGATCACCTTCATCAGCTCCGGGTCGTGGCGGTAGGAGTCGAAGATGAAGGTCGCCACCGCGCCGAGCTTCTCGCGCGGGCTGGCGGCGGTCTTGTCGGCCTCCTCGATCGCCGCCAGCAGCAGCGACCAGCGCTCGATGAACAGTTCGTTCAGGACCTCGTCCTTCGATTTGAAGTAGTGGTAGACGAGCCCGTAGGCGACGCCCGCCTCGTCGGCGATGTCGGAGACGCGGGTGGCGTGGAAGCCTTGGCGGGCGAAGACGCGGATCGCGGCGTCGAGGATGAGGCGGCGTTTGTCGGCGGGCGGTGCCTGCGCCATCAGCCGCGCCTCTCCGTCGCTTCGGGCCAGGCGTAGGCGCCGGGCTGGCGGTTGGCGAGCGAGGGCAGCGACTCGCGCACCCGCTGCAGGGCGGCGAAGTCGAGCTCGGCGCTGACGAAGCACTCTTCGTCGGGGGCCGTGGCGAGGACGACCCCCCAGGGGTCGACGATCAGCGAGCGGCCGAAAGAGCTGTAGTGCGGCGGCGCCTCGCCGACCTGGTTGGGCGCGAGGACGAAGAGCTGGTTCTCGATCGCCCGCGCCCGCAGCAGCACTTCCCAGTGGTCGCGACCGGTGGCGAGGGTGAAGGCAGAAGGGACACCGATCAGCCGGGCGCCGCGCAGCGCGAGGATGCGGAAGAGCTCCGGGAAGCGCAGGTCGTAACAGACGCTGAGGCCGAGGGTGAGGTCGCCGACCGGAGCCACTACCGGTTCGCTGCCGGGCCGCTCGTGCTCGGACTCGCGGTAGGAGACGCCGCCGGCGTCGACGTCGAACATGTGGATCTTGCGGTAGACCGCGCGATCCTCGCCGTCGGGGTCGATCAGGACCGAGGTGTTGGAGGCCTTCTCGCCCTCTCCCCCCCGCTCGGAGATGCTGCCGGCGAGCAGGTGGATGCCGAGCTCGCGCGCCCAGCCGCGGGCCGCGCCGAGGCTGGGGCCGTCGAGCGGCTCGGCCCCGGCGACGAGTTCCTCGCCGCCGGCCAACAGGTTCCACTTCTCCGGCAGGGCGACGAATTCGGCACCGGCGGCGGCGGCGGCGCGGACCAAGCGCTCGGCCGTGGCCAGGTTCCTGTCCTTGTCCCCGTTGGAGTTGAGCTGTACCGCCGCTACACGCATCGCGCGCCCTTCGTTGATTGACCAGTCAATCGGCCACCGCAGTATATGAGCGCTTGAGGCGCTCTTAGAGGTTCAGTTGTCGGGCGACGATGCGGTCGAACAGCCGCGTCGGGATCAGCGGCTGGATCCGCGCCTGGACCTTGGCGTCGAGGCCGACCAGGTAGCGGGTCTTCGGCCGGCTCGATTCCAGCGCGTGGGCGATCGCCTTCGCCACCTTCTCCGGCGGGATCCCGCGTTCGGCGGTGTCCTCGATCACCTTGCGGAACTTCTCCAGCGCGGCGCCGTAGAGCAGGTTCGTCTGCGGCGACTTCGCTTCGATCTCCTCCGCCTTCTCCTGACCGCGTCCCCAAATCGGGGTGTCGATCGAGCCGGGCTCGATGATCGCCACCTCGATCCCCCAGGGCCGCAGCTCCTGGCGGAAGACGTCGCCGATCGCCTCGGTCGCGAACTTCGAGGCGTGGTAGGGACCGCCGAATGGGAAGGCGATGCGGCCGCCGATCGAAGCGAGGAAGACGATCCGGCCTTCGGCGCGGCGAATCGACGGCAGCAGCGCCTGCGTCACCGCCACGTACGCGACGAGGTTGACCTCGAGCTGGTGGCGCAGGTCCTCGAGCGGAACCGTCTCCAGCGGCCCCGGCACGGCGACGCCGGCGTTGTTGACGAGCCCGTCGAGCCCGTCCGGGCTCTCGCGCTCGACCTGCGCGGCCGCGGCGGCGATCTGCGCGGGATCGGTGACGTCGAGGATGACCGGGACGAGGCTCGACGAGGCCTCCGCTCGCAGGCCCTCCGCGTCGGCCTCCTTGCGGATCCCGGCGAAGACCCGCCAGCCGGAGCCGTCGAGCCGCAGCGCCGTGGCGCGGCCGATGCCGGTGGATGCTCCGGTGACGAGGACGGATCGCATCGGGACGAGGCTACAGGGGGGAGAGTTCGGCGCTCCCATCCCCGGTCGCGTCCGCGCCGAGCTCGTCCACACGATCGCGATGCTTCGGAAGCGCATCCGAGTTTGACCACAGCCCGCTGGGGCGAGAATTGGATGCGAGGCTTGATCGCGGGGGCGACCGCGTAACCTTTGTGCTGTCGTGCACGAGACGGTCAAGGACGAGGCGGAGCGCAAGCAGGTCACCGTCCTGTTCGCCGACGTCAGCGGCTCGATGGACCTCGCCGAGCAGGAGGATCCGGAGGAGTGGCGCAAGATCATGCAGCGCTTCTTCTCGGTCCTCGCCGACACCGTCACCCGCTTCGAGGGCACCGTCGACAAGTTCACCGGCGACGGGATCATGGCGATCTTCGGGGCGCCGGTCGCCCACGAGGACCATGCTCGCCGCGCCTGCTACGCCGCCCTGCAGATGCTCGACGATGTCGCCGAGTACGCGGCCGAGCTGCGCCGCGCCAAGGGACTCAACTTCTCGACCCGGATCGGGGTCAACTCCGGCGAGGTCGTCGCCGGGGCGATCGGGGAGGGCGGCGGCTCCTACACCGCGATCGGCCACACCGTCGGCCTGGCGCAGCGGATGGAGGCCCTGGCCGAGCCGGGCAAGGCCTACCTGACCGAGCACACCGCCAAGCTCGCACGCGGCTACCTCGACCTCCGCGACCTCGGCGAGTTCGAGATCAAGGGCGCCAGCCGGCCTGTCCAGGTCTTCGAGCTGGCCGGGGTCGGCGAGGCGCGCTCTCGGCTCGACCTCGCCCGCGAGCGCGGTTTCTCCCGCTTCGTCGGCCGCGAGCGCGAGCTGGCGAGGCTGGAGCAGGCGCTGGACCGGGCCAACGCCGGCGAGGCCACCGCGGTCGGCGTCGTCGCCGAGCCGGGGATCGGCAAGAGCCGGCTCTACCTCGAGTTCCTCGAGCGCTGCCGCAGCGAGGGCGTCGAGGTCTTCCAGGCGCAGGGCCAAGCCCACGGCAAGGCGATCCCGTTCATGCCGATCCTGCAGATGCTGCGCTCCTTCTTCGGCATCGCCGACAACGAACCCGAGCAGCAGGCGCGGGAGAAGATCGCCGGCCGGGCGCTGCTGCTCGACCCCGCCTTCGCCGAGAACCTGCCGCTGATGTTCGACTTCCTCGGCGTTCCCGACCCCGAGCGGCCGGTCCCGCAGATAAGCCCGGAGGCGCGCCAGCGCTCGCTCGCCGAAGTCCTCTGCCGGCTCGTCGGCAAGCCGTCGCGCCGCAAGACCCTGATGCTGGTCTTCGAGGACCTGCACTGGGTCGACGAGGGCAGCCAGGCGATGCTGAACGGGTTGATCGATGGGTTCGGCGGGACGAGGACGCTCGTCCTCTTCAACTACCGCCCCGAGTACACGCCGCCCTGGGCCGATTCGGACTGCTTCGAGGCGCTGGAGCTGGCACCGCTACGCCGCGAGGACACGCGGGAGCTGCTGCGCGACCTCGCCGGCGAGGACCCCTCGCTCGACGGTCTCGACGAGCCGATCCACGAGCGCACCGGGGGCAACCCGTTCTTCATCGAGGAGATCGTCCGCGAGCTGGCCGAGGCCGGCTACCTGGAGGGCGAGCGCGGCGCCTACCGCCTCGCCCGCCCGATCGAGGACGCCGGCGTGCCGGTGACCGTGCAGGCGGTGCTGGCGGCGCGGATCGACCGCCTCGACGCCGATGCCAAGCAGCTGCTGCAGGTCGCATCGGTCCTCGGCAAGGAGGTGGGCGAGCGGTCGCTGGCGATGGCCGCCGGCCTCGGTCCCGAGGCGATGGAGGCGGCGCTGCGGGCGCTGGTCGAGGGCGGCTTCCTCTACGAGGCCCAGCTCTACCCGGAGCGGCTGCTCGCCTTCCGCCACCCGCTCACCCGCGAGGTCGCCTACGGCACCCAGCTCGCCGAGCAGCGGGCCGCCACGCATACCGCGGCGGCGCGGGCGCTGATCGAGCTGGAGGGCCCGGAGCGCTACGACGAGCTCTCGGCCCTGATCGCCGACCACCTGCGTCAGGGCGGCGAGACGCTCGAGGCCGCGCGCTGGTCGGCCCGCGCCGCCCACTGGTCCGGCCACGCCCGCCCGCACGACGCCCTGCGGCTCTGGCGCCAGGTGATGACGCTGGTCGCGGAGCTGCCCGAGGACGAGGAGACGGCGGCGCTGGCGGTCCACTCGCGGCTGCTGCAGCTTCAATACGCGTGGCGGGTGGGGATGAACCGGGAGGAAGAAGGACGGCTGGCCGCCGAAGCCGAGGAGATCGCCCTGCGGCGCAACGATCTCCACTCGCGGGTGCTGCTGCGGGTGGCAACCTCGGTCCGCCCCGGTCTCGACCATCACGCTGACGAGTGGCTTGCGGCGGTGCGAGAGACGGTCGAGCTCGCCGATCGCACCGGCGACCGTCACCTTCGCGCGGCCGTCCGCTCGGCCGGCGCCTATGCATACCTTTGCGCCGGCGACTTCGGAGGCTTCGAGGCGGCCCTGGACGAATTGCTGGAGCTGGTCGGTGACGACGGCTCCGTCGGGGCCGGCATCATCCTCGGAAGCCCGATCGCCTGGGGGCTGATGGGGAAGGGCATGGTGCGACGCGAGCAAGGTCGGTATGAAGAGGCTGAAGAGCTCTTCGACCGCGCCCTGCGCCTGACCCTCGAAGAGGACGACCCGGAGACCGCAAGCTGGGTGCGCAGCAACCAGGCCGGGCTACTGGCCATTCGTGGCGACATCGCGGGAGGGCTGGCGGTGGCACGACGCAATTGCGAGCTGACCGACCGCCTTGGCGACGTCTTCTCGCGCAGCCTCGCCCTCACCAATCTGGGCTGGGTCCATCTCATGGCCGAAGAAAACGAAGCCGCTTTGGAGGCGATGGAGGAGGCCGAGCGGCTCTACCGTGAAGAGATGGGCAGTGGTGGAGAGATGGAGGGCTGGCGCGCGCAGATGCGGGCGCGGGCGCTGCTCGCCGTCGGACGCAACGCCGAGGCGCTGGAGGCGGCCGAATACTCCGTGCGAATCTCACGCGAGCGGGGCATGCTCTGGAACTATCCGGTGGCGCTGCTGAACCTGGCTCGCGCCCGTGCTGCCTGCGGTCTCGGCGGGGTCGGCGAGGCGCTGGCCGAGGCGACCCGAATCGCCCGGCAGACTGGGGCGGTCAGCCTGCTTGGCGATATCGAGAAAGAGACAGAGGTTTTGGCGCCGAGTCTTTAGACGACCGCTAACGCCGGCGCTCCAGCTCGGCGACCATCAGCTTCGTGTGCAGGGCCGCGATCAGGTCCTGCAGCGGCTGGGCACCTGCTTCGAGCATCTCGACCACTCGCTCGGGCGGCACCTCGCCCGCGAGCCGTCCCATCACCACGTCGACCTCCTGGCGGACCAGCTCCTCCAGCGCCGCTTTGTAGCGGAGGGTGTCGTAGACGGTGAAGCCGATCTGCTCGTCGTAGCCGCCGGCGCGGAAGCGGCTGATCGCCTCGATGATCGTCACGTCGGAGGGCGAGTAGCCGCGGCTGTTGGGGGTGAGGACCTCGAGCTCGGCGAGGCGATCGAGCACCTCTTTGGGGACGCCGTAGCGCTTGCGGACCTCGCCGGCGCTGGTGCGGGAGCGCTCGCCGGCGAGGGCGCGGTCGAGGATCTGGTCGCCCAGCTCGAGCATCGCCTGCGCCCGCGCCGGGTCCTCTTCGAGGACGTTCTTGATCGCCTTCAGCGGCAGGAAGCGCTCCTCCTGCAGACGCTTGATCAGCTTGATCCGGTCGACGAACTCAGGCGGGTAGTAGGCCATGTTGCGGCTCGTCTTGACCGGCTCCGGGAGCAGGCCCTCCCGCAGGTAGTGCTTGATCGTCGGCCCCGGCACGCCGGACGCCTCGGCCAGCTCCCGCATCCGCAGCAGGCCGTTCTCGGCCGACGGGACGGTTTCCCTCCCTATAGGGGTATTTTCGGCCCGTCGGCGGTTGGAGCCGTTGGCGCTCATGCGCGGAACTCCTCCTGCGGGGCGGCGGCGGGGCCGGCGGCGGCGCCCGAGTCCAGCATCGCCGCGACCTCGTCCTCCGCGTAGCCGACCTCGCGCAGGACCTCCTCGGTGTGCTCGCCGAAGGCGGGGGCCGGACGGGTCGGGTCGGCGGGGGTGCGGGAGAGCCTCACCGGGTGGCCGACCTGGCGGATCGTCCCCAGCTCGGGCTGCTCTAGCTCCACCACCATCCCCCGCTCCCGCACCAGCTCCGAGTCGAGCGCCTCGTCGAGATCGAGGACCGGCTCGATGCAGCAGTCGCGCTCGTCGTTGAAGGCCTTCCACTCGGCCCGGGTGCGGGAGCGGAAGACGGCGGCGACCTCGGCCCAGGCCTCTGACCCCGGCGCCTCGAACTGCTTCTCGACCAGGTCGGGGCGGTCGACGCCCTCGCAGAAGGCGGCCCAGAACTTCGGCTCCAGGGCGCCGCAGGTGACCCAGCCGTCGGCCGCCTCGTAGGGGAGGTAACAGACGATGCCGCCGGCGAGCATCTGCTCGCCGCGCCGCGGCACCTCTTCGTCGCAGAAGTAGCGACCGGCGACCATCGCCAGCCAGGAGAGGGCGCCGTCGGCCATCGAGACGTCGACCATCTGCCCCTCGCCCGAGCGCTCGCGCTCGTGCAGCGCCGCCATCACCCCGAAGGCGGCCATCAGGGCGCCGCCACCGAGGTCGGCGATCTGGCCCGCCGACTGCACCGGCGGCCCGTCCTTGGCGCCCGTCAGCCCCAGCAGCCCGACGAGGCCGAGGTAGTTCACGTCGTGCCCGGCCCGCTGCGCGTAAGGGCCGTCCTGGCCGTAACCGGTGATCGCGCAGTAGACGACGCGGGGGTTGGCCTCGCGCATGCGCTCGTAGCCGACGCCGAGCTTGTCGAGGACGCCGGGGCGGAAGCCGTCGAGGACGACGTCGTGGGCGGCAACGAGACGCAGCAGCGCCTCCCTCCCCTGCTCCTGCTTGAGATCGAGCCGGAGCGAGCGCTTGCCGCGGTTGAGCGAGAGGTAGAGTGAGGAGCGCGTCCCCAGCGACTGCTGCTCCTCGGAGCCGTAGTAGGGCGGCGCCCAGCGGATGTAGTCGCCCATGTCCGTGTCCTCGACCTTCAGCACCTCGGCGCCGAGGTCGGCGAGCAGCAGCGAGCAGAAGCCGCCCGGCAGCAGCCGGGTGAGGTCGAGGACCTTGACGTCGCTAAGTGGCAGCGCGCTCACGCTTCGGGACCCCCAGCAGCTCCCGCGCCTCGGCGACGGAGGCCGGTCGCCGGCCGATGTCTTCGGCCATCTGCCGCGCCTTGGCGATCAGCTCGCCGTTGGACTTGCACATCTCGCCGTTCGGCAGGTACAGGTTGTCCTCGACCCCGGCGCGGACGTTGCCGCCGAGGACCAGCGAGGAGGCGAGCAGCTTCCATTGGTCGCGGGAGATCCCGATCACCTGCCACTGGTTCGGGCCTTCGGGGCCGCCCGGAATCTGGTCGGACATCAGGGTGACGTTGCGCGGGGTCGGGCGGATGCCGCCGGTCACCCCCATCACTAGCGAGATCTGCAGCGGCGGCTCCAGCAGCCCCATGTCGATCAGCGGGTCGAGGTTGGCGACGTGGCCGGAGTCGAAGCACTCGTGCTCGGGCTTGATCCCCAGCTCCTTCATTGCCGTGAGGAACTCGATGATCGTGTCGAAGCTGTTCTCGAAGACCGCCTTGAAGACGAAGTCCTTGCGCCGCCGCGAGTACTTGGCGTAGTTCATCGAGCTCATGTTCAGCGCGGCGACATCGGGACGGCAGGCGCGCAGGTACTCGATCCGCTTCTCGAGCGGGATTCCGATCGCCCCGGTCGAGTAGTTGACGATCACGTCGCCGACCTCGGCCAGGATCGCCTCGGTGATCGCCTGGAAGTCCTCGACCTCGTAGGAGGGCGTCCCGTCCGGTTTGCGAGCGTGGATGTGGATCTGCGAGGCGCCCTCGTCGACGGCGCGGCGCGCCTCC
>Ga0207693_10001401_pt1 | contig 21378 bp, 19 predicted proteins | sample LARL81metaG_FD_184347 | JGI IMG/M metagenome (GOLD analysis project Ga0207693, IMG submission 184347) | Corn, switchgrass and miscanthus rhizosphere microbial communities from Kellogg Biological Station, Michigan, USA - LAR L8-1 metaG... | ecosystem: Host-associated > Plants > Roots >... | reverse complement strand
GAACCCGGCCACGCCGGCGACAGTTCCGGTAGACGATGTCGCCGGGGCTATAGCCCATCGCCGAGTAGTGGCTGATGATCTCAGGAACAGTGACCGACATCCGGCTCATGTGCGAGCGCTGGCGCGACTCGCCGTTGACGCGCAATTCCATCGACAGCTCGGTCGGATCACCGACCTCGTCGGGCGTCACGATCCATGGTCCGATCGGGACGAACGTGTCGATGCTCTTGGAGAGGCAGAACACCCCGGACTTCATCTCCTCGCGCTGGATGTCGCGCGCGGTGATGTCGTTGAACACGAGGTAGCCGGCGATGTAGTCCTCGGCCTCCTCGGGTGAGAAGAACTTGCCCGCCTTGCCGATCACGACGGCAAGCTCGAGCTCGTAGTCGAGCTCGTTGGTCATCGCCTCCGGATAGATGATCGCCTCGTCGGGGCCGATGATCGCGTCGACGTTCTGAAAGAACACGATCCACGGCAGCACCGGGTGCGACCAGTTCACGCGCGTGGATTCCTCGTGGTGCTCTCTGAAGTTCCCGGCAGTGTGGAAGAACTTCTTAGGCACGATCGGCGCCCGCAGCGTCACCGCGTCGAGATCGTCGGATCGTCCCGTGCGCTCCACGTTCCCCGCGAGCTCGAAGTAGCGGCGCATGTCGGGTACGTCCAGCTCCCACACCTGGCCGTCGACCACCTCTCCAACGCGACCGTCGTCGTAGGTCACCAGTTTCATGTCAGCTCCTCCTGGCGGTTCGGGGACGGCCTGCAACGCCGCTGCGGCCCGGAGTATAGACAGAATCCGAAACTGTATGCAAGTTGAGTTCTTGCCTACTGAGTAGCCTACCGGATGATTCTTCGCTTGCTCTCACACGATTCTGGTCGGTTTCTCACCGTTCTCTGACACTTGCCGAGGATGCTATGAGCGTGAATGCACCAGCCGAACGGGAGGGAGTGCGCGTGCTCGTGGTCGACGACGAACCGAGCATCGTCGACGCGATCTCGATGACCCTCCGCCATCAGGGGTATTCGGTCGAGGCGGCGGAGAGCGGCAAGGACGCGCTGGCGATGGTCACCAAATGGCGGCCCGACGTGATCGTCCTGGACGTGATGCTTCCCGACGTCGACGGGTTCGAGGTCGCGAGGCGGCTGTCGGCCGACAACGAGCCGGTTCCGATCTTGTTCCTCAGCGCGCTGGACAACACCGAGGACAAGGTGCGTGGGCTGACGATCGGCGGCTATGACTACGTGACCAAGCCGTTCAGTCTCGAGGAGCTGATCGCGCGCTTGCGAAACATCCTGCGACGGGTGGGCGCGCTGCGAGACGAGCCGCGCCGGTTGAGATTCGCGGACCTGGAGCTCGACGAGGACACGCTGGAGGTCTCGCGCGGGGGTGAGGAGATCGAGCTCACGGGTACCGAGCTGCGCCTGCTCCGTTACCTGATGCTCAATCCTCGCCGCGTCTTGACTCGAGAGCAGCTGCTGGACCACGTGTGGGGCTATGACTTCGACGGCTACCCGCGGGTGCTCGAGACCTACATCAGCTACCTGCGCAAGAAGATCGATGCGCAGGGGACGCCACTGCTGCACACCGTTCGCGGCATCGGCTATTCGTTGCGCCTGCCGAAGGACTGAATCCTCCTGTCGCTGCGCGCACGTCTGCTGATCGGCCTCGCCGCCCTGGCCACGCTGGGCCTCGTGGCGATGGCGATCGTCACCTATGAGGAGCAGCGATCGTTCCTGTTCCAGAGGGTTGATGGGCAGGTCGGCGCGTCGGCAGAGCTGGTGGCGGGACAGCTCGGCGTCCGATCCGGAGGCCCGCTGCCCTTGCCGCTACGCCGCTTCGGCCCGGTGCCGAGGCGCCGGCCGAACACGTTCCAGGCATCCGGGACATACGGCGAGCTGCTCGACGCCAGCGGCAACCTGCTCAAGCGCGACGCATTCGCCTACGGCGGGAGTGCAGGCTCGCCGCCGGCGCTCCCGAGCAAGCCGCAGCTTTCCAAGCTCGGCGGCGGGCCGCTGCACATCTTCACCGTCAACTCGCAGGCCGGCTCGGGACTCCGTTATCGCGCCGCGGCGTTTGCGGTCGGCGATGGCCGGACCCTGGTGGTGGCAGTTCCGTTACGCGAGGTCGATCAGACGCTGGACAGGCTGCTCGAGGTCGAGGGATTGGTCGGCGCCGGAGTGATCCTCGCGTTGCTGGTGCTGGGATGGGTTGTTGTCCGACTCGGGCTTCAGCCGCTGGAGCGGATCGGGCGGGTCGCGCGCGAGATCGCGCACGGTGACCTCACGCGCAGGGTGCAGCCGGCCACGCCGCGGACGGAGGTCGGTCGCTTGGGGCTGTCGCTGAACGACATGCTGATACAGATCGAGCAGGCGTTTGCAGATCGCAAGCAAAGCGAGGAGCGGCTGAGGCAGTTCGTCGCCGACGCCTCGCACGAGCTGCGAACTCCGCTTGCGTCGATCCGCGCATACACGGAGGCGTTCCGCCTCGGCGCAGCAACTGATCCGGAAACGCTGGAACGAGCGATGTCCAGAACCGAAGCCGAGGTCGCGAGGATGGGCGTATTGATCGAGGACCTGTTGCTGCTCGCCCGGCTCAACCAGTTACCGGAGGAGCGTCGCCAACAGGTCGACCTGAGCGAGCTCGTCCAGCATGCCGCAGAAGATGCCCGTATGGTCGCGCCGGACCGCCCGATCGGCCTGAGCAGAAACGGGCCGCTGCCGGTGCTCGCCGACCGCGACCAGCTGCGCCAGGTGCTGGACAACCTCACCCGCAACGCGCTGATTCACACGCCGCCTGACTCGCCGATCGAAGTAGGCGTCTGGCGCGAGCGAGATCGCGCCGTGCTCGAGGTCCGCGACCACGGACCAGGGCTCCCCGAGGACATCGGCGACAAGGTGTTCGAGCGATTCTGGCGGGCCGACCAGGCGCGCCGGCGTGGCCCGGGCGGAGCCGGACTGGGCCTCGCGATCGTTCACGCGATCGTTCAGGCCCACCACGGCGAGGTCCACGCACGCAACGCGCCGGACGGCGGCGCGGTTTTCCGAGTCGAGCTGCCGGCCGTTGATGCGCCTCAGCCAACCACGAGCTGCATCGCCCCACTCCAGATCGCACCGAGAGCACCGGTCGCCGGATGACCCAGGCCGGCGCTCACCAAACTCTCAGGTTCCGCGCACGTCGTGCTCACACGTGGTCCGCACAATCGCCGCATGTTCGACGAGCCTCTTGCCTGTTTGCGGCCAGCCGCGGAGGCGCTTCGGATCCTGTTGATACACGGGAGTGCCGAGCCGCAGCTGACGCGTGAGCTGGCGCGCGGTGGGCACGACGTTCTCGCAGTCGCCGCGCAACAGCAGGCTATCCGTCTGCTGGGCGTTTTCGACCCTGACCTGATCCTCGTCGCGACGCCCGACGTCGCGCGAACCTGCCGCGAGCTTCGCGGTCACGCGACCGAGACGCCGGTCGTGGCGATTGCCGCCAATCGAGACCTTGACGTGCGCATCGCGGCGCTCGAAGCCGGAGCCGACGATTGTGTGAGCAGCCCATTCCACCCTGCCGAGCTCACCGCCCGCATGCGCGCGGCGGTCCGCCGGGGTGCTCCGATGGCCGGGGCCGCGCCGCTCGCTGACGCCCCGGTCCGCGATGGTGCCGCGTGACCAACGTCAAGCGAAGCGTGTGGCCTCTGCTCTTGTCGGGGGCCGCGGCGATCGTCGTGATCGTGCTCGCGATCGCGGAGATCGGCCCACCAAGCAGCTCAGCGAGAACCTCGACGCAGATTGTGACTGCGGAGAAAGGCGTCGTTCAGTCGACCGTATCCGGCACCGGCAACGTGCAGGCCGGTGCCGACGTGGACGTCAACTTCCAGGCAAGTGGGACCCTCTCCAAGGTCTACGTCAAGGTGGGCCAGCACGTCAGCAAGGGCCAGTTGCTGGCGACGCTGGACCAGACCTCCGCGCTGCTGACGCTCGACCAGGCCGAGAACAACCTCACCGCAGCCGAAGATCAGCTGACGGGCGCCGAGGATGCCTCGTCCTCGAGCGCCACCACGACCAGCACCAGCCTCACCGGGAGTTCGTCGGCTACCGAGTTCGTCACCTACGACGCAAAGCGCACGACGACGACGCTCACGGGCACGACGCCTACGAGGACGACTCCAACGGCCACGACGCCAACCACCACTACGACCACACCGAAGACGACCACCTCCACGTCGCAGACCACCGCGCCGACAAGTGGAAGCGGATCAGGCGGCAGCCGATCGGGCAGCAGCGGATCGAGCCGGACCGGATCGAGCGGGACCGGCTCGAGCGGCAGCGGCTCGTCGAGCACGACATCCTCGGCAGGGAGCATCCCGTCGGCCCAGGCCTCCGTCGACAGTGCCAAGGCGAGCGTGCACAGCGCCGAACAAGGGCTCGCTAACACGAAGCTCTACGCACCGATCACGGGCACGATCGTGTCGCTGGCCAGCCTTCAGCCCGGCGACTCGGTCAGTGGAGGGTCTAACTCGTCAAGCAGCGCGAGCAGCAGCTCGTCGTCGAGCTCCTCGGCTACCGGCGGCGGAACGACCGCCGGCAGCCTCGGTGGCTCGGGCTCTACCGGCTCCACGGGCTCCTCGTCCTCCTCGAGCGGATCGAGCTCGTTCGCGGAGATCGTCAATACACGCAAGCTGACGATGACGGTGGCGTTCAGCGAGTCCGACGTCAGCAAGCTCAAGGTCGGCCAGGCAGCGACAGTGACGCTCGACGCGCTCAGCGGTGTCGAGCTCGGCGCCCATGTGACCGAGATCTCGACGGTCGGGACGACCAGCAGCAGCGTCGTCTCCTACGACGCCACGCTGACGCTCGACCAACGGGACTCTCGTGTCAAGCCAGGTATGAGCGCGTCCGCTGCGGTGATCGTCAAGCAGGCCCAAGGCGTCACCGTTCCCAACTCGGCCATAACCGGCACCGGATCGCTCGCAACGCTCGACGTCGTAAACGACGGCAAGAAGGTCTCGCAACAGGTCGTGGTCGGCCTCAAGGGCGATACCCGGACCGTGATCATCAGCGGCCTTAGCGCCGGCGACCAGGTCGCGCTGACCACCACGTTGCCGTCGCTGGGCTCCTCCTCGGACTCCTCCGGGAACAGTGGTTCAACCGGGACGCTTGGCGGTGGCGCGACCAGGCGGTTCGGCGGCGCGGGCGGATTCGCGGGTGGCACCGGCTTTCCGGCCGGCGGCGGCTTCCCGGGAGGCGGGTAGCGATGCCTCGCGACGACCGGCGGCCACGCCAGGCCGCCGTGGTGCGCGCTCAGCGAGCTCTGCGGCGCAAGCGGAAGCCCGGGCCCACTTCATCGCCCGTGACACGGACGCCCCGCCGCGGCTCGCATCGTCTCCGACCCGTGATCGATCTACAGGACGTTCACAAGACCTACCAGATGGGAAGCGTCTCGGTGCCGGCACTGCGGGGAGTCAGCCTCCGTGTGGAACGGGGTGAGTACGTCGCGATCATGGGGGCGTCCGGGAGCGGCAAGACGACCCTGATGAACATCCTCGGCTGCCTGGACACTCCAACCAGCGGCATCTACCGGCTCAATGGCCTCGACGTGCGCGGCATCGACGAAGACACGTTGTGCGATCTGCGCAACAGGTTCATCGGGTTCGTCTTTCAGAGCTTCAATCTGATCCCGCGCACGCGTGCGGTCGCGAACGTCGAGCTGCCGTTGTCCTACGGCGGTGTGCCTCGCAAGCTCCGCCGCAACCGCGCGCTCGAGGCGATGCGGGCCGTGGGTCTCGGAGACCGCATCGACCACGCTCCGGCGGAACTGTCGGGTGGCCAGCAGCAGCGCGTGGCGGTAGCGCGGGCGCTGGTCACCAACCCGGCGATGATTCTCGCCGACGAGCCGACCGGAAACCTCGATACACACTCCGGAGCCGAAGTGCTCCGGCTGTTCGAACGGCTCAGCGCGGCCGGGCGGACGATCATCCTAATCACCCACGAGGAGGAGGTCGCCGCCCATGCCCGGCGCGTGATCCGCGTCAGGGACGGGCAGATCGTCGACGACAGCCGGCGTCCGGTGGAGACCTCGTGAGCGAGACTGTTCATGTCGCGTTCGGGGGGCTGCTTGCAAACAAGCTGCGCTCTGGCCTCACGATCCTCGGGCTGATGATCGGCGTCGGATCGGTGATCGTGCTGATCTCGGTCGGCACCGGCTCGTCGAACGCGGTCGAGAAGCAGATCGACGCGCTCGGCTCAAACGTGTTGCTGGTGAGCTCCGCCCCCACGCTCGGCGGTCCGTTCGCGCGGCGCTCGACCAGCACCTCGCAGCTCACGCTCGCAGACGTCAACGCGCTGCAGAGCCGCTTCGATGCTCCGGACGTCAAGAGCGTGTCCCCGGTCGTCAACGCCAACAGCGTCACGCTGACCTACAACGGCACCACTTACGAACCGTCCTCGTTCGTCGGAACCACGCCCGCCTATCAGGAGGCGCGCAACTACACGATGGCGCAGGGCTCCTGGTTCACCAGCGCTCAGAACGCCGGCCACAGCCGCGTGGCGGTCATCGGCCCCACCGTGGTCAGCGAGCTGTTCGGCGGGCAGGACCCGGTCGGACAGACGATCCAGGTCAACGGGACGAACTTCGAGGTGATCGGCGTGACCGCGTCGAAGGGGTCCAACGGGACTTCGAACCAGGACGACGTCGTCATCGCCCCGCTGACCGCCGTACAGGACACGCTTGCCGGATATGGGGGCCTCAGCCAGATCATCGTCCGGGCGAACTCGCGCGGGGTGTTAAACGCGGCGCAGACCGAGGTCACCGACATCCTGGATCAGCGCCACCCGACGACCGGGTCCTCGACGTCGAGCAGCTTCCAGGTGATCAATCAGGGGTCGATCCTGCAGACGTCGCAGGCCAGCAGCAAGGTGTTCACCACACTGCTCGGCGAAGTCGCGGCCATCTCGTTGCTGGTTGGCGGGATCGGCGTGATGAACATCATGCTCGTGTCGGTCACCGAGCGGACGCGCGAGATCGGGATCCGCAAGGCGGTCGGCGCGCGACGCTCCGACATCCTCAAGCAGTTTCTCGTCGAGGCGGTACTGGTGTCACTGCTCGGCGGGATCGCCGGGGTGATCGCCGGAATCATCGGCAGCAATTTCAAGATCGCGGGCGTGCAGCCTGTGATCGCGCCTTACTCGATCGCGTTGGCATTCGGCGCGGCAGTTCTGACTGGCCTGTTCTTCGGCACCTATCCCGCCAGTCGCGCGGCCGCGATGCGCCCGATAGACGCGCTGCGCTTCGAGTGAGTCCCACCAACTCCGACTAGTCAAAGGATCCAGATGAGCAGTGCACTCGAATACGAAGATGACCGCGAGGAGCAGTGGGATGACACCGACGACGAGACCATGGCGCTGCCGGGTCGACCCCGCCGGCAGTTCTTCAATCGCTGGACCGCGGCGCTGGTGGCGCTGATCACCTGCGCGATCGGGTTTTACGTCGGGATCCGAGTCGAGAAGAGTCAGTTGTCGAGCTCGAGCGGCACTGCGCGTGGATTCACGTTGCCTGCCGGCCTCGCGCGCTCGGGTGCCGCCTCGTCAACCCGTGGGACGTCCGGCGCAGCCGGCGGCGCGCGCTCGTCGGGGTCGGGACTTGCGGGCGGCGGTGCCGGCTTCCCCGGCGGCGGCGCGTTCGGCGCAGCGAACGCCTCGATCGGAACGATTTCAAGCGTCAACGGCAACACGATCTACATAACCGACGTGTCAGGCAACACGGTCAAGGTGACGCTGTCGTCCGGGACCAAGATCACCAAGAGCCTTGGCGTCTCTAAGCACTCGCTGCGTCCCGGCGACTCCGTCGTGATCCGCGGGCTCAAGAACAGCAGCGGCAAGGTCTCGGCCACCTCGGTCAGCGACTCCGGCGCAAGCAACGCCGGCTCGGGCGCATCAGGCGGCGGCGGCTCCAGCAGCTCGGGCGGCTCCAGCGGTTCGATCGGGAACTCAGCCGTGAACCAGTTGTTCGGTCAGTGACCGACCCATCAGAGAGGACCATGACGATGAAGAAGCTCACCCCCCGGGCGTCGCAGACGGCCGTCGTATTGGTCGCCCTCGCCGCGCTCGTGGCCGGGTGCGGCAGCAGCTCCAGCACCAGCAGCTCCACGTCGACTTCGGCCAGCGCTGCCTCGAGCACCAGCCGCGCAAAGCTCGTCGCGTGTCTGAAGCAGCACGGCATAACCCTCCCGGCCGGGCGGCGACCTGGCGCGGGCGCGCCACCCGGGGCGCCCGGCGCCGGGTCCGGCACACCCCCCGCCGGGTCCGGCACACCCCCCGCCGGCGCGCCCGGCAGCGGTGCGGGCACGAGTCCCACCGGGCGTCGGCCCGGCGGCGGATTCTTCGGCCGCACCGGAGGCAACGCCTCGAAGTTCCGTGCGGCGTTCAAGGCCTGCGGTGCGAACTTGCCAGCCGGCGGTCGCCGCCGCGGATTCAACCGTCAGAACATCCAGAAGTACGTGACGTGCGTGAGACAGCACGGTTACAACCTGCCGGAGCCCAACTTCTCCGGTAACGGGCCGGTGTTCCCGGCGAACATCCGCACCAACAAGAAGTTCCAGTCCGCGAGCAAGGCGTGCCAGAGCCTGCTCGCGCCGCCGCAGGGCGCTGGAGGTGCCGGAGGCACTGGAGGCTCCGGAGGCGGCAGCAGTACATAGGCGCGTCTCCCGGGGTGAGTCGGTGGTCGAGGCAAATCGCACGCCCCTCGAGCCTTGCCGCACCGCGTGTGCGTTTTCCCTTGTTTCCGGCGCCTGGCACCGTGGACGTCAACCGCGCCCGCTACGCGCGACACTCATGCGATGCGACCCAATCCAATCCATGCAAGCGACGATCCCGAGGTGGTCCGGCAACTGATACGCGAAAACCCATGGTGCACGCTCGTGAGCAGCAATGCCGGCCAGCTCGTTGCGTCCCACTATCCAGTGCTCCTCGACGAGGACTCGGCTGACTTGGCGGTGCTGACGCATGTGGGGCGCCCGGACGAAAAAGTCCACGGCTTCGGCGAGCAGGAGATCATGCTGATCGTCCAGGGCCGGCACGGCTACATCAGCCCAAGCTGGTACGAGGCCGGGACCACCCCGGCCCCGACCTGGAACTTCAGTGTTGCGCACTGCTACGGAGTGCCCGAGATCCTCGAGGCGGACGAGAACCTGCGAGTGCTGACGCGGCTTGTGGAGCATTTCGAGCGCCGCGTCGATCGGCCACAGTTCCTCGACGACGAGTGGGGCTTGCAGTTGGCCAAGGGCACGGTCGGTCTACGGATACCGATCGCGCATTTTGTTTGCAAGATCAAGCTGAGCCACGATAAGAGCCGAGCAAACCAGCTGCGCGTCATCGCTGCCTTACGGGCGCCGGGCCCCTATCACCACCCAGCTCTGGCCGACGACATGGAACGCTCGATCGCGGGTTGATCTAGCTGCCGGACCTCAGCCTACGGTCGCACTTGTCCGGGCACCCGGTGCAACGCGCCGGTAGGATCCTCGGCGGGGCTGCACGATGGAAGTCGATCGGAGGGACCAACGTTGACATCATCATCGACCGCGCCGGGTGCCGGCGAGCCGCTGGACCGTGCACGCGTGGTCGTGCTCGGCGCCGGATTCGGTGGCCTCGAGCTGACCACGCGACTGTCTGAGGAGTTCGGAGACGAGCTCGAGCTCGTTCTGATCGATCAGAGCGACGCGTTCGTGTTCGGCTTCTCCAAGCTCGACGTCATGTTCGGGCGAGCGACTCCCGAAGCGGTCCGGCTTCCTTACGCGGACATCGTCAAGCCGGGCGTGGAGTTCGTTCAGAGCACGATTCGCGCCATCAATCCGGCGACGAAGCGTGTCCAGACCGACGCCGGCGAGTTCGAAGCCGACGTCCTGGTCGTCGCCCTCGGCGCAGACCTCGATCCCGAGGCGACGCCCGGGTTGACCGAAGGCGGACACGAGTTCTATACGGTGCCCGGCGGCTTCGCGGCGCGCGACGTGCTCGATCGCTTCGAGGGCGGTCGCGTGATCATCGGCGTGCTGTCAACGCCGTTCAAGTGTCCGCCGGCACCGAGCGAGACGGCGCTGTTGCTGCACGAGCACCTCGTGGAGAGAGGCCTCCGAGACAGCTCAACGATCTCGCTGGTGATGGACTTCGGACGGCCGATCCCGCCGTCGCCCGCGGCATCCGCGGCGCTGCTGGAGGCGTTCTCCGAGCGCGGCATCGAGTGGCACCCCAGCCGCGAGGTCTACGAACTCGATCCTGCTCGCGGTGTCGCGCTCCTGCGCGACGGCGGCGAGATGCCCTACGACCTGTTCCTCGCGGTTCCGGTCCACCGCGCTCCGCGAGTGGTTCTCGAGTCGGGGCTGACGATGGACGGCTGGATCGCGGTTGACTCGCTGACGTTCGAGACTCCCTACGCGGGGGTCTACGCCATCGGTGACGTGGCGGCGGTCGGGACGCCGCGGGCTGGAGTGTTCGCCGAAGGACACGCGACCGTGGCCGCAGAGCACATCGCCGCCCGGATTCGCGGAACGACCAGCTCCGCCCAATACGGCGGCCACGGCATCTGCTACCTGGAGTTCGGAGACGACGAGGTCGGGATGGTCGACGTCACGTTCTTCGGCGACAAGCGCAGCGGAGAACTGATCGGCCCCTCCACGGAACTGGCGGCCGAGAAGGCGCAGTTCGGATCCAGCCGAGCCATGCGATGGTTCGGACGCGAATGGAGCGCGATCCCGGCGTAAGCGTCAAGATGGGTGGCCGGGGCGGCCAATATCGGTGATGTTCCCGATGCGGCTCGCGACGCCTGACCTTAGGTTCAACCCTCGATCGGTACCTCTACCCCGAAGCGAGGGACAACATGTTCAGCCTCATTCAGATCAGGCGTTCGTTTCTGGCCGCTGCGGCCGTTACCGCGACCGCACTCCCGGCGGCTGCGCAGGCTCGGCCGTTCTTCGATCCGGCCCCTGTGCACACGACCCCTCCGGCGCGGGTCGTGACAGTCGTACGAGCGCCGTCGGCTAACGGGCCGGCAGGCTTCCAGTGGGACGATGCCGGAGTTGGCGCGGCCGGGGCGATCGTGCTTCTCGGCGCGGGCGCCGGCGCGGCGACGACGGTCCGCCGGCGGCGCACACGCCGTGTTGCCACAGCCTGACGGGACCACCGGGCCGGGGGTTCCTCTCCCGGCCCGGGCGGTCCGACCCGTACGTGGGAGACTTTTCGCGGTCATGGCGAACGCGGGTGCGGCTCGGCTCGGTGACGCGCTGCTGGAGCGTGAGTCGCAACTTGCCGCGTTCGCCGAACTGCTGAATGACGTCCGGGCCGGCTCGGCTGGGCGATTGGTGCTCGTCGGCGGCGAGGCCGGGGCCGGGAAGACGGCGATGCTCGAGCGCTTCTGCCGCGACATCGCCGGGTCGGGTCGGGTGATGTGGGGAGCGTGTGCCCCGCTGCAGACTCCGCGACCGCTCGGGCCGTTGCTCGACGTCGCGGAGACGACCGGAGGTGAGTTCGAGCGCGCCGTCGCGGCTGCCCAACGGCCTTACGAGGTTGCGACGGCACTCCTTCGCGAGCTTCGCCGCAGGGCTCCGACGGTGCTGGTCCTGGAAGATCTGCACTGGGCCGACGAGGCCACGATCGACGTACTGGCGTTGGTCGGCGCCCGGATCGCGACGGCTCCCGCGCTGGTGCTCGCGAGCTACCGAGACGATGAGCTCGACCGCACACACCGGCTACGCGTCGTGCTGGGCGAGGTCGTCCGCTCACCCGGACGGATCGCGGTCGACCGGCTCTCACAGGCGGCGGTAGCCGAGTTGGCCGCCCCGCATGGTGTCGACGCCAACGAGCTGTACGCGCGGACGGGCGGAAACCCGTTCTTCGTCACCGAGGCGCTCGCGACCGATGCTCAGACGGTCCCGGCGACGGTCCGCGACGCGGTGCTCGCGCGCGCGGCGCGGCTGTCAGACGGAGGGCGGACCCTGCTGGACGCGATCTCGGTGATCCCAGGTGGCTGTGAGCTCGGGCTTCTGGATGAGCTCGCGCCCGAGCAGGTCGAGCATCTCGCCGAGTGCGCGGCATCGGGGATCGTCGCCGCCGCGGACGGAGGCGTCGTGTTTCGACACGAGCTCGCGCGGCTGGCGGTCGAGGAATCGGTCCCGGCCGACCGCAAGCGGGCGCTTCATCGCCGCGCGTTGTCCGTCCTCTCCGCCCGGCCGAGTGACGAGGCGGACGCCGCAGTGCTCGCTCACCATGCAGAGCTGGCGGGGGACATCGAGGGTGTTCTCCGCTGGGCGCCGCTAGCAGCGGAGCGGGCGGCCACGTCCGGAGCGCATCGGGAGGCTGCGGCACAGTACGCGCGCGCGCTGCGCCATTCGAGCGGGACGCCGCCCGGCGTGCGCGCCACGCTGCTCGAGCGCCGCGCCGAAGAGTGCTACCTGACCGCGGAGCACGAAGAGGCGATCGACGCCCAGCAAGCGGCGGTCGACCTCCGCCGCGCGCTGGGCGACCGGGTCGGCGAGGGGAACGCCCTCCGGGCACTGTCGCGATTGCTGTTCTTCGCCGGACGCACGGACGAGGGCGAGCCGATCGCGCTGGAGGCGGTCGACCTGCTGCAACGAGGACCGCCGGGCCACGATTTGGCGATGGCGTACTGCAATATCTCGCAGCGGCGGATGGTCGTCGACGAACGCGAAGCCGCAGTCGAGTGGGGTACGCGCGCGTTGCAGCTTGCTGAGCGGCTGGGAGACACCGAGGCTCAGGTGTATGCGCTTACGAACATGGGCATGGCCCAAGCCGAGGTGGGGATCGATGGCGGCAACGCCATGCTGATACGAGCACTCGCGCTCGCGCGGTCGAGCGGACTCGACGAGCACGCCGGACGTGCCTTCAACGGGCTTGTCATGTGGCCGATCCGTATGCGGCAGTTCAACGAGATCGGCAGCTACCTCGAGGACGGCCTCGAGTTCTGTGAGCAGCGAGGCCTAGACACTTGGCGGTTGTATCTACTCGCCTGCCGCGGCAGCCTCGAGCTCGCGCGTGGCCAATGGGACGCGGCGGCCGAGCTGGCCGAGCTCGTGCTGCGCAACCCACGGAGTGCCCGCGTCGCTCGTGTGTGGGCGCTCACTACGCGCGGTCTGATCAGGGCGCGGCGGGGCGACCCGGACGCATCGGAGCCTCTGGCCGAGGCGCACGTACACACCGGACCCACGGGCGAGCTGGTACAGATCTCGCCGGAGACCGCCGCGCGCGCAGAGCTGGCCTGGCTTGGGGGCGCCAATGCCACGGTGGCACGCATAACTGAGCCGGCACTCGAACTCGGGATCGAACTTGGGATCGCTTGGGTCGTGGGCGAGCTCGCATACTGGCGCTGGCAGGCGGGCATTGACGAGCAACTGCCCACCGCTCTGCTCGCGGAGCCCTACCGGCTATCGATGACTGGGGACTGGGCGGGCGCGGCGCAGCTTTGGAGAGAGATCGGCTGCCCGTATGAGGCCGCGCTGGCGCTCGGCGGCGCCGACGAGGAGCCCGCGCTTCGGCAGGCGCTCGACGAGTTGCGGGGCCTGGGAGCTCGCCCCGCTGCGGCGATCGTCGCGCGGCGGCTCCGCGCCCTCGGAGTGCGTGGCGTTCCGCGCGGGCCACGGCCCAGCACACAAGAGAACGCCGCCGGTCTCACAACGCGCGAGCTCGAGGTGCTTGCCCTCGTGGCCGAGGGACTGCGCAACGCGGAGATCGCCGAGCGGCTGATCGTCACCCGCAAGACCGTCGACCACCACGTCTCTGCGATCCTGCGAAAGCTCGACGCCCCCACCCGCGGCCAGGCCGCCGCCGCCGCGATCCGGCTCGGCCTTCTCCAGCGAGCCGAGAGTTAGGGTTCGAAACTCAGGCGGTGCCGGTGACAAATGTCACGGGCGATTTCGGCCGGACGCCACTTACGCCGGCGCCGCGCGCGGCATATGTTGACCGTCATGTTTGCGGTCAACGGTGGACGCGGTTCAGAGACGTGACTCTGACCACCGTTGTGTTCTCGGTGTGGGCGGTGTTCTGGATCTGCTGGCTGTTGGCTGCCGCCGGTGCCAAGCGGAGCGTTCGCACCTCGCGATTCGGCCGACCGGGCCTGGTGGTCCTCGTCGCGGTGGTGCTGGTGCGCCTGTTCAAGCCAGGCACCCTGGCAGTGAGCACCCCGGTCCTGCAAGGTGTCGGCTTGATCCTGTTCGCGCTCGGTCTCGGTCTGGCGGTGTGGGCGCGAATCTACCTGGGACGCAACTGGGGAATGCCGATGACCGAGAGGGCCGAGCCCGAGCTCGTCACGTCGGGGCCGTACCGGTTCGTTCGCCACCCGATCTATTCAGGGATCCTGCTCGCCCTGCTCGGAACGGCGCTCGCCACCAATCTGTACTGGTTGATCGTGCTGGTATTCCTCGGTGCTTACTTCACCTATAGCGCAACGGTCGAGGAACGACTGATGACGACCTCGTTCCCGGACGGGTACGCCAGCTACAAGGCACACACCAAGATGCTGATTCCGTTCGTGCTCTGACGTCGCGCCGGCACTGACCGTCAGCTGCGCGCGAGCAGATGCTCGCCGACGTTCGGGATCACGTGATCGCCGAACGCCGCCATGGTCGCGTCCTGAGCGTCATGCTGCAGGTACAGCGCGAAGTGGCCGACGCCGAGGCCCGCGAGCTCGGTCAGGCGCGCGATGTGGGTCTCCGGCGGCCCGATGATGCAGAACCGTTCGACGATCTCGTCGGGCACGAACTCGGTGTCGGGATTGCCGGCCCGTCCGTGCTCGTTGTAGTCGTATCCCTGGCGTCCGGCGATGTAGTCGGTCAAGCTCCTGGGCACCGCGCGACCGTCGGCCCCGTAGCGTGCCACCAGGTCCGCAACGTGGTTACCGACCATCCCGCCGAACCACCGGCATTGGTCGAGTGCGTGCGCTCGTGCCGCGTCGCTGCCGTCGGTCACGTACGCAGGCGCCGCGACGCACATCGTCAAAGCGTCGGGATCGCGACCGGCGGCGGCAGCGGCGTCTCGCACGGCTTGAATGCTCCACGCCGCGATGTCGGGATCGGCGAGCTGAAGGATGTAGCCATCCCCCACTTCCCCGGCGACCTTCAGCGCCTTGGGCCCGTACGCCGCCACCCAGATCTGCAACCTGCTGTCCGGATTCCACGGAAACCGCAGGGTGCTGCCCTTGTACTGCACCGTTCCGCCGTTGGCGAGGCCGCGGACGACCTCGACGCAGGCGCGCAGGTCGGCGAGGTTGACGGGCTTGCCGTTGATCGTCCGCACCGCCGAGTCGCCGCGTCCGATGCCGCACACCGTGCGATTGCCATACATCTCGTTCAAGGTCGCGAACAGCGAGGCCGTGACGGTCCAGTCGCGGGTCGCCGGATTCGTCACCATCGGACCGACGGTCAGCTTGTGCGTGGCGTCGAGGATCCGGCTGAAGATCACGAACGGCTCTTCCCAGAGCAGGTGGGAGTCGAACGTCCACACGTTCGTGAAGCCATAGGTCTCGGCTCTGCGAGCGAGCTCGATCACGCGTGCCGCCGGCGGGTTGGTTTGGAGGACGACTCCGAAGTTCATGCGGCTCCCTTTGACGTCATTTAGCCCGCTCTTGCCAGCACCGAGCCCACCGTCCTCCCGTACGCACCGATCGCGACCTCGAGCGCCCGCTGCGGCGAGTCCTCGATCGCGGCGTGCGAGATCGGCGGGTCTGACTGCGCGAAGATCATCGCAGTCGGCACGACCCGGCCGATCTCGGTCGCGTCGTGCAGCGGCCCGCTCGGGATCGGTTCACCTGCGTCGCCGCCCGCCTCCTGAACGCTTGTCCGGGCGAGCTGCACCAGCGTCGCGTTAAACGGCGTCGGCGCGGCGCGGAATACGTGGCGCTCTTCGACTGTGCAGTTGAACTCCTCGGCCGCGCTGCGGCACGCGTCCCGCGCCTCGGCAAGCATCGCGGCGAGTTCGTCGGGATCGAGATGCCGCTGGTCGAGCTGCATCTCGGTGCTGCCGGCGACGGCGGTGATCACACCCGGAACCGACTGCATCCGCCCGACCGTGCCGACGCCGCCGTGGTTGATGGCGCTCTGGCGGATCTCGAGCGCCGAGCGCGCGGCCGCGGCGAGCGAGTCCTGACGCAGCCGCATCGGCGTCGAGCCGGCGTGCGCCGCTTGACCAGTGAACTTCATCAGGTGCCGCTCCACCCCGACTGTCCCGCTCACGGCGCAGGCCAAGCGACCGCCGTCGAGCAGTACGGGTCCCTGCTCGATGTGGAGCTCGAGGTACGCGACGGCTCCGTTGAGGCGCTCCGCCGCCGCGGGGGCGCGGTCGAGGTCGACGTCACACGCCGCGAGCGCGTCAGCCAAGGCGACGCCGTCCGCATCGCGCAGGTCACGGACCTCGTCGGGGTGAAGCGTGCCGGCGCACGCCGACGAGCCGAGCAGGCTGCGGCCGAACCGCGCCCCCTCCTCGTCCGCCCAGTCGACGAATCGCACCCCGATCGGCGGCGTCGCTCCGGATCGGGCGAGCTGCCGGACGGTCTCGAGCGCGGTCATCAGCCCGAGCGCACCGTCGAGCCAGCCGCCGTTGGGGACGGCGTCGATGTGCGAGCCGACGATCATGAACTGGCCGTTGTCGGCGCCGTCGATGCTCGCCCACAGGTTGCCGGCCTCGTCACGCTCAGGCTCCAGACCGATGTCGGCGAGCTTGGAGCGCAGCCACGATCGTTCCTCGAGCCACCGCGGCGTCCACGCAAGCCGTTTCGCTCCGGCGAACCGCCCCTCGCTGTGGCTCGCCAGCTCGTCCAGGTCGGCGATGACGGCCTGGTGGTCGAGCCGTAGCTCGGTCACGCGGCGACCTGGACGGCGGCTCCGAGCGTCCGCGGGACAAAGCGACCGTGGCCAGGCTCGGTCTTGATCTCACCCCGGTCGTACACGAGCGTGCCGCGCGAGAACGTGTGCCGCACGCTTGCGCTCGCGGTCTCGCCTTCGTAGAGGTCGTAGTTGACGTTCATGAACGACGTGGCTTTGCCATAGGGGCGAGGTGCCGCCGGGTCGAGCACGACGACGTCGGCGTCCTTCCCCGGCGCGAGCGCGCCCTTTTCCTGCAGCCCGAACCGCCGGGCGATCGTCGTGCTGGTCAGGTCGACCAGCTGCGAGCGCGTGATCCTGCCGGCGACGACGCCTTCGTCCCACAGCTTGGAGAGGCGGTGTTGGATCAGCGCAAGACCGTTTGGCACGAGGCTGAAGTCGTCGAGGCCACGGGACTTCTGCTCGTCGTTGAATGGGCAGTGGTCGGTTGAGACGCTCTCGAGGACGCCTCGCCGCAGATAGCCCCACAACGGCTCGTGGTTTGACACGTCGCGCAGGGGCGGCGAGCAGATGTAGCGGCAGCCCTCGACTCCCGGGCGGCGAAGATCGTCGATGCCGTTGGTGAGGTACTGAAAGCACGTCTCGCCGGTCACGGCCGCGCCCCGCTGCTGCGCGGCCTCGATCTCCGCGGCCGCGGCGGCGCACGTGACGTGGACGACGAACAGCGAAGCGCCGACGTGCTCGGCGATCGTGGCAGCGCGTCCCGTGGCCTCCGCCTCGACGTACTCGGGGCGGGTCAGCGCGTGGTTGATCGCGGACGTGTCGCCACGCGCAAGCGCGCGCTTGACCAACATGTCGACGATGTCGCCGTTCTCGGCGTGCACCATGGTCAGCGCGTTGAGGTCTCGGGCGCGCTCCATGCACGCGGCGAGCTCGTCGTCGCGAACCATCAGCGCGCCCTTGTAGGCCATGAACAGCTTGAACGAGCAGACCCCGGCCTCCGACATCGCAGCCATGTCCTCGATCACGGGATCGCTGGCGTTGGTGATCGCCATGTGAAAGCCGTAGTCCACGTGCGCGGCCCCGTCGGCCCGGCCGCGCCACTCGTCAAGCGTGGACTGCAGGTCGTCGGGGTGCGCCTGGATCGCGAAATCGACGAGGCACGTCACGCCGCCGGCGGCTGCCGCCTGCGTCCCGGTGTTGTAGTCGTCTGACGACATCGTTCCCATGAACGGCATCGACAGGTGCGTGTGGTTGTCGATCAGGCCCGGCAGCACGAAGCACCCGGTCGCATCGACGACGTCGGCTCCCTCGGGAGCGGCGACACGACCAACGGCGGCGACCTTCTCCCCTTCGATCAGGACATCGCCGTCGAATTCGCCATCGGCGGCGACGACCGTTCCGTTGGCGATCAGGATGGTCTGGGTCATGGCTCGCTTCCTGTTGTCATGCGGTCGGGATCCCCATGTGCTCCGAGAGCGTGACCAGCACGTCGCCGAGCCGCCCGACCAGGTCCTCCAGGAGCGGTCGATCGCAGATCAGCGGGGGCGCGATCTGTATGACCGTGTCACCGCGGTCGTCGCCCCGGGCGATCAGCTGCGCCCGGATCAGCGCGCCGGGCAGGCACTTGCGCAGGAGCTCTTCTCGCTGCGCGTCATCGAAACGGGTCTCGGGCCCGTCCGGCACGAGCTCGACCGCCCAGAAGTAGCCGCTGCCGCGGATGTCGCCGACGATCGGCAGCCTCCGCAGCGACTCGAGCTGGCCGGCCAGGTAGCTCTCGTGCTCGCGGACGTTGTCGAGCACCTGCTCGCGCTCGAACAGCTCGAGGTTCTTCAGCGCGATCGCGGCCGACAACGGATGACCGCCGAAGGTGATCCCATGCAGAAGCGTCCGGCCGGAGTCGTAGAGCGGAGTCGCGACTCGGTCCGAGGCCAGTACCGCGCCCATCGGCGCGTAGGCCGACGTCAGGCCCTTTGCGGTCGTGATCAGATCGGGCTCGGCCCCGAACCGGGTGACGCCAAACCATTCACCCAGCCGGCCAAAACCGGTTATCACCTCGTCGGCCACCAGCAGGATGCCGTGGCGATCGCAGATCTCGCGCAGCCCGGCCCAGTAGCCGTCCGGTGGCTGCAGGCAGCCACCGGCGTTCTGAACGGGCTCGGCGATGACCATCGCGATCGTCTCCGCCCCCTCGCGATCGACCACGGTCTCGACCTCGGCGAGCAGCAGCGCCGTGAGCTCGCGCCCGGACTCCGGCCGGCGGAAGTCATTCGTGTTGGCGACGTGGAAGGTCTCGATCGCCGGCGTGCCGAACGGCTCCTTGAAGCCGGGCACGCCCGTGAGCGCGAGCGCTCCGAGCGTCACGCCGTGATAGGCGCGATCGCGCGCGATCGCCTTGGTTCGCTGCGGCTCACCCCGCGCGAGGTGGTACTGCCGGACGAGCTTCCACGCGGCCTCCACGGACTCCGATCCACCGCTCGTGAAGAACACGTGATCGAGCGAGCCGGGCGCGATCTCAGCCAAGCGAGTCGCCAGCTCGACGGCCGCCGGGTGCGCCACGCCCCAGTTGGTTGCAAACGGCAACTCGATCAGCTGCCGGCCTGCGACCTCGGCCATCTCGACGCCGAACGAGTAGCCGAGCTGGGCGCAGAACAGGTTCGAAAGGCCGTCGAGGTGGCGCCTGCCGAGGCTGTCGATCACGAACACGCCCTCGCCGCGCTCGAGCACGAGCAGCTCGGTGTCTCCGTCGCGGGCCCCACCGTTGCGCGCGAAGTGCAGAAGCAGATGGTCGGTGGCCGTAACCGTCGCGCCCATGTGACGCGACGATAAGTCACCCACGGCGCTCAAGACTAGGGCTAGATTTCCTTTAGCAGCCATAGGCCAGAGCTATTGATGAAACGAGGACGGCTTGACGCTCCAGCAACTCGCCTGCTTCTGCACCACCGCGCATGAGGGATCGTTCAGCGCCGCCGCCCGCCGCCTGCGACTGTCACAGCCCTCTGTGTCGGACCATGTACGGCGCCTCGAGGCTGAACTCGGGGCGACGCTCGTCTCGAGCACGGGCCGCGGCGTGAGGCTGACCGCCGAGGGCCAGACGTTCCTCGTTCACGCCGAGCGCGTGCTCGCCGACGCCGATGAGGCGTCGAACTGCGTCGGCCACCGCACCGATAGAGGGTCGCGCGTCGTCGGCCTCGGGCTGACGCGAAACGCGCCGTACTACCCGATCGACGAGTTCGTGCAGCGTGCGCTGGCGACGATCCCCGACCTGCAGCTTCGGCTCCCCGGACAGAACTCGGCGCTCGTCGCGGCGGCGGTCCGCGACGGCGATCTCGACGCCGCGCTTGTGATCTTGCCGGTCGACCCCGAGGGTCTCGAGGTGCGACCGCTGTTCAGCGATGAGGTCCTGCTCGTCAGCGCGGATCCCAACCGCACGCGCCGCCGCGCGCGGATCGAGACTCTCGCCGCCGCGCCCGTGATCCTCTACGACGCCACCGTCGGCTTCGCCGATCCGACCCGTCGTCAGCTTGCCGGGCGCGCGCAAGCAGCCGGCGTGTCGCTGATCCCCAGGTTCGAGGTCGAACATCCCGAGACCGCGTTTCAGCTGGCGGCGAAGGGACTCGGGGACACGATCGCGGCGCGGGCTGTGACTCGCAGCCCCGCCTTTCCCGCCAATCTGTCGACCGTCGGGTTCGCCGAGCCCCTGTTCGACAGCTTCGCCCTGATCACGCGCCGCGGCGCGGTCCCCCCCGTTGTGCATGCGCTCACCGACGTCCTCGAGGAGTGGGCTGCGGACCTGGCGGATCGACTCAGCCCGTAACGGCGACGCGAGCGGGGGTCCGATAACCGAAATCGCATAAGCCGTGGCCGGCGCGGCGGTAGAGTAGCTACGCGCTCGGGGCGCCGGAATTGCGAACTCGGAGGTGGGTTCCATGGGAGACACGATTCTGGGACCGATCGACTACCTGGCCGTGGAGTGGCCGGACAGACATGTGACCGGCGAAGGGTTCCGACTGCTGATGGATCTCGTCGACCGGGACGTCGTCCGTGTGCTGGACCTGTTGTTCATCGCCAAAGATGCCGACGGAAAGGTTTCGACCGTCGACGCGGCGAACGTCGCACATTCCGACGCGCTCGACGAGCGACTGTGGGGCTTGTCCTCGGGCCTGCTCGACCAATCCGACATCGACGAGGTCTCGTCGGCGATCGGACCAGGCAGCCTTGCGGGAATCCTTGTCTACGAGAACGTCTGGGCAGTCCCGATGTGGACAGCAATCGACCACAGCAGCGCGCGGCTGGTCGGCGCGGGCCGCATCGGCGCCGACGATCTGATCGCGGCGCTAGACGCCCCGACCGCGGCGTGAACCCCGTCGCTTGAACGGAGACGGATATGGGACTCTTGAAGACGGGCTTGAAGGCGGCGGTCGCCGTCAAGACGGCCGATGTGATCCACGAGCGCGTTCTCGCCCGCCAGCAGGCTCAGGCGGCCGCGCACGGTCATGCACAGCCGGCGGTTGGATACGCCGGTCAGTCGGCGGCGACGCCCGCAGCATCGGCTTCAGCATCGCCTGACATGGCAGAAAAG
>Ga0207693_10001400_pt1 | contig 21380 bp, 18 predicted proteins | sample LARL81metaG_FD_184347 | JGI IMG/M metagenome (GOLD analysis project Ga0207693, IMG submission 184347) | Corn, switchgrass and miscanthus rhizosphere microbial communities from Kellogg Biological Station, Michigan, USA - LAR L8-1 metaG... | ecosystem: Host-associated > Plants > Roots >... | reverse complement strand
TACTAAAATGTTCTTACAATCTTCCAAGTCGATAAGAAGTAAGATATTGGCGTCAGCAATAGAAGTAGATGAAGATTATAGAAGGTATAGACAGCAAAATATCGATGAATAGTCATTCCCTAGTCGAGAAAACTAATTCCAATTAATCCAATTCAAATGCATGTCATCTTTTTGAGCTCATATATGGCACAAAATCTTGGTTCCTGGAATTTAATTCATCATCAAAAATATAATCAAGTTATGGAACCGCAACAACTGATTGTTCAAATTGCCAAGATTCGAAATACTAAATGGCGGTCCCAATGTAGCGGTACAGGCTTTAGACTTATTCCAATTGAAGCAGATCACGGTTCTTGGAAGGCTATTTAGTTTCCCAATATAACAATTCCTTAACGATCCAGGACCGTCCATGATAAGACGCCTGATTTCGTGATTGTACCAATTTATATACCTCAATTTAGTATACTTATATAATGTCTGAACCAGCTGTGTTGGATTGGGACAGGATAGTCCACAAGAACGTAAGGTCAAGTGATGGCCAAGATGCGGGAAACGTTGATGCAGTCGATGCTGATTCCGTAGTCATAATTAGTGAGGGGGCGCGAGGAGAGTATAAGATCTTGAAGACACACGTCGATGGTTATAATGGAGCAGAAGTATTTCTGAAACTTTCGTTGGGAGAATTGCAAAAATATAAGGTATAGGTCTACAAGATCTCCTAACTAACATTTTTTCATAAATTTATAACCCCGGATTACATCGCTCTTGACTGTTCGATCAAAATATCGGACTAATGCATATAGGCGTAGTACGAACTTATTTTACTGCCCAATGCTTTACTACAAGCAACCCCTAATCTATGTCTGAGACCGATTCAGCCACTTGAACGATTTGGGTAAGTCTATCCACGTATCGGGAGTCTAATGTCTTTTAGTCGTCTGTCTATAGTAGTTATAAAACGATAAAGTACATGTGAAGGTAAAGACGTTAAGTGATGACTCAAACAATATATTTTGGAAAATAAACATCTATGTGAATATTATTTTTTAGCATACAGATATTCAAACAGCTGGACCTTTAGCAAATAGAATGTGTAATCCCTTAATATATGGAGTAGGCAGATAGCATGACCATCAGTGCTTAATCCCTCGAGCAGAAAAGAATAGATTCTTGAATAATGAATGGGGGCGTGCTAGTCCTCTATCTGTTACTCTATCGCATTAACTTCTATGAAAAATTACATAATGTGCCTCGTTACAAATTCATAAAAGTTTGGAACAGGACTGATGTATATATTCTATTGTAAGATACTAGAAAATTAATTGCGAGTTCTTTTTCTAAAATTTCATTATTTGGGATTCTTAATCTGATATGATCTCGCTTCGTGCGTTCGAATAGCAAACCTATATCGTTCAGACTAGTCTTAGCGCTCATAATCTTGGTATGTGTGGAGTACACAATAATCCAGGCCATTCTGGCTGCTTTGCAACTTCTGTCAGCAGATTACCAAGATTCATCTGACTTCTATTACATCATCTCTAATCTTTTCTTCTATTTGGTTCTGGTAATACTATCTTGTCGTGCATATTTGATTAGAGAGCGAAGCTTTCAAGTTCTAATTGGCATAATGCTTTTATTCCTTAGTTGTATAGCGTGGCATCAAGTATCAGCCCAAGATAGATCCTCCCTAGCTGCACTTGAGTACAATGCGCTCGCACTGGTGTTGTGGGTTAATGCGTCTTTCATATTGATAGCAAAATGTAGAAGAAAGACAAAGAGAAAAAACTTTTCTGAATTAGTTAAGCTCGACACGGTCAAAAAGCAGAAAAATAAATGTGCGCGATGTAAAGTCAAATTGGAGCGTTATGGATTAGATTTTCATCATTTTGACGGCAATCGATCTAACAATAATAGCTCGAATTGCACGGCTCTATGTACTTCGTGTCACAGAACAATTCATGTTTATCATAGAACCGAGGCTTAAATTTCTATAAAATATGTCTTACTTAAGCAGACAAGTTTTTATGTGGTTATCTTAATATTACTGAGAGGTTAAAAAAGAAATCTCGTTATAGAATATGGGAATGTATCTGTCTACTACCTAACTTAACATAATGAGCTTGGGAGACTTTGATCTATAGATACTAAGGTGTGTCAGTTTCGATGCGCAATGGCCTACTTTTGAAGTAGTGACAGAAGATGTGCAAAGTAGCCAATTTCATTGAATAACAGTTCGCTGGATACAATTTTGATCGTTAATGTCAGTTAGCTAAACAATATTACAATCTTCTAATCCTAGTTATAGATAGTACTATAGCGGTCTCGGCTTTTGTATACAAGACTTTGGATTAAAATATATATTCCGACTAAAGGTTCGTTACTGTCAGAACTTTACTCCTAGATGGAACTAATTACCATAAATCAGTACTTCCGAAAGAATTCTCGTGGAATATCAGCTTAAAATTTCTTGGCAGATATTGTCCAAGAAAAATCATACGCGAAAGGAATTGCGTCACATCAAATGGTTTAGTAGAAAAATTCTTACAGAAAAATCTTCACGTGAGAGACTTTATATCATTGAATCCCTTAGCCTGGTTACTTTTAAATCATGCAAGCTCGGAATCTGGAACAGTTAGTGTTACCCCGTGACCAGCATATCACTCTATAATGTGTTTTGGGATTCTGTAACGAGTACGACCACCTTCTGTGGAGACTAGTACTGAACTATCGTCCACCGCGCCAACATTCACCACAAGATTTCCGTTTTTAGATGTCACTATCTTATGAACAATAGCTTGCCAGTTTTCTACATTGAATATCAATTATGTATGGTTAAAGAGTTACTAAAGTATGTATGGATTCATATAAAAAATTAATTCATATGTTTTCCACTAATAGTAAAAGATTTTGAAGCTATGCGAAACAACAGATCAAAGCTACATATCATATGAATTCCAACTATGATCACCAAAAACCTAGTCAATCTGCAGATCCACAAACTATAAAGTTGGAAGATGACGACAAAAGTCGTAAAATTAATTCATTGGTTTCTATGTTTGAAGTAGCTCCTGTCTGAAAATCGTATCTCTTCTCAGGATGTCTTTTATCGAAGAGTCTTTTACTAAGTAGGTAGATCAGGTATATGACTTCAGTATCTAACTCTGTTAAGTGCTGCATTATATAGAAGGTAATTTCAATAGATGCCGAGTAGGGGTAACTAGATACTCAAGGAGAGCGTAAATTATGCTGCTTCTTTCATATGGTCAGTGTCGTGCATATTGATCATTTTTGATAATCCTCTCATGTAATTTCTAGCAAATTTAGTTACTGGTTGTGAGGAGTACCAGATGCAGCCTAGCACTTTACAATCGTGACAAGTTCTAGCAATATCCCATTGCGGGGCATCCCAGATTTCATCTACGGATCGCTCTAGCAGATCATACGTATTTTGGGGACTGTCAAATTTCCAGCATGGAACAAGAACCTTGCCATTACCGTTAACGAATATGCTTTTCCACACACCACATTCATCAAACAATGCCCTTCCATGTTCAATTATTTGTTCGAAATACTCTGACGGAATCATTATCTGAGGAGAAGAGTGTTTTTTACTGTATTCAAGTATGCTTTCGCAGACACGCGCCATGGACCTGGGATCTGGTAACATGGTGTAGTTAACATCGGATCGGTCCTCTACAAACGTCAATGACACGGCGTTGGAACCTAATTCCTTTGCTCTATCAAAATAAGATTGGTTAATGAACTCCTCGGTATTATATTTAGTTATAACGCTATTAAGATAGTGCGGTATATGGTGTTCGGTTAAGAGTTCAAGATTTTTTATTACTCTGTGATATACTGAGGCAGTAACCCCACGAATTTTACAGTAGGATTGTTCAAATACAGAATCAATACTGCATGTAATAAATTGAACATACTTTTTCAATTCAGTAAGGTCAATTTTGTCGACAAGAGAGCAATTAGTAATTATAGTAATAGGCATTTTTAGATGATAAACGTATCTGACAAGATCCATAAAGTCAGGACGGCTAGTTGGTTCACCTCCTTCGATGATTGACCAGATGCAATATTTTGAAACTTTGTCAAAAATCAATTTCCATTGCTCTGTAGTCAAATCATTACTCTTTGCAAAGGCAATTTGCCCAGTCTTATCGTGATCTCCAAAAGGGCACATAGGACAATAAAAATTGCAGTAATGCGTAAGACTAAACACGGCAATTAAAGGGCGTTTCCTTCCAATAATTCTGTTGCCAGACCAATTACCTAATATCTTAAGAGTACGTATTGTGTCAACTACCAATAATAAGGTCAATGAATGGAGATTTATTAGTATTTTCTAGATCTTTATTTTAGGCTTAATTTAAAGGTCGACAAGTAATTCTGACTATTGTCTGGACTTCGCTAAAGAATTGACATGAAATTGAAAACAAAACTGATTCATGGAAAAAATTAACGTTTGGACATTGTCCCAAGTTGTATATCTTGATTACGTTCGGTTAATTCCTAAGTGCACGAGCAGAGATCGTGTTTCATTCAACGTCGTTGGTTATTAATGATCACATCAATAGTTGAGGGATTGCACAAGTATACTCTCATGGTGACGTGGCAAAAATTGAAATTTTTTGCACTCTAGGCTTACTACAGATGAGAATCAAATAAATGGCAATCAACAATAGAGCATTTGACTACCTAACGAGATCTGTCAGACATCGTGTTCTAATGCCTGAGTAGCTAATTCAAGGCCGACATAAGTCGGGAATTGAATTAGGCTAAATGAAGCTATCTCAGTGTATGTTGTGATCGCGCAGGAGAGTGTCGGCATTAGCATAAAAGGCATGTCTGGAGCTGATACAAGCGCGCTATGCGTCCTAATTATATCTATCTTCAAAGACTGATTTTAATATTTTATCGCAGTGCTGACACCCATCCAGATCGGCGTGTTTTTGCACTGCATCCAATAGCTTTAGCAAATCATCCAATACTTCACTAGTTGACATTAGCACTGGATAAGAATGTAACTTTCCTTTTATACGTGCATGTTACTTTAATTAGATTTCTAGTTAAAAGCGATAGATCTGTATTCTCATTTTACGGGCTCTGAAAAGCCGCGTCGCCGTCACAGCCCTATTGACACTGAAGACTTTGAGATGGAAGGCAAACTCAGAACCCAGTGCTGAGGTCACATTAATAATTACAAAAATTATCAATATTATTTTTCATTATAGATGAAATTTGTCACGACCTTTTATATAATACGATTACCTATACGTTCAATTCAGTTCATTACAGTAGACAATTACTAATCATTGTGCCGTTGTTGCCATTACCCCCATGAAAAGTTTCTCCCGGCAAGATTCTAAATGCGCAAAAAATTTTAACTCTCTTACTGTCTATCTGACAAATAGGTCCTTTATTCGAACTCATCTTGCTAATGAGGACGTTGATTCGTGATTTGGGGTGTAGTTATTTCCTCCCAGCACTCCAAGCAATAATCACCTAGAACGTTATATATTGCTACTTCGTTCTTTTTACATTTTTCACAAAGATAAGTTGTAATATTCATATATGACACAATGATTTTTACAACATGGCTCAGCTATATTTATTGTTCCCTACTAATGAGCTTCTTAAATTGATTAGTTCCTAAATTTGGATGATTTATCATATAATAAAGCACGGAATTTCCTAATATCATTATAAGCCAATTAGAATCTTTATTATTTCGTCACTGCAAATCGTGCTATCCAAAATAACTATTTATGTGTGCCTAAAATTTTAAAGCTATCTAATAAACACAACTTTCGCTTCATCATGTCTACCGCTTTGAGTCCTCCTGACTCATCTATTAAACTATGGATTATGAATTCAAGTTCAGGCGAAGTGCCCTTTGATTCTTTGTTGCTATATCTGGAAGAAACTTTTTTGTATTTGCAGCTTTTGGCACTAGGCTCTAGGCTTCCTCTGGTTGGCCAACAATATATTCAATTATTGGTGTTTGGCTAGTCTTACATTTTTATATAATCCCAAAGTTTTCTTTACTTTTGCCATCACTATGGCAAGCTTCTAAAAAGTAATAATAAATGGGAGTATCTCCCCACCTTGTCTACTTAGCATATTCATCTTTTACTACATTATTGAGATTATTGGTAATATCTGCATCATACATGAATATATAGTAATGCATATATATACATAGAACATCCACGTATACAAAATGGTTAAGACAACCATACTCATTGAGACTGAAACAAGAAATAGGCTGCGCCTAAGAGGAATTAAAGGAGATACTTACGATGATATAATTAACAAGCTGCTCAAACAGACCGAAGGATCGAGAAAATGAAAGATGTCATAGCATCTTGGAACAACTGGGTTATTAATATGCTGGGTACTGGTAGATTTGAAGACCATAAAGTGTCCGCTATAACTAAGCAAGGTAGATAATAGCATGATTTTGGACAAACAGTCAGTCAATGCATTTGACGGGTCAAAATTCGATTTTTGGTTAATGGAAGAGTTAGCCTTCTTTTTAGCAAGTGTCAGAGATAGCCTCATGCATTGGCTCAGGCAAATTGGAGCCCAGAAATGATCACAGTAATAGTCATGCTAGTTGCGTTCTTTGTTATAGCCTCCTCTTTCCTCATAACTGATGCCCTAGCATAGTACGGTTCAAGCCACCTGCCACCCAGCAACGTCACTGCCTGTAATAATCTATTGATATTATCTAATGTTGTAACTAGATCTTAACCATAATTACCATAGCAATTGCCACGATACAAATTCAGTCATCGGGCATAGTATCAATTCTACCAAAATCATGTATTCTTAACTATTGTATTGGAGGACTAGAGACAGTGGTTATGCTCTTAACTGCATGACTGCGAAAATGATGAAAGAGAGAATTCAACAAATAACTAAATTCCATTTCGGTTTCGATGATAAAAATTTAGTCCTATAGACATACCTGCGACACTTTTATCAGATTCATCCCCATGATACCTCGATTAAGATGGAATGGCTTTGACACTCTAAAATGATCAGCATTGATCCTGCACGGTATAAGTTTCAAATCCTTGCAATACCAGTCAGGAACTTGTCAAAAATGAAAAGCACGGCGTATATTACTTTATTTCATATCATCGTCACAGTACAATTTCGAATATATACTGACCGATTCGTTATGATTTTCATAACCTCTTGCAAGAGGTACTAGATTATTATTTTGATTCTAAAATTCATTCGCTTTATATACTGATAAAGTTTAGAGCTAATTGCCAGACATAACCTGACCAATACTGGATGGTGAAGCAGTACATTCATACAAGGTTAAGATGGTGATACAATTAACGAAGTACTGATTTAAACCGGATGCGAATAGCATAGCATTAATGGAACCTTACTTCGGTACAGCAAACAGGGTCTGATTCATGTCTTTTGACTTAATTTCATAGTTTAAATCAGACTTAGGGTAGTTGTTACAAAGGACTGCGAGACTAGAAAATATATATGTGCCTGTAAGCAGGTAAATCAATGTTATATGGTTTACATTTCGATAGCTTTCACAAAGATCTGATATTTGGAAGGCAGACAATTATTTTGGGAATGACTGACAACAATGACTAAGCGGGATATCTGTCGAGCGAAAGAATAGAGTTAAAACTTTGCAGTACAAGTGGATTGCACTTAGCAATACAACTATTGGCACACTCATGGCATCACTGGACAGAAATATTGTTGTCATAGCTCTACCGACCATAGCATCTATGCTACATGCCTCGCTCATAACATTGGTGTGGATAGCTCTCGGATATTGGGTTGTGACTGCTTCAGTACTGTTAAATTTTGGTAGATTAGCAGACATGTTTGGAAGGGTTAGGCTATATAACGTTGGCTTCGTACTTTTTACGGTAGGCTCGGCATTATGCAGTATAGCTTACACCGGTGAGCAATTGATCGTATTTAGAATTGTTCAGGCTATAGGGGCAGCATTTCTATTTTCTAATAGTGCCGCAATACTCACAGATACGTTTCCAGAAAATGAAAGAGGTAGAGCTTTGGGACTCAATCAGGTATCAATTGTTATCGGTTCTGTTATAGGACTTACTCTTGGAGGATTCTTGACTTCATATTTGGGATGGCGATCAATTTTTTGGATAAATATACCCATAGGTGCATTTGCGACTATATGGGCTTATTTGAAACTACGCGAATTGGGAACCATAAGAAGAGAGAAAGTGGATTGGCAAGGTAACGTCACATTGGCATCAGGACTACTTTTTTTATTGATTGGAATAACGTTTGCCTCTTTTCATATATTCAGTTCTATCGAAAACTATTTTATAATCATATTGGGTTTTGTTTTACTCATAATATTTTATTTTGTTGAGAAAAATGAATTACGACCTATGTTTGATTTTTCATTATTTAGAATCAAGCTTTTCGCTGGGGGAAACCTTGCCATATTTCTTAACGCCCTGGCCAGAGGAGCATTCACCTTAGTTATGGCATTCTATCTCCAAGGATCCTCAATGAACCTTAGTCCGCTCGAGGCAGGCATTTATTTGATACCAGTATCAGTATCGCTAGCAATTTTTGCACCTATAACAGGATGGTTATATGATAGATCAAAATCTAGAATCTTCATACCTCTAGGTCTTCTTGCCTCAGCAGTAGGTTTCCTTATGCTGACTAGAGTTGGACCAACTACATCTTACTCTTCTTCTGTAGTTCCACTAATCTTGGTAGGAGCAGGTATGGGAATCTTCGCCTCACCAAATCGTGCTACAATTATGAGTTCAGTTCCTTCTCATAGAAGGGGAGTTGCCGCTGCGATTAGCACTACATTGGTTATGATTGGCAGTGCATTCAGTATTGGTATGGTATTCTTATTATTTACTCAGGTTATGCCATTACAGACAGTTCAAAATATCTTTACTGGATCTTCTACGCCAACAGACGCCACAGGTTTTACGTTTGTTCCCAAATTCATGGACTCATTACATCTCATATTTTTCATTTCTGCTATTCTAATGCTAGTTTCAGTAATACCTTCGATCATGCGACCGCATTTAGGAAAAAAATTTCTTTCGTTTCTAGGAAAGTCGTAAACAGGAGACAGTTTAAAGTCATCAGACTTTCACGATAACGAAAGTTAGTGTCAGTTTATTTGATTTAATCATAAAGTGAAATCATAAGATAATGACTGTCAAAACTCGGCCGACGGTGAGTCAGATGTTTGTATTTTTGGATATTTTCTAGCTTACGACATCTGTTACCAATTCCTTTTAGAGTAACATATCTCTGTATAGCTGTAAATTCTTAATATAGTAGATCAACTCTATCAAATGCGACTACGAACAAGGATAGGTTGACCTACTACTTATTGCCGAAAATCTCGTATGTCATAAGATTATCACGTTTTTGTGATCATAAAATTAATATATAGTACATAGTTTTAACGTTGTCTAGCAATGGCTGATGAGGCCGGCGTCCAGCAATTAGGGATAGCCGAGGGTTTGAAAGATCTTCTCACTAATTCTGGCTTTACCACTGCAAGATCCATTATTAAGTATTCTCCAGGCGAAATCTCTAAACTGTTAGGTATAGAAGTTCATGTCGCAAAGATCATAGTTCACGAAGCACTAAAGTTAGTAAATAGTCCAAAAAAAGAACAGTAGACAGAGAACAATGGCTATGAAATCTTAGAGTAAACAATTCTTGCTATTGATTAGCTCGATTCAATGCTCCGTTACTATCAGTATGTATTAATTATGATCGAGAAGTTTACGTCTGCAGTATAGTAGGTATCGAAAATTCCGTTTAGGTCGAGGCTAACATCAATTTACTACAATTATTATAATCGATCTCTCACACGTCGAAACTAATAATAACAAATCGTTGCCTTCGTGATTTACACCCATAAATCATGGCCATTCTAATAGATCTTTTTTTAGGCAGACCAAAATTGAGTCGGCCGAGGTTTATTCAGATTTGTAATTGCACCGATTATTAGATGCTTTGAATAGACAAAGATTCAGAGTATGTTTTATCATTCATCATCTTCCAGACGTCGAGGTAGGAGGTTTTTTCTTCCATGCTACCATCAGAAATACAAAGGGAATTGCCATTAATGTTGTTGCAATCAAGATTGGCTGCATGATCGTCATGTCTATATGTTTTCCGACTGCTAGGTAAAATGGGAATGGGTAGAATCCCGAAGTAAAAAACCAGAGAGCAGCAAAAAGCAAAATGAACGGCAGGTTACGTTTAAGGAACTTATACGGCGGTTTTCTTACTCTACTGCATTTTATACATTTGGTTTTATCTTGAACTAGGCAAGAAGAACATACTGAATTAGTACAGTAGCCACAAGTAATATTACCAAATCTCGAGCCGCATATACTACAATTTGTTGCCAATTTGCTCTATTACAATAGATAAGTCAATATATATATTATTAATGATGGTACTTAGGCTGCTATTTGCAAATAAATCTTGGAACTTACAATATTTTATATAGATATGGTAGGTTAATTAGGAATTCTTGTAGCACAGTCTATAGACAGCTGCATTCTGCACTTTGAACAGGCCAATTATATTTTTAGTGTATGAACACGGTTTGAATATTCTCTAGTGAAATATTTTAGCAGCCTGTTCGAACTGGATCAAATATTCAATCTTTAGGGGATTAATGGTGGGATCATTTTTAATAAAAAATTAGATGAACTCAAAATGACCGATTGGTCAGTTAAATTTATTAGTTGCCCTATCCTATATATTAATGAGGTTTATTGTACTTTCAGAAGCATAATAACAGGTGTAGAAAATATTGAAAATGGGCGACGGATACAATAATAAACAATTTCTAGCTAATCAGTTGCTTTGGCTAGGAATATCATTGGGAATTAGCATTACAATTTCGATTCTTCTTCCTTTTCCCATTTCATTAGTGACCATTATAGGTGTATTCATAGTTCTAAACCTTTACATGAGGAGGAGAGTTATGCAAAGAATGAATATGGAAGGCTACGGGAAACTAGGAATCCTAGATTCAGAGATAACACAAAATAACTCTTTAAAGTATTATTGTATGAGTTGTGGGACTCAACATAAAGGCATAGAATGTCCTAAATGTGGTTCAAAAATGAAAAAAGTGGGATTCTAATAGATAGGATGATAAATATATTTAAGCGTTGGAAACCTAAGGGTCAGATGTATAGTCTGAAGTGTTTCCAATGCGGGTCGGGTTTTCTGTCTAGCTTTAACTTGGAAGCACCAATCTGTGGTAAATGTCTTCAGAAGGCCAAGTCATTAGACTCAACCATAGATCAAGACAAAGTTTGCAGCAAATGCGGAAATAGAGGTATAATTTATGGTAAGGACATGTGTCATTCCTGTTATTTTGGATTCGAGAGCGAGAAGGTGTCTGGCAAGTGAGCCAACATGGCTTGTAAGGCTCCTGCTGTTTGAAGGCCCTAAGTTATGATTGGTCTGGAAATGACTCGTGAGTTGATAGCGATTGGCAGACCAGATCGTTTGTTAAATTTCACTTATTTATATTACAAACACGATCAAAATCTGTTATAGTTCATTTTTAATATTCCTATATATTAAATCAATTTGTTCAGTATTTAATTTTGGCCTGTTTTCAAACATTGAATGAACAGGCCCGGCCCCGTCTTCCTTAGTCCTTGGTATGATGTGAACATGGAGATGTGGTATCTCTTGCCCAGCATCTTTACCATTATGAATAGCAATAGTGGCTGAATTTACATTGACAGCCTTCTCGAGGGCTCCAGATATTTTTCTAACCAATAAAAAAACTGAGACTGAAGAATCACGATCCATGTCTTGAATCTTAGAATAATGAATTTTGGGAACAACTAAAGTATGTCCGCCGGCTAACGGAAATGCATCTAGCATAGCAACTGCAAGGTCATCTTGATTTAAGATTCTTGCGGGAGTTTGGCCTTTAATAATTTTACAGAACACACAAGTCAAATCAGATGTCATTAACATAACCCATATATGTTGTGAGTAAAAAGTGTAATGAATTTTGAGGTTTCTTAGAGAATTCTGGTAGTGACTACACGTGGTTAGGAAAGTATGAGTTAAGTAGATTTTAGACTAGATTAAGTTAATCTGAGCATCTATGCTGCAAGATATACAAATTTCATTTTTTACACAAAGTGTACAACAACTAGCATTTCGAAAAGTATGATTAAGGAAAGAAAAATGTTGATTGATTATTGTAGCGATGGTAATGGTGCTATTGATCGCACTAATAGAATAACCCATTATTATGAAATGCTTTAACTGACTCATAAGTTGCCAGTATATTTGTATTATTTACTGTATCTATTGCTGATGACCCAGACCGCCCATTTATAGCATTCTTAAAACTATTTAGAGTAACAATAGATCCTGGAGTCTTTTATTTATATTAGAACCTAATGAACCCCGCTAGGCATAATGGTTTATACATCACAATCTATTTTGAAAGCATAAGATGAACTATCTTCATTGGATCAAACTTGAATACGAAAGACTTACGGCTAAGACAGATTAGTTATAATTTGAAAAGTCTATCTACAATTATGCGACCGGGCTGAGAATTAAGTAAAAAGCTCGATCTATATAATAGCGTAAATCTAGTCCAGCCGATAAATTCCTATGCTGGACAAAAATTGTCCTCATAAGTTGGTGTTTAATGTTGTTTTTGCTTGATTCCTATCACGTGGGCTCCCTCAAGATAGAATCTGTGGATTTTAGTAGCGATCTCATCAAGACAAACTTCCACAGGTAGCTATAGGATTGAAAGAATGGGACGGGACAAAATTGAGCGGCGGATATTTCGGTTTGAATAGAACTACTATAGGATTGAAAGACAAATATTATACCCGCATTACCACTTAGCGCGCGAGTTTGAATCGAACTATTATAGAATTGAAAGGAAAAAGGGAAAAAATAGCTAGTAAAGACACCTCATAGTGTTTGAATCGAACTATTATAGAATTGAAAGCTTTGAACCAAGCGGATACAAGGACTACATATCAAAGTTTGAATCGAACTATTGTAGGATTGAAAGACCACCTGGCTTAACATACCCGTTATCGCTTCCTGGGTTTGAATCGAACTATTATAGGATTGAAAGAAACAATCTTCATTAGTTCTTTACTCCCCAACCAAGTTTGAATCGATAGCTTATCACAGAATGATATAACCTTCACTCTTACAGTAACAATATGATCCTCATAGAGGATTCAAACGAGTATGTCTATAGTTAGTCAGATTACAATATTAGTGAACACACAATAGTTAAAGGATTAGTCTTTAATTTTAGCTGCAACCACAAAATCTGCATAGTTAGCAAGTCACTCAGAATCCCAAGCAATTAATTCATAGAAATATGAGCTAGCATCTATGAATAATCCAACTGCCAGCGAGGCTGGAAAGGAAAGTCAAATTTCAGATAATAGAAAGATTGATACTTTGGGCCAATTATGACTTGCCGTGGTGTCTATCATATATATATCACTTGGCTACTTTGAACAAAGGTGCACACTGAATTAGCTCATACCGCCGAACATGCTTTCGTCGGGTCTCTTCAGAAACTAATTGGCGTGACGCTAAGTGTAAGAAAAGTAGAACATAGGGAGAAAGATAGCATTGTATTTATTGATGCTAATTATCTGGATAGTCAGTTAATTGCAAGGGCTCAATCTGATGTTAACCTCCTAATTGGAAATGGAAGGAGAGTCCTGACATACACATTTTCGTCATTGACAGATGCAAAAGAGCGATTTCCATTGATTAGAGCAAACGAATCACGATTAAGGAAAGATGAATCAATAAGAGTTGTTGAAATCGAAGGGCATGACGTTGCGGCCTGCAGAAGAGAACATGCAAAAGATATGACTCAGTGTGGTTTGTTCTTGGTAACAAATGTTTCAAAGGTAGGCAAGGAATATGAAATAAACTTTGTCGTAGAGAGGGAGGCGAGAGACACAGCACTAAAATTGTCCTTAAAACTTGCTAAAATTAGCAGTGAACTAGGAGCAAATGAAAATACAATCGAGGGCACTATAAAAAAATTAAAGAAAGAGAATAAAATGTATCTCGAAAACCTGAAATTTCTAACAAAAGAAAAGCTTCACACTCTTGTTCCGAATACAGAGATAACTAATACTAGCCATATTTATTTTATTAATGGAATTTTCTCAGGATTGCTAGATAAAGAAATCAATTCGTACACGTCACAGAAAATTAAATCTAAGAATACTATAGTTATGATTGCTAACAAGTCGAAGACTTATGACCAGGATCTTGCAAGAATTGTCTTCGCCAGGTCTTCGTCTCTACCTTTTGATTGTGTAAAATTATTTCGTGAGGTAATACCTACGGCCAGAGGAGGAGGAAGGCCAGAATTTTTTACAGGCACCCTAAATAGTAGCGAAGTCAATAATGCAGTAGCTCGCATAACTAAGGTTATCTCTGACTTTGTAACAGATTCAAATCAGTTCATTTTGACGTAACTGATTTGGATAGCCGTTTATTGGTATCGCATGACTAAGAAGAGAAAACCGGGTCATCTATTCCTAACGATTTAAAGGATCGTAGTCTTTCGATACACGCATAGCAGCTGCCACAATGCGTGTTACCATTTTTATGGCAACTCCAGGTTAATTTGATGGGAACTCCTAATTTTACAGCAAGAATGATTATTCTCTTTCTGCACATGCTACCCAATGGAAGAACTATATTAGTTGGTCGTCTTCCCTGCGTCTTAGAACCTTCTCTGAAAAGCCTCGTCAATTTTTGCAAGTAGCTCTGCGTTGCATCTCTGAAGAAATGTCCATCATGGCGGTTATGCCCACCAACTATTGATCTTACTCTTAGGTTTTCAGCATAATAGAGTGCAATTGAGTAAAACATCAGATTTCTAGCCGGAATGTATGCCGACCATCGTGAATCAGAATTCTTCGCCAGAGTATCAGAATGTGTATGAAAATTTTCTCTAATGAATGGGACGTCCAATTCTATTAAGTTTCTGATATTAGCCTCATTAGCTATTCTTAGGGCTGCATTTTTTTCACGCTTTCCTCTATCTTTGTAATTAAAAGTTATTGCGTAAACAATAGAGAACCTCTTTTTTGCCCAATACAGACATGTTGCAGAGTCTAGTCCTCCAGAAAGCAGAACTAGAGCTCTTTGCTTGATCATAATTTATTGCTTCTTTATTTCAGAGATTATGTGAGCCCCCTTGTTCACTCCCTCATAAACATATACTCCCAGTGCTTCAATATTTGGTGGCATCTTAGGTGCCATGAGTCGAATAATCTCTGTCGACAGTGTTTCTACTGTGGCTTCTCCATCAAGGAGAAAAGTTGTCTCTTTCGGGAGCTGCAATCTAAATTCACCCTTGGGTCCAGCAAATGAGACCAAGTAGTGAGTACCATCTGCCTTCTCTAGGTATTTCCTACTAATAAAGAACTTGTGGTCTAGAGCTTCGAGTGTCTCTTTTATAATTTTTTTTGCTTCAGCAAAATCAATTACAAGGTTACTGACCATTCTGCCAATTATTTCTACCATAACTGTTGATGTATGACCGTGTAAGATTGAGCACTTTTCCACCATGGGTAATATGTGTGCGTAATCGAAGGCTAAGGAAGGATCCTCAACGAAAATAGAGCTTGTTTGATTATTGTTCGAATCGTAAAAGAAGAAGGAGTCTAGTTCACTTACTTTTGCTGCGTATTTTGATTGACCCACAGCTACGATATTCAAATCTGGCCTAAGACTCCTAATTAGGTTGAATTTTTCCAAATCCATATCAGATTCAACTATTTCTAGATATTTTTCGCCAGCCTTGAAGTCGATATTGACTTTGGTATCACCATCCAATGCTAGCTCGAAATTGTACAAGTATTCGTGGCCCAGAACAGAAAGCAATTTAGAAATAGATAATTCGGTTCTACTCCTTAACAAATTGCCACTATCATCAATGTACTTCAAATCTTTTTCGAGCGCTACTCTTTCCATTGAAATTTTCCTATAAGGATCTGGTTAGCCCATATATCAGTTATTCTATATTTGGTTTCGCGTAAGTACAAATTCATTCAATTAGCTTATCTTATGGACTACGCAGCATAAATGGATTTTATATTATGATTCAGGCTAACCTTGTACTAGATTTCACACTGAAAATAAAATCAATTTCGCTTACGTTGTCTTCTCTGGTTATTTTTGTGCAAATTGTGTTGATTTGCTATTTGTCTGCTTATTCTATTTGACAGACAGAAGTAATAGCCAATGGATTGATGGTTATTGCTGTCCATAATATATCTGAATTCTTTGAATAATTCCTCAGGCTTTGTAAATAAACATCCAATAAGACTGCTATTGCTAGGCGCAACGTATTTCAATTATTTAAGCAATATGAATCTGTTCCTGATGATGTCCATTTGAGCATGATGCTTGATCCTTACAGAATGATATTAATCGATTAGAATGCGTAAACTGAATATATTCGAAATCGGGGAAACAAAATCAAGAATCTATGCACAAATAGGTATTTCGATATTATGTAACGAATCACAGATAAAGATGGAACCTTGTTTCGAAGCGATACATACTCGGGTTTGTTTGTCCTTTTTGCCATCTTCTTTTCATGTTTAGCACAGTTGGTCTAATACTAGATTCGATTCTGATAATTGTGTAGTATCGCACTAGTCGAAATATGTGTTGTCCTGTATGCCTCTACATGATTATGGACATCTAAAAAATTGGTTATAGAGCTATTTAGTCTAATAGAATTAGAAGCATTCATAACTTATGAAGCAGAATTTTCGGATTGAAGACTGCAACCAGAATAAATAGCACATCAGATCTACTCCAAATATGGCATTGGCCAATTATGACAGTAATAGCATTTCAGTCAAATTACATTCAATGGCCTTCATTCTTATCTTTATTCTTTCTGGGCCTGTTAGTGTCGCATTATCAAGAGAATAACTAAACATGCGAAGAGTGACCTAATATTAAGAAGTAGTGACTGCGATTAATTTATTGTCCCTTCAGTGTTTTATAAGGCGAAGCAACCTGTGTGTACCTGTAGATGGCGCAGATACCGTAGTTAGTTACAGGACTCATCCAGTAGAACGTAATTTATTGGTTTAACGATATCCTTTTTTGATACTTAGAAAGGAAAGATAACTAAATCCCTATAAGGAAATACTCTACTAGCCTAGTAACGAAATATGGACTATTATCGGCTACCCAAAGAGTGACATAAATCAGGTTAGTGACTTAGATCGCATACTGATTGTTCCACCATGTAACCTGCTGCATAAATGACTGGGTAATACGTCGTCTGGAATAGACAGGCATCCTTAACTATTCACCAAACTAGAGACGGCATATATTGGGTAATAGCTTTACAAGAGGTAGACGTTATGGTAAAATGAGTTCTTGTGGTTTAAGCTATTTTATGACGATATATGTGTCTACCTCGCAATGTTGTAGAACATCGTGTTATTCCCAAGGTGCGATACATCCAATATGGGATATAGTACTGACTATGGTATTGGCTAGGATCAAATTGATTGCACAATATCACTATAAATCTTCAATCCAAATATACTGAATAAGTCGTGACGGAATTAATTCCCTATTGATCATTTGATTGGATTTTTCATCTTTATAAAAGGTAATCGTGATGAAGTCAGCCACTATCTGAATATTTATCACTTCGCAATACACTTCAGACCTAGCTGCATTGAATTCTACTACCCTCTCCCTGAAAGGCTTCTTAATCCCCTTAGACAAGTAGTGAACAATTGCATTTCTTACCTCCAATCCATGGAATTTAATTGCCCTAGTTCTGACGTTATTCACGAAATTTTGTAAATATTCACATATAATAAAATGTTTTTATCAAACATGTTTTTAATAAAGTAAAAAGAATGATTCATTTATCCCACTCTCGTTAATAACGCAAACAAAGCCAACTCGGCTTTTCCTAATTGTTTATTATTTGAAGAGCTAACATTCATGTTCAGCAACGTAGATATAATTAATATTGCCTTACACTCGTAGTATAATTACATCTCAACTACCTTCAGAGCAAAGCTGCAGTCTGTCATATGGCTTGATTAGTTAATAGTTATCCAGAAATGGCCTTCAATCAAGAAGATTTAGCCGACTGCCTGGCTGTTATTACTTTTAGTTAACTTCGGGCCTTTACTGTCAGTATCTTGATGTCATAAACGCCATTTACATTGATTCAAGTGTGTAGACAAGGATCAATCATGGAGAGCATTTAACAAAAAGTTGTAGTATTCGCTCACAAGCACCATCGGCTAGTTCTAGCTCCAAAATGGTAATGCTAGATTATATCTATCTTTAAGCATCTAGATTTTGGATAGTGGGGTATTTATCTCCTTTTATAGATCAACTAAGCGGATATGCCTATTCTTCCCATTGATTCTGGACGATACGGAAGTACTGAAATGAGAAAAATTTTTGAGGAAAATACCAGGTTAAAATATCAACTCCAGTTTGAGACCTCAGTTGCGGCAGCACAGGCACGGATTAGAATGATCCCTAAAAGGGCTGCTGAAGAAATTGACAGGATAGTGATATCTAATCTCGTCAATTTAAAGAGGATAAGAGAATTAGAATCCATCAGCGAACATGATACAGCAGCATTGATAGAAGCCTTAAGCGAGCAATGCTCCGTAAAAACGCGCCCGTGGGTGCACTACGGTTTGACTAGTAGTGACGTTGTTGACACGACTATCTCCATGCAACTCCATGATGTATTCAAGATCATAGAATCCAAAATCCTGACGCTAACTGACAGGTTGTTACATAAGGCTCACGAATTTGATACCCAGCCAGCCGTAGGTAGAACTCACGGCCAACATGCTAGTATTATTTCCTTCGGACTTAAATTTGCCGTGTGGGCCTCTGAAATGACAAAACACTTAGAACGAATAGAGGAGGGAAAAAAGCGATTCTTAGTATGTAAAACCTTAGGGGTTGTAGGGACAGGATCATTAATGGGAAATCGTGCACTCGAAGTACAAAGATTAGTATCACTCAATCTGCACCTCTATCCGATTGATGCTAGCACCCAAGTCATTTCACGAGAAAGATTTGCCGAGATGCAATTCATCATTGCACTCATTGGTTGCACGCTAGACAAGATTGCAACTGAGATTAGGAACTTGCAGAGAACTGAAATAGGCGAGTTAGCCGAGCCATTTAGAAGTGGGCAGATGGGAAGTAGCGCAGTTCCTGTCAAGCGAAACCCCATTAAGAGCGAGAGGGTTTCATCGCTTGCTCGCCTACTCAGACCGCTCGTAATAGTCTCAATGGAAAATATTCCCTTATGGCATGAAAGAGATCTGACAAACTCTGCAAATGAGAGGTTTACTATTCCGATGGCACCTATATTATTAGATGAGATGCTTAACTTAATTACTAAGGTAATTTCTGAACTAAGAATAGATAGGGAAAAAATTGCGGCCAATATAAAAATAACTAATGGGAATATATATGCAGAATTTGTACTCGATGAATTAATAAAGAAAGGTGTGCCTAGATTCGAAGCATATAGAGACATACAGAGAATAGCCTTCTCCTCAACCGGTTTGAATTTTTTTGATGCCATTAGACAGGATCCAAAGCTATCTAAATTACTCAGCGAGAAGGAACTAGCGACAATATTTAACCCTCGCGATCACCTTGCCGCTTCATCCAAGATAATCTCTAATGTCTCGAAAATGGCCAGGCAATTTCGTAGGAATATAAGCATTAATCCCATTCAATCGCGATTCAAATAAAAAATATATCAATATCAGATTCATGGGTTTTAAATCTATTTCTTTGTATTTTATAGATATTAAGAATAATTCGTTGAATAAGCATTCCTGTACATTGATAACGTTTGTCCGAACACAAACTAGGGCAGTACAGCGTAGTGGCGTTCGAGGAGATTTATCTAATATTAGAAAAATAGTTGTCAGTATAAAAATAATTTAAATTAGCTGACTTACTGATTGAATAGACTTGAAATCCCAGTCTCCCTGGTGTTTTAATAATATGTTCGATACCGCATATCAGGTATAGGTGCACGTGAGTCTGAGACAACACAAAAAGAATGCAAAGGCTATATTGCTTAGAATGACTTAAGTTGTTATAATTCTAACTATTAAATGACAGAGTAAATTACCCATTTACATGATCTTAAGCTGAATAAGTAAATTACTGTAAGTCGAGCCTGTATCTCACGATTAATAAGATACATAGGTGAATTGAGGTAGGGATATAATATGAGGGGTATTATCTTCGATTTGGACGGTGTATTAATCAATTCTATGCCTGTACACTTCGTAGCTTGGAAAAGTGCCTTCAAAGAGATCGCCAGTGTTAATGTGAACGAAAGAACGGTATATCTGTTAGAGGGCATGCGCGGAATAGACCTTGTAAAAAGGGTATTAGAATTGAACAATATTGACGATACCAGTTTAGCTCAACAGGTAAATAATAGAAAAAGTGAAATTTTTAGAGTCCAATCAAGAAATCTTCCAAAGCCCTTTATTGGAGTTCACGAGCTGCTAGAGGAATCAAAATGTCTTAAATCTGTTGTTAGCGGATCTAATAAGGAAGACGTTGACGCTCTTGTAAAGCAGTTCAAAAATATTGAATTTGATGTTATTATCACTGCAGACGATGTTAGTGTAGGTAAACCTGACTCATTGGCTTTCATAACAGCGCTACGAAATATGAATGTGGACAAGGGGCAGGCAATAGTGATTGAAAATGCTCCGTTGGGTATAGACGCAGCAAATGCCGCGGGTATACAATCATTAGTTGTATTGAATAATAGTCCCTTAGTGCCAAGAGACTTTGAAGGAAAGATTGAAAAGAGTAGAATTCTTAAAGATACTCGGTCGGCTTCTATTCAGTTACATGATTGGTGTGGTTAGTCCTCGGATGGATTAAACTGCGCGTAGTTCAAGTTGGCAGACTAATTCGAAATCAATAAATTAAGACAGGATACTAAACATGGTTTGACAATTTAATAATTATAATTACTTGTTGCTGCATGAACTTAAATGTCTACGAAAACAAGTTTGTTGATCTTTGGCATCGTGGCAATGAGTGTGGCTCTAATCGCCGCGGCTAGTTTGACTAATTTAGCAATTGCAGCAAAGACGGATAATAATGACGATGGAAAGAGTAAAAGTGATAAGGGCAGCGGCAGCGGCAGCGGCAGCGGCAGCGGCAGCGGCAGCGGCAGCGGCAGCGGCAGCGGCAGCGGCAGCGGCAGCGGCAGCGGCAGCGGCAGCGGC
>Ga0207693_10001396_pt1 | contig 21392 bp, 16 predicted proteins | sample LARL81metaG_FD_184347 | JGI IMG/M metagenome (GOLD analysis project Ga0207693, IMG submission 184347) | Corn, switchgrass and miscanthus rhizosphere microbial communities from Kellogg Biological Station, Michigan, USA - LAR L8-1 metaG... | ecosystem: Host-associated > Plants > Roots >... | reverse complement strand
GAACACGCCGATCGCGTAGAACGGGATCAGCTTCGTGACGTCGGCGTGGAACACGATCACGAGGAAGATCGCCGCCGCCGACAAGGCCAAGATCCCGTTCGAGAACACGAGCCGGTGCCCGCGCGTCGTGAACTGCCGCGGCAGGAAGTCGTCGCCGGCGTGGAAGTTGGCCAGGCGCGGGAAGTCGGCGTAGGCGGTGTTCGCCGCCAGCACCAAGATCAGCGCGGTCGCGACCTGCAGCAGTGCGAACGCCGCGTGGCCGAGCGGGCTCGACCCGTAGACCGCGTGGCCGATGTCGGCGACCACGGTCGACCGTCCCGAGAAGTCCGGACGGATCTGCAGCTTCGCGGCGAGCCACGAGATCCCGAGGAACATCGTGGCGAGCAGCAGGCCCAACGCGACGAGCGTCTGGCGCGCGTGCCTCCATTCGACCGGCTTGAACGCCGGCACGCCGTTGGAGATCGCCTCGACGCCGGTCATCGCGGTGCTGCCCGACGCGAGTGCGTGCAGCACGACGAACATCGGCACCAGGGCGAACGCCGAGAGCGTCCCGCCCGTCGTCACCGGGGGCGGAACGACGATCGCTCCCGTCGCCGCTCGGACGACCCCGACGACGATCAGCGACAGGATGCAGAAGATGAACACGTAGGTCGGCGCCGCGAAGATCTTGCCCGACTCGCGGACGCCGCGCAGGTTCCCGTAGGCGATCAGCATGATCGACACGACGGCCATCTCGACGCGGAACGGTTGCGTCGCGGGCACGAGGGCGATGATCGCCGCGACACCCGCCGAGACCGAGACCGCCACGGTCAGGACGTAGTCGGTGAGCAGCGCGACGCCGGCGACCTGCGCTGGGATGAGCCCGAAGTTGTCCTTCGTGACGATGTAGGCGCCACCGGCCGACGGATAGGCCTTGATCGTCTGCCGGTAACTGAAGACGAGGATCGCCAGCACCGCCACGATCGCCGCCGACAGCGGCACGATCAGCGAGAACATCAGGACCCCGACGCCCGCGATCGCGAGGGTCTTCAGCATCTCCTCCGTCGCGTAGGCGACCGACGACAGCGCATCGGAGCTGAAGATCGCGAGCGCCGCGATCTTGCCGAGCCGCTCGTGGATCAGGTGCGCGGTCGGGAGCGCGGGGCCGAGGATCGCCCGCTTGACCGCGTAGCCGTTGCTGCGCGGCAGGGGCGGTCGCGTCGTGGGCCGCGGCCGCGGGGCCGTCTTCTCGGGCGCCCCGGTGGCCGTCTGGGATCCCGCGGCCTTCGCGGAGGATGTTTCGTCGGTCTGCATCAAGGTCCACGGTAGGAACGCGGGATAAGGGATCCGTAAGGGCGACTATCGTTGCGAGCGTGGATCGAACGGCGGTCGTCTCGGCCCGGGTGCTGGGTGTGCGCCGGCCCTCGTGGAGCAACTGGGCCGCCTATCTCGTGGCGACCGTGGGCAGCATCGCGATCGCCGCCGTGATGGAGCCCTTCCGGGTCCAGCTGTCGCACACGCTGGCCGCGTTCGCGTTCCTCGTTCCGGTGGTGGTCGCCTCGTGGCTGGGCGGTGTGCTTCCCGGGATCGTCGCCGCGGTGGTTGGGTCGGCCCTCTACAACGTCGGGTTCCTGCCTCCCTACGGGACGTTCAATCTCGAGCGGACCGAGTATGTCGTCGCCTTCTTCGCGTTCATCGCGATGTCGCTGCTGATCTCATGGCTGGTCGGCGTCGCCCACGAGCGCGCGACCGCCGCCGAGGATCGCGAGGCTGAGGTCCGGCTGCTCTTCGACCTGAGCCACGTACTCGTGTCGGAGCGAGCCGAGGGGCTGACGCCGGCGCTCGGCCGCGCCGCGGAACGGCTGGGCTTCGTGCTCGCCTCGGTTCGCGACGAGACGGATCCGGCCGCGTCGTCCGCGACCGCGTTCCCGTTGCGCGTGGGGCCCGCACGGGTCGGCGCGCTGGTATTCGTCGGCGACCGGCCGCCCTTGACCGCGGCCGAGACGCGCGTCGTGCGCACGTTCGCCGACGAGGTCGCGCTGGTGGTCCAGGCGGAGCGGTTGGAGCAAGAACTGCGTGAGGCCGAGCTGTACAAGCGAACCGAGGACATGCGGCAGTCGCTGCTCGCGGCCGCGTCGCACGAGCTGAAGAGCCCGATCGCTGCGATCACGGCGTCGGTCACCGACGTCTTGGACCGCGAGGCGTTCGATCGCGAGAGCGTGCGGGTGGTGCTCGAAGACGTCCGGGCCTCGGCCGGCCGGCTCGCGCAGCTGATCACGAACCTCCTCGATATGTCGCGGATCGAGTCGGGCACGCTCGTCGCGCACGATGACCTCGTCGACCTCGACGACCTGATCGGGCCGGCGGTCGATGGTGTCCGCGAGCGCTGGCCGGGTGTCGAGATCGACGTCCGCGTTGCCGACGACGCCGTGCGCATCCGCGGCGACTTGCTGTTCGTCGAACGGGTCGTGACCAACCTCGTCGAGAACGCCGCACGCGCGGTGCGGGGCGCCGCCGACCGGCGGATCGAGCTCGGCGCCGAGCGCGCCGACGGCGTGGTCGTGGTGCAGGTGGTCGACCACGGGCCAGGACTCGCGTTCGGTGACCAGCAGCTGTTGTTCACGCCGTTCTACAAGTTGCAGGAAGGATCACCGCGGCTGTCCGCCGGGCTCGGCCTTGCGATCTGCAAGGGCTTCGTCGAGGCGATGGGTGGCGAGATCTGGGCGACCGACACGCCGGGCGGCGGCACCACCATGGGGTTCCGGCTGCCGGCGGCATGAGCGACCCGCTGATCCTCGTCGTCGACGACGAGCCGCAGATCCTCCGAGCGGTCGAGCGCACGCTGCTGGCGCGCGACTTCCGCGTCGAGTCCGCGACCGATGGGCGCGCGGCGATCGGGGCGGTGCGCGACCTCGAGCCCGACCTCGTGGTGCTCGATCTCAACCTGCCGCACGTCGACGGCCTGACGGCGTGCCGGGAGATCCGTCGGTTCAGCGGTGTGCCGATCCTCGTGCTGTCGGTTCGCGACGCCGAGCAGGACAAAGTGGCGGCGCTCGATCTCGGCGCGGACGATTACCTGACCAAACCGTTCGGCGCGGCCGAGCTGCTCGCCCGCGTGCGTGCGCTGCTTCGCCGGGCCGCGCCCGAGCCGAGCGGCACGCGGTTCGCGGTCGACGACATCACGATCGATCTGACCGCGCGGTCGGTCCGCCGCGGCGACGAGCAGATCCACCTCACGCCGACCGAGTGGCGCCTCCTCGAGGCGCTCGCGACCGCGCCCGGCGTGCTCCGCACGCACGAGTGGTTGCTGGCGGAGGTGTGGGAGGGTGACGGCGCCCCCGACGTCGAGGCGCTGCGGGTGTTCGTGAGTCAGCTCCGGCGCAAGATCGAGCCCGACCCGCGGCATCCGCGCGCGATCGTGACGGAGTCGCGGATCGGGTATCGCTGGCAGATCGAGCCGAACGGCTGACCGCGTCAACCGCCGACGATCGCGGTCTGGAGTGCTTGTTCGGTGCCTATCCCAGCCAGCGCCACAAGCTCGTCTCCCGTGCCCAGCACGGTCTCTGGCTGGGGGATCACGACGTGCGCGTCGCGCACGATCGCGACGATCGCGGCGTCGTTCGGCAACCTGAGCTCGTAGATCGGCCGCCCGACCGCCGGCGAGTCGGCAGCGAGCTTCATCTCGACGATCGAGATCTGCCCGCCCTCCAGGCGCAGCAGCTGCACGAGGTCGCCAGTCGTGACCGCCTCTTCGACCATCGAGGTGAGCATGTGCGGCGGGGACACCGCCGTGTCCACTCCCCACTGGTCGGTGAACAGCCACTCGTTCTTCGGGTGGTTCACGCGAGCGAGCACGCGCGGCACCGCGAACTCCTGCTTGGCGAGCAGCGATGTCACGAGGTTGTCCTCGTCGTCGCCGGTGGCGGCCACCACGACGTCGGAGCGCGCGAGATCCGCGTCTTCGAGCACCCACGGCTCGCATGCGTCGCCGAGCATGATCGTCACGCCGGGGATCTCCTCGCGGAGGTCCTCCACGGTCTGCTTGTCCTGTTCGATCAACGTGACCTCGTGGCCCCGCGTCGTGAGGTCGGCGGCGACGTGCCGCCCGATCGCGCCCCCGCCGGTGACGACGACCCGCATCAGTGGTGCTCCGCCGGCTCGAGCATCGCGTCGAGTTCGTCCATGTAGTCCTTGCCCATCGTGACGATCAGGAAGTCCCCTTCTTGCAGCGTGCTGTCGCTCGACGGGATGAAGCCTTTGCCGCCTCGGGACACTCCAGCGACGAGGATGTGGCCGTCGACGTTCAGCGTCGAGACCGGCTTGCCGACGAGGTGGCTCGGTACCGGCACGCGCACCCGCAGCAGCTCGCCGCCGCCGAGACTCTCGCGAACCTCCTTGCCGGTGTGCAGCAGCATCAGCTGGAACTGCTTCACGCCCCAGGTGGTCGTTGCGACCGTTGGGATGTTCAGCCGTTCGTAGATCTCGGCGCGGCGCGGATCGAAGATGCGCGCGATCACCTTGGGCACGTGATAGTGCTCGAGCGCCACTCGCGCCGACACGATGTTGGAGTTGTCGCCGCTCGAGACCGCGATGAACGCGTCAGCCTCGCGGATGCCCGCTTCCTCCAGCACGTCGCGATCGAACCCGAGCCCGACGATGGTCCGCGCTTGCTCGCCGGGCGGATACCGATCGAACGCCGCGGCGCGTTTGTCGATCACGGTGACCTCGTGGCCGGCGTCGAGCAGTGCGTGCGACAGCTCGGAGCCGACGCGTCCGCATCCCATGATCAGCACCCGCATGGCCGGGAAGCGTACCCGCGCGCGAACCGCCTGACAGCGGACCAGAGATCGAACGGACCCCAGATATGCCTGCGGGCCGACAGCTGGAGGGAGCTGCCGGCCCCGCAGACGGGCTCGGAGGAAAGTAGGTTCGTTGGTGCCCTGTCCCGCGTCATCCAGTGCCGGGGGTGACGGTCCGACACCGGGGTCAGCAAGACCCTTCTTTCCGTGCATAAGCGTCGGACTCCGCGCGTGAGTGCGGCGTGAAGGATGCCGAACACCGCGTGAAGAACCCGTGAACGAGCCGACGCCCATCCGAGCGCCAAGATCGCGCCCGACCAGGCGGTAGCGTGTCCGTCGTGGCCACGGACCGCAAGGATCCTCGGATAGACCAGGTCTCGGTCCGCGCACTGGCGATCGGGGTGGGGTCGGCCTTGTGCGGCGCCATCCTCGTGGCCCTGACCAAGGAACTTGGCCCCGGGGCGGGGGTCGCGATCTTGATGCTGGCGGTCACGATCTCGGCCGTCAGCGGCGGCATCTGGGCCGGGATCATCACGGCGCTGCTCTGTTCGGTGGCGCTGCCCTGGATCGAACAGCCCGGCGTGGGGTTCCAGTTCGAGCAACTCCGCGACGTGATCGCGGCGGTGGTCTTCCTGGCGATCGCCGCGGTGGTCGGGCTGGTCGTCGGCAACGCCGCAGCGGAGCGCCGCCGAGCGACCGAGCGCGAGCGGGAGGCCCGGTTGCTCGCGTTGCTGTCGACCAAGCTGCTCACCGGCGACGTCCCCGACCGGGTCCTCGACGAGTTCGTCGCGCTGTTGCTCGATCCGTTCAACCTCGCGATGTGCAGTGTCCAGGTGGTGCTCGACGGGCATGAGATGAGCGCGATCGCGCGGCGCGAGGGGGTCGAGCTCGGCGGTCCGAGCGAGATCCTCCCGGTGGTAGTCGCGTCGGTGCCGCTCGGCACACTGACCACGGAGCGCCCTGCCCGCGCGCGCTCGTTCACCCGCCGCGAGCGTGAGCTGCTCGAGGCCGCGACCCGGCAGGCTGCGGTCGCGTTGGACCGTGCCCGCCTCGACGCCCGTGCCCGCCTCGCACAGCTCGACGCCGAGACCAACGAGCTGCGCGCGGCGATGTTCTCCTCGGTCACGCACGATCTGCGCACGCCGCTCGCGTCGATCAAGGCCGGGGTCACGAGCCTGCTCGACACGACCACGGTGCACGACCCGACACAGCAGCACGAACTCCTGGTCACCATCCTCGAAGAGACCGACCGCCTGAACCGGCTGGTCGGCAACATCCTCGACCTCGCCCGGATCCGCGCCGGCGCGCTGATCCCGCGCCGCGTCCCGACCGACGTGCAGGAGGTTGCCGAGGCGGTGCTCGCGCGGATGCGGCCGCAGCTCGAGCGCGTCCGTGTCGAGCTCGCGGTGCCCGACGATCTTCCCGAGATCGCTGCCGACCCGATGCAGCTGGACCAGGTGCTGACCAACCTCGTCGAGAACGCGGCCCGCCATTCGCCGCCGGGAGGCGCCGTCGGGGTCCACGTTTCGCGCGAGGGCGAGGCGGTCCGCGTGCGTGTGAGCGACGAAGGGCCGGGGATCCCGCTCGCGCAACGCGAGAAGGTGTTCGAGCCCTTCTATCGTGGCCGCGAGGAGCCGGAGCGCCCCGGCAGCGGGCTCGGGCTGTCGATCGCGCGGGCCGTGGTGGTCGCGCATGGTGGCCGGATCTGGGTCGAGGAGACCGCCGGCGGCGGGACGGCGATGGTCCTGGATCTGCCCATCGAGGAGGCAGCGGCGTGAAGGTGCTGGTGGTCGATGACGAACCACAGATCCGTCGCGCGCTCCGCACGAGCCTCGAGGCGCACGGATACGCCGTCGAAACGGTGGGAACCGGTGACGAAGGCGTCGTCGCGGCCGCGAGCCAACACCCCGAGTTGATCCTGCTCGACCTCGGGTTGCCGGACATGGACGGCACCGAGGTGATCACTCGGGTGCGCGCGTTCTCCGAGGTGCCGATCATCGTGCTGTCGGTCCGCGAGAGCCAGAGCGACAAGGTGGCCGCGCTCGACGCCGGCGCCGACGACTACGTCACGAAGCCCTTCGGGATGGAGGAGCTGCTCGCACGGTCCCGAGCAGCCTTGCGGCGCAAAGGCTCCGGTGAACCGGACGCACCCGTCCTCGCGTTCGGCACCCTCCAGGTCGACCTCGCCAAGCAGCTCGTCACGATCGACGGCGAGCAGGTCCACCTGACGCCGACGGAGTACGGGCTCCTCGAGGTGCTCGTCACGAACCCCGGGAAGCTGCTCACCCACCAATGGTTGTTGCGCCGGGTCTGGGGACAGGGCTACGGAACCGAGACCACCTATCTGCGGACCTATGTCCGGGCGCTCCGGCGCAAGCTCGGCGACGACGCCGCTGCGCCCGCGATGATCGTCACCGAGCCCGGGGTCGGGTATCGCTGGGTCGCCGACGCGACATGACGTACGGCGCGGGCGCGCTCGGCCGTAGCATCGGGGGCTGATGGGCTCCGGATCGAAAGCGTCGACCAGCTCGGTCGCGAAGCGCGTCCTCGTCGGCCGCGCGTTCTCGAGCCACCACCTCGAGCACACCCTGCTGCCGAAGATCCTGGCGCTGCCCGTGTTCGCCTCCGACGCGCTGTCCTCGGTCGCGTACGCGACCGGCGAGATCTTGATCGCGCTGACGCTCGCGACCACCGATCCCAAGAAGTACGTGATGCCGATCTCATTCGCGATCGCGGCGCTGATGGCGATCGTCGTGAGCTCGTACCGCCAAACGGTCCGCGCGTATCCGAGCGGCGGCGGCGCCTACATCGTCAGCAAGGAGAACCTCGGCACGTTCGCGGGCCTCGTGGCGGCGGCCGCGCTGCTGTTCGACTACATGATGACCGTGATCGTCTCGATCGTGGCCGGCGTGTTCGCGATCGGGTCGGCGTTCCCGTGGGCGAACGACCACAAGGTGTTCCTCTCGATCATGTTCGTGGCCCTCGTGACGATCGCGAACCTCCGCGGCGCGCGTGAGTCCGGCACCTTGTTCGCGATCCCGACCTACGGGTTCGTGGTGTCGATCCTGTTCTTGATCGCGATCGGCGCCGTGCGTTGCGTCGGCGGGTGCCCTGCGGTCGTTCCGCCGAGCCCGCAGATCGCGGCGCCCGCGGCGGTTGCCGGCATCACGATCTTCGCGCTGCTCAAGGCGTTCTCCCAAGGGGCGACCGCACTCACCGGCGTCGAGGCGATCTCCAATGGGGTGCCCGCGTTCAAACGGCCGCAGGCCAAGAACGCCGCAGCGACGCTCGCGATCATGGGGACGATCGCGGTGACGATGTTCCTCGGGATCTCCTACTTGGCCACGCACGTGCCCGGGCTGGTCGCGAGCGAGGAGCGCTCGGCGGTCGCCCAGGTCGCGGTCGCGATCCTCGGGAACAACACCTTCGGGTTCTTCATCGTCCAGGCCTTCACTGCGGCGATCTTGATCCTCGCCGCGAACACCGCCTACCAGGACTTCCCGCGGCTCGCGTCGATCCTTGGGCGAGACCGGTTCATGCCGAGCCAGTTCGTGAACCGCGGCGACCGGCTGGTCTTCTCCAACGGTGTCGTCGTCCTTGGTCTGCTGTCGTCGGTGATGATCTACATCTTCAAAGCCGACCTGAACACGTTGATCCACTTCTACGTGGTCGGCGTGTTCACGTCGTTCACGCTGTCGCAGAGCGGGATGGTGCGCCACTGGATCACCGAGGGGCGCAAGGGCGATGCGGCGATGAAGGGCTGGCGCCGCTCGATCGCGATCAACATCATCGGCGCGATCACGACGTTCGTGGTGCTCATCGTCGTGGTCATCTCGAAGTTCAAGGACGGGGCGTGGCTCTCGATCTTGATCATGGCGCTGCTGGTGCCACTGTTCTACGCGATCCATCGCCACTACACCTGGGTGCGCGCCGCGGTGCATCGCGGAACCGAGCGGGTCGGCGTCTTCGGTCAGACGCACGTCGTGCTGCTGGTGCGCGAGGTCGACGCCGCGGCTGCCGAGGCGCTCGGGTACATCCGTTCGTTCCATCCGCGGTCGCTTCGGGTGCTCACGCCGATGTCGTCGGTGCCGGACGAGCTCGCGGCGCAGTGGGCCGAGCTCGCCGGTGTCGGGGCACCGCCGCTCGAGGCGGTCGGGCACGGGAGCATGACGGCGAGCGTCCGCCGCGCGGTTACGCAGATGGATGTCGGGCCGCACGACATCGTGAACCTGGTCGTCCCCGAGCTCGTCGGGTCCGGGCTCCCCGCCTACGTGCTGCGGCGATCCGACCTGGTGCGGCTCAAGGCGTCGCTGCTCCGAACGCCGCACGTGGTCGTCACGGACGTGCCCGTCGTGACGACCCACGACGGTGTACGCGGGGTCGACGGGAAACCGCTGATCCCGCACCGGACCGTCGCACTGGTCTTCCTGTCCAGCGTGAACGACCTGACGATCCGGGCGGTCAATTACGCGAAGTCGCTCGACGCGACGCTCACGCGCGCGATCTACTTCGACCTCGACCCCGAGGCGGCGCACCGGCTGGAGACGGCGTGGTTCGACGCCGGGCTCGAGGTGCCGTTGGACATCGTCGAGGCGCCGTTCCGCGATCTCACGGGGCCGATGCTGGAGGAGGTCCGGCGCTACTCGGCGGATCCGGGCACGGTCGTCAACGTGATCGTGCCCGAGGTGATCGTGAACCACTGGTGGCAGCTGCCGTTGCACAACCAGAACGCGCTGTTCATCAAGCGGCTCTTCCTCTATGAGGACCGGGTGGTCCTGTCGAGCGTGCCGATGCTCGTGTCGGGCACGCCGACCAGCGAGACCGAGACCGTCTGAGCGGTGGGAGGCGCTAGCATCGAGCCATGAACATCCGCCCCGTCACGTCCGAAGACCTGCCGTTCCTTCGCAAGATGATGTACGAGGCCGCCCGCTGGAACCCGGACTGGCCGCGCGAGCCGATGGAAGAGGTGCTCGCCGAGCCGATCCTCTTGCGCTACAGCCAGGGATGGGGCCGGCACGGCGACGGCGGCGTGATCGCCGAGATCGAGGGCGAGCCGGTCGGCGCGGCGTGGTACCGGCTGTTCACCGAGGACACGCCGGGCTACGGGTTCGTCGACGAGAAGACCCCGGAACTGTCGATCGCGGTCGTGCCGTTGCACCGGCGCAAGGGCATCGGCGAGACCGTGCTCCGCGCGTGCATGGTGCAGGCGCGTGAGGAAGGGTTCCAGGCGCTGTCACTGTCGGTGGCCGTGCACAACCGATCGCGGATGATGTACCAGCGCGCGGGCTTCGAGAAGGTGTCGGAGTCCGGCGACGGCGGCGACCACTGGACGATGGTCGCGAACCTCTAAGCGGCCCCTTGCCTCCGCTGCGCACACCCGATGCCCTGGTCCGGGGCGAACGCACCCAGGTTCGACTCGCGACGTCGGACGACGCCGACATGCTCGTGGCCTGGCACGCCGATCCAGAAGTCGCGCGGTTCTGGGACGGATCGACGTATACGCGCGAGGAGATGGTCGAGCGCCTGACTCGGTCCGAGGTCGATCCCTACATCGTCGAAGCGAACGGGGAGCCCATCGGCTACCTGCAGGCGTGGTGCAACGACGACATCCCTGGCGTGGCTGGTCTGGACATGTTCCTCGTGCCGTCAGCTCGCGACCGAGGGCTCGGTCCGGACGCCGGGCGCGCGCTGGCGACGTGGCTCCTCGGTCCGGGCGGCGTCCATCACGTCACTGTCGATCCCTATGTCGAGAACGAGCGCGCGGTTCGAGGCTGGGAGAAGGCCGGCTTCCGTCGGCTGGCGAAGGCTGAGCCCGACGACGAGCACACGAAGCCGTGGTTCCTGATGGTGTTCGGGAGGCCGTAGCTGACGGGCCGCTCCCTGCTTCCCTCGGCTTGCTTCGCTCGCCTCAGTCCAGACGGTCGCTCGCCTCGGCGTCTTCGGCTACCTCGATGATCTTTCTCGTCGAGGTGCGCTTCCAAACCCACCAGGCGATCAGCGCGACGGCTGCGAGGCCTGCGATGACGGCGATGGGTGCGAAGTACTTCTCTAGGGATTGCCATTGGGCGCCAAGGGCTTTGCCGGCGAGGGCGAGGCCGAGGCACCAGGGGATCACGCCGAAGAGGGTGAAGAGGGTGAAGCGGCGGATGTCCATCCGCGCCACCCCGGCCGGGAGGCTCACGAACGCTCGGATCAGAGGCACGAGGCGGCCCAGGAATACGACGGCCTCGCCTCGGCGTTCGAACCAGGCGTGCGCCCGGTCCACCTCGTGGGGGCGCAACAAGAGGTATCTGCCCCACCGGTCGATCGCGGGGCGGCCGCCCCAGGCCCCGAGGGCATAGGCCAGCCAGGACCCGACCATGCTCCCCGCGATCCCCCAGATGACCACCCACGGGACCGAAAGGGCCGCGTCGGGGGAGCCGAGAACGCTTGCGGCGAAAGCCGGGGCGCACAAAGCCCCGGCGAAGGCCATCACGACCTCGGAAGGGATGGGGATGCAGATCGAACCGAGCAGCATCAACAGGAACACCGCCAGGTAGCCGTTGTCGGCGACCAGCCGTTGAACCGTGTCGGTGAAGACGGCGAGCAGGGGGGAACCTCCCTCGTGACCAGCGGGAACGCCGTGAGCGTACCAATGGCCGTCGATGCAAAGGTCACGGTTCTGTGGTGAGGCGGTGGTACCGTCCGCCACCGGGAGGCCTCCGAGGGTGGGTTTCCAGAAAGAGGAACAGCAAGCATGCCGAAGACGTTGGTCGTGGTCGAGTCGCCCGCCAAGGCGAAGACCATCGAGCGGTACCTTGGGCCGGACTACGTGGTACGGGCCTCGTATGGCCATATCCGCGACCTGCCCAAGTCCAAGCTCGGGGTCGATCCCGAGCACGACTTCCAGGTCGAGTACGAGGTGCCCGAGCGCTCGAAGGAGCACGTCGCCGTCCTGAAGCGGGCGATGAAGTCGGCCGGGGGTCTGGTCCTGGCCACCGACTTCGACCGTGAGGGCGAGGCGATCGCGATGCACGTCGCGACACTCCTGGGTGAAGACGCCAAGCAGGCCGACCGGGTCACGTTCACGGAGATCACCCGCGACGCGATCCTCGAGGCCTTCGCGCACCCGCGCCGGATCGACGGCAACCTGACCGACGCCCAAGAGGCGCGGCGGATCCTCGACCGGCTGGTCGGGTACAAGATCTCTCCGCTCTTGTGGAAGCGTGTGCAGCCCGGCCTGTCGGCGGGGCGCGTGCAGTCGGTTGCGGTTCGGCTGATCGTCGAGCGCGAGCGGGAGATCGATGCGTTCGTCCCGGTCGAGTACTGGAGCATCGACGTCCGTCTGACGCCCGAGGACCCGGAGTCGCCGTTCGTCGCGCGGCTCGTACAGGTGCCCGACGGCAAGCTCGCGACGAGCCCGGACAAGAAGGGTCTCGTGCTCGGCGCGCAGGGCGACGCCGACACGCACGCGGCCGCGCTCCGCGACGCCCGCTACCGCGTGACCGCGGTCGAGAAGAAGCAGCGCAAGCGTTCGCCGGCTCCGCCCTTCACGACCTCGACGTTGCAGCAGGAGGCTGCGCGCAAGCTCGGGTTCGGCGCGCGCCGCACGATGCAGACCGCGCAGCGCCTCTACGAAGGCATCGACCTGCCCGGCGAGGGCTCGGTCGGCCTGATCACCTACATGCGCACCGACTCCGTGACGATCGCTGACTCGGCGCTGCGTGAGATCGCCGAGCTCGTGAAGTCGGAGTACGGCGAGAGGTACACGATCGCCGAGGCGCGCCGGTACAAGACGCGGAGCCGCAACGCGCAGGAAGCGCACGAGGCGATCCGCCCGACCAGCGCGATGCGCACGCCGCCGCGTATGGCGACCGTGCTCGACCGCGACCAGCTCCGCCTCTACACCTTGATCTGGCAGCGCACGGTCGCGACGCAGATGGCCGAGGCGAGGTTCGACCAGGTCGGCGTCGACATCGAGGCCACGAGCGGCGCGTCCACCTATGGGCTGCGCGCGACCGGCCAGACGCTCGTGTTCGACGGGTTCCTCAAGCTCTACCGCGAAGGCCGCGACGACGAGGTCGACGAGGATGCCGAGTCGAACCTGCCGGAGCTCACCGCCGAGCAGGCGCTCCGGATGCTCGAGGTCCTTCCCGAGCAGCACTTCACGCAGCCGCCGCCGCGCTACTCGGAGGCGTCACTGGTGAAGAAGCTCGAGGAAGAGGGCATCGGCCGGCCGTCCACCTACGCGTCGATCATCTCGACGATCCAAGATCGCGGATACGTGCGCCTGGAGGACCGGCGGTTCAAGCCCGAGGACGTCGGCTACGTCGTCACCGACAAGCTGATCGAGCATTTCCCCGACGTCGTCGACGTCAACTTCACGCGCTACATGGAGAAGGAGCTCGACGACATCGCCGAGGGGCAGCTGGGCAAGGTCCAGATGCTCCACGAGTTCAACGGGCCGTTCGAGCGTGCGCTCGAGAAGGCCGAGGACTCGTTCGAGCGGTATCAAGAGGACCTCGACGAGCTCTGCCCGTTGTGTCCGACCGAGGGCCGTGAGCCCGGCAAACTCCAGGTGAAGCTCGGCCGCTACGGCAAGTTCATCGGCTGCCCGAACTACCCGGAGTGCCGCTACATCCGCAACATGGACGGGAGCGAGCGGCCCGAGCCGGAGATGCTCGACGAGAAGTGCCCGGACTGCGGCCGTCAGCTGCAACGCCGGGTCGGCCGGTACGGCCCGTTCATCGGGTGCAGCGGCTACCCCGACTGCCGCTACATCAAGAAGGACCCGCCGCGGTCGCTCGAGATCACGTGCCCGCAGTGCAACCAGGGCGAGATCGTCGAGAAGCGCACGCGGTTCGGCGTGTTCTACGGATGCGACCGGTATCCCGACTGCGACTTCGCCGTCAACAACGAGCCGTTGAAGGAGCCTCGCTGCCCGGTCGACGGCTCGCTGTTGGTCCAGCGCCCGAAGTCGATCCGGTGCTGGGGCTGCGGCGCCGAGTTCGACCTGGACATGGTGCAGACCAAGGAGGGCGACCCCGAGGCTGAGGCCGAGGCGCGGGCCGCCAAGTCCGCCGCTCGCGCCGCCCGCGCGGCCGCCAAGGCTGCGAAGAAGAAGCCGGCGACGCGCAAGAAGGCTGCCGCCAAGAAGAAGCCGGCCGCGAAGAAGAAGACCACCACGACGAAGAAGCGCGCGACGACGGCCAAGAAGAAGGGATCGCCGGATGGCGCGCCGGCTGCTGAACCGGCCTCGGTCGCCGCGGCACCCTCGAGCGACAACACCTAAGGCCCCGTGTCGTCGATCACCGACGAGGTCGCCGAACTCCGCGGGACCCGTCCGGCCACCATCAAGGACCTCCTGACCAACCGGACGTTCGCGCGCCTGCTGGCCGCGATGTCCGTGTCGTCGTTCGGCGATTGGGTCGGGTTCGTCGCCGTCACGTCGATCGTCGCGAGCCTCGGTGGCGGGACCGCCGCGCTCGCCGTCTCGGGCGTGATGATCGCCCGAACGCTGCCGGCATTCGTGTTCGGTCCGATCGCGGGGTCCTTCGTCGACCGGTTCAACCGCAAGCAGATCATGATCATCGCCGACATCGGGCGGGCCGGTCTCTACCTGTCGATGGCGTTCCTGAACCGGCTCTGGGCCATCTACCTGCTGTCGTTCGTCATCGAGTGCCTGTCGCTGCTGTGGAGTCCGGCGCGCGACGCGTCGTTGCCGAACATCGTGCCGCGTCGCCAGCTCGCGAACGCCAACTCGTTGGTCCTCGTGAGCGCGTACGCGACGCTCCCCATCGGCGGCGCGGCCTTCGCGGTGCTGGTGGGCGTCTCGAAGTCGCTCAGCGCGCGCATCCCGATCCTCGCGAGCCAGCCCGAATCGCTCGCCTTGGTCTTCGACGCGGCGACGTTCCTGTTCTCGGCGGCGATGGTCGCCGGCATCACGCTGCGAAGTGCCGCCGCGACCGAACACGAAGGGCTCGACATGTCGCGCGTCTGGCGCGACACGCGCGACGGCCTCCGCTTCTTGCGCGAGGACTCGATCGCCGCCGCGATGACCGGCGGCATCGCGATCGCGTTCGGCGCCGTCGGCGCGGTGCTCGCGACGGGCCCCGTGTTCGTCGCGACGACCGTCCACGGCGGGAAGTCGGGCTGGGGGCTCGTCGTCACCGCGTTCGGCGTCGGCATGGCGCTCGGGATGGTGAGCGCGACACCAGCCGCCCGGGTCGTCGAGCGCGACCGGGTGTTCGTGTGGTCTCTGCTCGGCGCGGCCGGAACGTTGATCGTGATGGCGGCGATGCCCAACCTGTCGTGGACCGTCGTGTTCACGGTCTGGCTCGGCGCGTTCTGCGGCCTCGCGTGGGTGAGCGGGTACACCGTGCTCCAGGAGAACGTCGTGGACGAGTTCCGCGGCCGAACATTCGCGGCGCTCACGACGCTTTCTCGGATGGTGCTGTTCATCTCGCTTGCCCTGTTCCCCTTGCTTGCGCAGCTGTTCGACTGGATCTCGAACGCGTTCGGCGGCGGCGACTTCTACATCGGGGGCCAGCGCATCGACGTGTCGGGCCCGCGCCTCGCGCTGTGGACCGCCGGCCTGTTGATCGTCGCCGCGGCGCTCAACACGAGGCGGTTGCTGACGCGGTACCGTCTGTCGCGTCCCGTCTCCCTCTCGCTCGTGCCGAAGCTCAAACGCCCACCCGCCACCGGAGCTTTCATCGCCTTCGAAGGGGTCGAAGGCGCGGGCAAGGGCACCCAGATCGCGATGCTCGAGCGGTATCTGCACGACGCGAACGTGCCCGTGATCGTCACGCGCGAGCCCGGCGGCACGAAGACGGGAGAGCGCATCCGCGAGCTGCTGCTCGACCCGGCGACCGGCTCGCTCGACGCCCGCGCCGAGGCGATGCTGTTCGCGGCGGCGCGCGCGCAGACCGTCGCGTCGGTGATCCGGCCGGCGCTCGCCGAAGGCAAGGTCGTCATCTGCGACCGCTACGTCGACTCGTCGCTCGCGTACCAGGGATCCGGTCGAGGGCTCGGTGAGACCGACATCCTGTCGTTGAACGTCTGGGGCACCCAGGGCTTGTTCCCGGACCTCGTGATCCTGTTGCACATCGAGCCCGAGCTGGGCCTCGCGCGGTCGAGTGACGAACGCGACCGGATGGAGCAGGAGGGCGGCTCGTTCCTCGCGACCGTCGCCGACGCGTACCTGCGCATCGCGGAGGAGCATCCCGAGCGGTTCGTGGTGATCGATGCGGCCCGCGACCCCGCCGAGGTGTTCGACGACGTCCGCGCGGCGATCGACAAGGCGCTCCGCGACCGCCACGGTCACGGCGACGGCTGAGCCGTCGGCATCGCGCGCTACCCTGCCGGCCATGGCAGCCGTGCTCGACGACGTCGCGGGGCAGGAGGACGCGGTCGCGTTCCTGCGGCGTGCCGCCGACCGCCCGCATCACGCGTACGTGCTCGCCGGGCCGGAGGGCTCTGGCAAGTCGCTGGTGGCGCGCGCGTTCGTCGCCGCGCTGCTCTGTCACAACGGCGGCTGCGGGGCGTGCCGCGACTGCCAGCTCGCGCTCCGCGAGCACCATCCGAACGAGTTCGTCGTCGAGCCCGAGGGCCGCGACATCCACATCGACACGATCCGCGACGAGGTCTGGCACCACGCGTACCGCACGCCGCCGGAACCCGGCCGGAAGGTCTTCATCATCCGCGAGGCCGATCGGCTGTCGCCCGCGGCGGCCGACACGCTGCTGAAGGTCCTCGAGGAACCCCCGCTCGACACGGTGTTCCTCTTGTTGTCTGCGCGGGCGCAGGAGCTGCCCGACACGATCGTGAGCCGCTGTCACGTGGTCGTCTTCGCCGCGCTGCCCGAGTCCTTCGTGGTCCAAGAGCTCGAGGGGGAGGGCGTGGACCGGGTCCGGGCGCAGCTCGTCGCGCGACTGTCCGGCGGCAACCTCGGGCGGGCGCGCCGGATGGCGACCGACCCGGACGGGCTCGGGTTCCGCGACGTCGCCGCGGATGCCCTGGACCGGGCGGCCCGTGGCCCCGGCGACGCGCTCGCCGCCGCGGCCGACGTGCTGGATGCCGCGGCCGCCTACAAGAAAGGACTCCGTTCCGAGCTCGACGAGGAGTTGCGGCCGTTCCTCGACGAGAAGGGCCGGCCGGAAGAGGCGTACCGGGGCGCGATCCGGCGGATCGAGGTCCGCTTCGCGCGACGCGAACGGCGGGCCGAACGCGATCAGGTCGACCGGATCCTGCTTGCGGCCTCGGCACTGTTGCGTGACCGGATCGCCGCGACGGTCCAGGCGCCGGACGACCTGCGCCTCAACCTCGATCGCGACGCCGAGCCCGCCGGCGAGGTCGGCGGCCTGGTCGCCTCCCTCGCGGCGGTCGAGGGTGCCCGCGCCGAGCTGGCGGACGACGTGAACCGCAACGCGCGGCTCGTTGTCGAGCAAGCCTTCTTGGTCGTTGCCGGCGCGTCGGCAGGTTAGGCCTTTCGGCCCAGCCCTTCGGCTGTTCGCATCAGGCGGACGCGGCGGTATCGTGTGCGGCGTCCGTGTTTCGGGGGGGCCGCGCGTTTCCGTGTTGGATAGGTTCACGCTCGACGAGATCAGCGCCAAGATCTGGTGGCCGCTTGCCATGGTGGCGCTCGTCGCCCTGGTGCTGACCGTGCCGGCGGCGAACCATGCCGCCGACCGGGCTCGGCGCGAGAGCGCAGGGACCGCGATCGTCATCAGCGTCCAGCAGATCGAGCCGCTCACCGCTGGCGGTGCGTCGGTGGCGGAGCTGAACGCGGCGCTTGCCCGGATCCAAGCGGCGAACCCGAGCTATGACGCGGTTCGCCTGTGGAGTGCCGACAAGCTGCTCATCGCCTCGTCGATCGGCGTCAACGACCCACTGCACAACGGCACCGCCGGTGTGAACGACAACGACATCGACGCTGCGTTGTCGAGCACCTCGCGGTTGGATGTGACGAACCGGGAGCCGACCGGCGACGAGGGACCGACAACGGTGCATACGTTCGTGAGGGTCGACGGCCCGACCGGCAGTCCCGAGGTTACGGAGTTCGAGGCAAGCGACGCAGCGCTTCTGGCGCAGGTTCACCACGATTGGAACGGCTACCGGATCGTCGGCGCCGCCGCCTTCCTCCTGCTCCTCCTGCTGGCGCTGATGTCGATGCGTGAGCCGGTCGCAGACATCGGCGTAGGCGTGCCGTTCTATCCCGCGTCGCTGCCGCCGAACCTGGCGATCGTCGATGCGGAGCGCGCGATCGTGATCGAGCACGAGGACGACCATGTCCGACAACGTGTCGAAGGTCTGCAGCAGCGTTTGGATGAGAGTGAGCGGCAACGCTTGAAGGCGGAGGCGCGGCTGCAGCAGGCGCTCACCACGTTGGGCACCGGTGGGCGCAACGTGCCCGGCCTGCCTCCGGAACCGCCGACGCCCACGCTGCCACCCTCGCGCCAGACGTCCGGTCGCCGGCCGAAGCCTGAGCCGACCGAGCCCGTGACGCGACCAGCTGCCGAGGCCGCGCCGACGCCGGCCGCGGCCATCGATCCCGCCGCCGCGGCAGCATCGAGTCCGAAACACGTGTCGAAGAAGCGGACCTCGCGGCGCAGCACCCAGAAGCCTGCCGCCGAGAGCACGCCCGCCCCACGGCGATCTCGGGCGGAGGAGCCGACCGAGGCGCCGGTACCCGCGCCCGCGGCGCCCGAACGCGTGACCGTGTCCGCCGACGACGTGACCGTGACCGCGCAGCCAACGACCAAGCCGGCCCCCGCGAAGTCCGAACCGGATGGGCGGCCTGAGGTCGTGGTTCTCCCCGCGGAGAAGCCAACACCGGTTGGCGCCGCGAAGGCTTCGACGCCTGCCCCCGTCGCGGCACCGTCGAAGGCACCCGAGCAGGATGCATCCGCGGATGTCCTGCACCGGCTCGTCCCTGAAGGCGATGCCCCGGTTGAGCCGCTCGACGATCCGGGCGATCTTCGGGCCCGGCTGGCCCGCACCGCCGCGCTGAAGAAGCCGGGCTCGAAAGAGCGCCAGGACCAGCGAGAAGGGCTGCAGCACCGGTCATCCGAACAGTAGTGCCTGCACCACTGTCGGTCGTCGGCGCGTCTGCCAGCCTGGGTTGCGGTGACCTTGCGATGACCGTCCGCGTGCTGATCGTCGATGACCAGGAGCCGTTCCGGCAGGCCGCCCGCATGGTGGTCGAGCTGACCGACGGGTTCGACGTCGTGGGCGAGGCCGAGACCGGCGAGGACTCGGTCGCGATGGCGCAGGACCTGCAGCCCGACCTCGTTCTGATGGACGTGAACCTGCCGGGCATCAACGGCCTCGACGCGACCAGGCAGATACTCGGCGAGTCCGACACCGTCGTGGTGCTGCTGCTGTCCACGTACGAGGAGGCCGAGTACGCGCCCCGAGCGGCTGAATGCGGTGCGTCCGCCTACATCCCCAAGTCGTCGTTCGGGCCCGACCGGCTCGAGGCGGCTTGGGAGGCAGCCTCGGCCTGACCCGGCTCGACCGGCACCGTGCCGATCACGGTGGTTCCCGACCCGATCACCGACTCGACCAGGAGCGACCCGCCGACCGCCTCGAGCCGGTCGGTCATGCCTTGCAGGCCGGTCCCGCCGACAGCCGCGCGAGGGTCGAACCCGCGGCCGTCGTCCCGGACCGTGAACCGCAGGATCCCGTCGCTCTGGTCGAGCCGGACCGACGCCGCGGTCGCCTCCGCATACTTCGCGATGTTGTTCATGGCTTCGAGCGCGCAGAAGTACACGGTGGACTCGATCTCGCGCGGGTAGCGACCGATCGACTCGCCGTCGACGCGGACGGGCGTGGTGGCCTTCTGCGCCTGTGCCTCCAGCGCGGCGCGCAATCCTCGATCCGCGAGCAGCGGCGGATAGATCCCTCGCGCGAGATCGCGCAGGTCCTCGAGCGCGGCGTTCGCGTCCTGTTGTAACGCCGCGATCGCGTCGTGCGCCTTCGCAGTGTCGCGGTCGATCATGCCGTCGGCCAGCCGGAGCTTCACGGCCAGCGCGACCAGCTGTTGCTGCACGCCGTCGTGGATGTTGCGTTCGAGCCGGCGGCGGCCCTCGTCCTGCGCGGCGACGAGCCGCTGTCGCGACGCCCGGAGCTCTTCGATCAGGCGGACGTTCCGGAGCGCCAGGCCCGCTTGGTCGGCGAGGTCGCGGAGCAGCCGTTGCCGCCCGGGGCCGATCGGGTCGTTCGCCGGCATCGTCACGGCGAGCGCACCGAGCAGCTCGCCTCGGTCGCGGACCGGTTCCGCCCAGTCCGCCGGGAGCATCGGCAGGTCATCACCCTCCATCGCGATCGTACGACCCACCGGCGCGGAAGCGGGCCACGTCCCGGCCGGCCGGATCTCGCGCCCGACCCGCAGCCACACCGCGGCGCTCGAGGCTCCGGTGGCGGACGCGAGCAGCTGTGCGGTCCGATCGACCACATCGTCGGTCGCGTAGGTCTCCGACATCCGTCTGCCGAAAGAGGTGAGCACCTCGTACGGCGTCGCGCGGCCGCCGTACACGATCCGGTCGGCGACCCGGCGGGCGATGCGGATCGCGGGCCAGACGGCGACGCCGATCGCAGCCGCCGCGATCACCGCGGCCCGCTGGCTCCGTCCGAAGATCCCGCCCACCAGAACGGCGGCCACGGCGAACGCGACGAGGAGCAACCCCGCGACCGTCACGTACAGGACCGTCTTCTTGACCACGACGTCGAGGTCGTACAGGTGGTACTTGAGGAGCGCGACGGCGACCGCGCCCGGGATGCCCACGGACAAGCACAGGAAGAACAGCAGGAACGCGAGATCGTTGACCGGCCGGCTCTCACCGGGTCCCAGTCCGATGCTCGTGACCAACACCAACACGAGGAACACGCCGGCGAGCGCGGCCGCGACCGCGATCCATCGCACCTGCTGCCGTTCCTCTTCGTCGGCACGGCGGAAGCGGACGACCAAGGCTCCGACGGCGGCGATGGACTCCGCGGCCAGCATGAGCCCACCGATCCACGCGGCCGCGGCGGCGGGCGTGCGGAGCGCCTCGATCCCGGTGGGGTTCGGGACCGTCAGGTCGCCGTTCAGCTCGATCGGGATGGGCCGGACCATCGCCGATACCACCAGTACCACCAGGGTTGCCCCGATCGCCCACAGCACCCATCGCCAGCGGCGCGAAGGTGGCCGGCCGGTCGGGAACAGGATCAGCACGACCGGGATCAGTCCGGCGATCACGAAGGTCCAGTTGTTGATCCACGCGGCCCAGTCGCCTCCCGGGAGCGCACCCGGGTTCGTCTGCACCGTGTACGTCGCGTACTCGGCGGTGCCGCCCCCGAAGAGCAGGCCGAGCGCGATGACGAGGAACAACCAGCCGATCGGGTTGTGGGGGACCCGGATCGCGAGGATCGCCCCGGTGATCATGTACGTGACGACCGACAGGACGATCAGCAACGTGAACGGATCCCCCGAGAAGGTGCCGTTCAGCGTGCCGAGCCAGAGGGCTTCGACGACGAGCGCGGCGCCGACCGCGATCGCGAGCCAGATGCCGATCCGTCTCACGCCGAGCCACGTCCGATCGGCACGGTTCCGGACACGACGGTGCCGCTCCCCGGCACGCTTTCCACGACGAT
>Ga0207693_10001395_pt1 | contig 21405 bp, 14 predicted proteins | sample LARL81metaG_FD_184347 | JGI IMG/M metagenome (GOLD analysis project Ga0207693, IMG submission 184347) | Corn, switchgrass and miscanthus rhizosphere microbial communities from Kellogg Biological Station, Michigan, USA - LAR L8-1 metaG... | ecosystem: Host-associated > Plants > Roots >... | reverse complement strand
CATTCCAAACCGGAAGAGTTGTCGTTTCCCAATGCACATCGCTTCTATCCGAAAACGGTGCGATGCAGGTGGCTGTTCCCTGACTGTGAACTTCGTGCCTCATTTCGACCTCGCGTGCGAGAACTACGAAACTGAACTCATTTCGCCTTGATCCGAGGGACCCAGGGTTCTGAGCGGGGTAGCTTCTAATGCTCGCTGCGGTTTGATGAAGCAACGCGGTGGCCACTTTCAATCCACTGAAAACACATGGTTTGGCGGACAGAAACAGTCACAAGTTCTGCGAATTCGCAAGTTTTGCGAGTTGCAAAAATGCAGCTAACTCTCGCGCAAATATTTTTTGAACTCGTGCTTGTTGATCTTCAGCAGGCGGATCTTGTATTCCAAGGTGGAGGCGGGGATACGGAGTTTTGCGGCTGCGCCTGACGGACCAGAAACTCTACCTTCTGCTTCCGCCAGCGCCTTTTCAATGAGCTCTTTTTCCTCTGCCGAGCTTTTCCTCCCCAATGACCCGGTTGGGCCCTGCGGATGCAAATTCCCGATGGAGAGCCAACTGGGATCAATGGTTAGCGTCTCTGTCTCACAGACAATAACTGAGCGCTCGATCACATTTTCGAGCTCACGAATGTTTCCTGGCCAGGGGTACGACTCCAGGAGCTCGAGCGCCTCCTTCTCAATGCTGCGGATGTTTTTGCCAGCCTTTCGCGCGAAACGGGCCACGAAGTACTCCACCAGCACGGGAATATCTTCTATGCGTTCTCGGAGAGGTGGGATGTGGATCGGGAAGACCTCAAGTCGGTAGAAAAGATCCTGTCGAAATGCGCCTGCAGCAATCGCCTTTTGCAGATCGCGGTTAGTAGCTGCCAGGACACGGACATTCACGCGAATTTGTTCACTGCCGCCGACACGTTGGAACTCCCTCTCCTGCAAAACGCGCAAGAGGGCAATCTGCGTCTCAAGAGGCAATTCTCCAGCCTCATCGAGGAAGATCGTACCCCCGTCTGCCAACTCGAACTTGCCTAGCCTACGCTGCAGAGCCCCAGTGAACGCCCCTTTCTCGTGCCCGAACAGTTCTGAGGCGATCAACGATTGCGGAATCGCAGCACAATTGACCGCTACGAAGGCCCGGGAACGGCGAGGCGACTTCTTATGGATAGCACGCGCAATCAATTCTTTCCCTGTTCCAGTTTCACCGGTTAGGAAAACAGTTGAATCCGTAGGGGCGACCTTGGACACGGCCGAAAGCACGGACCGGAGGGCCGGAGAGTGTCCTACGACTTCCTCAAACATCCATGCTTGTTCGATCTCCTCACGCAGCGCGACGTTCTCATGTTGAAGTTTCTCTTCCGTCCGTTTGCGATCGTGAATATCCGTCGCGGTTCCGTACCACCTGACGATGTTTCCTCGTTCATCTCGCAACGGCACTGCGCGAGATAAGAACCAACGATATTCTCCAGTTCCGGCACGACGGATGCGAACCTCATCCTCGAATGGATCCCCACTGGCTAGCGAGGCACGCCTCTTCTCGACATAACGGTCAACGTCCTTGGGGTGAAGCGCAACCTCCCATCCGAAACCTACAGACTTTTCTGTCGAGATACCCGTGTATTCCTGCCAACGTTTGTTGACGAATTCAACCGATCCATCCGAGCTATTCGTCCAGGCGATTGCAGGAATGGTTTCGATGACCTCGTGAAGCTGCATTTCGCTCTCGCGGAAAGCTTCTTCGGCACGCTTGCGTGCCGTGATGTCGTTGCTGGTCACCATGGTTGCAACCGGCGCACCCGAGTCATCTCGTTTCAGCGACCAGCGGCTTGCCACCACAATTTGGGTTCCGTCTTTCTTGGTTTTCAAGAGCTCGCCTTCCCACCGGCCGTTAGCGAGCAATTCAGCTTCAATCTGCTCAAACGGCAAAGGAGAGGCCGTTTTCAGCAGTTGATGAGCAAGCTTCCCAACCGCGTGCTCCGCGGGCCATCCATACAAGACCTCAGCGCCGCGATTCCAATAGCTAATAACTCCCTTCATATCGCGGACATAAACTGCGTCATGAGCGAGACTCAGAAGGCTAGCTTGCTCCTGCAGTTCCTGGTAGAGCGCCTGGAGTTGCCGGGCGGCATGGTTGAAGGCCCTGCCCACAACGGCCAATTCGTCGTTTCCAGCAACATTGATCTGATGCTGAAAATCGCCGAGCGCCAAGGCTTGCGCCCCGCTCGCCAGTTCGGCGAGCGGAGATGTGATGCTTCGAGTGGTATACCAGCCGAGCGCGGCGGCCACGATTAAGGTCAGCAGCGCGGCAATCGGGACTACCACAAAAAGACGTTGCTGTGCAGTTTCCGTCTCGGCGACAGCTCTGGTGCGCAGCTGTTCCGTCCGCCGGTCCACTTTCGTCACCAGCGATGCGCTAAGGTTAAGCAAGTCCTGAATTTGACCGTTGAGTCGGAGTCGAACCGCAGTCCAATCCCCCGCATCCGCGAGCTGAACCGCGGTGTCGAGTTGAGCCGGAGGCGCTACCTTGAGGGTCTCCAGCGCCGCGCCCATGGTAGGATCTTCTCGGGCAATTTCGGGAGTTCTACTCAGCATCTGCTGCGCCTCTTCGACGTCGTGGAGGAAATTCTGGCGAAACTGTGCTGCTTCTGTTGAGAATTGGCGCGTGTCGTGTGTGCTCTCCAACGCAGCCACGTTCTCCCGCAGCGCGTCCACATCGAGGTGGACCCGAATGAGGGCAAGCGATACCTGATCGACGTTGCTGAGCCGGCGGCTGGGAGCCACCATTTGTGTGAACTGCCAGAACACTAGGGCATCCGCAACGATCATGGACAACACGATGATCAGGAAGGAGGCGGTCAGCCGTGTGCCGATGCGCAGTTTATTTTTTAGCCTACTGTTGCGACGCACCATTGCCTTCGCTACGCACATTCGAAGTACTTTCCTTTGCCGTCAGTATCTGCCGTAACTCAACTTCCAAGTCGGCCGCGGCCTTTGATGCGGATTTCTTGTGGGTGAGCACGGCATGCACCGCCTCAAAGTAGGCCCGTGAAACCTCCGGATACATTTTTCCTGCTACTGTTGATGGCCTGACCACGGCACCTTCACGAAACACTTCCAGAGCACGAGGGAAGTGTGGATTCGCAGCCAAGACTTCAGGTTGCTTGTACAGCTCAGGTATGGTGGGTAGTTCAGCCGCATAACGAGACCTTCTGACTTGCTCATCTCTGCTGGCTAGAAAGAGAACCAACATGACTGCCTCTCGAACATGAAGTGAATGACGCGAGACGCCATAGCCAGATCCACCTATGGTTGTGGCCATACCGGCCGCACCTCGGGGCAGGGGGGCGATGTCAAAGCGGTCCTTTGTGGGTGAGTTGGGAGCGGCGGCGGCACGATAGGTGCCCGTCCAGCCACGCATAAAGGCTGTCTGACCCCCTTGCCAGATATTGTTCGCGTCCCATTCCTTGTACGCAGTAACTCCGGGAGGTGAAATGGAACCTATCCAGCTTGACGCTCTCTCCCATGCGTGGATGGCCTGAGGATTGTTTACTGTAATCCTTGCGTTCCCATCAAGGATGGTTCCACCCCCCTCGGAGGCCTGCCACTCCAGAGCGTTGCAGGTCAGAGCCTCGGAAGGGGCTCCTTGCCAGACGAATCCCCAGAAGTCTTTTCTTCCCTTGGCGCGTTCACCGGCCTGAATGCGTTTTGCCATGGTTTCAAGCTCTTGCCAGGTTTTCGGCGGCGAGGGGTATCCATAGTCCCGCAGCAAATCCGTCCGGTAAAACAACACGCCTTCATTCAGGTTGCTCGGCAAGGCGACAAGTCTTCCGTTGACAGTGTTGTTCGAAACGAGTTCCGGGAATTGTACTTTGATGTCCTCCGCAAGTACGTAGGCCTTAAGGTCAAGAAGGTTATCCGCGAGAATCCCAGGCCAGATCGCGTCGATGGCGTACACATCGGGTATTGTGGACCCGCTTTCCAATAGCTTGCGCCAGGTTACTAGCTGTTCTACGGCTGCCTCCGGCGCAGGCAGGACTTCCACCCGTAGACCAGTGCGTTTTGTAAACTCCGCTAATTGTTCGCTAAGCCGAAGCTGGTACTCCTTTTCCACCCACGTCTGATCGATGAGAGTGAGCGTGATCCCGGAAGCCCTTTGGTCGGCTCTATGGCAGCCTAGGACAAAAACGATAAAAGGAAGGATACATGCAATCGAAAGGTGCCTCAAACTCAGCTGCCGGTCTGGTCTAGGAAAACACGACATTTTTTCACTGGAATTCATGGCCAATTCTCTCTAACCTTGTCGTGAGTGTGAGTAATCGGCACAGGAATGTTGCCTGTAAGTCTACCTTGAAGCGCATCATTTCAAAAGAGCTCCGGGAAGCGTGCTTTGATGTTTACGGATCTAGTGATGAAACGTGTGTTTCTGAGGTTACGATGCCCGGGCAATAACCGCTAAGAGAATCTACGCCTCGGATTAGGTGAGATGTCAAAAGGGCAGCAATTCGAAACGCCGGCCGACCTGAGCGCAAAACAGGCGGATGCAGTTCGTAGTGCGCTCGAATCGGTGATTCGCAGTGATGCGTTCGCCGGAAGCAAGCAGTGCCAGGATCTTCTCCGCTTGCTGGTGCAACATGCCCTGTCCGGTGAATTGGAGGCACTGTCTGAACAAAAGATCGGCGTAGAAATGTTTGGGCGTCCCGCCGGTTATGACACCTCAAACGATGCAGTCGTTCGTGTGCGCGCGACCGAAGTTCGAAAACGGCTGGCTCAATATTATGGCCAGGCCACTGTTCCGCCAGAGGTCCGTATCGAAGTTCCGTCCGATTCCTATGTGCCAGAGTTCCATTGGTCCCGACGGACCACAGTTGAGGCGGAGCTTGTAACGCCTGCACCGCCAGTGGGGGTTGCGCAACCGTGGCGAAGCAAGTCAGTGCTCGTGATTGTCGCCGTACTCGGTGTTGTCGCCGTCGGTGTTCTAGCTTGGTGGCAGCTCGGCCGGAAACCTCAATCGAAGACTCCAGTACGGCTCACCCTCGGTCTACCCGAGGGTGTAACACTCCATCGGAACTGGCACCCTTTCGAACACATAGCGCTCTCGCCGGATGGAGAAATGTTGGCCTTTGCGGCCACCGACGCGTCTGGTCGCAGTGCCTTGTGGGTCAGGCCGCTGAGTTCGTCGGAAGCGGAACGGATTGACCAAAGTGACGATGCGCTTTTGCCGTTCTGGTCGCCGGATTCGCAGTTCATCGGATTCTGGGCGGGGAGCAAGCTGAAGAAGGTTCGGCGCTCCGGTGGAATCCCCGAAATGATCTGCAGCGCGCCAGAAACGGCCCAAGGCGCCTGGGGACCCGATGGGACGATCCTGTTTGCAAGGGCAGTGAACAGTCCGATCCTGCGCGTTTCGCCCACTGGCGGAGACGCTACGCCTGTTACGACGCTGCTTCCTGGACAGGTCAGCCAAATGTGGGTGCAGTTCCTGCCCGATGGCAAGCACTTTATCTATTTGGCTCGAACAAGTCTGACTAGTCGCGATCCGGGAGCGAAAATTTACGCGCAGTCGCTGGATGGTGGAGATCCGATACTGTTGCTAGCGAGCGAAAGTCGTGCCGTGGCGGTGCCGGACTACTTGCTGTTCGCGCAAGGGCAGACTCTGTATTCCCAGCGCATGGACTGGACCGCTTTGCGAAAGATCGGTGAACCGTTGTTGGTGGCTGGCAACGTCGCGGCTTCTCCCGCTTATCTGGGCACTTCCGAATTCACGGCCTCGCAAACCGGAGTGCTGATCTATGGCACAGCAGCGGGCTCATCTTTCGATCAGCTCAAGTGGTACGGGCGAGACGGCGCTATGATTGGCACCCTCGAACCGGTAATCGATTATCAGCAGTTCACGCTTTCGCCAGATGGTAAGCACTTGGCGCTGAACTCGTTTCGTCAGCATGCTACCGGCAGTCTGTGGCTAATAGATATCGCAAGCAATACAACGACACCTCTGACCACGGATCCGCACGCGCAGTCGGACCCCGTTTGGTCGCCAGACTCCCGCTACATTGCCTTCAATCTTCTTCCTAACGGTGGATCGGATCCGCCGTTCCTAGTGGAAAAGATCGAAGTCGGAAATCAGCAGCCACAAACCATCTATGGGGACAATGAACGGCACTGGATCGAAGACTGGTCTCCGGATGGGCGCTTTCTGTTGACACACGATACCAAGACCTTGTCGCTTATATCTGTGAGCGGCGACAGCAAACCTAAACCAGTGCATTCATCCAGCTTCATAAAAGACGAATTCCACTTGTCTCCTGATGGGCGGCTAATCGCCTACGGCGAGAACCGCACGGGAAGATGGGAAGTCTTTGTCGCCTCGTTCCCTTCGTTTGATAGCTTACAGCAGGTTTCGGTAGCCGGCGGGACCCAGCCACGCTGGCGCGGTGACGGTCGAGAACTTTTCTTCATTGATCTTGAAGGAAAGATGATGTCGGCGATGGTGGAACGCGGCTCTTCTCCGAAGATCAGCGTCCCGAGAAAGCTGTTCGATACGGGGCTCATAGCGGATCCCACCGTCAATCAGTATGCAGTCACCAACGATGGGCTTAAGTTTCTGGTGCTGGAGCCACGAAAGGGTTTCGTCGAATCCTACTCTGTGGTACTTAACTGGCCGGCGACCGTGAACTAGCGCCTTGAAGAACGGTGCGGTTTGGCCGCTCATGAACTGGTCGCCGCTCGCGCATCTTGTTTTGCAATGTTGGTCGTTTCAGTCCGAGGCGCTCTGGAGCGCCGCACTGGCCGGTTATTCTTGCGGAAGCGGCTCTCAACATCAATGATTACCTGCCGCTCGGGCAGAGAGCCCGATTTGGCTCGTTAATCAGAATTAAGCGCTTCGCTGATTTCCTTTTCGTAATGGCGATTCCATTTGCTAGCAGGACCTGCGAATAGTCTGTCCAAGGCATCGAAATCCTTGCTGAGCAGCCACCGCTCCGCTTCTTTGCCTCCTTCACGTTCTCCAGGACATCAGAGATTGCCTGACTGACGACGGCCAGGAACAACCGCTCTGTGGCTTGTGGGCGGAACTCATTGGATTGGCTCTGCATTCTGGGACCCTCCTCGTTCATCATCTGTATTGCTGCCTATGCACTCCGATTTCCCCGACTACCACGCCCAGCCGCGCAGAACGTGAACTGGCTAGCGCGCCAGCCAAAGCGCGAACCGCAACGCCTGGAAGATCGTAAATTGATAGTGTAGGCGCAAAATCTGGTACCACTGAAATATCGTTGGCGTTTTCATGACTGCTACCTTTCCTAGGCTGCGATCCGTTCCTTTGCTGTGTCGTAACCCAGATATATCCAGTCGGGCCCAGAATCCGGCTTGGGAAACTCTTCGACTTGTGGCTTGCGTTGCGCCGCCGACTCTTCACGGCTCGCTTCCATCAACGCCTTCATCTTGTCGAAATCCATGCCAATGAGGAGAGCAATCCAAGGACCAAACTTGCAGGCACGTTTAGTGATTGATTTCTTTAGACATAGGAACTAGGAAAATGGTTCGGTAAACCGGAATGTTCAACTCCGTGCCATCAAGCGTGACACACTGCCGATGCCCGGTCACCGAGTTAGACGGGCACTCTCAGGTACGAAGCACAGCGGGCGGCCATCCTTATATCCGCCTACACCCAGTTGGCGCACAAAATGGGACAAGGCTTCGCGGCCCTCGATGCGGTGTTCTCCCACTACCGCACCGGAAACTCGACCGATGGGTTCCACAAGGGATACGTGGCCAGTGTCTACGCGCATGCCCCTGGCGCACGTTCCCCCTCGGGACGGAACTCTGACAGAACTAGCGAACTTCGACAATGACGAGCGAAACGTCATCCACGAGAGGGCCGTGACTCCACGCAGCCACCCCGTCAAGAATTGCTTGCCGCATTTCCGGCAATTTATGTTTTGCCGAATCGAGGACCAACTGCGAAAACCCTTCGACCCCGAGCATCTCTTCCTCATGATTAAAGACCTCGACGAGCCCGTCCGTGTAGAGAATGAAGCGATCGCCAGATTTGAGCTCAATTTCGTCCACGGACTCGGTTGGTGCGGTTTCCGCGAGGCAGCCGAGGATCCCGTTTTGCGACTCAAGTAGACGGACACCGCCACTTGAGACGAGCATTGCTGGTGGATGGCCTGCGGCAGCAAAGGTGGCGCGGCGGCCGCCCCTACTGAAACGCATTGCGGCCATGGTGAAGTAAAAGCCGTCCGTCGCAATACGGTCATGCACAAAGTCGTGGACGTGCCGCAGTAATGTATCCGGACCTACCTTTCGTTCGAGCTGATGCAGTGTTTCGGAGTAAATGCGATTGGCCATGAGCGCCGAACCGATGCCGTGGCCCGACACGTCGCACATGAGAACGGTTAGAACATCGTCGCTGTGTGGAAAAACCACGCCGAAGTCACCCCCAATGGTACGCGCTGGGTTGTAGTAAGTCTCGACCGAGACATCGTTCCAAACCAGGTTTTGTGGTGCGAGCGATTGTTGAACACGAGCAGCGAGTGAGAGTTCGGCCTCAATTTCCATCTGCCGCTTTTCCAGTTGGGCGTTGGATTCGCGAAGTTGCTCCTCGATGCGCTTCTGTGCGCTGATGTCGGTCACGATAAGTAGGACGTATTCCTGTCCGTCCGGGCCCTGAATCGATCGCCCGCTGAAGATCGCCGCGATCCTTTCGCCATTTTTGCGAGGCAAGTAGAACTCACTTCGACTGCGTCCGTAGAGGTGGCCTGATTCATGTTGCCGCAGGAGGTACGGAATATCTTTCGCTGGGAAAATCGCGTCGGGCGTTCGACCGCGGATTTCTTCACGGCTATACATTCCGAGCCGGAGCAGCGCTTCGTTGGCGAAAACTACACGAAGCTGATCATCGACAATGACCACTCCCTCGTTGAGCTCTTCAAGGATACTCTCCATCTGGCGGAGCCAATCCGGAGTCTTGATATTGACGTTAGTCATGGCTTTGTTCAGTTGAATTCGTCAGCGAAGATTGTGTGTCGCGATCGAGTAACCGGGTGACGAGAGCAAAGAGAACACTGACCGATATCCCACACATCAACACACCGGTGATCCCCTCCAGCGGCCCTAAGAGTCGCCAGTGGGTCGGAAGAACCAGATCACCATATCCCACAGTGGAATAGCTGCTCGCGGAGAAGTAAAAGGCGAGCTCCCATGACGGGAAGCAACGCGTCCGATAGAAACTGGCCCACAGAAGAATTACGAGGCCGTGCATAATTACAATTGCAATCATCGATTTCACTACCAAAGTGGCCGAGTAAACTGGTCCATGCTTGTGAGTGTCCCTGGTCAGAACACGCTTTAGCCACTCGATGAGCGTAGTTACGCCGGCGCACTGCAAGCAGAGTGTAAGACTCAGCAGAAGAACAGCCGCGGCAATTTGATCAAAAAGCATCATTGCGAAGCTTTCACAAGCGGTCCACTCGCTTTTGGCAGCGCTTCGGTCGACGTGCGAGGTTCAGCCTTTCGATTAGATTCCATGGAGTCCCAGCCGACGAACGGACCGATTTGACCGGAACGATGAGCTGCTGCGGCTTGTGCTTCGAGCGCATAGCGCCCGAACACCTGCTGCGCGGTGGCTACGCGTTGGGGGCGTCCTTGGCTAAAGAACGCAATTCCCCAGTTGAAAACGACGGAAAGCCGGTTCTTGAAGCCAGTCAGCGCGGCGAGGTGGACGACAAGCCAAAGCAGCCAAGCAGGAAAACCGGAAACGCGCAGCGGACCGATCGCAGCGATTGCACGTAAGCGCGAGATCGTCGCCATAGTCCCACGATCGCGGTACCGAAATGGCCGGCGCGTATTGTCGCCTGCGATCCGCCGGACGATGGTCCGCGCCGCGTGACAGCCGGACTGGATCGCAACCTGCGCTACGCCGGGCAGGTCATCGAGGCTCATCAGGTCGCCAATTACGAAAACTTCCGGGTAGTGTGGCAGCGTGCAATCGGGTTCGACTTTGACCCGTCCCGCGCGATCAAGCTCGGCACCCGCCCGCTGAGCGAGTATACGGCCGAGCGGCGAAGCCTCAACCCCAGCGGCCCAGAACTTCACTGCCGCCTCGATCCACTGCAGTTGCGGATCGGCCGAGTTGGTCGCGAGGCCGCGCTCGTCCACACGAGTGACTCTCGTGCCCACATAAACCTCGACTCCCATTTTTTGGAGGTCTCGGAGAGCGCGCTCGCGTAGCGACTCGGGAAAGCCGGGTAATACAGTTGGTGCGCTGCCGAGGAGCACGATGCGCGCTTCCGCCGGATCGATGTTACGGAAATTGCGCCGCAACGAATGGCGTGACAGCTCTGCGAGCTGGCCGGCGACTTCAATGCCCGTCGGCCCTGCGCCGACCACGACGAATGTCAGCCAGCGACGTCGTGCGGCAGGGTCTGGCTCGCGTTCGGCCATCTCGAATGCGCCGAAGATCCGCCCGCGCAGTTCGAGCGCATCATCGATCGTCTTCATTCCTGGCGCGTCATGCGCGAACTCCGGGTGCCCGAAGTACGACTGGCTTGCGCCGGTGGCAACGATCAAACTCCCGTACTGAATCTCACTCCGGGAACCGAGCGTGTCCACAATAACGCGCCGGCTTTCGAGGTCGGCATCAACGACCTCGCCAAATACAACACTCGCGTTTTGTTGATCTCGGAGGATATCGCGGATCGGAGGCGCGATGTCACCCTCGGAGAGAATTCCCGTCGCGACTTGGTACAGCAGCGGCTGGAACAGATGATGATTGGTGCGGTCGATAATGGTCACGTCGACATCGGCGTGGCGGAGTAATTTGGCGGCAAAGAGTCCTCCAAACCCGCAGCCGACGATTACGACGCGCTCACGGCTCGTTCGCCGGGTAGCAGCTATGAAGCCGGAATCCGGCGGGGGATTGGCGCTGGCGAGTTTACCGTATCGAGAGTTTTCAGTATTTCTTGCTTCCATTGTTCACCTTACGTTTGGACCTTACGTCGGACACGAGTCAATGTCCCTCTTTCGGCTCCGTCAGCTAGTTTGTGCCACGGTCTCAGCCGGGCTGTGAGTTTCAGCCGCTGCCGTGGTCTTTTTCGGCTCCCAGCGGATGATTTTCAGGTCGAGTACAAAGATGCTGTAAAGGACGGGCACCAAGAGCAACGTGATGAACGTTGCCACGGCAAGCCCGCCTATCTGTGCATAACAAAGAGGCTGCCACAGGGGCCCTCCTTCAAGCGCCAGCGGGACGAGGGCCAAGATGGTCGCTAGGACAGTGATCATTACGGGCCGAATACGCTGGATGCCTGCGTCTGGAAGTGCCTGTTCCAGAGGCTCCCCTTTCGCATGCATTTCCTCGATGAAATCGAAGAGTACGATCACGTGGCTTACGATCACTCCGATTAAGCTGGCGATGCCCAGAAAGGCCATAAATCCAAACGGCGTATGCATTACCGAGAGGGCGACCAGAGAGCCAATCACTCCGTAGGGAGCAGCGGCGAATACCAGAAGAGGTTTTACGGCGTTATTGAATTGAATCAATAGTGCGAGGTAAATCCCGAGTAAAGAGATCAACAGAACGAGTTTGAGGTTCTCGAATCCGTCGATTTGTTTGGCCCGTTCGCCACCAATGCGGAGCTGATAACCGGGCGGGAGATTTTTCTGAAATTCCTGTATTTTTGGAAGGATCTGGTTAAGCACCTCAGATGCGAGAACTCCAGGCTGGGGATAGCACAGGATGGAGATGGTGCGAAAATGCTCGCGGCGCCTGACGCGACCCGTTTCCAAAGAATTTCCGACCGTGGCGATCGACAGCAGCGGCACGCGGTTGTTGGTCTGTGAAGAGTAAATATAGAGGTTCTTGATGTCGGCAAGCTGAGCACGCTCCTGCATGCGAAGGCGCGCCACAATGGGGATGTTCTTGTCGCCTTCCTTAAAGATGCCCACTGTTGCGCCGCTCATGGCCGTGGCCGACGCGTCTGCGACATCAGCGTTGGTAGTGGCTGCCACGTTGGCGCGGTCTGGATCGATCTGAATCCTCTGCTGAACGTTGTCAGGGAACCAATCATCACGAAGAACGGCGATGCCCTGAGCTTGCCTGACGATGTCCTGAGCTTGCGCGGCAATCTGCCGAAGAGTGCGAATATCGCTACCTTCATTTCTCGCGTCAACGTCTGCCTGCCCCGAGATCAACAACTCGACGGGGTTGTCCACAGGATTGGTTTGAAGCTGGCGAACCGTAACCCACGCGCCTGGAACTTCCTTGTCCAGTGCGTCCTGGATGGGACGAGCTAACTTTGGCGAAGCCTCTTTATCCGTGATCTCAACAATCATTTGCGCGTAGTTGGTCTGCGGCATTTCGGGCGAGACGGAAAACCAGAAGCGAGGTCCCCCGCCACCGGCAAAGGTCGTCAGTGACTTGAGAAGATGCCCACGGTGCTCTTTCGTAGTAACGTCAGGCGAATTGTCAATCACTTGTCGGACGACTCTTTCGGCCTGCACGGCAGCATCGTCGGTGACGCTCAACGGAGTGTCATTCGGCAGCCAGATATCCAAATAAAACCAATACTGGACGTCTTCGGGAAAGAATTGGGTCTTAAGTCGAGAACCGAACAACCCGCCTCCGATCAGGAAAACCAGGGACGCACCGAGGACCGCCCAACGGTGTTTTATGGCTTTGCCGACGAGTCTGTTATAGAAGCCGTAAAATCCCCGCTGCCGCATCTCCTCGATAGTCGGTTCTCGCTTTGCCGAAGCACGCAAGATGTAGTAGCCCAGGAACGGAATAAAGGTCATCGCGACAAAGTACGCGCACAGCAGAGAAACCGTCATCACCACTGGGAGGCTCTTCAAGAACTCACCGGTATTGCCGGTAAGCATCAAAAATGGCAGGTAGGCGATAACATTCGTGATTGTCGCGTAAAAGATTGCTGTGGCGAGCTTTGTCGGGCCAAGCCAACAGGCAATGCTGCGCCGGAACCCTTCCGCCAAGTAACGTTTGATGCCATCTCCTGAGACCACCGGCACGTCCACGAGAAGGCCCAGCGCGATGATCAGCGATGCGATGGAGACTTGTTGGAGATCGATTCCCAACATATACGCGATGCCAAACGTCATCGCGAGTGTGATCGGTATGGCCAGCGCCATGATCAGCGCCAGCCGCCACTCCCAAAAGCCAATCAGGGACACCAAGACGACGAGAATAATGGCTTCCAAAAGCGCCCGCATGAAGAGGTTGATATTCTCCTTGACTTGTAGCGGCTGATCGGACGTGTGCGCGAGAATCAGGTCGGCGGGAACGATTTGGCGAAGCTCAGAAAGCTTTGAATTCACCGACTGTCCGAAGCGCGCGATTTGCTTTCTATCGCGCATGTACACCGCTAAGGTGATCGCGCGGCTGCGTTGCCAGTGTCCACTTGGGTCGCGCCAAGTGTAGTAATTCAGATACTGGGCAGGAGCCTGATAACCCCGGCTGATTTGGACAAGATCCCGCAAATATACGGGGGTACCCTCTGACGTGGCCGATACCGCCACATCGCCGATGCTTTTTGCGGTATCGAATTGTCCGGAGGGAATGAGAGTTATCCTGCGCTCGCCGCTTTCAACAGTTCCTCCCGGCGCGATGATGTTCCGAGCCGAAAGCACTTTGGAGAGATCAGCAGGACGCAGGCCGTAGGCTGCGAGGCGATCCTGCGAGTAATCCAGATAGATAGTCTGCGACAAAACGCCACGCCGCTCCACCTTGGAAACTTCGGGAGCTCCCTGCAGCGTTCGGCCAATCAAGTCAGAAAAATTGTCGAGTTCGGCATAACTGTATTTGTCCCCGGCAACGCTGGCCAGCTTCGTTCGTGTTTCCTTCGGATCGCGGATGATCGCTGGGTCCCACGAATCGGGATGCAACTCGGACGGTTTTAGGCGCTCGGAGATAAACCGCTGAATGAACGCTTGAATGGAACTGTCATCTGCTCCGGAAACACCATCGACGCCGATAAATCCACTTCCCTGAATGATTTGCGAATCGCGAATGATTCCGGCCCTCTGCGCTTCCTCTTGAAACAAGTATGCGCTGTCAAGGACCTCACGCGCCGAAATCGATTGGGGAAAAGAATTCACTACAGTTACTGTTACGAGCTGGTCCCTTCGATTCTGATGTTTGGCGTCACGAACTTTGCGAATCGCCGCTTCAACGGAATTGGCACGAGCCGCAATTTCGATGTCGTCCACCTTCGGGCTCGCGACGGTCAGCATCAGGGCGGCGGTGTCTCCGAAATCGCTTTGGAAACTGATGGGGCCGGCGCCCTGCGGTAGCTGAGCGTTTAGAGCATTCAGCTTGAGGTTGATATCGCTGAATTGTCGCTTCGTGTCGGTGATGCCCTCATCCAGTTGAATGGTGACAAACGAATAGCCGGGAAGAGATATGGATTTGATGCCGTAGTCCGCATCTGTTCCAGGATGGATGGTCTTATTCTCGGCGGCAACGTCCTCAATTCGACGGGTAATGTATTGCTCGACCTGTTGCGCTGTGGCTCCGGGCCAGGGACAAGCCGCCACACCGAGGCGCACGGGAATGTCCGGGTCCTTGCGCTGCGGCATGGAGTTGTACCCGAACCAGCCCCAAATGAGCACTCCGAGGAGAAGCATCCAGGAGATGTGCGGGTGCTCGACGAAAAACCTCGGGACATTGCGGCGATTACTGATCTCTTGTTCGTGTTCGAGTGCCATGTGTTCTATACCTTTATGGGATAACCTGAATGAAATCGCCGTCCTTCAGACCAGCGGCTCCAACGACGACAACTTTCTCGGCTGGATTTACACCTTCAACTGCCACATCACTCTCGTGGGTTTCACCAAGTGCGACCTGGCGCAAATGCGCGACCCATTTGCTGCCCTGTTCGCTCGCGACGAAAACCGCGTAGTGTCCGGCTGAGCCGGGGTCGGCAACAACGGCGCTAAGAGGGACGGAGGGAACCGGGGCTTTGTGAACGCCTGTCAAACTGAGTGAAGCAATCATCCCGGGCTTCAATGACGCTTTCGGGTTGGGCACGGTCACCTCGATGGCAAAAACGCGATTTTTCTCATCGGCGCTTGCGGCAATAGTCGTGACCCGTCCGTTGTACTCTTTCGGATCGTCCTGCAAATGAATGGTGAATTGTTGCCCCAAGCGCAGACGCCTTACGGCATAGTCGGGAACGCCAAAACTGATTTTGACCGCACTCGTGTCGGCGATAGTAAAGGCCGGAGTCCCGGGTGCTGCGAGGTTCCCTAGTTCAATGTTCCGGGCGAGGATGTACCCCGAGAAGGGCGCCGTCAGGTCCGCGTCCTGGAGAGCCAACTGCGCTTGGTGCACATTTGCCTTGGCCTGATCCACAGCCGCGAGGGTCGAATCGAATTTCGCCTGCGCTCGGTCGAAATCGGGCTTGGTCAAGCTCTCTGAGGCGTAAAGCGTCTTCGCGCGCTCGTAATCCTTCGTCGCCTCGACATGCTGCGCTTCGGCGGCACTCAGTGTTGCGGTGGCCTGGTCGAGTTGATTCTTCAAGTCCTGATGGCGAATCTGCGCGAGAACGGCGCCCCTAGCAACATAGTCTCCCGAACCTATGTCGCGACGCCGCCCGTCAGCACCTGCGACCTGTTTAATTTCGGTCACATATCCTGCGGACTTGAATGACAAGCTCGCTTGTGCGAACGGCAGAACGGAAGCCGAGTAGCGCAAATCTTCTGAAGGCGAATACAAAGTCACATCCACTACATGAACGGGTGTGGGAGGTTTAGCTGCGACTTTCGTGGGTTCCTGACAGCCACTTATGGCCACAATCGTGGCGAAAAGCACAGCTCCTATTACTGCCCCCACTAGTTTCCTGTTGCTCTCCATAAAGTCCACTCCTCTCCGATCGTTTTCTCGAACTCCGCCCTGACTGGCTGTAGCGCCTAAAATAATTCTTGCTCTCATCGGTTACTCTTCTCCCATCGCTTTGCGCAGTTCGGCAAAAGCGCTCCAATAGGAGGAAAGCGCCTGCTGATACTGGAAATTGGTTTCGGAACTCTGCGCTTGGGCCTGGAGAAGGTCTCTTAAGAGCGCGGCCTGCTCCTTATATTTGTTGCCCGTAACGCGAAGCTGCTCCGCAGCCGCTTCGTGGGCCGTACGAGAAGCCTTAAGCAGCAAGGAAGCGTCATACCATTTACGGTAATTCGCACCAACCTCTACGGCGACCTTCGATTCCGTCTCTTGAATCCCGTTGCGCGCCTGTTCGATAGTTTTCGTTGCCTCGACAACCTTGTTGTGGCGGCGCCCCCAATCGAACGGCTCCCAAGTCAGGAGAAAGCCGGCCGTCGCGACATTCTGTGGAAGGACTTGCACGTTGTAGGTTCCCTGATAGCGCAGAGAGAGACTCAGGTCCGGAATGTATTCGGCTTTCGCGAGGCGCCGGTCATATTGGGCTTGCTTTTCCTTGAGTTGCGCTTGCCGGCACTCGGGGCGGTTCACCAGAGCTGCGTGCCGAGCGGAATCGAGGGTCAGATCGCTGGTGTCTTGCTCAGGAATAAACTCAACACGAAAAAGCGTGGAAACATCGCGGCCAAGCAGTTGATTCAACGCCTCACGCTGTGTCGCCAGCCCATTCTCTGCGACGGACAACTCATAGCGCGATTTGGCTAGGTGGGCGTCGACGTTTAAAGCATCGGCGCGCAGCACCGTCTTTTCTGACACGTATTGGACTGTGACCCGCTGTGCTTCTTCGAATGTTTTTACCGCCTCACGAGCGGCATCCACACTCGCTTGAACCGCAAAAAGGTTGAAGTACGCATTGCGAACTTCGGCAGCGATCTTCTGCCGCTCGGCGCGGACATCTTCACGAGCGATGTCGCGGCCAAGCTCTGTTGCGCGAATTCCGAGGCCAATCTTGTATTGCTGTGTCAGAGGTTGATCGATGCTGCCCGTCAAATAAGTAGTGAACACCGCCGGCGTTTTGATTTTGGCATTGGTAGATGGGATCGGACCAATTCCCGGATATGTGCCGAACGAACCGGCGGGAAAGGTGAAGTCAAACGGGTGCAAGAGCTCGCCGCCCAGCATGGTGAATTGAAATTGTGGTTTCCGCCTGCTACGCGCCGTACTCACTTGGAAGTCGTATTTCTGAGCTTCCAGGGCCGAGTTCTTCACAAGTCGATTGTGCTGGAGTGCTAGAGTCACCGCTTCATCGAGAGTGAGGATGGGCTCCTGAGTATCGGCATTCGATATTTGCTCTTGGGCTGATGAGGCCATCGGCAATGCAAGAGCCCACGTGATAAAGATCACTGATAAATATTTGAATCTCATATTGTTGATCCGTTTGTTGAGGCTTCCCTTCCTGCAAGCCCTCGAAGAGTCGTTGTGATCACTTTTTGCGCAATACGCTCGACGGACAGACGCTCGACGTTCGCGAAGCCATCGACCGCAAGCATGGTTAGGCCGTGAACTACGGCCCACGTGTAGAGAGCCGCGGTTTGCAATTCCGACTTTCGGGTGAGTGCGGGGTCGAAGATTCCGATGCGTGCACCCCTGCGGAGAATGTTCTCCAGAACAGCACGCGAAGCCACCCACGTGGTCAGGACTTCTTGTGGACGCCAGGCAGGGCCACTCGGCGCCACGCTGAACATCAGGCGATAAAGCACGGGATTCTTAATGCCAAAGCTGACATATGCGGAGCTCATTTTCGACAAGGCTGCGCGAGGATCAGCGATTTTCGCGACGGCAGCCGTTAATTCACTGCGCAGCAGATCGTGACCAGCCGCGGCCGCGGCGTCCAGCAGGTCTCGTTTGTGAGGGAAATGGTTATACGGCGCGTTGTGACTCACCCCGGCCCTGCGCGCGACTTCTCGCAGAGAGAAATTCCAATCTTTGTCTTCCGCCGCGAGCTCAAGCGCGGCTTGAACGAGCGCTCTACGCAAGTCCCCGTGGTGGTACGTACCCGGGCTGTGTGTCCGCAGTTTTGAGTTGTTCATTGCACTAATCATCGAAAGATCGCTTCACCAGAAATGTGGACAGTGCCGATACCTAATGTTGCCGACATCCACATGCTGTGAGTAATGCAGATCACATGCCAATTCGCGGGCATTGCAAGTGGTTGATCTACATGGGCCAGGACAGGTCTGGGCCGTACTGCGCTGCCGGTATGCGGGCAGCGTCGCGGCAGGTGCACATCGCCACAAAACTTCGCGATGCCAGAGGCCTTCTGTGATCTCGGCAGGTCGATGAGCTGGGTATCGGTCAAGCTAATCTGGTGCGGGCGGAAATGCGTGGCCACGGCGGAGTGCTGCCGTCAATAGGCGAGCAACGGTTGCGGCCCGAGAGGTCGAAACCAGTTACGCCGGTCGTTGTTAACCTGTACTTTTGAAGACTGATTGGAATGGACCGCGAGTGCAGACAGAGGCGTGGCAGGGTAGGTAGAGCCGATTGGGTCTTTCTGCTTCCTTGCGGCCTAGCCAGATGGACTGAAAGTGAGAAGACCTTCCGATTGTTGTTGGCAAGCTATCACGATCGTTGAAAAGCCCTTTTGGGCTTTCGGGATGCGCCTACATCTGCGATGTGGCTCCGTAGCTTCTTTCTGCCATCGAACACCCGAGCTTTGACAGCCGCGAGCGACAGACCCATTTGTCGGGTCGTCTCTTGAGCCGATAATTCTCGAAGTTCCTTCAGCTCGAGCACGCTTCGCATTCGCGGGGTCAGCCGTCTGATGGCAATCGACAAAATCCGCGCCTCCTCTCGCTGCATGTAGATGGCCTCGGGGTCGGGACTCGCGTCGGCTACATTGAAGTCGAGTCGTGTTCCTTCATCACCATTCAAATCGTCAAGTGATACCTCGCGTAGCGCACGAGCCCTGCGCAAACACATAAGGGCTTCGTTGATTGCGATACGCGTTAGCCATGTTGAGAACGAGGATTTTCCTTCGAAGTTGCTCAAGTAGACGAACGTTTTTTGGAATGTCTGCCGGACAACATCTTCAGCATCTTCGCGAACCCGAGTGTAGCGCAGTGCAAGCGCCAAGATTCTTGGCCGATAGCGTTTCACAAGCGTTTCAAATGCCTGCTCATCTCCCATCTTGGCAGTGGCCACCAGTGTCTCGTCGGTGGCTAGATCACTGCACGCAACGGCGCTGGCAAATGTCGCCTGCGAGGATTCCATGTCATTCGAAGAATGGGCTGTATTCATAGCGATTATCCGGTCAGCCACGCGCTAGACACAGGCCACATCGAATGGAGTCGGCGAGGCTGAATGCCTTGCGGTACCGCAACACGCGATACCATCCGACCCACTTACGAACGAACATGAGAATGACGAACATAACGCCTCCCGAGATCCGAAACGTCCCAACAGCAGGCGTTGCGATTTCACATCCTGATGGGCAATGCTGGTGCCAAAACCCCGCCTACACAAGTTATTGAGATCCGTGGACAAGAGGTCGCGGCTGTTATCCAGGCGATAGACGTTGCCCGCATGCCGTCACTCCAGGACTTCCTCAGTGAGGACGAAGCTGCGATAGACGGCGGGGCGGGAAACAGCGGCACGGATGCCGCAAAACTCAGGATGAAACCGTGGAAAGTCACATCGTGCTTGCCGGGAGGTTTTCAGATCAGACTCCCTCGTTTTCCGGCTGATGTGCATGGGCCATGCGTCGGCGACCGTTTGTGCGGGAAGCGCCTGATGTGTTCGTATTTGATGCCGCATCTCGAGCAAGTCGCAGATGCAGGCGCTCGCATATATCGAGTGTATAGGATGTTTGGGCAACGAATTCCGTCCCGAACCGGCCAAAAAACGATAGTACCTCTTCTCCCACGGGATCGATGAAGGTGACATCAGTTAGATCTATGACCAGTCTCATTCCCTCGCGGCAGCGCGTTATGAGCGTGCGAGTGTTCTCGGCGTCAACACCGGTGAATCGGCCCTCAAGCTTGAGGCTCAAACTGTCCGCGGAATCGTATATCTCGACGCGTAGCATCGCGCCTCCTTGGAGTGTCTAGGCAGCCAGGAGCGTCGGCTGGAGACTTTCCAGGCATAAACCTTGCAGGTGTTATACCAGGTACTCGTCACCGTAAGTTATTGAAATCACAATAGAATATTGAAAGGTGGCGGGGGCACTTGTGCCGGACCAATGGGCAGTGCCGCCATACGGGCGCGGGCTCAATGGCCGGTTTGAGGCCTAGAGTTCAGACCCGAGCAAGAAGATGAGCGTGCCAATCGTAATCAGCGTCAACGCAGATTTCATTTGCGAGGCCGTCCGTTTAGCGTTGAGCTGCTTGGACAAGTTTTGCAGATATTATGCCAGAGCTGCGTATTGAAGGCATTTCGTAGCCACTGTGCCGGACCAACCGGCAGTGCGGTGATGTGGGCGCGATTGCCTCTTCATGAGAGTCAAGGTCCGGTTTCCCAGAATGGCCGGATTCTCACCCGGAATACTCAGCACGACTAATGTTCAGCTTGTTCATCTTGTTTTGGAGTGTTGTTCGCTTTAGTCCGAGGCGCTCTGCCGCTCCGCCCTTGCCAGCGATTCTCCCGGAGGCGGCTCTCAAAGCATCGATAATGGCTTGCCGCTCGGCCTGTTCGAAACTTGGCGCGGCTGAAGCAACGGAGCGGTCGGACACTTTCTTCAGCTCCGCGTAAGGCACATTTAACTCTTCGCCTTGCGTAAAGATCACGCAACGCTCGATGAAGTTCTCCAGTTGCCGAATATTGCCAGGCCAATCGGCGTTCACCAGCACCTCCATGGCCTGCTTCGGAACCGATTTGACGCGCTTTTGCATTTGCCGGGAGTGGCGTAAGACAAAATAATGCACCAGCAGCGGAATGTCATCGCGCCTTTCGCGCAGCGGAGGGATTTCTATCGGGAACACGTTGAGCCTATAAAAAAGGTCCTCGCGAAACTGATTATTGCGGATCATGCCATCCAAATCACGATGCGTAGCCGCAATCAAGCGAACATCGACATGAACGGTCCTTGTACTTCCCAACCGCTCGAACTCCTGCTCCTGCAGGGCGCGCAACAGCTTCGGTTGTAAATCCAGGGTGATGTCGCCGATCTCGTCGAGAAATAGAGTTCCGTGATCCGCCAGCTCGAACCGGCCTTTCTTTTGCATCAGGGCTCCGGTGAAAGCACCCTTTTCATGCCCAAACAGTTCGCTTTCCACCAGGCCGGAAGGTATGGCGGCACAGTTCAGTCGAACGAAAGTGCGCTCGCGACGCGGGCTGAGGTTATGAAGCGCTCGGGCAAACAGTTCTTTGCCAGTGCCGGTCTCGCCATGCAGGAGTACCGTCGATTGAGTGGGGGCTACAATCGCAACCTGATCCAACACTTTGCGCAGCGCGGCACTCTTACCGACGATGTCCTCGAAGTTGTATTCGGAGCGGATCTCCGATTCGAGGTACAAGCGCTCTTCCTCCAGGCGATCCCTGGCCTC
>Ga0207693_10001394_pt1 | contig 21405 bp, 14 predicted proteins | sample LARL81metaG_FD_184347 | JGI IMG/M metagenome (GOLD analysis project Ga0207693, IMG submission 184347) | Corn, switchgrass and miscanthus rhizosphere microbial communities from Kellogg Biological Station, Michigan, USA - LAR L8-1 metaG... | ecosystem: Host-associated > Plants > Roots >... | reverse complement strand
TACCGGCGGCAGGCAGATGCGATCACGCTCCCTCGCCGTAATGGCAGTGAGCGCGGGCCTGGTATGTGCCGCCTGCGCCACGGGCGCAGGCCCGGCGCCGAGTCCCGCTGCGCCGTCACCCGGTACCCACGCGCAGGCCCCGGGCGATGCGGTGCCGCCTGGCCAGCACATCGGACAGCCGTCCGTGCTAGCGCGAAATCTGGCGGTGCCATGGGCGATCGCGTTCCTGCCGGACGGCAGCGCACTCGTCACCGAACGGGACAGTGCACGGCTGCTCCGGGTGACCCCGCACGGCAAGGTCAGCCCCGTGGGCACCATTCCGGGTGTCGACCCCTACGGTGAAGGCGGGCTGCTCGGAGTCGCGGTGTCCCCGTCGTTCCGCCGGGACCGGCTCGTTTACGTCTACTTCAGCACCGCCACCGACAACCGGATCGTGCGGTTCCGCTATTCGAATGGCCTGATCGGGCCGCTGGATGCCGTGGTGACCGGCATCCCGCGTGCCGCCATCCACAACGGCGGGCGCCTGGCCTTCGGACCCGATGGCATGCTGTGGGCGGCCACAGGGGAGCACGGCGAACCCAGCCTGGCCCAGGACAGGACTTCGCTGGGCGGCAAGATCCTGCGGATGACACCGGATGGCGGTCCCGCGCCGGGCAACCCCTTCGGCACGCTCGTCTGGAGCTACGGGCACCGCAATGTTCAGGGCATGGCGTGGGATGGTGCCGGGCGGATGTACGCCACCGAATTCGGCCAGGACCGGTTTGACGAGATCAACCGAATCGAGAAGGGGCGCGACTACGGCTGGCCTGCCATCGAGGGAGGCGCCGGCGACGGCAGGTACACCGATCCCGAGCTCACCTGGCGACCCGACCAGGCTTCGCCGTCGGGGGCCGCGATCGCTGGCGGCAGCCTCTGGGTAGCCGCGCTTCGTGGCGAACGGCTGTGGCAGATCCCGCTTGGCCGGACCGGCGCCGTCGGCGTGCCAGTGGCACATTTCATTGGTGACTACGGCCGGTTGCGGGAGGTCGTCCGTGCGCCTGACGGCTCGCTGTGGTGCACCACCAGCAACCGGGACGGCCGCGGAAACCCGCGGCCCGGCGACGACAAGATCCTGATGATCCCGGTCCGGCCGGGGTGATTCCCCAGACGCGGAGGTTATCGGGTTCCCGCCCGCCGCCCCGAGGCCAGCAAGCCCTGGATCACCGGGCGTAATCGTCACGAGTCGGCGTATTCGAAGCAAGCGGCGCCGTGGATGGGTCAGTGAGTGGAATCTCACAGCCACCCATCCACCGATGCCGCGAGGCCGAACCCAGGGCAGCAAAGTCCCCACCAAGGGAGGGAAAAATGCCCACCAAGAGAACACGCCGCCGGGGCGCTGCCTTCGCCGCGCTCGGGCTCGCGCTGGCCGCAGGCGTCGCAGGCCTCGGCCCCACCGGCGCAAGTGCGTCCAGCCACCGTGAGGCCCCTTCTATCGCGAAGGACCAATTCGTCGACAACACCGACGTATATGGGTTCGCCAGCCCGGACCGCCCGGGCTACGTCACGTTCATGGCGAACTTCAGTCCGTTTGAGGAACCGAACGGCGGACCGAACTTCTATCCATTCGCGACGGACGCGGTCTACAACATCAAGATCGACAACAATGGGGACGCCAAGCCGGACGTCGTGTTCCGCTGGCGGTTCCATAACATCGACAAGCGCGGAGGCAGCACCTTCCTGTACAACAACGGGCCGGTCACCTCGATCGCTGACCAGAACCTGCTGTTCCGCCAGACCTACACGCTGCAGGCATCGTTCAATGGCGGACCGTTCCAGACCCGCGTAGCCAACGCCCCGGTCGCCCCGTCCCGCGTCGGTCCGGCGTCCATGCCGAACTACGCCAAGCTGCACAGCCAGGCAATCACCAGCCTTCCGGGCGGCTGGAAGATCTTCGCCGGCCAGGCCGACGATCCGTTCTTCCTCGATCTGCGCGTCTTCGACCTGCTCTACGGCGGCAACCTGAAGGAGGTCGGGCAGGACACGCTGGCCGGCTATAACGTGAACACGATCGCGATCCAGGTGCCGTTCCAGGACGTGGCGCTGAATGCTGACTCGACCCGCAACCCGGTCATCGGCATCTGGTCCACGACCGACCGCCCCAGGGTCCGCATCCCCGGCAGCACGGCCACATCCACCACGCATCGGGTCCAGGTCTCCCGCCTCGGCAACCCATTGGTCAACGAGGTCGTCGTTCCGGCCGGCCTCAAGGACGCCTTTAACGCTCTTCCGCCCGTCAAAGACGCCTCGGTCGCTCCGGTCGTCGCCCGGGTCAAGAACCCCGAGGTGCCGAAGCTGATCCAGGGCATCTACGGGATCCAGGCTCCGCCCACCCCGCGCAACGACCTGGTCGAGATCTTCCTGACCGGCATTACCACCAAGGCCGGCGGCCCGATCAAGGCTGATCTCAACTCCCAGCTCAACAACGCCGACGTTAACCCGAGTGCCTTCCGCCCGTCGGAGATGCTGCGGCTCAACCTGTCGGTGAAGCCCACCGCGAACCCCAGCCGGCTCGGCGTGCTCGGCGGGGACCTGCAGGGCTTCCCGAACGGCCGCCGGCTCACCGATGACGTGGTCGACATCGAGCTGCAGGCGCTGGAAGGTGCGGCGCAGACCGGCAAGCTGGTCGACGCGCTAGCCGCCGGTGACGGCGTCAACGCGAACGACCGCCCATTCGGCCAGTCGTTCCCGTACGTCGCCCTGCCCAATGTGGGCGCGGTGAACCAGGGCGCAAGCGCTGGCAGCAACGTCCAGTCGGCGGCCATGGTCGCCACGCAGCGGGGTGCGGTCCCTCCGGCTGAGCAGAGCGTCCGCATGGCCCCGGTCGGGTACTCCTCGCACGACACCCTGAACGCGGTCCTCGCCGGCACGGTGGGAGCGGTCGCGGTCGCCCTCGCGGCGTTGCTGGTTACCGGATGGCTGATGCGCCGACGCTGGCTGACCGCCGGGGCCACGCCCGGGCAAACTCCGCTGCCACCTTCGGCAGCCAGCGGCCCGGACGGGCCGACGGTCCAGTTCTAGTACGCACGACCCCGGGGGCACGCCAGCTATGACGCCCGTGCCCCCGGGCTGGCCGTCAAGGGAGGTCACCACGATGCGATACCGGATTCTGACTGTTGGACTGGCAGCGATCCTGCTCATTGGCGTGGGCGCAGTATTCGGGCTGCACCAGAGTGCATCACCGACCGCCAGCACCGCCGAGGCGTCGAGCGGTCTCCCGGCCGGGCAGGCTCCCGTCGCCCAGCTCGCCGGGAGCATCGCCCGCGCCCAGGAGCACCTCCGCGCAGTCCCCCGGGACTACGTGGTGTGGGCTTCACTCGGCTCCGCATACGTCGAGAGTGCCCGCGTTACCGCCGACCCTACGTATTACCCGAAGGCCGAGGGGGCGCTGCGCCGCTCACTCCACCTGCGGCCCGCGGGGAATCCGGCCGCCCTGGTCGGACTCGGGGCGCTCGCTAACGCTCGCCACGAGTTCGCCGCCGCCCGGAATCTGGCCCGCCGTGTTCTTCGCGCAGACCCGTACTCGGCCGGCGCGTACGGCGTCCTCGCCGACGCGCAGACCCAGCTCGGCAATCGCCCGGCAGCAACCGAAGCCATCCAGCACATGCTTGACCTGCGTCCTGGCCTCGCGGCCTACGCCCGCGCCTCCTACGACCTCGAACAGCAGGGTCGCCTGGGCGGCGCGGCGGCGCTAATGCGGCGTGCTCTCGGCGACGCACTAGACCCGTCGGACGTTGCGTTCTGCCGCTACCAGCTCGGCGAGCTCGCCTGGCGCGTCGGACGCCTCGGCGATGCCGAGACCGAGTACACCGCCGGTCAAGCTGCCGACCCCGCCTATCTCCCCCTGCTCGCCGGTCACGCCCGGGTCGCCGCGGCTCGCGGGCATGCTGCCGCCGCGCTTGCCGACTACGCGGAACTCACGGCGCGTTATCCATCGCCCGGGTACCTCATCGACTACGCGAATCTGCTCCGGGCCACCGGCCAGCCGGCCCGCGCCGACCAGCAGCTCGCTCTCGCCGCGGCGGCGCTGCGGCTGTTCCGGGCAAACGGCGGCACAGACGACCTGGGTACCGCGCAGCTCGCTCTCGCCCAGGGCCATCCAAGGCAAGCGGTACTCGCGGCCGAGCTCGAGTGGTCTCGACGGCACTTCGCCGACGTAGCCGACGTGCTCGGCTGGGCGCTGCACCGAAGCGGCGCCAACGTCAAGGCGATCTCCTACGCCCGGAAGGCCGACGCGCTCGGCGCGCACAACTCCGGGTACCTGTTCCACGTCGGCATGATCGAACTCTCACTCGGCCGTAATAGTGACGCGCGCCGTGATCTGAGCGCGGCCCTGGCGCTGAACCCGCATTTCTCACCGCTCGATGCGCCGCTAGCCATGGCGGCTCTGCACCGGCTCGGCCCGCGATGAGGCGACTCGTCAGCCTTGGCCTGGCCGCCGTGGGCGCCATCGGCATCGTCCTGGCGCTCCCGGCGCGGCCCGCATTGGCGCAACCCGCGCACCCGCTCGGCAACTTCTCGGTGAACCAGGCGATCGGGCTCGCTCTGCATCCGGATCGGGTCGCTGCCACCGCGATCGTTGACCTGGCCGAACTGCCGACGCTGCAGGAACGCCCGGCCGTAGACGCCAACGGCGACGGTACGGTCAGCGCCGCCGAGTCGGCGGCGTACAACACCCGCATGTGTAACGCGATGGCTGGAGCGGTAGCGCTGGGCGTGAACGGCCATCGTGTCCACTGGTCGGTAAGTCCGGCTGGTTTCGAATACCGTCCAGGCAGTGCCGGCCTGCACACCAGCCGGATCACGTGCACGTTCGATGCTGCCGCCGACCTGACCCGGTCGGCCGTCGTGGATCTCGTCAACGGGTATCGGGCCGATCGGATCGGCTGGCGGGAGATCACGGCCGTTGGGCGCGGGGTCCACATCGTGAATCCGCCGGTCCCGGCGCACTCGGTCAGCGACTGGCTGCGGTCGTACCCGACCGACCTGCTCGGCTCGCCGCTCGATCAGCGTTCGGCCCGGCTGCAAGCTGAGCCCGGAGATGAGCCGAGCGCTGGGGCGACCATCCACTTGAGCCGAGGCGACCCGGTGAGCCGGTGGGTGGCGGCAGCGGATCGGAAGCTGGAAGGGCTGGTCGGCGGGCGCCTCACCCCGCTCGTCGGGGCTCTCGCAATGCTTCTCGCGCTCGTGCTCGGCGCGGCACACGCTGCGCTGCCCGGTCATGGGAAGACGGTGATGGCCGCGTACATCGCTGGCCGCCGCGGCCGTCCACGCGACGCGATCACCGTCGGCGCGATCGTGACGCTCACCCATACCGGCGGGGTAATCGTCCTGGGGCTACTCCTCACCGCAACCGCGAGCCTCGCCGGCGAAGCCGTGCTCTCCTGGCTTGGCGTCGCCAGCGGTGTCCTGGTCGCCGCCGTGGGCGTCGCCATGCTCGTCGGAGTCCTCCGCCGCCGTACCTCGGTTTACGACCGCCACGGGCACTCGCACGGCCATGACCATGACGACCGCCACGGGCACTCGCACGACCACGACCATGATCACCACGGGCACTCGCACCCACATGCATCCCGAGCGCGACGGCTCAGCCTGGTCGGGATGGGCATCGCCGGTGGGCTGGTGCCGAGCCCATCTGCTCTCATCGTGCTGCTGGGCGCGGTCGGCCTTGGGCGTACCGCGTTCGGTGTGCTGCTCGTGATCGCCTACGGAGTCGGGATGGCCGCCATGCTTACGGCGGCGGGGCTGCTGCTGGTCCGCATGCGTGATCGCTGGGCTTCCCGTCCACGCCGGACGCTGGCCCGGCTCACGGCGCTCGCGCCGACCGGCACCGCCGCGCTGGTACTGTGCGTCGGCCTCGGCCTAGCCGGCCGTGCCGTGCTCGGGGTGGTTCACTGAGCGTGCGTGGTGAACCCTGGTAAAGGGGATACAGCACTGGCGTCGCTCGCACCGGCGTTGGCGCGCACGGGCGCCGCCGCAAGCCCTGGCTCAGGTCAGCCGGAGCTGGGCGACGAGGGGCTGAGTGGGGGTCCTGGAGCCGCCCGCGGGTTCGCGTGTGACGCCGATGAGCTGCGCCCCACGTGTTCCGGATACCAGTTCCGTTGCGCCAGTGCTGCCGGTGGCGAGGACTCCGGCACTGCGCGGCGCACCGTCGCTGATCACCCAAAGCTGGTACGCATGGCCCGCGCCGGGGAATGGCAGCTTGGCGAGTACGGCGACCGCTTCGTTCAGCGAATCGGACGAGACCACGGTCACCAGTCCGCTTTCGATTGCCGGCGCGCTGTGCATGCGGGCGTCCGGAGCCGTGAGCACCGCCGCGATCTGCTTGTCTTCGGCCGAAACTCGCGTGCTGTCCGGGGGAACCGACTGATCTGCGATCTCATACCCGACCGCGCCGCAACCTAGCGCGATAACCGCGGCGGCCGCGGCGGTCAACCGCTGCCAGCGCACCCCCGGAAGGCGGAACGTCCGACGGCGTACCGCCCGATGGGTTTGTGGCGTCGCGGCGGAACGTGCGAGTACTGCGGCGCGCAACCGGGCGGGTGGCAACTCGGCGGTGGCGTCGGAGAGCGCAGCCATGGTCTTGGTGAGTTCGGCAACCTCGGCCGCGCAGGAAGGGCACTCCGCCAAGTGGTGTTCGAAGCCGGTCCGCTCCAGGTGGTCGATGGCATCCAGCGCGTAAGCGCCGGCGAGCGTGTGGACGTCCGTCATCCCAGGGTCACCCCCAGGCAGTCGCGAAGCCGGATAAGGCCGTCGCGCATCCGCGTCTTGATGGTGGGGAGACCAGCGCCGAGGCGTTCGGCGACGTCGCGGTAGGTGAGGCCGCCGTAGTACGCGAGCAGGATCGCCTCCCGCTGGATGCTGGTGAGGGCTCGCAGACAGCGGCGTACGGCCTGCTGCTCCAACCGGGCGGTGACCTCCGCGATGACTTCGTCGAACGGGATGCTCGCGGTGCCGGTGCGGCGCTCGCGGTCGGCGGCGGCCTGTTCAGCACGGACACGGTCGACGGCGCGGTGGTGCGCAATGGCGAGGATCCAGCCGACCGCCGAGCCGCGCTCCCTGTCGAAGCGGAAGGCGGTGCGCCACACCTCGACCATGGCGTCCTGGGTGACCTCTTCGGCCAGCGCCGGGTCACGCACGATGCGACGGATCAGACCATAGGCACGAGAGGCGATCGCGTCGTAGAGGGCGGCGAAAGCGTTGTGGTCGCCGGCGGCGACGCAGTTCAGGAGGTCATCGAGGTCGGGTGGGGCTGGTTGTTGCGGATGCCGCAACGTCCATTCCGGTTCCGGTATCACCGAAAACCTCTGTGAGGTAGCCATACCTGTGTTCGGAGCGGACAACGGTTTGGATGGGATCGGGGGCGACCCAGCGATCGTCGCTCCCGTAGCTGACGCACCGCCCTACCGAAGGGCCGTCATAGCAGCGGTAAGCCGCGCTTGTATCAGCGCGCGCGTGACCGCCTCTTAACAGGTGGGGCCGCAGAAGCCATCTGGCGACCGGTGATGGATCACTGGCTGGCTGCCACATGTACGACTATCACGGGGACGGGGGAGCCAGATGCGGATTTTGCTTTTGGCAAGCGCGTACAACAGCTTGACCCAGCGGGTACACGCCGAGCTTGCCGACCGTGGGCACGAGGTGGCGGTCGAACTCGCACTCGGTGATGAGGTGATGCGGGCGGCTGTCCGCCGCCATGACCCGGATCTGATCATCGCGCCGATGCTGACCGCCGTGATTCCCGCTGACATCTGGTCGGCTCATCCCTGCTTCATCGTCCACCCCGGGCCCCGCGGTGATCGCGGGCCGTCCTCACTGGACTGGGCCATCATGGGCGGTGCCACGCGCTGGGGTGTCACAGTCCTGCAGGCGAACAAGCAGATGGACGCAGGCGACATCTGGGCAAGTGCAGGGTTCCCCGTGCGCGCCTTCTCGAAGAGCTCGCTGTACCGCACCGAGGTCGCGGACGCGGCAATGGGAGCGGTGCTGGCCGCCGTGGACCGGTTCGCCGGGGGCGGCTACCAGCCTGAGCCGCTGGATTACAGCAGCCCCGGGGTGACGGGCCGGTGCCGCCCGCCCTGTCGGCAGGCCGACCGCCGGATCGACTGGTCGGCCGAGCCCACGTCCTCGGTGGTGGCGAAGCTGCGGGCGGCCGACTCCAGCCCGGGTGTCCTGGATGTGATCGGCGGCGCCGAGTACTTCCTGTTCGGCGGCTACGAAGATAATCACCTGCGCGGTGAGCCCGGGGCGATCATCGCGCGGCGAGATGGCGCGATCTGCCGGGCGACCGTGGACGGAGCGGTCTGGATCCCCCAGCTCCGCCGCCGCCCGGCACCCGGCGGGCCAGCCACCTGCAAGCTGCCGGCCACACTCGCGCTCCGCGGGTCACTGGCCGGCGTGCCACTGGTCCCGGCACCGCTGACCAGGCCGTTTGGCAGGCGTACCTACCAGGAGATCAGCTACCGCGAGAATGGCGGCGTCGGCTACCTGGAATTCTCCTTCCCCGGCGGCGCCATGAGCACCGGCCAGTGCCGCCGCCTGCTCGCCGCCTACCGGCACGCCCAGGCACGCCCGGTGCGGGTGATCGTGCTCGGCGGCCACAGGGACTTCTTCGCCAATGGGATCCATCTGAACGTGATCGAGACCGCCGACGACCCGGCGGCAGAGTCGTGGCGCAACATCAACGCCATCGATGACCTGGTCGAGGCAATCTTGACCACAACGGGCAAGCTCACTGTCGCCGCGCTCGCCGGCAACGCCGCCGCGGGGGGCCTGATGCTCGCGCTGGCAGCCGACCAGGTCTGGTGCCGCGCCGGCGCGGTCCTCAACCCGCACTACCGGCTGATGGGCCTGCACGGCTCGGAGTATTGGACCTACACCCTGCCCCGCCGCGTCGGCGCCGAGCACGCCGCCTGGCTCACTCAGGAGTGCCTGCCGGTCACGCCCGCCGCCGCGCTGCGATGGGGCCTGGTCGACCGGGTCATCGCTGGTGGCGCCGCCGAGTTCCGCGGGCAGCTGGCCATCATGGCCGGTCAGCTCGCCCGCGGTCCCGACTACCCGGCCCAGCTGGCAGCCAAGGCACGTGCCCTCGCGGCCGCCGAAAAACAGCAGCCGCTGGCCGCCTACCGCGCCGCCGAACTAGCCATCATGCGGCGCAACTTCGCCGGCCCCGGTGAGCCCTACCCCCAGCTGCGGCGCGCGTTCGTCTACAAGCACAAGCCAACCCATACACCAGCGCACCTCACCCGCCGCCCGGCCCAGGCCGATGCTGCGTAACCTCCCGGAGTGCCCCAACACCGCACACAGGGTGTCCGTGGGTGTGCAGTGTGACGCAGGTCGCACCCCGCCGGGCCTGTGCTGTTGAACCTGCCAAGCCTGCTACTGCGTACGGGTAGTTGAGAGCGGAACTACCGCTGCCCGTCCAGCCCCCACAAGGAGCTCACCGTGCGACACCCCAAACTCATCATCGCCGGCGTCGGCCTGGCCGCCGTGGCCGCCGTCGGCGGCGTCACCGCCGCCGCCACAGCAGGCGGCCCATCCGCCAGCAGCTCCACCGCCGGCCACAGCGCAACGGCGGCGACCGTGCGCACCGTCTCAGCGACCGTCGCAGGCAAGACCGAGACGATCCTGGTCAACTCCGGTGGCCTGCCGTTGTACTTCTACCGGCCCGACACCGCGGCGAAGTCGTTTGTCACCGGGGGGGTGGCCGCGCTGTGGCCACCGCTGACCTCAGCGGCGCCCACGGCCGCCGGAGCAAGCGGCAAACTCACCGTGGTCAACGACACCCACGGCCACCAGGTCGCCTACAACGGCCACCTCCTGTACACCTTCATCAGCGACCATGCCGGCCAGGTGACCGGCCAGGGCGTCCAGAACTTCTTCGTGGCCACCCCCGGCCTTACCCCGATCGCAACCTCCTCGGCGCCCGCGGGTACGGTCCCGGCCGCTCCGTCCGCCCACGGCTACTGAAACGGCCAGGTGCCCCCGTCCGCTGACTCCATGCCTTCGGGCGGAGTCCAGCGGTCCGGGGACGCCGAAGGGATGCCTCTGGCTTTTCACCTGATGGTGACGGTGATCGCGGCTGAGGTGGTTGTGTTGCCCGCCGCGTCGGTGGCGACGGCGGTCAGGGTGTGCGTGGCCCGCGTGGCGCTCTGGGTGTTCCAGCTCAACGAGTACGGGCCGGTGGTGTCCGTGCCCAGGCTCTTGCCGTCCAGGAAGAAGGCCACGCTGGTGAGGCCGGATGCCGCGCCAGAGCCGGTACCGCCATCCGCGGCGGTCGCGGTGACCGTCACCCTGGTGCCCCGCGTGAAGCTCGACCCTGACAAGGGTGCGGTGATTGAGACAGTCGGCGCGGCCGCGTCGATCCGGATCTGCTGCGACTTGGTGGCTTCCAGGTTGCCCGCGGCGTCGGCCGAGTAGTACCGGATGGTCGTCGTCTGGGACACCGTGAACGGTCCCGAGTAGACCTTGGCCGTGGGGCTCGTCTTGGGGTCGGTGCCGTCTGTGGTGTAGGCGGTGGCCGGGGCGCCGGAGCCGCCTGTGTCGGTGGCGGTCAGCCTGACCGTCACGGGCGTGGTCCGGTACCAGCCGGTCGAGCACGCCGCCCCGTTACAGGAGACGGTCGTGGTGGGGGCCGTCGTGTCGATCTGGACGGCCTGGGACTTGACCGCCTCGGCGCCCCCGGCTTTGTCCGTGGCGAAGAACTTCACTGTGGCGGTCGCGCTGACCGTGAACGGCGCGGTGTACACGGTGCTGGCGGTGGTCGGGGTGGAGCCGTTGGTCGTGTAGTAGATCTTGTCCACCCCGGAGCCGCCAGGGTTGTCCGTCGCGGTCAGGCCGACGGTCACCGACGCCTTGTACCAGCCGGAGCACGCCTGGCCGTTGCACGAGATCGTTGTTGTCGGGGCCACCGTGTCGAGTTGTAGCGACTGCGACTTGACCGCTTCGGCGTTGCCGGTCTTGTCAGTGGAGAAGAATTTCACCGTGGCCGTGGCGCTGACCGTGAACGGTGCCGTGTACACCGTGCTGGCGGTGGTCGGGGCCGAGCCGTCGGTGGTGTAGTACGTCTTGTCCACCCCGGCGCCGCCGGTGTTGTCGGTCGCGGCCAGGCCGACCGTCACCGGCGCCGTGTACCCACTGGCGGAGCACGCCGCTCCGTTGCAGGAGATGGTCGTGGCCGGGGCTGTCGTGTCGATCTGGATTGCCTGGGATTTGACCGCTTCGGCGTTGCCGTCCTTGTCGGTGGCGAAGAACTTCACCGTGGCGGTGGCGCTGACCGTGAACGGTGCGGTGTAGACGGTGCTCGCGGTGGTCGGGGCCGAGCCGTCGGTGGTGTAGTAGATCTTGTCCACCCCGGAGCCGCCCGGGTTGTCGATCGCGCCCAGGCTGACGCTCACCGGCGCGTTGTAGAACCCGGCCGAGGGCGCCTGGCCGTTCACCGAGATGGCCGTGCTGGGAGCGGTGGTGTCCAGCTGACCGTGGCACGAGCCCGTCCCGGAGTCGGTGAAGGCGCTCTCGCCGTCGTTGACGAAGTTCCAGTCGTAGCTTCCCGCGTGCAGGGTGAGCCTGATGACACCGTGCGTGGTGTTGTTCAGCACCTGGCTCGTCGGGACCTCTGCCCCAGGCGTGTCCAGGCCGGCCCCGCCGGTGCCCACGATGAACTCGCGCACACCATGGGCGTTATCGACCGCACCGGAGGCGTTCAGCGGCGCGAAGCGCTCGTACCAGTGGGAGTCACCGTTCAGGACGACGTCGGCACCGCCGTTGTACAGGTCCTGCCAGAACTGCTGGTAGGTGGGGTCACCACCGGAGCCGGAGGCGGCCGAGTTCCAGCGCGGGTTCTGGTAGTAGGCCAGGGTGCAGGTCGTTCCGTTGGCGGCCAGGTCCTGCTGCAGCCACTGGTCCTCGGCGCTGCCCGCCGCGCAGAAAGTGGTATCGCCGTTCTCGCACGGCGCGGTGTTGAGCGCGATGACGTGCCATTGCCCGAGGTTGTAGCTGTAGTAGCCCTTCGCGGGATCACCGGCCCTGCTGCCGAAGTAGGAGTAGTAGCCGGCGCCCGGGGTGGTGGGGCAGTCGGTGCCGCCGCTGGTGAGGAGGTCCTCACCGCCCGGCACGGGGTGGGTGATGTCCAGCTTCTGGCCCCAGGTCGGGCCGTAGGACTGCTGGAAGGCGCTCGGGCCGCCGCACTGGTACTGGTTGTCGCCGAGGGTCAGGACCGCGTCGGTGCCGTTCAGCAGGCCGACCGTCTTCGAGGCGGTGCAGTCGGTGTCGGTGCCCTGCCCGTTGTTGAAAGCGGGGAAGGTCGGGTCACAGGCAATGTCGCCGGCCGCACCGATGACCGGGTCGGCGTTCGGCTGCACCTGCACCTGCTGGGTCTGCACCGCTTCGGCGTTGCCCGAGTTGTCGACCGAGAAGAACTTGAAGGTGGTCGTCTGGTTGATCGTGAACGGGCCGGTGAAGACGCGGCTCGCCGTGGTCGGCGCTGACCCGTCGGTGGTGTAGTAGGTGGCCTGCGTGCCCGAGCCGCCCGGGTCCTTCGACGACAGTGACACGGTGGTGGAGCCGTGGTACACGCTCGACGTGCACAGCGAGCCGTCGCAGTCGACGGCCGTGATCGGCGCCTGGGTGTCCGGCCCGTTGATGACCTGCGACACGGTCTGCACGTCGGTGCGCGCCGGTGCGCCACCCGGCTGGCCGGCGTTGCCCAGCCAGTCGAGGAGGGCGTTGAGCGTGCTCAGCTCGACCGGCCCCCAGTCACTGATGCAGAAGGTGTAGTTGTCGGGGTCGAACTGCTGCGAGCAGACCTGGTGGAAGACGAACTGGATCCAGCCGCCGCCGTTCTGGGCGGCAGCGGTGACCGCCGCCTGCATGCTGGCCAGGGTGAGCGGCGGGACGTTCGGCGGGTTGCCGGTGGGAGCGTTGTAGACGGTTCTGGTCGCGAACCGGTCCAGAGGCGGGATCGTCTCCGAGTAGACCGGGCCAGCGCCGTCGCCAGCCACGTCGATGCCGCCCGCGGCGCGTGCCGACGTGTACCCGCAGCCCTGGACGATGTTCTCGGCCGTCGCGTCGTAGGCACCCTCGGGGTAGGCGAAGCTCGTCGGGTAGAACCCGTGGTCCATCATGTTCTGCCGGTCCTGGCAGACCTCGTAGGTCTTCGTGGCGTTGTCGGTCAGGGTCTTCAGGTTGACGTGGTCGACCGTGTGGCCGCCGACCTCGTTGCCGCCGTTGTTCAGCGCGGTCAGTTCGGACCACGTCACGTGCTGTTCATCGTTGCTGGTGAGGCCGCTGACGTTGTAGAAGGTGCCGGCCAGGTGGTGCGGCTGGAGGGCGCGGCGGAAAGCGAGGTCGTACTGGCTCTGCAGGCCGTCGTCGAAGGTCAGCGAGACCGCCACGCGCGGCGGCTGGACCACGATCTGCCGGGACTGCACCGATTCGGCGTTGCCGGCCAGGTCGGTGGAGAAGAACTTGACCGTGTAGGTGCCAGGTGTACCCAGCTTGAATGGCGCCACATAAGCCGTACTGGATGTCGTCGGGTCCGAACCGTCCGTTGTGTAAAAAGTCTTGTCAACACCCCAGCCGCCAGTGTCGGTGGCGCTGAGGCTCACCGTGGTGGAGCCGTTGTAGCCGGTGCCGCCGCAAGGCGCGTTGTCGCAGGCGATCGTGGTGGCCGGCGGGGTGGTGTCTGGCGGCAGGCTCGCCTGGATCACCTGGGTGTTGACCGCCTCGGCGTTGCCCGCGTTGTCCCAGGACCGGAACTTGAGGGTGGTCGTGCTGGTGACCGGTACCTGGCCGGTGTAGGCGGGACTGGACAGGGTGGGGTCAGACCCGTCGGTGGTGTAGCGCGTACTGGCCACGCCGGAGCCGACGTCGGTGCTCGGCAGGGTCACATACACGGTGCTGGTGTAGGTGCTCGACGAGCAGGGGGAGCCGTTGCAGGCGATCGTGGTCACCGGCGCGCTGGTGTCCGCGGAACTGGCGGCACTGCCGACCGTGGTCAGCGCGGCACCGGCCGGCGCCCCGCCGGACTGGCCGGCGTTTCCCATCCAGCCGAGGAACGAGTTCAGGTCGGCCAACTCGATCCAGCCGGCCGAGGTGGTGCAGGTGGTGTAGTTGTTAGGGTCTTGGGCCTGCGAGCAGACCCTGCCGATCACGATCTGGCTCCACCCGCCGCCGTGGCTCGCGGCGCCGGTGACCAGTGACTGCATGTTGGCCAGGGTGACCTGCCCGGTGGGGGCGTAGGCGCGGGTGGCGAACCAGTCCCTGGGCGGCAGCGTCTCGGCGTAGGTCGGTCCGCCCGGGGACAGCGAACCAGCGCTGCGGGCGTTGCCGTAGCCGCAGTTCTTCACGATGCCCTCGACGGTGGCGTTGAACGCACCGCCGGGGTAGGCGAAGCCGGCCGGGTTCAGGCCATGCTGAATCAGCGCGGCGCGGTCGTTGCAGACCTGGGCTGTCGGGTTCGGGTCGGTGGTGAGGTTGGTGGCGTTGACCGTCTTGCCGCCGATGTCGTTACCGGCTCCGGCCAATGTCCCCAGCTGTGCCCAGGTCATGGTGTTCGCCGACACGCCAATGGTGCCGGAGTTGACGAAGAAGGTGGCGTGCGCGCCGTGCGGTTGCAGTGCTTGCTGGTAGCCCAGCGTGTACTGGCCGACGGTGCCGTTATCGAAGGTCAGTGACACCTTCGTCGCCACCGGGTCGACCTTGATCTGCTGGGACCCCACCTGCTCGGCGTTGCCCGCCTTGTCGGTGGAGAAGAACCGGACACCGTAGGTACCGGGCGTGCCGAGCGTGAACGCGCCGGTGTACACGGTGCTGGACGTCGTCGGCGTGGAGCCGTCGGTGGTGTAGTAGGTCTTGTCGACGCCGGATCCTCCGCTGTCGGTGGCGGACAGCGTGACGGTCACATGGTCGACGTAGGCCGTTGCCGAGCACGCCGCCCCGTTGCACGCGATGGTTGTGGCTGGCGGGGTCGTGTCCGGCGGGGCCTGGATCACCTGGGTGTTGACCGCCTCGGCGTTCCCCGCGTAGTCCCAGGACCGGAACTTCACCGTGGTCGAGGTGCTGGCGCCGTTGACGTTGAACGCTCCGGTGTACGTCGGGCTGGACTGGGTCGGGTCGGAGCCGTCGGTGGTGTAGTGCGTGCTGGCCACGCCGGAGCCGTTATCGGTCGCTGCCAGCGTCACGCTGACGACGCCCGAGTACGGCGAGTTGCTGCACGCCGCACCGTTGCAGGCGATCGTGGTAGTCGGCGCGCCGGTGTCCGCCGAGCTGACAGCGCTCCGCACCGTGGCCAGGGTCGCCCCGGCCGGCGCCCCACCGGTCTGGCCTGCGTTGGCCATCCAGTCCAGGAATGAGTTCAGGTCGGCCAGTTCGATGTGCCCGGAGGATGTGCTGCACGTCGAATAGTTACTCGGGTCGAGGGTCTGCGAGCACACCTTGCCGATGACGATCTGGTCCCAGCCGCCGCTGTGCGTGGCCGCGCCGGTCACGAGGCTCTGCAGGTTCGCGAGCGTGACCGTGCCCGGGGCGTACGCGCGGGTGGCGAACCAGTTGGCCGGGGGAAGCGTCTCTGCGTACGTCGGCCCGGTCACCGAGAGGCCGCCCGCAGTCCGCGCGTTCCCGTAGCCGCAGCTCTTGACAATGCCCTGGACGGTCGCGTTCTGGGTGCCGCCGGGGTAGGCGAACGCCACCGGGGTCAGGCCGTGCTGAATCAGCGCGGCGCGGTCGTTGCAGACCTGGGCTGTCGGGTTCGGGTCGGTGGTGAGGTTGGTGGCGTTGACCGTCTTGCCGCCGATGTCGTTGCCAGCCCCGGCCAGCGTGCCGAGCTGCGCCCAGCTCATGAAGTTGCCCGATGCACCGACGGTGCCCGAGTTCACCAGGAACGTGGCATTCGCGCCGTGCGGCTGGAGTGCTTGCTGGTAGGCCAGCGCGTATTGGCTGATGCTGCCGTTGTCGAAGGTCAGCGACACCACCGTGGTCGTGGCGGCGGAGGCTGCCGGAATGCCCGGCAGCATGGACGCGACAACGGCGAATACCCCCGCCAGACTCGCGAGCGAGGCCCTACGGAGCCACTGGCTCCGCATTCTCGGGTGCCTCCCGCGATGGGCGCTCCTCGGACTCGGCGCCCCCTGCTTGTTCCTGCCCCTGGCCTGGACCACAGTCGCTCAATCCCCCCACGTCCGGCTGGCGCGAGTGGATCGATGAGGAGCTGACCTCTCGCCAATGCCGTATCCGGACTTCTTCCCACGACGCTGTGCGCGGTGTAGACAACGATCGATCGCCTCGATTAGGCAAAAGAGACGCCAGATGATCATCTAGGCCGGGTTAAGGAAGGCACCACCCGAATCTGGCGTATTCAGCCTGCGTCGATGGGGGTCCGGCCGATCGCCCGCCCAACCAAAGCGCCCAATTCAGCGTCGCTCCGTCCGGCCACGTCCTGCCGCCTACTGAAATGAACTGGTCTCTGCCTTCAGCTGGGCCTTGACGTCGGTCTTGAGGACCTTGCCGACCTTGGACCGGGGCAGGTCGGGCCAGACCTCGACTTGCTTGGGTGCCTTGACGCTGCCCAGGCGCTCCTTGACGTAGCCGCGCATCTCGTCTGCGGTGATCGTCCGGCCGGGCCGCAGCTGGAGTACGGCGGTGACCCGCTCGCCCCACTTGTCGTCGGGCAGCCCGATGACCGCGCAGTCCTGGACGGCCGGATGACCCAGGATGACCTGCTCGACTTCGGCGGAGTAGACGTTGAAGCCGCCTGTGATGATCATGTCCTTGGCCCGGTCGACGATAAACAGGTAGTTGTCCTGGTCCAGGTAGCCGATGTCCCCGGTGTGGTGCCAGCCGTGCTGGGACGCTTCGGCCGTGGCCTGCGGGTTCTTGAAATAGCCGGCCATGATGAGCGGCCCACGGGCGACGATCTCGCCGCGCTGGCCCGGGGCGAGCAGGACCCCGGCGTCGTCCATGATCGCGACCGTGGTGAGCGGGGTGGGCCGGCCCGCCGAGGACAGCCGCTCGCGGGCCACCGACCCGTCGTCGCGGAAGTGCTCGGCGGGCGCCAGGGTAGAGATCATCATCGGGGCCTCCGACTGGCCGAATAGCTGGCCCATGACCGGGCCGATCTTGGTCAGGGCCTCTTCCAGCCGGCTGGCCGACATCGGTGCCGCGCCGTACCAAAGGCACCGCAAGCTGGTCAGGTCCGTGGACGGCAAGTCGTGATGGTCCAGCAGCATGTAGATCAGCGTGGGCGGCAGGAACGTGTGCGTGATCCGGTGCCGCTCGGCTAGAGCCAGGAACTCGGTCAGGTCCGGCTTGGGCATGATGACGATCTCACCGCCCAGCGTCAGCACCGGGAAGCACAGCACGCCGGCCGCGTGGGTGAGCGGGGCGAGGGCCAGGTATCTCGGGCGCGGCCGGAACGGATAGCTCATCAGCGTCAAGGCGGACATGGTCTCGATGTTGCGGCCGGTCAGCATCACTCCCTTGGGGCGCCCGGTGGTGCCGCCAGTGCCGACGAGCATGACCATGTCCCCAGCCGCCTCGGCCTGGAACGGCTCAGCGGGCTCGGGACCGATCCAGTCATCGAACAGGACTGCGCCCGGAGGCTCGCCGTCGAGGCAGACCAAGGTGGTGAGCTTCGCCAGATCGGGCAGGATCTTGGCCACCAGCGGGGTGAAGGCTGACTGATAGATCAGGCAGCTGCAGTCGAAGAAATCGAGCAGGTCGCGGTTTTCCGCCGCTTCGTTCCGCGGGTTGACCGGGCACCACACCGCGCCCGCGCGGGAGATGCCGAACACGCAGCTGAACGCGATGGGGTCGTTGGCCGACAATATCGCGACCTTGTCGCCGGGGCCGATCCCGGACCGGTCCAGGGCCCGGGCGATCCGCCAGGACAGCCGCTGGACATCAGCGTAGGTCAGCGTGCGCCCGGCCGAGGTCAGGCAGGGAGCCTCCGCGCCCAGGGAGACTCCCTTGTCGAGGAATTCGGTCAGGCGCACGCCGTCCCCCGGTTTCTAGTGGTGGACGGAGAGGTTTGGCTCCATGACCAGGCCGAAGCTGCGCAGCACGCCGAGCAGCTCACGGTGGCCGAAGGCCTGGCAGCCGGACGCGAAGCCGGCCCGCCGGGGCGGCTGCTGGAGCAGCGAGTACGCCCCGTACGCCTGCATGAGGCCGGTCTGCTTGTAGTTGGAGTTGCCATGGATGACGCAGTGCGCGCGTCCCAGCGGACCCGAGGCATGCACCGAGTCCAGCGAGGTGTTGATCCGGGTGTTCTCCCGCGGTGGCATCTGGCTCATCACGGCCGAGGCGTGCTCGGTGAGCACCCGCAGCTTCTCGCTGTCCGGCAGTCCTTCAGTCTGCTGGAGAGCGGCGCTGACGATCTGCGGCACCCCCAGCATGAGCGGACGGTTGAACACGCCGCCCAGGGCCTTGACGCTGGCCACCCGCGAGTCGCGCTTGAACCACACCGGATGTGACATGCCACCCCACGGCAGGGCCAGGCCGAGCTCGTGCTGGCCCGGGATCACCACGTCGTACAGGCCGGCGTCGGCCGGCCATTCCATGTACTGGTTCTGCTCCAGGTAGTACGCCTTGGACAGGCACGCGTTCATCAGGATCGTCAGGGTCGAGGCCACCGTCGGCGTTCCCTTCCAGAACACCAGGATGTCCAGCGTGTCCACACCGGGCTTCTCCAAGCACAGCTGAGCCGCGATCTCGCTGGTGGTGTACATCTGGGCGATACCCGGAGCCAGGAGCAGCCCTTTCTGGGCCATCCGCGGGCCGTACTGCTCGTCGCAAACGATCAGCCAGTCCTGTTCGCCCGTGGTGTCCAGGTAGTGACATCCGGCATTCAGGCAGGCTTCCACGACCTCGCCCCCGTACTGGGCAAACGGGCCGACCGTGTTGCAGACGACGCTGGCGCCATCGAAAAGCTCGCTCAGCGGCCCGACATCATGCGCGACCTCGACGATGTCGTGCTCGACGGTGTCGATGCCGGGCACCTTCTCCATGGCCTCCTGGATCCGGGCCTTGTCCCGGCCGGCCGCGGTGAACGGGACGTTGTACTCGCGCAGATACTCGCAGACCAGCCGGCCGGTGTAACCGGAGGCGCCATAGACGACGACGGGCTTGCTGGTGGCCATGGACGTTCACCTTTCTAGTTACGAATCATCAGATCAGCGAGGCGCCGGCCCGGTCGAGGTTCAGATAGCCGAGGCCGACGTCCGGCAGCGGGTGGGCCCAGCCAACCCCGGCATTGGGGAACATGACGTGCAGCCTGCCGTGACGTTCTACAGGGGACGGCTGAGCAGGCTCATCGTTCATTCGGTCCCGTTCCTACATGCCCATGCCGCCGTCGACAGGCAGCCCGGCCCCGGTGATGAACCGGGCACCGTCAGAGGCCAGGAACACCACCGCGTCGGCCATGTCGGCCACCTCGCCGAGCCGCCCCAGCGGAGTCAGGCCGACAACGGCCCCGACCGCCTCCTCTGGGCTTGCGAACAGGCCCAGCGCAGCCACGTCCTGGGCGAGCTGCGCGCCCATCTCGGTGGGCACCAGGCCTGGATAGACGCTGTTCACCCGCACCCCGCAGCCGAGCTTGCCCGCCTCCATCGCGGCCACCCGGGTCAGCCGGTCTACCGCCGACTTGGTGGCCGAGTAGACGGCAATGCCGGGGAACGCGATCGTCGCGGCCACCGACGCCACGTTGACGATCGCCCCGCCCCCGCCAGCTGCCCCGCCCGGACGCATCGCGCGCAAGCCATGCTTGATGCCCAGCGCCGTGCCGAGCACGTTCACCTCCAGCATCCGGCGGGCATCCTCAGCGTCAAGGTCCACCAGCAGGCTGGTGATCTCCACCCCGGCGTTGTTCACCAGGATGTCCAGGCCGCCGAGATAGCCGATGGCCTCGGGAACGGCGCGATCCCAGCTCGCATCCTCGGTGACATCCAGCGAAACGAACTCAGCACTCGCGCCGGAATCCTGCAATGCGCCGACGCATGTCTTACCCAGATCTTCCCGGATGTCGCCGACGACCACCGCCGCGCCCGCACGGGCAAGCGCTCGCGCTATCCCTTCACCGAGGCCACGAGCCCCACCGGTCACCAGGGCCTTGCGGCCAGTCAGGTCATACACACCCATCAGGCACCTCTATCCGCGACATCGCTAGACCATCACAGCGGGATGCGACGTGGCTCATAGCCTCACCCTGTCTCTTGACACTTGTCAAGAGATTGCATGACGATCGTCCAAAGAAACCTGGCCAGTCGTCAAGAACACGGGAGGCGGGCTGCAACGTGCCCGGCTGGTAACTTAAAACGACGGTGACAGCAACGATCGGACCGCGTCATTGACCGAGGTAGCAGAGCGGAACCGGGACCGCGTCGCGCGCCGCCAGGTGGACAAGTTCGCCGAGCGGCGGGCACAGCTGGCCGCGGCGGCACTGCAGACCCTGGCCGAGCAGGGCTACGCGCGCACCAGCCTGCGCGACATCGCAAACAACTCCGAGTTCTCCCATGGGGTCCTGCACTACTACTTCAGCGACAAGTTTGAGCTGATCACCTACTGCGTGCGGCAGTACAAGGCCGAATGCGTCACTCGCTACGACAGCATCGTCGCCACCGCCGGTTCCGCGGCCGAGCTCAAGCGCGGGTTCGGGACCGCGATGGCCGCGACGCTGCGCGAGGACGCGACCCTGCACCGGCTCTGGTACGACCTGCGGAACCAGAGCCTGTTCGACGACGCGTTCCGCGCCGACGTGCAGGAGATCGACCAGAGCCTCGAACGCATGATCTGGCGCATCGTCAGCAAGTTCGCCGAACTCGCCGGAACGCCGCTCGCGGTGAATTCCGCCGTAGCCTACGCGGTGTTCGACGGACTGTTCCAGCACGCGCTGATCAGCCACCTCGCCGGTCACGCCAGCGCCGCCCGGGATCTCGAGGAGAGCGTCCCGCGGGTCCTGGAATCGCTGACCACCCGCGCCTGACCCCGGGCCCCGGCGACAGCGCCGCCGCTATGGCTTAGCGCTATCTCTTAAACGGTATAAACGCTGGTCAATCATGATCGTTTGTGTCCGAGGTCCGAGTCACCGCTTACGTACATGCCCGCCATCACCGTTGAGCTGGTTCTCCGGAGTAAGCGGTGACCAGGCGGGCCGGTAGGCGGCGCGGTCCCGGCCGATGTAGCCGGTCATCGCTTGGCGTCAGCGGACGAGGTGGCCATGGCGTCCGCCAGGGCCGGGCTGGGCACCACAGCGACATCGTCCGCCGCAGCCGCGTCCCGTAGTTCCTGCAAGCGGCTGCGGGACGGCAGCAGCAGGAGGGCCACCAGCGCACCGAGGACGAACAGCGCCGCCGACACCGCGAACGCCACGCTGAAGCCGTG
>Ga0207693_10001392_pt1 | contig 21445 bp, 19 predicted proteins | sample LARL81metaG_FD_184347 | JGI IMG/M metagenome (GOLD analysis project Ga0207693, IMG submission 184347) | Corn, switchgrass and miscanthus rhizosphere microbial communities from Kellogg Biological Station, Michigan, USA - LAR L8-1 metaG... | ecosystem: Host-associated > Plants > Roots >... | reverse complement strand
CCCGGCGTGGGGCTGTGCGGCCTTTCCCCTATCCGCCGACCTCCGGAGCGGAACGTACCGATATGCGAGCGATCCCCCGACCCCGGTAGTTGGCCAGTCTGTCCAGCGGCCGTCCCGCACCACTGAACCGCCGGTCCCGCGACGATCATCATCGCAAATGGCTCCTGAGCAGAGAACAGTGAGCGTGATCACGGTGGCGTCTTTGCATCTGCAGTAGATAAGGAATGGCTTAAGTGGTGCGACGGTCGGGCCATGTGCCCAGTCTGCGGTTCACGCGGAGGCTTCTTGCGGGCCCGCCGATCACCCACGACCATTGAATCGGCAGGGACGTACGCCATGAGCACTTTTCTGAAAGCGACCTTTAACCGTCACAAATTCCAGGGTCTCTTCCTCAACACAGCCCTTGGCAATTTTGCGGGCTACGTCGCCGGCTCACTGGTTACGCTTGTATCCACTCATCGTGTGCTCGAACGACGCGCCGTCAGGAATCTCTTCGGTGTCCTACCGAGGAAGAACATCGTGGTTCACGTCTTGCCGCAATGGCTCGAGTGGCTGCTGGCGCTGCTTGTCGGCTTCCTCGTCATGGAAGCCGTGCGCTACTGGATCAATCACCGCAAGTATGCCCTGCTGCTGAGTGCCTTGTGGCCGACGCGGGGAAGCCAGAGCGCCCCGCCACCCACCAGCTCGCCGGAGGTCGCGGAGTGCAGCGTCCGTGATGGTGACACCGCTCCAGGAGCACCGCCCAAGAGAACGGAGACGAATCACATCGAAACGCCCTCAACAGTGCTTTCGGGGTCCCCGCCCTGATCCACCGGGACTTCGATGAGCCTCGGCTTTCCGATCAGCGGGTACGTTCGCAATTCGATTACCATGCCATCGCCTCTGCCGCCGGGTGAGCTATGGGTTGGAAACGCCACCGCCGTGTGTAACCGCTTGCGCATCACTGGCGGTTCAACTTTCGTTCTCCCCGTGCTTGGTGGCATGATTGACGAGTGCTTCCGCGTGCCATACACCCGTTTGCCGCAGCTGTCGCCGGTGCTGCGTTCTTGGTGGCTTGCAGCACCTCGGGTAACTACCACAAGGACGCCGCACACGAAAAGTTGCTTCAATCCCTTAGGCAGTGTCTTGTTGAGATCCCGATCCGCGGCGACAAAACCAAGGAGTTCGTGTCGCCGTGTATTACGATGGACGTATCGCCCTTGAATGGGATTCCCCGCAGCCATTTGATCGACGCTCTTGGGCCGGCGCAATTCTGTATCGGCGAGAACATGGACAGCAGCAGCTTTCCAAAAACCGAAGATTGTCCCTTCGAGCAGAATCCTCAGTGGAGTTTCTACCGCCATCCGAACGCCACGGTTGGGGGCGGACCCGAACTCATTTGTGAGGCCAACAGTCACTTATATTGCGTAACCGTGGAATGGCGCCGCTCGCAGTGAGACGACGGATCGATCGCTTCCGCGCCAAGTATTGACGTACCCGCACTCGTTCATCCAAGGCCCGGAGCTACTTAGAGCAGCACGCGCCGCACGCTCGCGCGCGCTCGATCCGTGACCGATCGCCGGCGGGACTCGATCTCAGGAAAGACACTCCCGCCGCCCGGGATCTGGATATCCCCGACGAAGCAAGCAAGCTTCGCCTCCCGACGGCCCACGTTGTGTCACTCTCGGGGTTCCCCGCCAAATTTTGCCCAAAAGTCGTCCCGTGAATTGGTGCGCGGGAAAGGCACCTCCGGGACTGCCACGCCCAGGAAACGACACAGCGGTTCCCACCCTTCAGCCACATCGAATACCAGCAACCTCTCGGCTGGAATCGCCAAGCGCACATCGCGTTCACGCTGGTGGTAGGCCGCCAACGCTTTGCTCTTGTCCGCAAACCCGCCCCCAAACGTTTGCAACCCGACAATCTCCATCACGACATCACTCATCACGCGTGCTTGCGCTGGCAAATCCATGCCGCGATTAATCCGCAGACGCTTACCGATCGTGCCAGAGAAGCTCTTCCACCATGATTCATCGGAACGCACCGTGTGGATGACCTTGGCACCGGGATACGCCTCCGCGAGTTCTCGCCAGACATGGGCGCCAGGCCAGTCGACTTGCGACGCGTAGCCAGCGAACACGCGCTTCCAATCAACCGGCTGGTGGTTGGCCACCGCTTGCCAGAAGCCTATCTGTTCCAGGCTCGGGAAGACCTCTTCCATATGGTGGCACGGCCCGAAGCCGAGATGCTCCAGAGCGTCTTTTAACGATCGAGTCCCCGTGCGGCCAAATCCTGACCCGATTACCAACAGAGGCATGGCACTTCCGGTGATGCGTTCACGCGACGCTTGCCGCGGGGTTGAGTATCTCGCGAAGTTGCGTGCGCGCGGACCATCTTTCCGCCTTGGAGAGCCGCTTCTGAAAGAGGCGGCATCCGTGTCCGCATGACTACTACCGAAGACGCCGGCAACTGACTCGCCGGTTCACGAGGAGCGACATTCTGCCAAGGTGTTCCGCGCAAGGGCCACCATGTACACGGAAAACACGGCGCAAGTGACCCATTCCCAAAAGGCAAAACTCAGGTAAAGCGGAACGCCGCGCGCGCGCCATGCAAGATTCACCCATTTCAATTCCGGCAGCTCGTAGGAGACGTAGGCCTGGGCGAGGGCCGCCAGCACGATCGGAGCGAGCGCAGCCCCAGCAAAGATGACTGGGGCGAGCCGCGCGCTCCCGGACGCCTCGCCCCGCTGCACGCCACGTAGGGTAGCCGCCCTAAGAGTCGCGTGCACCATACCAACGCATATACCAACAAAGGCCGCCAGCGCGAGCGCGTCGTGACTCTTGGGAATCCGAAGTAGCCGCTCCGGCAACAAGGCGCACCACATCATGCATAAATACCCCAGTCCCAGGATCCAGATCCCGACTCTGCCGGGTGCTTGCCTCCCTTGTCGCGCCAGTACTGTGGTCCAACACAGTCCGGCCAGCCCACACAGCGCAAGGCCCCCCGACGCCCACCAGTGCCCGTTGGGATTGCGCTCGGCGTAGACCAGACTTGAAATGGTCATATACCGCCAGTCGTACTCGGAAGGATAGCTTCGCGCAGCGATCAACATTCCGCACCAGAATGCAAGCACCCCGCCGGCAGCGCCTGCATAGGCTGCCCGTTGCGCGAACCTCGGCGTTCGAAGCTCTGTCATTCAACCTTGCACGGCCGGTTCCGGCCGCAGAGAAACCCTGGCAGCCTCACGTAGGGCTCACAGCCGGGACAGGGCTCCCGCAGGTGCGATTCGACCCCGATGCCAAATACAGCGCAACGACCCTGGCAACGCTGGTGGGCCAGGCAGGCAGTCCGCGCACCGATGGCTCCGCCGGCGCCGTCGTCGTCACTGCGAACTCACGAGGCAGAGGAATGCGCGTAGGGTTTGACTTCTCGCCATGCGGCGGCGCGCTCATAAGCCCGCGCGAGGGCAAGCACGCTCGTCTCAGCGCCCGGGCGGCCGCAAATCTGCAGTCCAATCGGCAGCCCCGCGCCGGTAAGCCCACAGGGCACCGAGATACTCGGCAACCCCAGCATGTTGATGGGCCGGGTGTTGCGCAGCATCTGTAGTTCCATTTGGCGCACAGCGTTGGGATCACCGAGTTCGGTGAATGTGAACGGGGGAACCGGCGTGGTCGGGGTGATCAGAAGGTCCACGTCATCAAAGCGGCGCACCACGGCGTGGCGGATCTGCTCTAACTCACGCCGGCACTGAATGTAGGTGGACTTCGTCACATCAGCGCCGGCGCGCAATCGCTTCAGGGTCGGCGCCTGGTACAGCTCCGGGCTCTTCGCGATGTAATCCTTGTGAAATTCGTAAGCCTCGGCGGAAAGGATCGCCACATACGGATTCATCACTGACGCATAGGTCGCATCCGCTGCAAGCGGTGCCACCTCGCGCTGGCTACGTGTCAGGCCCCTGAGAACTGACAGCGCGTTCTGCATGGCCGCTTCGATGTCCGGATCGAGGCTTTCGTAGAAGTAGTCCCTGAGGATTCCAAGGCGTAGGTCGGATGTCGCGGCAGTGCTGTTCTCCAGGTACCCGCCAACGGGAAGGTCAACGCTCCCGGGATCCCGGGAATCGTAACCGGCGATGATCTGCAACACCGAGGCCGCGTCCGCCACCGTGCGCGTCATCGGGCCTATATGGTCGAGGGACCAGGCCAGCGGTATGGCCCCGGAAGTGCTGACGCGGCCATAGGTTGGTTTTAGTCCCACGATGCCGCAGTAGGCCGCGGGTTCGCGGATCGATCCACCGGTATCAGATCCAAGCGCCGCATAGCACAGCCCGGCCGCCACCGCCGCCGCCGAACCGCCGGACGAGCCTCCAGGACTGTAAGCGAGGTTCCAGGGATTGCGCACGGCACCGAAGTAGCTGATCGCTGAACTGCCGCCGAAGGCGAACTCGTGCATGTTGAGCTTACCGAGAAGCACCGCTCCGGCCGCGCGGAGGCGGCGCACCACCTCAGCATCCTGCGTGGGTACTCGATCCTTAAACAGCGCGCTGCCAGCGGTGGTTCGGATGCCGGCGGTATCCAGCAGATCTTTGATGGCGATCGGAATGCCGTGCAGCGGACCCTTCCAGCCACCGCGGGTGATCTGTGCCTCAGCGCTGCGGGCCGCGGCAAGGGCCGCCTCGGCAGTAACGGTGATGAAGGCATTGAGACTCGGGTTGAGGGCCTCAATCCGCGCCAAGCACGCCTGCGTCAGCTCGAGCGGGGAGAGCCTTCTTTCCCGCACCAGATTCGACGCCTCGGACAGGCTCAGTGCGGTCGGACCGGTGTGCGTGATCAGCGGCGTAGCACCCTCGCCCGCCTCGACGCGGATTCCCATTTGCGGAACGACAGCTCCGGCACCGCCCGCCAACACGTCTTTCATGGATTCCCCGCGAGACTCTGCTCAGTTACCATGCTGATACGCAGGCAGTGACACCATGCCCGATAACACAACCGCGCTCCGGTGCTGCTGTCAGGGCGAACCGCATCCAACAGAGGATAAAGGTGCTGTTGCGCACTAGCCCAGTAAGTCGTCGGCGCTCACTTCCCGCGGCACGACGCAGCTTCATCTTCTTGTAGAAGAACCGTCCACTCCGGAATCATTGCGCCCGCAATTGCAACGTCGCGACGATGCTCCTATCCTAGTTTCGCCTGCCCTCCTACACACCCAGTGGGCGCCATTGCAAGATGGATAATCCTCGCGGCAGTATTCCTTGGCAAGCGCGGGCCACGTGTGGATTCATACTCGCACCCATCATTGCTGCATTGCTCCTCGAACTGCCCTCGATGCTGGCACGCGATCCGTCGCTTCCCGCCTATATCGCCTACCTGCTGAAGGTGGGTTACCTGGCCTTGTTGGTACTGGGTGTCCCGGCTTACCTGTTGTCCCGCCGGTTGCGCTGGAGCGGGCTGCCGGCGTATGTCGCGTTCGGCGCACTCCTTGGCTGCGTGACGTACCTGGTCATCTTTGCAGCCGGCGCGCCCCTGGCCGCGCCGGGAGCCCTCTACGCAGCATTGGCCAAGCTTCGCTATCTTCCCCTGGGCGTGCTGTACGGGGTGCTCGTCCTGGCCGGTTTTTGGCTGATTGCCAGGCCGGACCGCCGCTAATCACGCACTCGCCACTGCCATCAACCCCGCTACAACAGCCATTCGATCGGCAACCAGCTCTGGACGCGCACGCTCAAGCGCTGCCACCACCTCGTTTCCGGCTCGGTCGTATAGGTTTCCCCCTTAGCGCCATCTTCCCACCTGAGGTCTGCTTCGTCCTTCAAGGTTACTCGGTAGGCTACGTCGGGAAAGGCATTATCTACTGCCTGCGCCAGCCGCGCCGCGAAGACGGGGCTGTCAATGACCATGCCCATCTCCGTGTTCAACTTGGATGATCGCGGGTCCAAGTTGAAGGACCCTACAAATATTCTGCTCCGGTCAACCGCATAGCTCTTAGCGTGCAGACCAGCCGTCGCACTGCTGCCAGTCTGCTTCGCGCGCTTCTCAATCGGCACCGCATCCTGCTTCAGTTCATATATTTTCACGCCTGCCTGGAGCAGCCGAACCCGATATTTCGAGTAGCCCGCATGCACCGACGAAACGTCGGTCGCCGCAAGCGAGTTAGTCACGACTCGAACCTGCACGCCCCTTCGCGCGATTGCCTCCAGCGCCGCGCTGCCGTTCGGACCAGGTACGAAATAGGGCGAAATTAGATCGAGTGAACTCTGCGGATCTCCAAGCGCAGCCCTGAGTTTTGGCAGCAGCTGCACTTCACTTTCCGGAACCGGCTGCAGGGTCTTGGCCGGGTCGTCGTTGATTACTCGCGCGGTGGTCCATTGGAGATCCAGCGTCCCGGTGAGCAGCTGCTTCACCTGTTCGGTCTGCGCTATCGCGTCGGCAAACACCGCGGCTGTCGGGCTTGCTATCACACTCTGCGCGCGTTGCGTGAGTTCCTGCGCTGCGATCGGCTTGACGTTGGCGAGTATCTGCGTTGCCGCGTACGCGGAGGGGCTGTTCCAGTACAGATCGAACTCTGAGGAAACCTCTTGCACCACCTCCCCTACCGCCACTGCGTCCAGATCGACGAGCCCGGTCTCTTGACCTGCTTCGAAGTACTCGTCAGCGATATTGCGGCCTCCGACGATGGTGACCCGGTTGTCCACGGTGAAGGACTTGTTGTGCATTCGGTGATTCAGCCGATCGAAGTCGGTCAGGAATCCGATAGCCTTCGAGCCGCGCCCGACAAATGGATTGTAGAGCCTCACCTCCACGTTCGGTTCGCGCGCCAGCAGCGTGAGTATCGGGTCAATCTTTCGCGTCGAATTGGCATCGTCAAGCAGAATGCGCACACGAACCCCCCGCCGCGCGGCCTGCATCATCTCCTCAAAGAGCAGCGTGCCGGTGGCATCCTCGTGCCAGATGTACGTCTGAATGTCGATTGATTTGGCCGCCTGGCGGGCCAGGCGTACGCGCACTCCGAAGGCGACGCGCCCATCGCTGAGCAGTGCGACGCCACTCTTGCCAGGATGCCCTTGAGTGAGAGGTTCGAGGGCTCGGCCCACGGGTCCCGACTCGTCGGGCGCGACGGCGGTCACTGGAAGCCGACCCTCGATCGGGGGCAGTTGCGCACAACCGCAGATGAGGCACGCCAGCAGCAGAGTGATTCCGGTGGTGCCCCTGCGCCCTCGCGGCGGCACCCCAATTCGCGGTGGACTCACAGGGGATGATGCTGAGCGCGCGTTCGCGGGGTACCCGCCGTTGTAAGGTTGCCGTCGAACCGCGGGTATTTTACTTCTTCTTGTGATCGGAGGACTCGCATCAGACGACGTGTGAGAGGTGACCCAGATCGGAGCGCCGAACGGCCACAGGCTGTCGGCGCCCTGCAGAGTAGCCCGAACCAGACCACTCTTCTAGCCTGCCTGCGTCTCGCGACGGATTGCGCGCAATGCGCGCGTAGCTGCCCCGCACAGTAGTGACGGCGGCCGACTTTCAGTCACTTGCTCGGTGCCACAGACCCGATGTAAAGATTGAGGAGCGCCAGTCAGCTGCGGATATAGTTTTCCAGCTGCTCAATCTGCGCGCGCTGCTCCGCAATCACCGCCTTCACCAGATCGCCGATCGAAACCATGCCGATTACCTTCCCCGCCTCAACGGCCGGCAGATGACGCACGTGCCGATCAGTCACTAGCTGCATGCAGTGCGCGACCGAATCATCGGGTGACACGGTAATCACCGGCGTGCTCATGATGGTGCGCACCGGGGTATCACTGGAGGAGCGCCCGAGCAGGATCACCTTGCGCGCATAGTCCCGTTCAGAAACGACGCCGACGAGCTCCGTGTTCCGCATCACCAGAAGTGCCCCGATTCGGTGCTCGGCCATCGCCTGGATGGCTTCCAACACCGAGGCCTCCGGCGCGACCGCATAAATAGCCGCACTCTTGCCCGCCAACACCTGCCGCACCGTGGTCATGGCTCACCCCCCTTGATGGGTGAGCTTAATGCTAATGCGCCGCGGGACCTATCTCCAGCGAGACCCTGACCGGCAGCTGAATTGCCCTGCCTTGATACCGAGCGCACCTGCTCGAAACTGCCCCGACTGGGGGATGTCTTCAGCCGCACTGCGATAGGACTCGCACGCTCGCCCAAGGCCGCGTGCTGCGCCTGAACAGCGTCATGGCTCCGGCAGAGCCTGCAAGGGCGGGGTGCCGCCGTGATGCAGCGCGCTTGCACCCCATTTGCCCTGCGTCCACTGACGCGGACCTCCTCTGCGCTACCGCGTGTGACCCCTGGCGCCGCGTCCATGGAAGCTCCGGCGGTTTCGTGACCGCAATCGCAGCGTACCGACCTAAATCACCGCCCCGGCTGACATCCGATCCAACGAGACGCCGCCGCATACCGGCGTGCGCCTCCCGCACTCAGGCTTCCCGTGCGCGAGGGAACTGACCGCGTTTCCGACTGAACCGGGTCACGGAACTGCGCCACGTACAGCCTTATGCCACTGCGAATTGCCCTGAGGCCAACCCGTTCTGCTCATCGCTTTGCCGCCTTGCAGGGTCTTCTAGGCCGCCGACGAACGCTGCAGCGGAAGACTCAGGACTTGTCCGGGTGCGCGTATCAAAACCGTGTTTCTAAGCATTGACCCGGTATGGGAGAGCTGAACGTGCTGATGAATGCCACCGCCGGGGCTACCGTCGCGGTGTCCGATCGGCGCGCGTACCGTATGGCGTCGATCGACCTGCTGCGCGGGCTGGTGATCGTCGTGATGGCGCTCGATCATGTTCGTGACTCCGTGATGCTCGGTTCTATGCAGGATCCGACGGCTGATCCTTCGACTGGACCCCTCCTGTTTGCCACGCGATGGATCACCCACTTTTGCGCCCCCACATTTGTCTTCCTGGCCGGGGTTAGTGCAGGCCTGATGGCGCAGCGTAAGAGCCCATCGAGTCTCGCACGGTTCCTTGTGGTGCGCGGGCTGTGGCTGATCGTACTCGAAGTTCTCGTCGTCTCAACGGCTGCGTCGTTCGCGCCGCTGGGCATCGCCGAACTCGGCGGCCGCACCTACGTGGGCCTGCAGGTCATCTGGGCCATCGGCGCCAGCATGGTGGCATTGGCCGCCGTACAGTATCTTGGGTCCCGCGCATGCTTCGCCCTCGGGGTGGCGATCATATTCGGCCACAATCTCTTGGACGGGATATGGCCGGCTGGGACGACGGCCACCATGCCGCAACCTCTGTGGGTGGTACTCCATGCGCGTCAGGTTTATGAGGTGGGCCCGTTCTCGGTCTATTTCTCCTACCCCTTGCTTCCGTGGATTGGCGTGATGCTCGTCGGTTACGCGTCGGCCCGTCTCTTTCAGGGTCCTCCTGGACTCCGTGATGCGCGGCTGCTGCGGATTGGGATTGGCCTGGTACTCGGGTTTGCTCTGCTGCGTGCGCTCGACCTCTATGGCGACCCGCACAAGTGGCACTTCGATGCCAACAGCATCGGGGCGACACTCATGTCGTTTCTCGCCACCACAAAGTACCCACCAAGTCTGCTCTATCTGCTGATGACGCTGGGACCTGCCGCGATCGTGTGTGCCTTCGCCGAACGCTGGCACGGCGGGATCAAGAATGTATTGGTGACGTTTGGACGGGCTCCGCTGGCGTTCTACGTCGCGCATCTCTATCTGATTCACGCCGTAGCGCTGCTGCTCGGTGTCGCGCAGGGCTTTGCTGCGCAGCAGTTTCTCACTCACTACCGTTACTTCCCAAAGGGCTACGGCGTCAGCCTGGGCGTGGTGTACCTGATCTGGCTCGCGGTTGTTGCCACTCTCTATCCGTTGTGTCGCTGGGTAGCATCGGTGAAGGCGCGTCGCACGGACTGGTGGCTCAGTTATGTTTAACATCCGGTCAGAGGGCAATGGGGTCCTCCTGCACCCCATACGGTAGTCCGCTATCGGTCGCGGCTTAGGAGCCACAGCGCGGCCGGCAAGGCGGTGAAATCCGCCAGCAGCGCGAGCACAAAGGCCGACGCGGAAACCGTGCCGAACTGGCGCATCGGGGGCAGGTTCGAGAGTGCGAGCGCCAGGAAGCCGCTCGCATTGATGAGGGTGGCGAACACGATCGGGCGTCCCGCGACCAGCAGTGCATGACGCAAGGCGGCGGCAGTGGAGCCCCTCACCTCCTGGAAATGGTAGAAGAAGTGCACCTGGTCATTCTCGGTCGCGCCGAGGACTGTCGACCCAATGAGAATCGTCGCGATATTGAGCGGAATCCCGACCCCGCGCATGACGATGAACACGGACAATATCGCAAACAGCGAGGGGATCATTGTCATCAGACGCGCCGCAGGGCTGCGGAATACCAGCAGGAATCCGAAGAAAATGACGGCCGCTGTGAGGGCGAAGCTCTCGGTGAGCGTTGGCAGCAGCCGCTCGGTGATTTCCCCGGAGAGCACGCCCCTGCCCGCCAGGCGACCGCGCACTTCGCGCAGCGCCGGATCGGTCGACTGTGCCGCGGACCACGTATCGCGGACAAACTTGCGCATTGCGCCGGGCGGACCGAAGAGCTCCGCGCGTCCGCGGATGCTCAAGCGCACGCTGGCAAGATCTGCCACGTCGACAAAGTTGCGCGCGCCGGACTGCGTGAGCATGATCTGGTCCAGGTCGGCAGCGAGCTTCGGCCACTCCGCAGGCGCGGTGGGTAGCTGGTCGGACCCGGACTGGATGTAGCGAGCCCAGCGCAGGACGGAGGTGGGCCCGTCCACGGCGTCGACCCCGGGTTGCTCCTCGAGCCGACGGCTCAATAGTTCTACCGCCCGCAGGAAATCCGCGTCCAGCGCATGGCCGGGCGCGGTCTGCAACCACAGATCGGTAACGTCGAGTCCGTGCGTCAGTTGAAAGTGTCGCGTGTCCTGCGCCACTTGAGCGCTTGGATTCACATAGGTCAGCACATCGGTCTCGAGCCGCAATGGCGCAACCTTCCCGGGAATGCCGAACAGGGCAACCACTCCGCACAGCATCAAGGCAAGTGCGCCCACGACCAGCGGCCAGCGGTAGCGGCGCGTCGCGGGGACCAGCAGGTCGACGAACGCCGGGAACCAGTTCCCGGTGGAAGCCGAGACTGATCGCTGCGGTGTACGCAGCAGCGCCTGCAATGCCGGGAACAGCGTAAAGCAGGTCACCCATCCCACCAGCAGTCCGGCAGCAGTCCACAGCCCCATTTCACGCACGGGGCGAATTTGCGATACCGCAAGGGCCGCAAAGCCCACGGCGGTGGCAAACATCGAGGCCGTGCAGGGCAAGAACTTGTTGGCAAGCGCCCGTGCCTGATGGTCGAACAGCGTCGGCGCATCGTCCGGTTCCATGAAACGCGAGTGCAGGTAGACGAGCGTGGCGGTCGTCGTGACCATCACGGTCAGCGGCACGATGGTCGAGACCACGGTATTGGACCAGCCGACGAGGTCAGCCAGTCCCACGGCCATTGCGACCACGGCACCGAGCGTCAGAACGATGGCAGCCAGCGCGCGCAACGAGCGGTACACGAGCAGCACCAAAGACATCAGGAAAATCCCGAAAAGTGGCATGAACTTGCGCGTGGCACTGCTGGTTTCTCGCTCAAGCCAGGCATCGAGCCACGGACTGCCGACGCGCCGGATGGCGCTGAACGGGCTGCCGGCCTTCTCGAGCGGCACCAGGAGGGCGTCAATGGCGGTCAATGCCCGGTTGCGCTCCGCGGGCGAGGCGACGCGCAATTCCAGCGCCATTCCAAGGTAGTCTTCCCCCACCAGACCGGCGCGCCGAAAGAGCGTTGTCCCCACCGCGAAGGCCCTGGTGCGCGCGGCCTCATCCGGGGTGACGCCGGCGGATGAGCCGGCCGGCTGGCGCAGGGTGAGAACACTGTGCGCGGCGACGTTGGGTATTTTGTTCAGATCGCGCTCAAGTCGCTCGACAATCTGCAGCGCCTCGGGCCTGAAGGGATCCTGAGCTTCGAGCAGCAGAAGCGCCTGCTCCCCTTCAGGAAACACACGCTCGAATTCGAGCGTGGCCTGCGCGGCAGCGTCCTCGGCCACGACCAGGCGCTCGATCGCCGAGTCGGTGGGAATTCGTGTCGCACCGTAGACGCCGGCCACGGTGAGGATGCAAAAGAGCGCGACTATCCAACGCCGCGCCTGCAGCACGCGCAGGAAGAGCCGCACGAGGCGCGGGGAAATCGGCACGTTCATATTGGAGGCATGCTCAATCTCGACACTGTGGGCCCTCGGTGCCGGAGAATGATAGCCTGCCGCCATGAGCACATTACTGTCGGCGTCGGTTGTGACACTGGTGTTCTGCGCCCCCGGTTACCCCGGCGCAGCGGGGGACGCGCAGCCGTTTGTCCAGCAATTTGCCACCGCCGCGGCCACGAGCGCCGGCTGGCCGGCGGGAAGTCTGGCGGCCGTCTACGATCCGACGGAACAGGGTGGGATCGCCAAACTTGGCACTCCCGATGCGGCGCTCGCGTTCGTTCCGTACGCCTTTTACGTTCAGCATGGGACCGAACTGCACCTGACACCGATTGCGCAGGCGGACGTCGTTGGCACTGGAACCGCGGAGCGCTGGACGCTGGTGGCGAAAGCCGGTGCGGTCAGCGGACCGCCATCCCTGGCCGGTTATACCCTGCTCAGCGTCGCCGGCTACGCCCCGGCGTTCGTGCGCCACGCGGCGCTCGGCGCGTGGCCGCTGCCGCCGGAGCTCACCATTGAGGCGACCGCACAACCGCTGAGCGCCCTGAGAAGAATTGCCGCCGGAGAGCATGTGGTGGCGTTGCTTGACCAAACGCAGGCAGCCGCGCTGCCGAGCTTGCCGTTCGCCAGCCAGCTCAAGGCGGTCACCCAGTCCCCGCCGCTGCCGGTTGCGCTCGTCGCGGTCATCGACACCCGGCTGCCGGCGGCCCGGGTCCGCACCCTCCAGGCGGGGTTGCTCAAGATGGGGCACGCGGCGGACGACGCCGCGACCTTGGGCCAGCTGCACCTGCAGGGCTTCGTCGCGCCCCAGCTGCCCGGGAAGACCACGACGCCGTGAAGAGCTGCATCGGATGCGCGCTCGTCGCGCTCATGCTCGGCGGCTGTGCCACGCCACCGCGGCCAGCTGAGCCGCCGCCGCCCCCGGGCGCAAGCAGCATCGAGGAACTGGCCGCAAGCATCGCCGCGTACGCGAAGCGCAGCGACCACGAGTCCGACGCGCAGGTCCGCAATGAACTGGCGACCGCGGCGAGCCGCGACGCGGCGGCCTGCCTCGAGCGCGAGCCACGAGCCGCGGCCTGTCTCTACGGACGCGCGCTTGCTCTGGGTCTGGAAGCGCGGGCACATCCGACGCGGGCGGGGGAGCTGCTCAAGACGATGCTGGAGAGCCTGGCAAGTGCCGAGGCCGTGGATCCGAACTATGACGCGGCGGGGCCGGCGCGCGTGTCGGCCCTGGTGTTGATCCGGGCGCCCGGCTGGCCGCTGGGTCCGGGCGATGCCGAGGCAGGCCTGGCGGCCGCGCGGCGCGCAGCGACGCTTCGACCGCAGTATCCGCCGAACCTGTTGGCGTTGGCGGAGGCGCTGGCAAAGACCGGAGACGCGAGCGGCGCGCGCGAGAATTACCAACGTGCCCGCGCCCTCGCGCAGGCCCTGCCGGATGGGGCGGACCGAGATGCCTGGCTGCATGAGGCCGACCAGGCACTGCGGCGCTAGGCGCTTCGACCTACCCGTCCACCCGCGGGCCCGCTGACGTCCGGCTCACTTGCCATCGGCCAGGGGAGGCGCTGCCTTGCGCACGATGCTCGTCGCCATCGTGACGACCGAGGCGAGATCGCTGAGGTTCCCCGGCACTACCAGCGTCGTGCTCTCCTTTGCCAACTTGCCAAACTGGCGGACGTACTCTTCGCCAATCCGCAGTTGCATCGCCTCCATGCCACCGCGGTCGCTCAGGGCGCTGCCAACCCGCCGCAGGCCTTCCGCAGTCGCGGTGGCAACCGCGAGGATGGCGGCGGACTGGCCCTCGGCTTCGTTGATCTGCTGCTGCTTGTTGGCCTCAGACGCCTTGATGACGCGCTGCTTGTCACCCTCGGCCTGATTGATCTTGGCGTCCCGCTCACCCTCGGATGCCAACACCACGGCGCGCTTTTCCCGTTCCGCGCGCATCTGCTTCTCCATCGCGGTCAGCACATCCTTTGGCGGCGTGATGTTCTTGATCTCGTAGCGCATCACCTTGACGCCCCAGGCCACCGACGCCTTGTCGAGCTCGGCTACCACGTTGGCGTTGATGGTGCCACGTGCCTCGAAAGTCCGATCCAGCTCGATCTTGCCGATCTCGCTGCGCAGCGTCGTCTGTGCCAGCTGCGAGATGGCGAAGTTGTAGTTGGTGATGCCGTAAGAGGCAAGATGGGGATCCAGCACCTGCATGTAAAGGACTGCGTCCACGGCAACCTGGACGTTATCGCGCGTTATGCAGATCTGTTCGGCAACGTCGAGCGCCTGCTCTTTCAGGCTGTGACGATAGGCCACGCGCTCGACGAACGGGACCAGGATGTGGAACCCGGCCTGCAGCGTGCGGCTGTACTTGCCCAGATTTTCTATGACAAACGCACTTTGCTGCGGCACCACGGTCGCCGTGCGCGCAACCACGATCACCGCAATTAGAGCCAGAGCAATGAACACGTAGGATGAATACATGGGGGATTCCTGGAAGGTTGCCTAGACGTCGTGCCGCACGAGGAGCGTGAGTCCGTGGACCCTGAAAACGCGTACGCGCGTACCGGGCGGGATCGGAACATCCGACTCGTTGCGCACCGTCCAGAAGGTGCCTCCGTGCTCGGTCTGGCAGCTTTCCCCTGGGGCGAGCCCGACCTGCAGCGTCAGCAGCTCTCCGGCGGGCCCGGTGGAAACGGACGGCCCGTGACCGTGTAGCCGGCCATAAACGCGGCTGCGAAAGGTGACCATCGAGATGATCGCCAGGATCGCAAATATTGCCCATTGCGCCCACGGTTGCAGGCCCGGGGTAACCGCCGTTACCAAGCCCACCACGATCGCCGCGCTGCCAATGAACACCAGGTAAAACTGCGCGTTCACGTACGCGAGCTCCGCCCCGAGCAGTATCGCGCCGGCGATTATCCAGCCCCACCAGCTCATGTCTGTGCCCCTCGCGTCGGCGGCCTCGCCGCCTGCGGCTGTCTACTATATACCGAAGCCTCAGGCTCAGCCTTCGAGTGGCAGTTGCCCCGCCGACCCCACGCGCAAACAACAGCCTCCCCCATCGCGCGGGACTCCGGCGCGCCCGTTCCGCCGCGAGCGCCGCTGCATCTTCAGTAGCCCTGCGCGCACGACCATCCATGTCATGCGGGTTGCAGCGAGGGTTGCTACGCGCTTGTGCAGCCCATCAGCGCCGCCGGCATCGGGTCAGATTTGGATCAGCCACGATTCAGACTCGGTCTATGGAGGGCTGCCGGCCGCCTTTCTAGGCTTGCTCCCGCGATACATGCCAACCACTGGCCCTACTTTCGGAGATAACCATGAAATACCTCGCTGTCACGATACTGGCGGCTGCTCAGTGCATGAGCGGACAGCTCGCCCATGCCGATTCGACTTCCAAATCTGCCCAGTATGTCGCCGTGCCCTACGCCGATCTGAACCTCGCCCACATAGAGGGCGCGACCGCTCTGTATACACGCCTGCGTGCGGCCGCACGCCAAGTGTGCGCCGCCCTCGAGTCGCGGGAACTCGAGCGCGCCCAGCTCTTCAATGCCTGCGTGGCGGATGCTCTGGCGAGGGCCGTCGCCAAGGTCGATCAGCCGCTTCTGAGCGCGTACTACCGAGCGGAACACGGCGATCGCAGCGGTGGACGGGCGCAAGTTGCCAGACGCTGACGCCCGGTGCGCGCCTGAGGAGCGGGAGGGCGGCCCCGATTGTGGGCCGCCCTCCCCTGTGAGGCACACACTGTCGCGACGCTGCAACCGCTGCGGGCTGCTCCGCAGCGGTCCACGGGAATCATTCCGGCAGCGTCATTTTGCGCAGCAACGCCTCGTAGCGGGGGTCGGCACGCAGGCGGCGGAAATCCGGAGAGATCTTGACCCACGTGATCCCGGGGTCGCGCTGCGCATACGCGCGCTCGGCCCATTCGAAGGCCCGGTCCTTCTCGCCGCGCCAGGCGTACACGCCGGCCACCATCGCGGCCGACATTCCGTGCTCGTCGATCAATCGCTCAAGAAGGCGCTGCGACGCCGCCAGGTGTCCCAGGGCGTATTCAGCCTTAGCCTGACCGGCGAGACTGAACTCGCCCATGCGCGTGCGACGGAAGGTAGCCAGCGCCTGTTCCGGCTGGTTATCCAGCAGCTGCAGGTCTCCCAGGTTATTGACAGCACGATCGGAGTTCGGCGCTATCGCCAGCGCCCTCTCATACAACAGCCGCGCCTGTGCAAGCTGCCGGTCTGCAACCAAGAAGAAGCCAAGGCGCCGGCACATCTCCTCGGACAGTGGATCCAGCGCCAGCGCCTGCTCCTCCCTGCCGATGGCGGCCGGCAAGTCCCCCAGCACGCCGAGCAGTACCGCGGAGCGATGCAGGACCATGGCATCGTGCGGGCCGAGCGCTACGGCCCGGTCCAGGTCCGCCTGTGCGCCCGCAAAGTCGAAGCGGTAGACAGCGCGCAGAAAGCCGCGTGCGGAGTAGCCCGCTGCCAATCCTGGAGCAAGCGCGACAGCCTGCTCGGCGGCAGCAAGCGCGCTCGCGTAGCCTTCAACGTCGCTGCTGCCGTCCGCCAGCCAGAATTGCGCCAACGCCAGGTCGGCGTATGCCGCGGCGTAGTACGGATCGAGCCGGGTCGCTGCCCGAAAGGCGGTTACCGAGCGCTGATATCCGGCGGCATCGCCCTGGTTGTAGCTCTGCCTGCCCTGCAGATACTGGTTATAGGCCTCGAGGTTATCGGTGCGCGGCTCCTGCGTTCGCTCTTGTGGCTGCACCAGGCGGACTCTCAGCGCGGTTACCACCGCACTGGCAATCTCGTCTTGAACTCTGAAAACGTCGTGAAGATCGCGATCGAATGTCTCCGACCAAAGGTGCTCGTTGGTTTCTGCACGAATCAGCTGCGCGGTTACTCGCAGTCTGTTGCCGGACTTGCGGACGCTGCCTTCGAGCACGTTGGAAACACGCAGTTCACTGGCGATCGTCTCCAGCCTTTCCGCCCTGCCCTTGAAGTAGAAGGACGACGTACGCGCGATGACCCGCAGGCCCGCAGTTCTCCCGAGCCGTTCGATCAACTCTTCCGACAGGCCGTCAGAGAAATACTCCTGATCCTTGCCTTCGCTCATGTCAGCGAACGGCAGTACCGCAACCGACGGTTCGTTGCCGGGCGCGAGCTCGCGGGGCGCGACGATGGCCTGCCCATGCCCAGCCGTCGTGGATCGTGAGAGTCCGGCGCGTGGCGACAGTGACCAGTTATGCCCCAGGAGGTACGCAAGTGCGAGAACGAGCGCGGCGGCAGCTATCACCCACCAGTACCGGCGCTGCGCCACGGGGACGTGATCGGCGGCGTGCGAGGCGGGTGCGAGAGTCGCTTCCGCCCCTGCCTGGCGCACCAGAACGGGCGCTATTGCCGGGATGAGTTCCTCAACTACCGGGTCGCTACCACCGGCCCCGGCCCCTGGATCTGCTGCGGCGGCGCCGGACGGGACCTGGAGGGACGCAACCGCCACCGGCCGCGGCACCTCACTCGGTGCAGAGGCGCCTGTCGTCACGCACTTGACGCGCGCGAGCAGCCGGTAGCCGCGGCGCGGCAGGGTCTCGATATAGCGCGGCGCTTCGGCATCGTCGCGCAACGCAGTGCGCAACTTGCGGACTGCCGTGTTCAGTCCCATCTCGAATTCGACATACGCCCCCTCGGGCCACAGGCGCTCAAAGAGCTTCTCGCGCGTTACCAGCTCTCCGGGCCGCTCCACGAGCACCCGCAACACCTGGAACGGCTTGTCCTGGAGGCGCGTTCGAACGCCGTTGCACTCAAGCTCGCCGGTCGCGAGCATGAACGTGAATTCGCCGACAGTCAGGATTTCAGGCTCAGGAGCACTCATCTCCGGCATGCCCGCGTCCTCGAGAAACGGCCCGGAGATCGCATCCAGGGCGCTCACGTCTCGCCACGCGAGACGTGAGCCCGACGTTTCGTGCTTCTGCAGATGCTCATGGCAGCGGTGGAGTCCCTGGTGATGAATCAAGGGGCCGTTTTCGGCGGACTGCGACTGCGGAGCGTCCACAGCCAGTGCCTTACTTCCGGCGTCGCCGATTGCCTCGGGTGCTGACGCCTTTGGGCGGCGCGCAGGCCCTATACCTCTCCACGGAATCTGCAGGCGGTTCCGGCCACGGTTTTGGCCTTGTACAGCTATTGTTCACCCCGGCGATCGGCCGATCGGAGCTCGATGCGCCTGACCGGCACGCAGACGCGGTTGGGGTGGGTGCAGGCTCGAATGCGCCGGCCGTGGCGGCTTGATACCGGAACCGCCGGCGCTGGGGATTAATCAGCCCTCGCTGAGGAAGCCATGACCTGACCGCGGATCGCACCGCCCGGGTCAGTCGGCGTCGCGATGTTGACGTACCACTTGTCCGCGAGGAAGTTGCTTACGTCGTTCGCCGTGATGGGCGCGAGTTCCATCGACCAGTGGCCCATGTTGACGCTGTCCTTGGCGAGCGCAACCAGTCGCGGGCCGGTGGCCCCACTTGCCGCAGTGGCCACTTCGGCCGCCATCGCATCGCTCACGCCGGCGGAATTGGTGTGCACGGTCACAGTGGACGCGCTGGAATCCACCGTCACCGCGGCAACACCGGAGGCCCCCATGCTAAGCGGCGGCACTTCCTGGGAGCCGGCCATGTCCGTGAACACCACCGTGATATTCGCCGGCGCGATCTGGCCCCGAAGTTCACCGCCGGAATGGGCGACTGAGGCTGCGAGCACGTAGAACTTCCCCTGCAGCAACGCGCTGACCTGCTCTGCCGTCAGCATCGCGCCGGCCGGCACATCCCACTCTCCTGCGCTAGTCCCGTGGGGCGCGAGCACGATGGCGCTCGTCCCCGTAGCCCCGGCAAACGCCTCATTGATGGTCACTGAAGTCGCATTCATGCCGCGCAGCGTGACCTTGCCGCCCATGGCGCCGGTGCCTAGGTGGGCACTCAGATTCGCCACTCCGGAAGCGCTCGAGTCTGGCGCGGGAAACAACTGTGCGGGGGCCATCGAGACCCGGAGGGCGGGGTTATTCTCGACCTGGACCGTGATCGGCGCAGAGCTGGCCGTCATGTCCATGCTATCGGTGACCGTCGCCGTCAGGCTGTGTGTGCCATCGCTGACGGTCGTGCTGTCCCAGCTGATGGCATAGGGAGCGCTGCTGGCCATCCCCACCCGCGCGCCGTCGACCATGAAGTCGACGCGCATCACCATGGCGCCCATTCCCGCCGCAGGCGTGGCGCTCAGTTGCACTGTGCGGTTTACCGTTGCACCCGGTGAAGCGAGCCTGACCGTGGTTGCCGAACACATGCTCATGGCGCCGGACATGCCGCCAGTGCAGCCCATGACCATGGCATCGGAGCCCATGCCAGAGCCACCGCAGGCGGTGAGAACCGCGATGAGGGTTCCCGCGGTCAAGCGCAGGGCACCCGGCAGCGCTTGCTTGAAACACGTCGTGTACTGCACGTGAAGCCCTCCCTCGTCCGATCCGCTGGTGGGTGGCTCTCGAGCAGCTAACGCTTCGCCCTATGGGGTCAAAAATCAATCTCCGGGAACGGCAAACCGGCATTCGCGGGAGTTCCCTCCTGCCTCACTTGCAGGTGCAGGCGGCAGGGAGCAGGAAGCTGTTGAGCGCCCGGTGCGTGCTGCGAAATCCCCCTCGGGCGGTCCGCGTCCGCGTGGTTGGAAAGCGGGGACATCTCGTGTCACTATTGGCTCGCGTCCTTTGCCAGTGGCAGGCTCCACCGTGCAGCCGCCTCACCCCCCGCTGCTGAAGTACTACGACGGCGAGACTCATCGCAGTCCCTGGGTACGCGGCATTTTCAATCGGACCGCCCGGGACTACGACCGCCTCGAGTCGATCGTCGGGCTCGGTACCGGTGCCTGGTACCGTCGGCTCGCCCTGCGCGGTGCCGGCCTGCAGCCGCAGATGACGGTCCTGGATATCGGTACGGGAACCGGACTGCTGGCGCGGGCCGCGGCCCGGATCGTCGGCGATGCCGCGAAGATCACAGGCGTAGACCCGAGCCCCGGCATGCTGGCGCATGCCAAGGTGCCTGCCGGCGTGCGTCTCCTGGCCGGCAGCGCCGAAGCCATCCCTGTCGCAGACTCCCACGCGGACTTCCTCTGCATGGGCTATGCACTGCGCCACATCAGCGATCTGTCCGCCGCTTTTGCGGAGTTTTACCGCGTGGTGCGGCCGGGCGGACGCGTGTGCGTACTCGAGATCACGCTGCCCGCAGGCGGCGTATCGCGTGCGATCTTGAAAGCCTGGCTGCACGGCCTCGTGCCGCGCATTGCGCGTGTGGTTGGCCGCGCCGGCGATGCCCCCGTGCTCATACGCTACCTCTGGGACACGATTGCAACCTGCGTGCCGCCGGACGACATTCTGCGCGCCTTCAGCGCGGCCGGATTCGTTGACACCGAGCGCCATGTCGAGCTCTCGATATTCTCAGCTTATCGGGCCCGTAAACCTGTCGCTGCAGCCAGGATCGCGCGGCCCGCTCAGGAAATTCCACATGCCGAGTAGCTCATTTTCGCGCCGCGCAGTAACTGTCGGCATCGCCGCCACCTCGTTTGGCGTCGCACTCACGGGTCGTGCGCTGGGAACGCCTGGCAGCACGGAAAAGGCGGCCGCCGGCGATGGCTTGTCAGGCTCATCGCAGTCGATCCATCAGGAAGTCATTTTCAGCGCCAGCTGTCAGCGAGTCTACCAGGCGCTCACCAGTGCCTCGCAGTTCGACGCGCTGACGCGCCTGAGTGATGCGGCAAATCGGCTCGCAGCACCGGGTGCGCAGGCGACCGCCATCAGCGCTGAGGTCGGCGGTGCCTTCACCCTCTTCGGGGGGTACATCACCGGCAGACACTTGCAGATGGTGCAGGATGAGCGCCTGGTGCAGGCGTGGCGTACCGGCAGTTGGAACGCCGGTGAATACTCCATCGTGAACTTCTCGCTGGCGAGGGCGGCCGATGCCTGCAAGCTCGTCTTTGATCACCGCGGGTTCCCCGACGGTGAGGGCGCAAGTCTTGCTCACGGCTGGCGCGTGAACTACTGGATTCCGCTCGCGAAGCTGCTGGCGCAAGCCCGCTAGTTGCCAACCCCACCGCACCGATCGCCACGGCACGGCTACCGGTGCCGCTCCCTGGCGCACGGACCTCATTTACCTTGGCGCACACTCGTGCTCACAGCGCGCATGTGCATCTTGAGGTTGAAACTCATCTCAGCAAACGACTGCGGCATCTTGA
>Ga0207693_10001391_pt1 | contig 21447 bp, 18 predicted proteins | sample LARL81metaG_FD_184347 | JGI IMG/M metagenome (GOLD analysis project Ga0207693, IMG submission 184347) | Corn, switchgrass and miscanthus rhizosphere microbial communities from Kellogg Biological Station, Michigan, USA - LAR L8-1 metaG... | ecosystem: Host-associated > Plants > Roots >... | reverse complement strand
GACGAACGTATCCGGCGTGTTCGCGGTCGGAGACGTCCAGGATCACGTGTACCGACAGGCCGTCACGGCCGCCGGCTCCGGGTGCATGGGCGCGCTCGACGCCGAGCGCTACCTCGCGGCGTTGGAGGGGCACGTGATGGCCGCAGAAGCGGCGCCCCGCGTCTAGCCGACGCCCCGAGTAGCCTCGGCCGGATGGCCGAGTGGATCGACCTGCTCGATCCGACCGAGTCGGAGCTCAGGGAGAAGCTCCCCGTCGAGATCGACCCCGACGCGGTCGCGCGCCTCCTCACTCCGATCAGGCACGACAACGAGCCCCGGCCGCGGTTCGAGGGGCGCAGGACGTACGTCTTCGGGATCCTCATCGCGCCGCTCTGCATGGACCAGGAGATCTACTTCGACGAGGTCGACCTGATCGTCACGCGGGAGGCGCTCATCACCGTCCGCAAGACGCCCGAGCACGGGAAGCCGATCGAGCTCGAAGTCGCACCCGGCCGGGCCGGCGAGATGGCCGCAGCGGTGGCCGACCAGGTCGCTGAGAGGTTCCTCGACGCGGTCGACGAGCTCGACGAGCAGGTCGACGAGGTCGACAACGGCGTCGACGAGTGGTCGGCCGTCCAGGTCCGCAACCGTCTGAAGGGGCTCCGGCATGAGATCCTGCGGGTCCGCCGTCAGCTCGGGCCGACCCGGGAGGCGCTGCACAAGGTCGTCGACCGGCGCGTCGACGTCGAGGGCGCAGAGGCGATCCCGCACGAGGTCGAGATCGCTTTCGGGGACGTGTACGACAAGCTCCTCCGCGCCGTCGACGGACTCGATCTCGCACGCGACCTGCTCGCCGGCGCCCGCGACTACCACCAGGCCAAGATCGCGAACGACCAGAACGAGGTGATGAAGAAGCTCACGGTCACCGCGTCGCTGCTGCTGGTCCCGACGTTCATCGTCGGCGTCTACGGCCAGAACTTCGCGCACCACTTCCCGGAGCTCCACTGGCAGTACGGCTACCTCTGGTCGTGGGGCCTGATCATCGTCACGACGCTGTTCCAGCTCTGGTTCTTCCGGCGCAAGCGCTGGATCTAGAGCCCTGGCTACGCTGGCCTCGTGCCGTACTTCATCTGCCCGAACTGCAAGCAGCGCTCGGTCGACCACGACGGGCTCCAGGAGCTCGACAACGTCCCGGTCGCCTGCGAGAGCTGCGGCTTCGGCTTCCTGTTCGAGCTGATGGACGACTACTACCCCGCGCCGAACGCCGGGTTCGTCGTCTGCGACGCGGAAGGCCGCATCATCGCGAGCGGCCGCGGCGTCTTCGAGCTGACCGGCTACGCCGAGCAGGATCTGCTCGGGTCGAACCTCGTCGAGCGGCTCGGGCTGAACGGCTTCGAGCCCGACCGCGATCCGGCGAAGCTTGCGCTCGAGTGGGGCGTTCGCCGGATGGGGGAGCGGCTCCGCCTGCGCACCAAGTCGGGCCAGGAGAAGGGCGTCAACGCCGACTTCTTCCCCGCCTACGACGAGGACGGCGGGCTGCTGGTCGCGCTCAGCCCGCGCTGAACGTCGCGAACGCCTGCGTGCGGTAGGCGAACCGGACGACGCCGCCCGCCGCGTCGGCGAGAGCTCGTAGCTCGTCCTCGAGGCGTTCACGCTCCCGCTCCTCGGCCAGCGCCACGAAGCTGATCGTCCCGACACGCTCGACGAGCGCCGCGCCGTCGAGCTCGTCGGTGAAGCCGCCGGTGTGCTCCTCCAGCGGGCCGAACAGCGCGCTCCGTTCGAGCGCCTCCAGCCACCCGCGCTCCCTCATCCGTCGCCGCCCCACCGACGTGAACGGCTGCAGCAGCTCGGTCAGCTTGCGCTGAAACGGATCGTCCGGATCCCGCTCGTTCCAGACGAGCCCGAGCCCGCCGCCGGGTCGCAGCACGCGGTGGATCTCCGGCAGCGCCTCGTCGAGGCGGAACCAGTGGAACGACTGGGCGGCGGTCGCCGCGTCGACGGATCCGTCGGCGAGCGGAATCGACTCGGCGCCGGCCGCGACCGGCTCCGCCTGGGGCACGGCCGCGGACAGCTGCGCCCGCATCTCGGCGCCCGGCTCGAGCGCCAGCACACGCGCACCCGTCTCGACGAGCGAGCGCGTCAGCTTCCCGGTGCCCGCGCCGAGGTCGAGCACCGTCCGGCCCGGCCGGAGGTCGAGCTGTCCCGCCAGCCAGGCGACCGTCTCCGCCGGGTAGGCCGGCCGCGCGCGCTCGTACACGTCGGCGACGAGCTCGAAGCCGCGCGCCTTCGGATGCTGCAGCTCGCTCACACGCGCGACGACGGGCAGAGGTCGGTGAGCGTGCACTCCTCGCACAGGGGCTGCCGGGCGATGCACACACGGCGGCCGTGCCAGATCAGCAGGTGCGGGAAGCGCCCCCAGTCCTCGCGCGGCACGAGCCGGACGAGGTCGCGCTCGATCTTGACGGGATCCTCCTGTCGGGTGAGCCTCAGCCGCTGGGACAGCCGCCGTACGTGCGTGTCGACGACGATCCCCTGCGGCTCGCCGAGCTCGGCGGCGACGACGTTGGCCGTCTTCCGCGCCACTCCCGGAAGGCGGATGAGATCCTCGAGTCGTCGCGGCACCTCGCCGTCGTACTCCTCGAGCAGCATCTTCATCGTTCCGCGCAGGGACTTGGCCTTCTGCCGGAAGAAGCCGGTTGCATAGATGTCGCGCTCGAGCTCCTCCGGCGGTACCGCGAGGTAGTCCTCGGGGCGGCGGTACTTCGCGAACAGGCGCTCGGTGACGCGGTTGACGTTTACGTCGGTCGTCTGCGCCGAGAGCATCACCGCGACGAGCAGCTCGAGCGGGCTCCGCGACGTCAGGGCGATCTGAGCGTCGGGATGGGCGGCCTGCAGGCGCTCGATGATCGGCCGAATGCGCGCGCGCTTCGGTCCGACGCGCTTGCGCGCCTCGTGGACGTAACTCCTCGCCAACTAGGAGACCGTAGCGAGGGCCGGCGCCGGGGAGCCGCCGTCGTCGCGCAGGCGTGGGCCCGCACAGACGACGCCGAGCGCCGGGCAGCCGGCGCACGTGAACTCGTCCGGGGAAGGCCGGAACTCGCCGGCGTTGATCCGTGCGATCGCCGCGGACAGCTCGCCCTCCAGCTCGCCGAGCCGGTCGACGTGGAACACGGTGGTCACGACCGCGTCCGGCCGCTCGAGGAAGTGGTAGACGACCTCGACCTCGCGCGCCCCGGCACGGAAACACGCGAGCGCGTACACGAGCCGCTGCAGGTGATAGTCGTCGTCGACGATCTCCTCCGGCGTCCCCTCGGCGAGCGAGTTCGTCTTGTAGTCGAGGACGAGCGCCCGTTCGCCCGCGAGCTGCAGCACGTCGAGGCGCCCGTTCAGGAGAACGCCGTCATGGACGAACGCGAACGGCCGCTCGGTCCGGACGCCTTCGAGCGAGGCGATCCTGCGCGCGAGCTGCGACTCGCAGTACGACGCCACGAACGCGCCGATACGCTCGAGCTCCTCCTCCGTCACGGACGGGTACCAGCCCCGGACGAGGTCGGCCAGGTCGTCCGGCGGCAGCGGCTCGCGCAGGTTGACGAGCTCGAGCAGACGGTGGACGGCATCGCCGATCTCGGTCGCGGCGAGGCCGGTCGTCCCGGGCGCGGCGAGGCGCTCGTCCGTCGGCTTCATGCCGGCGATCCGCTCGGCGTAGTAGCGGTAGGAGCAGCGCTCGAACAGGGCCAGCGCGCTGAAGGACAGCCTGCGGACGCGGTGCAGCGGCGGTGCGGGCACCTCGGCGAGCGGCGGCAGCGGCGGGACGACCGGGGGCAGGACGCCGCCGCCGCCCGGCTCGAAGAGCGCCAGCTGCCCGTTCTCGGCCACGACCGGGGCAGCCGGCTCCTCCACCTCGTCCGGGGCGAACCGATCGACCCGCACGAGGACCCGGGCGCCGCCCTGCTCCAGCTCGATCGGGTCGCGGCCGGCGCGCTCGATCTCCGCACGCGCGTCGAGGCGGCCGAGCACCCACCCGATCGGCGTCGTCTCGTCGGCGGTGCGCGTCGGGTCGATCGCGCCGGAGATGATCAGCCGATCGGCAGCGCGCGTCATCGCGACGTAGTAGAGGCGCAGCCGCTCCGCCCGCTCCTCCGCCTTGCGCGCCTCGCGCACCTCCTCGTACGCGAACGCGCCCTTGCGCTCGCTCGTGAGCGGGTCCGCGACGCGGAAGCCGAACCGGCCGTCCGAGAGGGCGAGGATCTCGTCGCTGGGCGGCGGCGCCTTGTCGCGGCCCGCGTCGGCGACCACGACGACCTTGAACTCGAGGCCCTTCGCCGCATGGATCGTGAGCAGCCGCACGGCATCCGCGGCCTCCTCCTCCGCGACCGCCTCGAGCTCCCGGGCGCCGACGGCCTCCTGGTCGTGGACGAAGCGGACGAACCCCTCGACGTCGGGGCCGCGGAGCTCCTCGTACGAACGCGCGAGCCGCGCCAGCTTGCGCAGGTTCGCGTACCGGCGGCGCCCGTCCCACTGCGCGAGCACCGCGAGGTCGTAGTCGTGCTCCGTCACGATCCGCTCGCACAGGCGCTCGAGCGACAACCGCACGGAGGCCGCCGCAAGCCGGTCGAACCGCTGCTTGAACGCACGCAGGAGCTGCAAGTCCCGCTCCGAGGCCGCCTCGGGTAGGCCGCGTTCGAACGCGACGAACAACGGGCGCTTCGGCGCTGCGCGGCGGAGGAGGACCAGCCCGTCGTTGGAGACGCCGACGAGCGGCGAGGCGAGCACCGCGACGAGCGCCTCGTCGTCGTAGCGGTTGTGCAGGAGGCGGAGGTAGGCGAGGAGGTCGCCGACCTGCTGCTGCCCGAAATAGCCGCGGCCGAGACCGCGATGCGTCCGCACGCCCTGCGTCCGCAGCTCCTGCTCGTACCACTCGGCGTCCGTCCCGGCCGCGAAGAGCAGGACGATCTCGCCCGCCGCCGCCGTACCGGCGTCGATCAGCTCGCGCACGCGCCGGGCGATCGCCTTCGCCTCGGCGCGCCGCCAGTGCGGCGCGTCGTCGCCGGCGTAGCTGGACTTGTCCGTGACGAGCAGCTCGACCGGCGGCCCGAAGACGGGATCCGGGAACTCACCCGACGCGGCCAGAGGCTGGAAGCCGTCGCCGAAGTCGCCCTGGAACAGGTGGTTCACCACCGACAGCACCTCCGGCCGCGAGCGGTAGTTCCACGTCAGCGGGAGCACACGCCCCGCGGCGGCGCGCCGCTCGCGGAAGACCTGCACGTCCGCGTGCCGGAACCCGTAGATCGACTGGAACTCGTCGCCGACGAAGAACAGCTCGCGCTCACCAGGCCCGCTGCTGAGCAGGTCGATCAGCTCGCACTGCAGCCGGTTCGTGTCCTGGAACTCGTCCACCATGATCGAGCGGAACCGGAGCTGCTCGCGGCTGCGGATCGCCTCGTCGTCGCGGAGGAGGTCGCGCGCGCGCAGCTGCAGGTCCTCGAAGTCGAGCGCGGACTCGCGGTCCTTCGCCTCCTGGTACGCGTCCGCGAAGCCGTTCAGCAGCTCCTGCAGCAGGTCGCGATCGCGCGCGGCGAGCTCGTCGAGCGCGGCCTGCTCGACGGCGCGCCGGGCTTCCTCGTAGGTCGCCGCCCGCTCGCCCCGGAGGCGCAGGCCGGACAGGTCGAGGAGCCGGTCCGCCGCCGTCTCGGTCTCGGCCAGGACCACCGCGTCCGCCGCGGTGGAGCGCTGGTCGTCGGAGGCGCTCGCATCCTCGGCGAGACAACCGCCCGCGTCGCGCAGCTCGGCGAGCCGGGCCCCGAGGCTGGCGCCGTCGCCGAGCTCGAGCGTGAGGTCGCGGCCGGCCGCGCGCAGCGTCTCGAAGACTCCGATCAGCATGCGCCGGAGGTGGTCGGCGCCGTAGACGGCGAGGAGCCGCAGGCGCTCGTCGTCCTCGCCCTCGCAGAAGCGCTCGAGCGCGGCAGCGAACGCCTCGCTCCGGAGAACCCGGCCCTGGCTCTCGTCGAGCACGCGAAAGCGCGGGTCGACTCCCGCCGCGAACGGGTGCGAGCGCAGCAGCCGGTGGCAGAACCCGTGGATGGTCGAGATCCAGGCGCCGTCGAGAGCCCGCGCCAGGTCGGGCCGCCCCCGTTCCACGAGCGCGGCGCGGATCCGGCTCCGCAGCTCGCCCGCCGCGCGTTCGGTGTACGTGATCACGAGGGTCGACTCGACGTCGACGCCGTGCTCGCAGACGGCGCGCGCGAACCGCTCGACGAGGACGCGCGTCTTGCCCGTCCCCGCTCCGGCGGAGACGAAGACGAGGCCGGTCGCATCGACGGCGTCCTGCTGCTCGGGGTTCAGCGCGACTGTCACGCCCGCCTCACCCGGCACATCGGCCACAGCTCGCACCAGGTCGGGCACTCGCCCGACTTCGGGTCGTGGCGGACGTCGCCGCCCCGGATCCGGTCGACCAGCCCCACCGCGAGCTCGCGCGATCGCTCGACCTGCCCCCAGAACTCCTCCTCGTCGAGGTAGTCGTTCTTCACGAGGCCGGGAACACCGTCGTCGCGCGCCTCGGCGCGAAGGAGCCCGCGGGGCTTCCGCTCACCCGAGAGGGGCCGGTAGAGGCCGCCGAGCGGCTCGATGCCGACGAGGTCCCGCAGCACGAGCATGTACAGCGGGATCTGCAGCCGGCGCTCGGACTCGATCTGCGCGGCGGAGTGCCCGGTCTTGCCCGACTTGTAGTCCTGGACGATCCCGCGGGCGGAGAACGGGTCGACGTCGATGCGGTCGATCTTGCCGCCGAGCATCACCCCGGGGGCGAGCTCCAGGCCTCGCTGGAGCTCCGGCGCCGAACGTTCCGACCCGAACGCGACCTCGAACCGGCGCGGGACGAGCGGGATCCCCAGCTCGGCGTCCTCGCGCACGAACGCCTCCAGGTCTCGGCGAAGGCCGCCGACGAGCTCGCGCCGCTGCAGCGGGGTCAGCTCCATGCGCACGCCGCCGACCGCGTCGTCGAGGCACTGCCCGAGGAACACGAGCGCGTCGTCCACCCGGTCCGGCTCGAGCCGTTCCAGGCCGAGCTCCTTCGGCAGCCGGGAGTAGAAGCGGAAGAGCGCCTGGTGCGCGACCGAGCCGCGCAGCCGCGCGTCCACCTGCGCGTCGATCGACCTCGGGTCGATCACGCGCTCGAGGAACCAGATCGAGGAGCAGTCCGCGAAGCGCTCGAGCTCTGTGACGCTGAACATGCCGCGCGCGGCGAGCTCGGCGACCACAGCAGGATGGGTGAGCCGCGTCGGGCGCTCGAACGCCCTGCGGGCGCGGGCGATGCGACGGTCCCAGCCGTTCGCGGCGGCGACCGCCTCGGCGACGTCTACCTCGGTCGCTGCGAGGGCGGCCGTAGCCCGGAGGCGCTCGCGTTCCGTCGGCGCCGACTCGAGCGGCCACGTCAGCTGCGACAGCGCACGCCGGCGCGTCCAGCGGTCGACGTCCTCGCGGTCGAAGACCGCCTGCGCCTCCTCCCAGAACGGGCTCGGCTCCCGCGGCGTCCCGTCGTCGGTCGAGGCCTCACGGACGAGGTAGAGACGCCGGGTCGCACGCGAGCACGCCGTGTAGAAGAGGTACCGGTCGCGCGCCACCTGGTCCGGGCGGACGAGGCGGGCGCCGTGGCGGTCGTCGAGCTCCCGGCGAGCGTCGTCGCCGAGGAATGGCGACTCGTGGCCGCGCCGCGGGAGACTGCCGCCCTCGAGCCCGAGCACGAAGACGACGTCGAAGCGGCGCGTGCGCGCCCGCAGGAGGTCGAGCACCGCGACGCGACCGGGCTCCGGAGCCCCTGCGCGCCGCACGTCGGCACGCTCGAGCAGCGAGACGATCTCCTCGGGGGCGAGCGTCCCGCCGAGCTCGACCCAGCCCTTCAGCTCGCCGGCGAGGCGCATGACCGCGTCGTGGGCGCGGAGGTCCTGGCGCGCCGTCTCGGTCGCGGGCGGCGACTCCAGCCCGTAGGCGGCACGCAGCATCGCGCCGGCGAGCGCCCGCACCGCGGCGAGCGGCGACGGCGCCGACCTCAGAAGCTCGAGCGGCGGCAGCGGCTGCCCGTCGCGCAGGCGGATCGTCTCCTCCTCGACGCGCTCCGCGCTCTCGACCGCTCGGCCGCGGAGGCGACCCTCGAGGAAGTCGACGCTCGAGCGCGCGAACCCGGAGTACGGCGAGCGCAGGAAGGCGTACAGGTCGCCGCGGCCGCCCTCCAGCCACGCGAAGCGGAGCAGCGCGACGAGCGCCTGCCCGTAGGCGGTCTTCGCAAGCGCGATCGGCGCCTCGATCGCGTACGGGACGCCGAGCGTGCCGAGCGCGGTCTCGAGCGGCGCCTGCAAGCGGTCGAGGGACGGACAGACGACGCCGATCGCCTCCGGCGGCGTCCCCGATCGGACGAGCGCGAGCAGCTCCTCGGCGACGAGCTCGAGCGCACCGCGCGTCCCCGCGCCTTCGAAGAAGCGTACGGCTCCCTCGAGCTGAGGCCCCGGCGGCGGCGAGTCCTCGAAGATGGCTCGCTCCAGGTGCGCGATCGCCGGCTCGGCGACGTCCGCGAACCGCGGCGGCAGCTCCTCGATGCTCCCGGAGGCCAGAGCGCTCAGGTCCTCCGCCGTCTTCCGGAGGGACGCAAAGCCGGCCCGGCCCGGCTCGTAGGGAAGGGAGACGGTCACCTCCGTCCGGCCGGCGAGCGCCTCGAGCAGTGCCCACTCGGCGGCGGTCAGATCCTCGAAGCCGTGGGCGAAGACCGGCTCGCCGTGCCATGCGGAGAGGTCGCCTGCGACGCGCTCGGCCGCGTGGCGGCGTTGCAGCTGTCGGTCCCAGAGACCCAGGTTGTCCAGCTCGGAGAGGTAGGCGTTGTAGAGCGTCGACAGGTCGCCCTCGAGGTCGACGGGGTCGAGGAGGCCCGCTTCCAGGTCGCCGACGGCGCCGAGGAGCGCGTCGGCGAACCCGGCGAAGCGCGCCGAGCGGCCGAGGCCGTTCATCCTCGCCCGGGCCGACGCAACGGCGCGGCGGGCGATCAGCGTCTGCTGCGTCGGCGACGCGATCGGCCGCGAGGCGGCTCCGCGCCCGATCCTGCGGAAGAGGTCGTCGAACGTCCCGATCGTCCCGCCGAGCAGCGCGGGCTGGAGTTCGAGGAGATCGCGTTCGGCCTGCTCGACGTCCGGCCGCGTCGGCACGATCAGCACAGGTTCCCGCGACACGACCTCCAGGTAGCGCCGCAGGAGCAGCGCGACCTTCCCGGCGTTCGCCGGGCCGGTGATGAGGGTCAGACCCACCACCGACCCATGCTACTCGGGTGCCCTGACGGCTCCCGGAGCCGGTTCCGCAACGAGCGTGAAAAAGAAGAGGGCCGGGTTCCCGGCCCTCTGGATCAGGCGGCTACGGCCGACTTTGGCCGGCGTCCACGGCGCGCGACCGCGGTGCCCGGCATCTTCGCGGCGCAGTCGTCGCAGAGATCGGCCTGCTTCGCACCGCGGCGCGCATCCGCAAAGTTGATGCGCATAACGGCGCCACGACCTTCGGCAACTTCCTTCGAACAATTGTCACAAACAAGACGGGTCACCCGGGCCAATGGATTCCTCCTCGAAAAGAACGAACGACGCGCTCGAGCTTACCGGAAAGCGGAGGGAATCTATGCCGCTGCGCGCGACTGCCGTATTCGCCAGGAACGGAGCAAGCTCAACAACGCCTGTTCTTCCAGATCGAGACCGAGATCACGCGCACCTACGACGCGTAAATGTCGTGGCCGGAAATCCTCGACCGTTCGGCCGTCGAGGTACTGCTCGATCACGGCTGGACTGACGTAGCTCGCACGTGCGACGGCCGGTGTATTCCCCAGGCGTTCGCCGACGCTTCGCATGACGGCCGTCACCCGGCGTTTCGCCTCGGCCTCGGTCTCGGCGACGCCGCGCTCGGCGAGCCCGATCGCTGCAGTGAGCGTGCCGCCCCACGTGCGGAAGTCCTTGGCCGTGAACTCATCGCCCATGTAGATGCGGACGTAGTCGTTCAGGCGCTTGCCCGTGAGGTTGTAGAGGTCGCCCTCCCACTCGTAGCGGAAGAGCCGCCGGCCGCCGGGGAGATCGAGGAGCTCTTTGATCGCCTCGGCCAGCTCGGCGTCGACGACGCTCGTTCGCACCTGTACGCGGTGCTTCCCCCGGAAATCGACGGCGATGCGATGCCCGCGCACACGCACGTGCCGTTTTGTCAGCGTCGTGATCCCGTACGTCTTCGATTCGCGCGCATATCGCTCGGACCCGACGCGGAACCAGCCGACGTCGATCAACCGCATCGCGACGGCGCTCACCCGTTCGCGGTCGAGCGCGTCGTTGTCCATGTGCTCGGCCATCGCGCCGCGGAGCTCGGGGAGTCGCTCGGCGAACAGGATCAGCTTGTCGTACTTCGCCTGCTCCTGTTGGGCGCGGTAGCCGGGGTGGTAGAGGTACTGCCGCCTTCCGGCCGCGTCCACTCCGGTGGCCTGGAGCTTCGATCCGGGCCGCGGTGAGATCCAGACGTCCTTCCATGCGGGCGGGATCACGAGCGACTCGATGCGGGCGAGCTTCGCCTCGTCCGTGATCCGTTTTCCGCGCGAGTCGAAGTAGCGGAAGCGACCCCTCGACCCCGCGCGCCGCCACCCTCCTTTGCGCGCCATCCCGCTACAGTCTCCGCCGCCGTGGACGCGAAAACAATCGTCGTGCTCGAGGGCGACGAAACCGGTCAGGAACTGCTCGAGGAAGCCCTGCGCGTGCTGTCCCCGGAGGTCACCGGTCTCGAGCTCGAGTTTCCCCGTTTCGACCTCTCGCTGGAGTCCCGCCGCGCGACGCAGAACACGGTCGTCCACGAGGCGGCGGCCGCGATCCGAGATCACGGCCTCGGCCTGAAAGCAGCGACGGTCACACCGGAGGGACGCGACGACGTCGGCTCGCCGAACCGCATCCTCCGCGAGGAGATCGGAGGCCGGGTGATCGTGCGGACGGGTCGCCGGATCCCGGGCGTCGTGCCGCTGGGCGGCGTCCACGCTCCGATCTCGATCGTGCGCATGGCCGTCGGGGACGCCTACGGCGCGCAGGAGTGGCGGGAAGGCGACGGCGACGACGAGGTCGCGTTCCGGACAGAGCGGATCGAGCGTCGGATCTGCCGCAGCGTGGCCGAGTTCGCCTTCCGCCAGGCCGAGCAGGTGGGCGCCAAGGTCTTCGGCGGGCCCAAATACACGGTCAGCCCCGTCTACGAGGGGATGCTTAAAGAGGAGATGGACGCGGCCGCGGCACGTCACCTGTCGGTGCCGTACGAGCCACAGTTGATCGACGCGACGTTCGCGTTGCTGATCGCCTCGACCGGCGATCCGCTCGTGATCCCGGCCCTGAACCGCGACGGCGACATCCTCTCCGACCTCGTCCTGCCGCTGTTCGGATCGATCGCCGGCTCGGAGTCGCTGCTCGTAGCGTTCGACGAGGACTACGAGACGCGCGCTCTCATGTCCGAGGCGGCGCACGGCACGGCACCGTCGCTCGAGGGGAAGAACGTCGCGAACCCCCTGGCGATGATCCTCGCCGGGGCGGCCCTGCTGACGCACGCGGGCGAGTCGGCGCGCGACGTCGGCCGCGCGATCCGCGAGGCGGCGCTCGAGGCGGTCTCGCAGGGCGTGCGGACGGCGGATCTCGGCGGCAACTCGGGGACCACCGAGTTCACCGACGAGGTGATCCGCCGGACGAAGACGAAACTCGAGGTCTGGGCCGCGCTCTAGGCGGCGGAGCGCTCGAGCAGGCCGGCGTCCGAGGCCGCGAGAAACGCCTCCGCCATCGCCGGATCGAACTGCGAGCCGGCGCAGCGCTCGATCTCGCCCAGCGCGCGTGGCGCCGGCAGCGCGGACCGATACGGACGCAGCGACGTCATCGCGTCGAAGGCGTCGACGACGGCGAGCAGCCGCGCCTCCTCGGGGATGGTCTCTCCCGCCCGGCCGAGCGGGTAGCCGCCGCCGTCCCAGCGCTCGTGGTGGAAGAGCACGTACGGGATCGCCGGCCCGGCGAAGCCGGCCGGGTCGAGCAGGCTCGCGCCGGTGAGTGGATGTCGCCGGATCTCGGCAAGCTCGCGCGGGTCCAGCGGCCCCGGCTTGCGCAGGATCGCCTCGGACACCGCGACCTTGCCGATGTCGTGCAGCGGCACGCCGATGCTCAGCACCCGCATGCGCGAGTCGTCCCACTCCAGCCACTGCGCGAGTTGTGTGGCCAGCATCGTCACACGCGTGGCGTGGCCGACAATGGATGGGTCCCGCGTGACGAGCGTGGAGGCGAGTCTGGCCAGCATCGGCCCGGACGATTTCCAGGCCGGGGGCGGCTTCCCTTCAGCGCCAGATGCCCGCGATGGGCGCCGCTCGGCGGGAGCATCCGAGCAGCGGCAGGGCCCACGCATCCTCGACCGTCCGGAGCAGTCCGCAATGGCTCATCACGCGGTCGTCGTGGGAGCCCGGCAGCACCGCCGTTCCAAGTGCGAGCGCCGGGACGTGGCCGCCGCCGCGGAGATCGGTGACCCCCTCGTCGAAGACGACGAAGACGACGGTCTCCGGCAGGCGGAGGAGCGGCGGCAGGAGAGCCCGGAGCCAGGCATCCCCGGTTGCGACGGAGCAATCGTGCATGGAATGGCAGAGGTCGGGGACGACCAGCGAGAAGTCCGGAAGCGTTTCCCTGGAGAGGTCGCGCCGGAGCCCGGTCAGCGGCACGACGCGCGCTCGCCAGGCGGGTCGGGAGAGCACCTCGCGGAAGTAGAGGAGCGGGTCGTGCTTCTTCGCGTACCGGCCGGACGAGGCGCCCGTGAACCCCGCCCGCGGCAGCCCTTCCGCGTACGTCTTCCAGGTGCGTCCCGCGGCTGTGAGCGTCCCCGCGAGCGAGCGCCCGGCCACGAGGCACGTCGTGCAGTCGCTCGAGATCCCGAAGGTCGAACCGGAGACGAGGGCGAGGTAGTTCGGCAGGCTCGGATGCGTCACGCCGTAGTAGCGCCCGAGACTGGCGTAGGCGTCCGCCATCCGAGCGAACGTCGGCGCCTGCGAGCGGCCCACGCTGCCGGCCTCCTTGTTCTCGAAGACGACGACGACCACGTGCCGGAACGCCGGGACGCCGCCGCGCGCGCCGGCGGCTCCCGGCAGGAGGAGCAGTGCCAGGATGGCGGTCGCCGCCGCGACTCTGCTCACGCCTCGCTCTCCGCAGTGCGGCGCCAGACGTGCAGGCCTGCGATCGCGAGGACGACGAGCACGGCGACGGTGATCCCGCCGTAGACGCCGTACCGCGCGAGCGCGTCCGCGGCTGCCTTGCCGACGTAGTAGGCGACGAGCCCGACGCCGATCGCCCAGACGATCCCCCCGAGGGCGTTCCACGCGAGAAACCGCCACCAGGGCATGCGCGAGATCCCTGCCATCCAGGCGCCGGTCACGCGCACGCCGCCGAAGAAGCGGGCGAGGAAGACCGCCTTCCCCCCATGCCGGTCGAAGAACCGCTCGGCGGGCGGGATGACGCGGTCGCCGAACCGCCTGAGCGTGGCGTAGCGGTCGATCAACCGGCGCCCGCCCTCGCGGCCGATCCAGTAGCCGATGTTGTCGCCGATGATGGCGGCGACGGCGGCGACGGCGATCACTCCGGCGATCGGGAGATGCCCGTCCGATGCGTAGACCGCGGCGGCGATCAGCGCGGTCTCCCCCGGCAACCACAATCCCGCGGACTCGAGGCAGACGATCCCGAACAGGAAGAAGAGCCCATAGTGGGCGATGAAGTGGGTCACCGGCCCGCCAGGGTAGCGGCGTAAATAGACTCGCCCTCGTGCGCGTGGGCGTGCCAAGGGAGCTCGAGCCGGGCGAGCGCCGCGTTGCGCTCGTCCCTGACACGATCGGCAAGCTCATCGGGAACGGATTCGAGATCGCGGTGGAGCGCGGCGCCGGAACGGCCGCCGCGTTCACGGACGAGGCGTACTCGGAAGCCGGCGCGCTGCTCGTCGACGACGTCTACGACGCGGAGGCCGTGGTGAAGGTGCGGAAGCCGTCGGCCGAGGAGGCCGAGCGGCTCCGCGACGGCCAGGTGCTGATCGGGTTCCTCGAGCCGCTGACGGACGCGGCCGGGATCTCGAGGCTGACCGACCGCGGCGTAGTCGCGTTCGCCATGGAGTCGGTCCCGCGGATCACGCGCGCCCAGCCGATGGACGCACTCTCGTCCCAGAGCACGGTCTCCGGCTACAAGGCGGTCGTCGTCGCGGCGGAACGCCTGCCGAAGTTCTTCCCGATGCTGATGACCGCCGCCGGGACGGTCGCGCCGGCGAAGGTGCTGGTGCTCGGCGCCGGCGTCGCCGGTCTGCAGGCGATCGCGACCGCGCACCGGCTCGGAGCGGTCGTCGCCGGCTTCGACGTGCGGCCGGTCGTCCGCGAGCAGGTCGAGAGCCTCGGCGCCACGTTCCTCGACCTCGGCGTCGTCGGCGAGGAGACGGCGGGCGGCTACGCGACCGAGTTGACGGACGAGCAGCAGCGAGTCCAGCAGGAGCGTCTCGCGGAGCGGATCCCGGAATACGACGTCGTCGTCACGACGGCGCTGATCCCGGGCCGGCCGGCGCCGAAGCTGATCCCCGCCGCTGCGGTCGAGCAGATGCGGCCGGGTTCCGTGATCGTCGACCTCGCCTCGGACGCGGGCGGCAACTGCGAGCTGACGGAGCCGGGAGCCGAGGTCGAGCGGCACGGCGTCGCGATCGTCGGCACGACGAACGTCGCCGCGACGATGCCGTTCCACGCGAGCCAGCTCTACTCCCGCAACGTCTCGTCGCTCCTCCAGCACCTCGCGCCCGACGGGGAGCTGCAGCTCGACTTCGACGACGAGATCACGAGGGGCGCCTGCGTGACCCGCGCTCCTGCCCCGACGGCCTGATGCAGACCTCCCAGATCATCATCGAGCTGACGGTGCTCGTCCTCGCCGTCTTCGTGGGCTTCGAGGTGATCTCCAAGGTGCCGACGATGCTCCACACGCCGCTGATGTCGGGGACGAACGCGATCCACGGCATCGTGCTCGTGGGAGCGATCGTCGTCGCCGGGCTGCCCCATCAGACGACGTGGGTCCGGATCGTCGCGCTGGTCGCGGTCGCGCTCGGAACGATGAACGTCGTCGGCGGTTTCGTCGTCACCGACCGCATGCTCGGGATGTTCAAGCGTCGGCGGGAGCCGGCGGCGGAGACGGATGAGCAGGGCTGACGCGGTCGCACTGGCCTACCTGGCCGCGATCGTCGCCTTCATCCTCGCGCTCCGTTTCCTCTCGTCGCCGACGACGGCGCCAATGGGGAACCGCATCGGCGCGGCCGGGATGGTCGTGGCGGTCGCCGCGACGTTCGCGCAAGAGGGCATCCACAACATCCCCTCGATCCTGATCGTGATGGCCGTCGCGGCGCCGATCGGCTGGTACGCGGCGAGAACGGTGCGGATGACCGCGATGCCGCAGATGGTCGCGCTCTTCAACGGCGTCGGCGGCGGCGCGGCCGCGCTGGTCGCGCTGGCTGACTTCCACCACGTGGCGCCCGAGCCGGGACGGATCAAGGCGGACGTCGGGATCTCGATCCTGCTCTCCGCGATGATCGGCGGGATCTCGTTCTCCGGCAGCCTGGTCGCGTTCGCGAAGCTGCAGGAGCTCGTCAGCGGCCGGCCGATCGTCTATCCCGGCCAGAAGCCGCTCAACGCGGCGCTTCTCTCCGCCGTCGTCGCGGTCGCGATCGTGGTGCTCGCCGGCCCGCAGCGGCAGGTGCTCGTGGGCGCGGTGCTCATCGGCGCGCTCCTGTTCGGCGTGCTCTTCGTGCTGCCGATCGGCGGCGCGGATATGCCGGTGGTGATCTCGCTCCTGAACGCGTTCACGGGACTTGCCGCGGCGGCGACCGGCTTCGTCCTCCACGAGAACGTGCTGATCGTGAGCGGGATGCTCGTCGGCGCGTCGGGCACCCTGCTCACGATGAAGATGGGTCAGGCGATGAACCGGTCGCTCGCCAACGTGCTCTTCGGCGCGTTCGGGCAGGTCACCGCGGGCCCTGCGGGGACGACGGCTGCGGCGGCGGACGGCGCAGGTGTCCGCTCCACGTCGGCGGACGACGTCGCGGTGATGCTCGCCTACGCGAAGCGGGTCGTCATCGTCCCCGGGTACGGCCTCGCGGTCGCGCAGGCCCAGCACGACGTCCGCGCGCTCGGCGACCTCCTGGAAGCGCGCGGCGTCGACGTCGAGTACGCGATCCATCCGGTCGCCGGCCGCATGCCGGGCCACATGAACGTCCTGCTCGCCGAGGCGAACGTCCCGTACCCGCAGCTGAAGGAGATGGACGAGGCGAACCCCGACTTCCCGCGCACCGACGTGGCCCTCGTGATCGGCGCCAACGACGTGGTCAACCCGGACGCGCGCAACAACACGGGGAGCCCGATCTACGGGATGCCGATCCTCAACGTCGACGAGGCGCACCAGGTCGTGGTGCTGAAGCGGAGCATGAACCCGGGCTTCGCCGGGATCGACAACCCCCTGTTCCTGAACCCGAAGACCGTCATGCTGTTCGGGGACGCGAAGGCGTCGGTGGAGCACCTCGTCGCAGGCGTGAAATCGCTCTAGGCGTTCGCCGCCGTCCGCTTGCCGAAGTCGGCACGCAATCGGCACCCACGCGTGCGGGTTTCCTCGATAGCGTCGGTTGCGAGGGTGGAGGGCGCAGCCCCACCCTTTATGGGTGGGGGACGCGAGCGCGCGTCTAACCGAACCTGCACGCTGGGGCCGAAACTACGATTCGCCGATGCTCGCGAAGGTGTTGTTCTGGAGCTCGCTCGGCGCGCTCGCCTGGACGCAAGCCGGCTACCCGCTGACGGCGGCCGCACTCGCGCGGGTGCGCGGCCGGCCCGTGCGCAAGGACGACATCGAGCCCTCGGTCAGCCTCATCGTCGCGGCGCACGACGAGGAGAACGTGATCGAGCGGCGCCTCGAGAACCTGCTCGCGCTCGACTACCCGGCCGAGAAGCTCGAGATCGTCGTCGCGTCGGACGCATCGACCGATCGCACGGACGAGCTCGTCGAGGGCGTCGCCGCCCGCGAGTCGCAGGTACGGCTCCTCCCCTGCCCGCGCGGCGGCAAGGTGGCCGCACAGAATCGGGCCGTCCGCTCGAGCACCGGCGAGATCCTCGCCTTCTCCGACGCGAACGCGCAATGGCGGCCGGACGCCCTGCGGAAGCTCGTCCGGAACTTCGCCGACCCCGAAGTCGCCTACGCCTGCGGCGGACACTTCTACGAGGCGGCCGACGGTACGAACCGCGAAGGGACGTACTGGCGGTTCGAGTCGTGGCTCCGACGGAGCGAGTCGCACCTCGGGTCGATCACGGGCGGGATCGGCCCGATCTACTCGGTCCGCCGCGACGACTACGTCGAGGTCGACCCGCGCTTCGGCCACGACCTCGCGCTTCCTTACCTGATGGTGCAGAAGCGCCGCCGCGCGGTTTTCGAGCCCGAGGCCGTCGCGTGGGAGAAGCCGTCCCGGGACATCGAGGACGAGTACCGGCGCAAGGTTCGGATGTTCGAACACTGCTGGTTGATCGTCCTGCGCGGCCGGATGCTCCGGCGCCTCAATCCGACCTACCTGCTCGAGATCGTCTCGCACCGCCACCTCCGTTACGGGAGCGGGATCCTGCACCTCGTTCTCCTCGGATCGTCGATCGCGCTGGTCGGCTCCGGCCTCGTGTACCAGTTCGCCCTCGCCGCGCAGGTGCTCCTGCTCGCGGCGGCGGCCGCCGGGGTCGGGATCGCCCGCTACTACGTCCTCGTCACGTGGGCGACCGTCGCCTCGCTCGTGAACTATCTGCGTGAGGGCGTCCCCGCCGTCTGGGAGAAGGCGGAGGGGACTCGCTGAACCGTGTGCTCGACGTCGCCGGCGCCTCGCTCGGGCTGGCGCTGGCCAGCCCACTGCTCGCGCTCGCGGCGGTGGCGATCAAGGCCGACGACGCCGGCCCGGTCCTCTACCGCCAGAAGCGCGTGGGCCGTGACGGCGCCGAGTTCGAGCTGTTGAAGCTGCGCACGATGGAGGTCGGCGCCGAGCAGCGCGGCGCGGGATTCGCGGTCGACGCCGGCGATCCCCGGATCACGCGCGTCGGGCGGTTCCTGCGACGTGTCTCGCTCGACGAGCTCCCTCAGCTCTGGAACGTCGTGCGCGGGGACATGAGCCTCGTCGGGCCGCGCCCGACGCTCGCGTACCAGGTCGAGCGCTACACGACCCGGCAGCGGCGGCGACTCGAGGTCAAGCCCGGCATCACAGGCTGGGCCCAGGTCAACGGCCGCGCGCGAATCCCGTGGGACGACCGCATCGAGCTCGACGTGTGGTACGTCGAGCACCGCTCGCCCTGGCTCGACGCGAAGATCCTGGCGCGGACCCCGCTCGCGCTCCTCGGTGGGACGTACAAGGGCGAGACGGGCGGTTGGCGCACGTGATCGCCTTCTTCAGCGGCGAGCACGTGATGCAGGCCGTGTCGGCGCAGCGCGCGTACGACGCGGTGCGGGACGCGTTCGTCGCGTACGCCCGCGGCGAGTGGTCGATGCCGCCGAAGGTCTACGTGCCCGCGTACCCGGCGGGAGACTTCCGCGCGATGCCGGCGCTGGGCGCCGGACACGCGCTCCTGAAGTGGGTGACGTCGTTCCCCGGCAATCCGCCGAAGGGCCTGCCCACAGTGACCGGCCTCGTGCTGCTCTCCGACGCCACGAACGGGACGCTGCTCGCGGCACTGGACGCCGGCGCCGTCACCGCGCTGCGGACGGGAGCAGCGGCGGTGCTCGCGGCCGAGGTCCTCGGGCGGAGCGACGCTGCGAGCGCCGCGGTGATCGGCGCCGGGGTCAACGGCGAGGCGGCCGCGAGAACGTTCGTCGCCCGCGGGCGCCCCGTTGTCCTGTGGGACGTGGACGCCGAGCGCGCGGCAGCAGTCGCGGAGCGCGTCGGCGCAGGCGTCGCCGGCTCCCTCGAAGAGGCCTTCGAGGCCGATCTCCTCGTGACGGTGACCCCAGGCCGCGAGATCGTCCTCGGCGAGGGCTCGCTCCGTCCGGGCCGGCACGCGAGCCTGATGGGCGCGGACGGTCCCGGCAAGGCGGAGATCGCGACGGCTGAGCTCGGACGCGTCCGCGTCTTCTGCGACGACTGGGAGCAGGCGAGCCACAACGGCGACCTCGTCCACGGTGTCGAGGCCGGCGTGCTCGGGCGCGCGGATGTCACCGAGCTGGGCGCTGTGCTTGCCGGGACCGCCGAGGGACGCCGGAACGACGACGAGGCCACCGTCTTCGACTCGACAGGGCTCGCGATCCAGGACCTGGCCATCGCGCTCGCCGCACTCGAGCATGCCGACGACCTCGGCGTCCCGCGCGTCGCGCTCTGATCAGGCCGAGATCAGCCGCGCAGGCGCGAACAGCGGCAGCAGAGGATCATCCTCACCGAGGATCGCGCGCGCGACGAGCTCGCCGCACATGAAGCCGAGGACGTTGCCGTGGCCCGAGTAGCCGGCCGCGATCCAGAGGCCGTCGCGCACCCGCCCGACGAGCGGCAGCAAGTCCTGGGTCAGCCCGAAGATCCCCGCCCAGCGGTGCGTCACCGTCGGCAGCTCGCCGAGCAGCTCGATCAGGAACCCGTCCAGCGCCTCCTGGATCACCGGCGTCGTCTCCTCGACGTCGGTGAGCTCCGACATGATCGAGAAGTCGCGGAAGCCACCCAGCACGATCCGGCCGTCCGGGAGCTGCTGCCAGTAGTCGAAGCCCTGCCGCGCGTAGTGCGGATAGTCGAAGAGGCGCTCACGGAGCGGCTCGGTCGCCACCACCTGCCCGCGCGCGGGCCAGACCGCATGCTCGAGCTCCGGAATGAGCCCGCGGCCGGAGCCGTCCGTCGCTATGAGGACGTCGTCGGCGTCCAGCCCCTCGACCGACTCGACGCGGTCGTGCTCGACGATCTCGACGCCCGCCTCGAGCGCAGCCGCCGCCAGCCGCCGCACGAATACTGCGGGCTGCACCGCGCCGTCGCGCGGGTGGAACATCGCGCCGTCGAAGTGCGCCGCGAGGCGCGGCGGGAGCTCTTCCCGCCACTCCACGTCGAATCCGTCCTCGCGCAGGGCCTCGTACTCGGCCTGGATGGCCGTTCGCTCCTCCGGGTCTGCTGCGAGGCGCAGGCTGCCTGAGCGGCGGAGCTCGTCGCCGGCGAGCTGCTCCATCCGGTCCAACGCCTCCTCGGACCGCCGCCAGAGCTCGCGGGCCGGTTCCGCACCGTAGGACTCGCGCGCGACGTCGTACCTCGCCGCCCCGCCGCGGAGGACGAAGCCGCCGTTCCGCCCGCTCGCACCGGAGGCGACCGAGCGCGCCTCGTGGATGCGCACGCGACGTCCGGCGCGCGCGAGCGCGAGGGCACATGCGCAGCCCGTGACCCCGGCGCCCACGATCGCGACGTCGACCCGACCGCCCGAGCGGGAGGACTCCGGCAGCGGCCGCGTTGCCTCTGACAGCCAGAACGGCTCCACCGAGCGATGCTAGCCGGAGGCGCGGTAACGGCCCTCTCCTTCCTCGGCGACGCCGGCAAGCTCCAGCTCCACCAGAGCGCCGGTCACCTTGGCGACGTCCACGCCCGTCGCGCGCGCGAGCTCGTCCGCGCTCGCCGCGCCGAGGCGAAGCCGGTCAAGGACCTGCGCGGCCAGGGGCCCGACAGTTCCGGTCTCCGACGCCCGCGGAGCGAGGTCGAACAGCTCGAGCACGTCCATGGCCGAGGTCAACGGCGACGCGCCGAGCCGGAGCAGGTCGTTCGTCCCGGCCGAGAGCGCGGAAGTGATCTCACCGGGCACCGCGAACACCTCGCGCCCCTCCTCGAGCGCAAAGTCCGCGGTGATGAGCGCGCCGCTGCGCTCACGGGCCTCGACCACGACCGTCGCTGCCGCGAGGCCCGCGATGATCCGGTTACGGGCGGGAAACCGCCATGGCGCCGGCTCGACCCCCGGCTCGTACTCGGACACGAGCAGGGAGCCCTTCGCGATCGTCGCGGCGAGCGTCGCGTGCACCGCCGGGTAGTCGCGGTCGATCCCGCAGCCGAGCACGCCGATCGTGTGGCCGTTCGCGTCGAGGGCGCCACGGTGAGCCTCGGCGTCGATGCCGCGGGCGAGCCCGCTGACCACGACCAGGCCGGCACGGGCGAGGTCGCGGCCGAGCATCCTGGCAACCTGCGCGCCGTACGACGAACAGGCCCGGGCGCCGACGATCGCAACCGACGGCCGTCCCAGGAGCTCCGCCGGGCCGCTGCCCCGCAGGAAGAGCCGTGACGGCGGATCGTGGATCGCGCGGAGCCGCGGCGGCAGCTCGATTTGCTTTGGTTGGTACGGCCTAAATCCCGTCGATTTTTCCACTTCTCCGTACCAGTATTTGGCCCAGACACCGTCGGTGGCACGCGGCCCCGGCGGCCACGAAAGCATCGCCTCTT
>Ga0207693_10001390_pt1 | contig 21455 bp, 29 predicted proteins | sample LARL81metaG_FD_184347 | JGI IMG/M metagenome (GOLD analysis project Ga0207693, IMG submission 184347) | Corn, switchgrass and miscanthus rhizosphere microbial communities from Kellogg Biological Station, Michigan, USA - LAR L8-1 metaG... | ecosystem: Host-associated > Plants > Roots >... | reverse complement strand
ATTTTTCCACTATTGGGGCAAAGGTCCCGCCAAAAAACTAGCCGAAGCAATCCAAGGCGCGCTCCTGGCCTCCGGATTGTCCGGGGTCACGACGCAAGCCTCAAATTGAGGTGCCGAGTTGCGCAGTAGGCGGCATGTGAACGAAACCCTATACTATGATGGAGTTTGACAATTCGAAATACGATCTCCCTGAAACGTTTCGCTCTCGCTATTTTTACCGCGGTTGTCGGCAGTTACATAGTCGCTGCTGAGTCCGATAACGCGCCGTTTCAATTGAAGCAGACGATCCCGCTGCCCGGAGTCGAAGGACGAATAGATCACTTCGATTTCGACGCAGTCGGCGAACGATTGTTTGTTTGCGCGCTTGGAAATAACACAGTCGAAGTGATCGACTTGAACAAAGCCGAGCGCGTTCACACGATTAGTGGTCTCGGAGCGCCCCAGGGTGTTGCCTTTGTTCCTGAGCTGAATCGCCTGCACGTCGCAAATGATAAAGGCGGAGTTTGCAACATCTATGATGCCGATTCCTTTCAGCTGATCAGCAAAGTGGACTTTGGCGATGACGCCGACAACGTGCGTTACGAAAGCGCGTCGAAACGAGTGTATGTAGGCTTTGGCAGCGGTGGAATTGGGGTCATCAACGCAGTCGATGGAAAACGAGTTGGATCAATCAAACTCGCCGCCCATCCTGAAGCTTTTGAGTTAGAAAGGCAGGGGCAGCGTATTTTCGTGAATGTCCCAAACGCCCGGAATGTCGCTGTCGTAGATTGCGACAAAGGCGAAGTGATCGCAACCTGGGAAACCGACGGCGCCTTTGGAAATTTTCCGATGGCACTGGATGAGGCCAGTCACCGATTGTTTGTCGGATGCCGACTCCCATCAAAGCTCGTCGTGCTCGATACGGCGTCCGGCAAGACGGTTACGAGTGTCGGAATTTCTGGCGATCCCGATGATCTGTTTTACGACAGGAAGCGCCATCGCGTTTACGTGATTTGCGGCGCGGGCAAGATCGACATTATCGATCAAACTGACGCAAACACCTACAAAGCTCTTACTAAAATCAATACGGCGGATGGCGCGCGCAGCGGGCTGTTCGTGCCAGAAAGAGACGCTCTCTTTGTCGCTGTTCCGCACCGCGGTTCGCAGCGAGCTGAGATTCGTCGTTATCAGATCGAATAGTCGAGCGGAGGTCCTTCGTTCGTTGAAACGCCAGCGCATTACGTTCGTAGTCGGAGTGCTGCTGATGTTTGATTCAGCGCAGGCTGGCCCGCCATTTGTCACGGATGATCCGGAACCGCCTCCGCCGGGCGGATGGGAAATTAACATTCCGTTCATCCTTGAGCGCACTCCAGGCAGAACCGAGATGGATTCGCCCTTGTTCGATCTCAATTACGGGTTGCCAAATGTGCAGCTCAAGTTGGAGATCCCCATCGCAGTCGTGCATGACGACGGCGACGGAACGAGGGCTGGCGCAGGTGATCTCCTCATCGGCGTGAAGTGGCGTTTTCTCAATAACGAGGAGTCGCATTTTCAACTCGGCGTTTACCCGCAGTTGCTGCTGCCGACGGGCGATCACTCGCGCGGCCTCGGCGAGGGTCGGTCTGCGTTTGTGTTCCCAGTCGTCGCGCAGAAAAATTGGGAGAAGTGGACCGTCTACGGCAACGTTGGTTTCTGGTGGCAAACGGCTAGCGAAATGCGCAATTACATTTACGCCGGCGCAGTGCTGGAACGTGAAATCAACGAACGGCTGACGTTGGGCGCGGAGTTATTCGGCAATTCACCGAAGGAACGTAATGGCCGCTCCGAGCTGGCGTTCAACGTCGGCGGCACCTGGAAGTTGAACCAGCACGTAAACTTGCTCTTCGCCGGTGGACGCGACATCGTCGGAGACACAACCGCCATGGGCTACATCGGAGTGCAGCTTCTGACAAAGTGACAAACAGTCGAGATAATGAAGTGGATCACTCGTGAAAAGATTAAAGTCGACCGCGTCGCTTGCCCGTGGTTGATCAAAAATTTTATCGATCCGGAGGCGGAGTTCGTTTTTCTTCCGCGTAATACCGATTGGGCGAAGATCGACAATGGAACTGTGTTTGACGTTCCGAACTGCGAACTCGGCCACCGCGGTGAAGACGTTTCGTTCAATTCCATCCTAAAGAAATACAGGCGCACCGATCCGGCGCTCGTGCTGCTCGGGGAAATCGTGCGCGCAGCCGATTCGCGCCCGAATAACCCACATCCGGCCGGTGAAGGGCTTCGCTGGATCGCTGCAGGGTTCGGTGCTCTCGGCCTAACCGATCACGAAATTCTCGACCGCTAATTCATCGTTTACGACGCGCTCTTTGCGGAGTGCAAAAGGCGAACGGCGGCAACGTCAGTAGCAAACAGTAGTTAAGGCCTGCTGGACTAAATTTTTCTGGTTCCATCTCGGCTGGGCGAAAGGAGCAGCGAGATAGATTAAGATAGAGAATTCTTCGGAAATTCCCGCGTTAACGAGTCTTTGTTTTCGAATCGATTATGACCAATATCGGTCAAAACTACACAACTATGAAAACCACGAACTTAGTTACAGCAATCGCGCTTAGTGCTGGATTGACATTCGGTGCTGCCGCGCAAGCAAAGGAAAAACACGAGGAAGAAACCGTCAGCCAGGCTGACGTACCTATGGCGGTGCAGAAGGCTGCTGAAGGCGAAGCTAAAGGTGGCCGAATTGTTCGTTGGGAAAAAGAGGGCAAGGACTACGAAGCCGTCATTGAAAAAAATGGAAAAAAATGGGGCGTTGAGATCAACGGAAGTGGCAAGGTGCTGAACAAGCACGACGAGAGTAAAGAACACAAGGAAAAGAAAGAATAACTGCGGCGATTCATCTATTAGAGGATCTAACCGGGGAATCGGCCTTCAAAAGAGCCGCACGAAGAGAATTAACGATACTGCGAGCCCGACAACGATCACGAACCGTCGGACGACAACACGCCCGACTCGTCTGGCCAGGCCCGCCGCGCCGTAACCGCCAACTACCGCTGCAATCGCCATCGGAAGGACATAGTGCCAGTCCACCATTCCTAACGAGATGAATAAGATCGCGGCGACGCCGTTCACACACAACGAAAACAGACTCGTCAGTGCGTTCCTCTGAAGAATATCGGTCATTCCCACAAAGCTGAGGGAAGAGAGCATCATAATGCTCATCCCCGCGCCGAAATAGCCGCCATAAATTGCTACGAACAAAGTCAGAATTAGTGCCGCTGCCATCCCGATGCCATTGGCGCCACTTCGTTCGCGAAGTCTTTTCTGAATCGGGCCTTCTGCAATGAACAGGATGGTGGCAAAGAGGATGAGAAATGGGACCAGCCGCTCGAAAAGCGCGGCCGGTGTCGACCGAAGGAGAATTGCGCCCACCCCGCCACCAATTAGACTCGAGATCGAGAGCCATTTCAGTCTTGGTGCAACTTGTCCGAATTCCGATCGAAATCCCCATATGCTGCCCAGTGAACCCGGCCAGATCGCCACGGTGCTGGTTGCATTGGCTGTAACCGGCGGCAGTCCAAGCCAGACCAGTGCAGGAAAGGAAAGCAGTGTGCCACCGCCTGCGACAGAATTGATTCCTCCGGCAAGGAACGCAGCCGTCGCGGCTATCACGACACGGGAGAATTCGGTCGATGTCATGCTGAACGAATTTATCGCGGGACTTTGCCGCCGACGCTGCCATTAGTCCAAGCCGGAAGTCGAAGGCGAATCTGGCGCCGCTAACAAAATCGACTTGACCCAGCCAAAGATAAGGGAGTGGTATTGGTGCACGGCAGGCGCACGCCTGCGATCGAAATAATAGAAAGGAAGATTTATGGCCAAAAAAAGCGGCGATTCAGTTTACAAGGTAGTAGAGCTAGTTGGCACAAGCGCGAAGTCGTGGGAGGAGGCTGCCAAAAATGCGGTGGAAACGGCGGCGGCAACGCTGCGCGATTTGCGCGTGGGCGAAATCGTGAAACTCGACATAACCGTCGATGACGGAAAGGTGACTATGTATCGCGCTCGCGTGGACGTGTCTTTCAAAGTTGGAAGCTGAAAGACGCGACTCTGGAATTTGGTACGCCGGAGTCGCTGGCCCGGAGCATGTTGCTGGCTTGGGCCGCGCCATTCTGTCTGCCTATATCATATAATATATATAGTACGGCGGCATCGAGACGCCAAATCCGACTCATTGAGCCCCGCTTTTGCTTCACAACTGAGGCAGCCTCCGTAGCTGTGACATTTCGCCCCGCAAGGCGTTCCCTACTCTAGACTTTGAGTGCAGCGGGCTTGTGATTGCTTGACAACACCTTGTCCGATTGTTAACAGAAGCCCACCTTGGCCATGGGGGCGCGAAAACTCGAAAAATATCTGACCCGCCAGTTCGAGGAGCATGTTTCGCGTGCCAGCATCGAGCGCGAACAGAAGTATCGGGTTGCTGGTGTGGACGCGATCCGTCGACGCCTTTTGAAGCTTGGCGCCCAGATTCATGCCAGCGGCTTCGAACGCAACGAACTATTCGACTGTAATGACCGTCTTTACGGGCAGGGTCTCAAACTTCGTCTGCGTTGTCACGGCGGGAAAATTGCCCGGCTCACTGTCAAGGGGCCACGCCAGAACGGACGCCAAAAAACCCGGATGGAGATCGAGACACCGGTGGAATATGAAGCGGCCAAGCGCATTCTTGAGCTGCTTGATTTTCGGGTCAAAGAAACCTATTCCAAAGTACGCGAGGAATATCGACTGGACGGTTGCGCGGTTTGTCTTGATCACATCCCAAACACCGGGTGGTTTGTCGAAATCGAAGGTCCACTGAGAAAGATCAGCCAGACCGCGCGTTGCCTCGGACTGCGGGCGGCCGACCGCGAGCAGCGATCTTACAGAAAACTTATTAAAGACGCCGCACGTTTGAATCCGGTTCCTGAACGCGGGTCCAGGACGGTATCGGCAGCATGAAATTGTTGATCGTAGATGACGAAGTGGATCTGTGCGCTTTGTTGCGGGACCATTTTGAGGAGCACTTTGAGGGCGAGGTTTTCACCGCCACGACTCCCGGAGAAGCCCTGCGTTTGCTGGAACAGTTGCAGCCTGAAGGCATGCTGCTCGACATCAACCTGCGTTCGAGACTCAACGGCTTTGATGTCCTTAGCCGCGCGGCTGAAATCAGTCCTGGAACAAAAGTGATCATGGTGACCGGCACCAATGACTTTGAAAGCATTGAAAAGGCGCTGGTCCTCGGGGCGGTGGATTACATCACCAAACCCTTCACCGTTGAGTACCTAGAAGAAACGGTGGATAACAAGATCGCGACTCATCTGATCTACGCCTGAGATTCTCCGCGCCGGATCGCGGCAACGCGCGACCACGCAGGAGCGATGTGATTATGCTTGACCGGCCGGAGGATTTACGCGTCCAGAACTGGTGTGCTCGTTCGTTGTACTATTAAAGAGCGAAAGGCAAATATGAACACACAAATCCTGACATCGGACATGAAAATGCCGAAAGTGGTCGCGCCGAAGGAGTGGGAGGCTGCGCGACGAAAGCTTCTCGTAAAGGAGAAGGAGTTGACCCGCGCCCGTGACGCGTTGGCGGCCGAGCGCCGGCGGATGCCGTGGATGGCCGTGGAAAAGGAGTACAACTTCGACGGGCCCAATGGGAAGGCGAGTCTGCTCGACCTGTTCGACGGCCGCCGCCAATTGATTGTTTACCGCGCGTTCTTCGAGCCCGGTGTGAAAGGCTGGCCCGAGCATGCCTGCATCGGCTGCTCGATGGTGGCCGACCAGGTGGCTCACCCCGCACATCTGAACGCCCGCGACACCACTCTCGTGTTCGCTTCACGAGCGCCGCAGAAGGACATCGAGCGCTTGAAGGCGCGGATGGCCTGGGAGCTCATTCCTTGGTACACGTTGACGGATGACTTCGACAAGGATTTCGGGGTAGACGAGTGGCATGGCACGAACGCGTTCATCCGCGACGGCCACTGCGTGTTTCGCACCTACTTTATTAATAACCGCGGCGATGAGCAGATGGGGAGCACTTGGAACTACCTCGACATCACTGCGCTCGGCCGCCAGGAAGAGTGGGAGGACTCGCCGAAGGGTTATCCGCAGACCCGGCCTTATGAGTGGTGGATCTGGCACGACGAATACGCCGATGCTCGACCGTCCCAGTGGTGGAGCGCTCGCAACGAGGACGACCTCGACGCCGCCGATCCCCGACCGCGGCGCACCCGTTCGAAGCGCGGCGACGGCAAGTAATCGACGATGTAAGCGCGGCAACGCAATAAACCTTGCGCCGCGGCAACTGAAATTTGTGTCCAGAACATGTTCTCTCGTTCGTCGTACTATTGAAGAACGAAAGAGGAAACATGAGCACTCAAACAATGACATTGGAAAAGACCGACTCGCTTACGGGACATGAAGTTGTGTCGCGCTCCGAGTGGCTAATCGCGCGTAAGGACCTCCTTGAAAGAGAAAAGGAGCTTACGCGTTTGCGCGATCAGGTGGCTGCGGAACGCCGGGCGTTACCGTGGGTGAAGATAGAGAAGGATTACACTTTTGACGGGCCCGAGGGCGAGGTGACGCTGGCGGAGCTGTTCGATGGACGCAGCCAGCTTTTCATCAAACACTTCATGATGGCGCCAGGGCAGCAGACGCAATGCGTCGGTTGCTCGCTTGAAGTCGATCACACGGAGGGAATCCTTACGCACATCGAAAACCACGACGTCATTTACGTGGCCGTCGCGCGCGCGCCAATCGAGGAAATCGAAGCCGTGCGCAAACGGATGGGATGGAAATTCCGATGGGTCTCGTCCTACCGCTCGGATTTCAATTACGACTTCAATGTCTCGTTTACTCACGAAGACGCTGCTTCCGGCCACGCGATCTACAATTTCGGTGTCCTGCCAGAGTGGGCGGCGGGCATTGAGGATCTGTCGGGCGACAGCGTGTTCTACAAAGACGACGCCGGACAGATCTTTCACACATACTCAACGTTCGGACGTGGCGGTGAAGAATTCCTGGGCATTTACCGATTTCTCGACGCGACGCCAAAAGGCCGCGAAGAAAACGGTCCATCTCACAGCCTGACGGACTGGGCCCGGCCGCGGAACATGTATGGCAAGGGCGGAACGGTAGAACCGACAGGTCGTTATCATCAGCCAGCCTGCGCGTGCGAGGCACATCAACCAGCCGCTTGAAGCAACATGGAAGCTAAGTCGCTAAAATTCTGTAGTGGAAGCCGTGTCGGCTACAGTTCAATCGTTCGGCGCGCTGTCGATCTTGTGGGCTGGATTGTTCCAGGCGCGATCCTTGCGCTGATTCCGAAATGCCCAATCTGTTTGGCCGCGTACATCGCGCTTTGGACCGGACTCGGACTTTCTGTGGCGGCAGCGGCGAATCTGCGAGTGCTGTTAATCATCGTGTGCGTGATGTCGCTGATATTTCTCGCCGCTAGACAGACGCGCCGCTTAATCACGCGACCCTGCGCGTCGCTGGGAACCTGAAACAAACATTGGATGTCACGCCAGAAAGCAACCAACGAACAAAGGGAGTAAGGAAAATGACAATTGAAGCAATGGAAACAACAGAGAAAACGCCCAATGGCAAAACCACCAAAGCAAATGATATTGTCGCGATCGCTCGCGCTGCTTACGAGGCCTATGTCGCGAAGAATCGCGCGGCAATTGAGAAACTGATCGCAGCGGATTTCCGTTTTACCAGCCCGCTGGATAACCGGATTGATCGCGCGACGTACTTTGCGCGTTGCTGGCCGAACAGCGAACGGATCGATGGCTTCAACTTCATTAACCTCGTGCCCGATCGGGACCGAGTGTTTGTTACCTACGAAGGTCACACCCAAAATGGCGACCGCTTCCGGAACACCGAGATTGTGAGCATCCACGGTGGCCAGATCGTCGATGTGGAGGTTTATTTCGGCTGGTCAATTCCGCACAAAGCTAAACCGGGCGGCTTCGTGGAGGACAAATGAGGATTGGGATGCAACGAGGGGTTAAAAATTTTCAACAAGTAAAAACCTGCCGCGCCGTAGCCTCGCGAAGGCGGGTCGATCTAATAACGGAGGAAAAATGACAACGGAAGAAGTAGCAAAGAAAGTCGTGGAATTGGTTCGCAAACAAGCGTGGTACGAAGCGCTCGATACTCTTTACGATAACGATATCGTGAGCGTCGAAGCGACTGCGCCTGACAGTCGCGGCAAAGAAGCCGTGCGCGGTAAGATCGATTGGTGGGTCAATGCGATGCAGGTTCACACCTTCAAAGCAAGCGAACCATTTGTCGCCCATGATCGATTTGTGGTGCAGTACGACGCCGATGTGACCGAGAAAGAGTCCAAGAAGAGACGAAAAATGTCCGAGGTCGGCGTTTATACGGTGAAAGACGGGAAGATCGTGCGCGAAGAATTTCTGCCGCGCGCGGCCGACTGATCGGAGCGTTAAGACCGAGGTGAGGTGGTTGTAATGAAGTTCAGAAGCACGACATTCAAATCGCTTGGCAGTGAGGTGGCGATAGTTATGAGCTTCGATTTGTTCGACTTGGCAGGATTTATCGGCGTCTTGCTAATCGTCATCGCCTATCTCCTCCTGCAACTCGATAGGCTTCCCAGTTCGTCCCTGAGCTTTTCGCTGCTAAACGCAGCGGGTTCGTTGCTGATCATGTTTTCCCTTGTCTTCAAGTTCAACGTGTCGGCGTTCTTGATCGAGGTCTTTTGGTTTTTGATCAGCTTGCTCGGCCTAACGAAATGGCTGATGGCGAGAAAACGACTACTGATTAAAAAAGGCGACTGACTGGCCGCGGATAAAAATTTGTCCTAAAGCCCCGACTCTGTTCGTCGTAGTAATGAAAACCAGAGACGAGGAATATTATGCCAACAAATGATACGAACACAATTCGACTTCACCGAGTGCTCCGGTCAACGCCGGAGAGACTCTATCGAGCCTTCCTTGATGCCGACGCATTGGTTAAGTGGATGCCACCGAACGGATTTACCGGCAAGGTTCATCACCTCGATGCGAAAGTGGGCGGCACTTACAAGATGTCGTTCACCAATTTCACGACTGGCAAGAGCCATTCCTTTGGCGGCAGTTATCTCGAACTGAAACCCGACGAGCGCATTCGCCACACCGACAAGTTCGACGACCCAAACCTGCCTGGCGAAATGCAAGTGACGATCGCTTTAAAGCAAGTGTCCTGCGGAACTGAGTTGAACATCACACAGGAAGGGGTGCCTGCGGTGATTCCGGCCGAGGCCTGCTATCTGGGCTGGCAGGAGTCGCTGACTCTTCTCGCGAAACTGGTCGAGGCCGAGATTCCGGATCAAGCCTGAGCCGGTCCGATCCGGCGAGAATTTCTTCAAAAAAGTGTCCTAAAACCGGCGATTCGTTCGTCGTGGTATTGAAAGGAAACAAAACTTATGAGCACACAGACAAAAACCAAATCCAAAAGTCAAAAGAGTAACGGCACTTCGCCCAGTGTCGTCTGGTTTGAAATTCCGGCGGATAATGTAGAGCGGGCCCGAACGTTTTACGGTAAATTGTTCGGATGGAAGATCGACAAGTTCCCAGGTCCGACGGCAAAACCTTACTGGCTCATCGATACCGGCGCTGACGATGCCTCGCGCAATGGTGGAATGATGGAGCGCCAGTTTCCCGATCATACCATCACGAACTACGTTGCCGTGCCGTCGGTGGATACGGCTGCGGCGAAGGTCGAGAAACTTGGCGGCAAAATCTGCATGGGCAAAACGGCGGTGCCGCAGATGGGCTATTTCGTCGTCTGCAGCGATACCGAGAATAATCAATTCGCGCTCTGGCAGGCGGACGAAGGCGCAAAATAGTTGTCCTAAACTGAGTCGCTCGTTCGTCGCAAGATCGACAACCGAAACAAAAACTATGAACACAGAAACAACTACAGGTGAATACATGCTGCTTTTTCGCGGACCGCATTGGGACAGAGAGCTTTCCACGGACGAGCTGCAACAGACCATGGACAAAGTGATGGCGTGGTTCGAGGGATTGAACGAACGCGGCAGGATCAAAGGCGCCCAACCGCTCGGCGGCCAGGGCCGGGTAATCTCTGGTACGGACGGACGGTTCGTCGTAGACGGGCCGTTCACGGAAACAAAGGAAGCAGTGGGCGGTTATCTCGTGCTCCAAGCCGACAGCCTCGACGAGGCGGTGGAAATCGCACGGTCGATGCCGACGTTGCGTTACGGCATTAGCGTTGAAGTGCGGCCGATCCTCGCGGAGTGTCCCATATTCCAGCGTCACCCGGACCTGGTTCGGCGAGAGACAGACCGAGCGGCTGAGCAACTTTGGATTGCGGCGGCCGCGTAAAAGATTTGAGAAAGCATAACTGAAACGAAAGGAACTATTATGAACACAACAACAAAGACTGATTATCTGCTGCTTTTTCGCGGTAACGTGTGGGACCGCGGGCTTTCACCGGCGCAACTTCAGAAGGTCGTGTCCGACTGGATGGCCTGGTTCGAGCGGTTGAAGGCGGAGGGAAAATGCCTCGGCGGTCATCCGTTGGAAGAGGAAGGTAAGGTTGTTTCCGGCAAGCAAGGCCGCGCCGTCGCTGACGGACCGTTCGCCGAATCGAAGGAAGCGATCGGCGGGTATTTTTACCTGCAAGTCGCCGATGAGGACGAAGCCATCGAGATCGCACGGCAGTGCCCGGGTCTTGAGTATGGCGCAGTCGTCGAGGTCCGTCCGGTCGGCGATGTCTGTGCGGTCAAGCAGCGTGCGCAGGAATATTCCAAGAGAGAGCTTGCTGGCGCGACGGCTTAACGGAAGCAAATCGTTGATTCGTTAAACCCTTAGGCAAAAATAATCGGCCTCTTTATCTGTCTAAATCCGCGTTATCCGCGGTTAAGAAAAAATCATTCGAGAACAGAATTTAGGTATGCCAGCTAAAATCACACAAAAAATTACACCGTTCCTCTGGTTTGACGACAAGGCCGAGGAGGCGGCAAAATTTTACACTTCGATTTTCAAGAACTCGAAGATTGGAAACATCACGCGCTACGATGAGGAAGCAGCCGGGCCGACGGGCCGGCCTGCCGGTTCAGTCATGACGGTTGATTTTCAGCTCGCCGGGAAGGAATTCGTCGCGCTCAACGGCGGTCCGATGTTCAAGTTCACGGAAGCGATCTCGTTTGTCGTCAACTGTGAGAACCAGGAAGAAGTTGATTACTTTTGGTCGAAGCTTTCCGCCGGCGGCGAAGAGAGCCGGTGTGGCTGGCTGAAAGACAAATTCGGTTTGTCATGGCAAGTGGTGCCGACGGTATTAATAGAGATGCTGACAGACAAGGACACCGCAAAAGCGAAACGCGTCATGCATGCGATGCTGCAAATGGATAAGATCGACATCGCGGTGCTGAAGAAAGCGTACGATCAAAAATAGCAGCGTGATTCGTTAAGCCGTTAAATCGGAATCGTGGTTCATAGATTAACGTCATGAGCGACACCGCAGAGAACGGTCCGCCGCAAACCAGCGAGATTTCTCGCCTTACCGACGACCTTTTTCGTCAGGAAGCGGGAAAGTTAATCTCGGTTCTGTCTGGAATTTTCGGGATCAATCGGTTGCAATTGGCCGAGGACGTTGTGCAGGAATCGCTCATTCGTGCGCTGCGGACGTGGCCATACACAGGTGTTCCAAAAAATCCGGCAGCGTGGCTGACGCAAACCGCCAAGAACCTCGCGCTCGATTTGATTCGCCGTGAAAAATTATTTCACGATAAGGAACCGCAGATCATCGCCTTCATGGAGCAGTGGCCGTCGGAATCAAGCGAATCGCCAATGTTCGAGAACGAGATCAGAGACGGCCGCCTGCGGTTAATGTTTGCGTGTTGTCATCCGCTGCTGCCGCCGGAAGCGCAGACGGCATTGGCGCTCAAGACCCTTTGCGGATTCGGCGTCGGGGAAATTGCCAAGGCGTTCTTAACCAGCGAAGCGGCGATTGCGAAGCGCCTGACCCGAGCACGGCAGAGGATTCGGGAACTTCACATTCCATTTGAAATTCCGGCTGGCGATGAGTTGTCGAACCGGCTCGATGGCGTCTTGCAAACGCTCTACCTGCTTTTCAACGAAGGCTACAAAGCATCCAGCGGCGAGCATTTGATCAGGGAAGAACTTTGTCAGGAAGCGATCCGATTGGCCTCCTTGCTGGCGGAACATCCGACCGGAAATCGACCACGCACACACGCGTTGATCGCACTAATGTTGCTCAATGCCGCGCGCCTGCCTGCGCGAACGGATTCAGAAGGCAACATTCTGCGGCTCAAGGAACAGGACCGTTTGACCTGGGACCAGACGATGATCGCACGGGGCATGTTCCATTTGAGCAAGTCCGCCGACGGCGATGAACTGAGCACGTATCATCTCCAGGCGGCGATCGCGGCGTGTCATTGCGTGGCGACAAATTATGAATCGACCGATTGGCGAAAGATTCTTTCTTTGTATGACCAGCTGTTGGAGCTCGACAACTCGCCAATTGTTGCGCTCAATCGCACCGTTGCGGTGGCGAATGTTCATGGGCCGGCAGCCGGTATTGACGCGGTTGAAGCCATTGAGAACGGCGAACAGTTACGTTCGTACTATCTGTTGTACGCCGTGCTCGGCGAGTTCGAGAAACAGCTGAACCATTTCCAGGCCGCGATCGATAATTTTCGCAAAGCACTCGAGCTCACAGAGCTGACCTCGGAGCAATCGTTTCTTTCGGAGCGGCTCCGGGATTCGGAGGAGCGCAGCCTGCGGATTGTTGCCTAAATTGCGGCGCGACGGCAAACGTCGCTTAGCGAGGGAGCGAGCTCGGGTCGGGCGCGAGTGCACACGCTTCGGCGTTTTGCTCAATCTGAATGGTCGAATGCTCGATTTGGAATTCGACGTGCAGGCGTTCACAAACCTGTTGCAGAAACGCATCGCCGCCCGCTGCGTCAGGCATTTCCAGATGAACCGTTAACGCTGTTCGCGTCGTGCTCAGCGGCCAGATATGCAGATCGTGCACGGCGGTGACGCCATCGAGCCCTTCCAGATACTTGCGAACTGCATTTGGGTCGACGTTCGCCGGCACCAGGTCGAGAGCCATCGCGAACGAGTCGCGGAGTAAACCCCATGTTCCCCAAACAATCACCGCATTGACAATCAGGCTCGCCACTGGATCGATCCAGTGCAACCCCGTCAGGAGAATCAGGAGGCCTGCAATGACAACACCAGCCGAGACGGCTGCATCTGCCGTCATGTGAAGAAATGCGCCTCTAATATTCAGGTCACGCTCGCGCCCGGCGAAAAATAATAGCGCCGTGACTCCGTTTATGACGATCCCGATTGCAGCAACGATCATCACCGTTTTGCCGCCGACTTCACCGGGATCCGAAAATCGGCGAATCGCTTCCCAGCTGATTCCGCCGACCGCGATGAGCAACAAGGCCGAGTTCGCAAGTGCGGCAAGGATCGAAGATCGCCCGAGTCCGTAAGTCCGGCGCGCGGTTGATGGCGTCGAAGCCAGATAAGTTGCACCCCAGGCGAGGAGCAGCGCCAGGACGTCCCCGAAATTGTGACCGGCGTCGGCGATGAGCGCGAGTGAATGAGCGAAGACTCCGAAAATCAGTTCAACAACGACATAACCGGCATTCAGCGCGGTTCCCACTACAAACGCCGTCCCGAAACTCTGCGGGACATGCGGAGGGCATTTCGCGTCGTGTTCATCTGAGTGCGAGTGTCCGCGACCAGGCATGCCGTAACATTGATTCAAACTCTGCTCACGCCAATGCTGAACGAGTCTCGGCGTGGAACGGGCGGCGGACGGGCTTTTCCCAATTCGGTGTTGGATGTTCGACGTTCGGCGTTCGACGTTGCAGATCCCCGTATCCTTTGATCTTCTTAAGGTTTGGCTTTGCCTTCGACCAGGAATTTCCGGACGTTAGTGCAATTATCTGACAAGATTGTGATTGAGTGACATTGAAGATGATGAGCGGCTTGCAAACGTTCATTTCGAGGTAACCACTGGCGCCATTTCGGAGCTTCCACTCCGCGGATCGTCGACGCATTCGCCTGGCTAAGCCCGTGAAAATGGGAAGTCTTGCCGGGAAGAGTCAGCAGCGAATGCGCAAATCCCATTGCCGAAAGGACACGATGAGCGGAACGTCGACGTGTCGGCAGACAGCAACTAGTCGACGAACCGTCCCGGTTGTACAAAGCCGCGACCAGAAATAGAACCAAGAAAAGGAGCATGCATCATGGACATGAAACTTGAAGTGGTAGTCATCCCCGTTTCCGACGTCGATCGAGCGAAAGCGTTCTACGAGAAACTCGGCTTCCGATTGGATATCGATTACGCGCGTGACGCGGATCATCGAGTGGTGCAGTTCACTCCTCCCGGTTCCGAAGCGTCGATTCATATCGGCAAGGGGATCACGTCGGCGGCGCCGGCTTCGGTTCAAAACCTGTACCTTATCGTTTCTGATATCGAGAAAGCTCGCGCTGATCTTATGGGCCGTGGCATCGACGTTTCGGAGGTGTTTCACTTTGCCGGACTCCTTGGGCCGCGGGTAGCAGGGCCGGATCCGAAACATGGATCCTATGGATCGTTTGCCACGTTCAAAGATCCGGACGGGAACGGATGGCTGCTGCAGGAAATCACGACGCGACTTCCCGGCCGCGAATGGAAGTCGAAGCAACCCGAAGCGATGGACGTAGCAACACTTTCCGCGCTCCTTCACGAAACGGAACAGCACCACGGCCGGTACGAAAAATCGCACGCCAAACATAACTGGTGGGACTGGTACGCGCCTTACCTGGGCGCACGTGAGAACGGCAGCAGTCCGCAAGAGGCCGCCGCCGCGGCCGATCGATACATGGACGAAGTCCTTCATGTTCCTCCCCGATAGGTTGTATTCTGCGTGACATGAAAAAATACTGTGTTCTGCCTTTTGTTTGTGGCGCCATGGTGATGCTCGCCTTCACCACGCTCGGCCAATCCAATCCTTCACACCACATCCCGGTCAAAGTTTGGAAAGTTGAGACGTGAAACCCTCTCTACAAAACCGAACCGTCGTCAGTGATGCCACGCGGGCGATCGGTTCAATGGTCATCGGTGCGGTTGCAGTCGGAGCCTTCGCGTTTGCCGCGGTTGCAGTGGGTGCTCTTGCCGTAGGGCGACTGGCTATAGGGCGCGCCAGAATCCGTCGCCTCGAGATCGACGAGTTAGTTATTCGAAAGAGCAATGGATCTGGTGTGCCTCAGGAATGACACGCGGTTTGTGACGATGCTGGAAAACCCGCCGATGAAAGATGGCCTGACTGCTGTTCAAGCCGCCATAGCTAGCGGACAAATGAGATAGGCGCTCTATTCCTGTTCTGCGATCTTTTGGGCGTATGTTTTTCCGTACGGATAGAGCAGCTCATTGCGGCCTTCCTCCCACGCCGCTTTCATTTTCGACGTTGTAATGTCCCAAATGGAAGCCCGTATCTCCCAAGGCGAACTGATCCTGATCTGTCTCGTTGTTGTCGCTTTACTCTCGATCGTTGCGCGGAGAATTCGGATTCCATCTTCGATTCTTCTAACGATAGCTGGTATTTTTCTGGCTCTCGTTCCCGCCTTACCGACGCTTTACCTCCAGCCGCAGTTAGTATTCAACTTATTCCTTCCGCCGTTGATCTATCCGGCGGCTCTTTACACCTCGTGGAGAGATTTCCGGTTGAATCTCCGTCCAATTCTTTCGCTAGCGATCCTGCTCGTGCTGTTAACGATGACAGTCATAGCAGCTCTGTTTCACTACGTCACCGGTTTCCCGTGGGCGGTCGGCTTTGTTTTCGGAGCGCTCATTTCACCACCAGATGCAGTCGCAGCTCTGTCGATTACACAGAACTTGCGCATTCCGCGAAAGATCATCGTCATCTTGGAAGGTGAAAGTCTGATCAATGACGCGACCTCGTTCATCTCATTCCGTTTCGCCGTGGCGGCAGTAATGACAGGCGCGTTCTCACTCGGAGCGGCGAGTTTGCAGTTTTTAGTTGTGGCTACGGGCGGCGTGATCGTCGGCCTGGCTATTGGCTGGGTCGCCACCCGTGTCCAAAAGGGATTAGATGACCCACCGGTGCAAACAATGTTCTCCCTTCTCACTCCGTATGTCGCCTATTTCACTGGCGAACGCCTGCACGTCTCCGGGATCCTGGCTGTGGTTATCACCGGCATTTACTATGGCTGGCGAGCGCCGCGTATTCTAACCGGCCGCATGCGGCTGCAAGCCATTCCCGTCTGGGACATGGTCGTCTTCATTCTTAATGGTATGTTGTTCATGCTCATCGGCCTTCAGCTGCCGCAGGTTCTTCGTGCCCTTACGCCAACTGCTATAGCTCAGGTGCTGGGACTGGCCGTAATCATCGTTATCGTAATGGTGCTGGTTCGCTTCGTTTGGATGTTCGGAATGAGCTACTTCCCAGGCACTCTTGCACGGCGTCGCAAGAATCGCTTTCCATGGCAACAAACCACTTTGATTGCGTGGACCGGCCTGCGGGGGGCTGATTCTCTTGCCGGTGCATTAGCGATCCCATTTCTTCTCCCGAACGGCGCTGCATTTCCGGGACGCGACATCATCTTACTACTTACCTTTTGCGTCATTTTTGGGACCTTGGTTGGGCAGGGACTCACGGTGACGCCATTGGTCCGCTGGCTTGGCGTGGTCGACGATCATACAACCGAAAGAGAAGAGCGATTGGCGCGGCTCAAGGCGAATGAAACGGCGCTGGCGCGTCTTGAGGAACTTGAAAGTTCGCATCAAGCCAAGCCAGAAACGATTGAACGATTACGCGCAGAATATCTTGACCGGATTGGCCAACTGCGCGCGGAAAGTCCGCACCAATCGAGAAGATTATATTCAGCCGATTTTGAAGAGCTCGCCTGCGAACTACTACACACAGAACGTGAAACTGTGATCACATTGCGCAACGCGGAGGCGATTAGTGATCAAGCGCTCCGGCGAATCCAGCGGGACATTGACTTAGCAGAAGCACGCCTGCATCGACCAGAGTGACTTCACCCACTCAGAAGTGCCTGCGCCTCGTTTCAGACGCGCTCTGTAACGACTGAAGCGGACTCGCCGCGCGCAAGCGCTGTTGACTGACCAGCCCATGCATTCGAGCTCAAATCGTGACGGCTCAATTTGGCCGCGCTGAAACGGTTCACGCCCATCAGGCGCGCGGATGGGCAAAGATGGCAATCGAAGCAATAACGAAAATTACAGGAACGATTACTCGGCAGTAGCGATCAATTCTCTTCGCTCGTGCGATCTGCTGATTGTTATCGAGAATTGTCGTGACCAAAACTTCGATCAACGAAAAGAAAACGAGCAGGGTGCTGATCAGAAAGAAAACGTCGAGCCGCGTCATGTAAGGCAATCGTGGCAGCTGGTTGTCGACGGTAAAACGATACGCGATGAGCGTGAGCATTGATGTCACGGCGATGCTGAACTGAGTGTTCGAGTTCGCCGGATCGGTCCAGAAAACGCACCATGACATCATCACGATCAAGACGAGGGGAAAAATCACTTTCAGAATGTAATTCTGCACGTTTCGCGTGGCCGTGAATTCGAAAGCGTAACCGGAATACTCGAAGCCCGGCGCGAGCGCATAGCTGAGCGGCTTAGTGTTCCAGCTTTCGATCGTCCAGTCTGGTAGCGTGATCGACGGCGCGATACCGCCAGCTTGTTTGAGCCCGTTATCGATCCAATCCTGGTCTGGCACGAATTGGACTTCGTTAATCCGATAACGAACCGCGACGAACTGAAGTCGGAACGTTTGCCGGTCGAACGGGAATGATCGCAACCGCAATGGCTGAGTAAACGCCCCAGCATAACGCTGGCGATAAGTCACTCGTCCATCAGGCTCGACCTCGACCAAGTCCGGGAACTTGCGACTCACCGAGTTTGTTTCATTCACGACGGCGATCCGTGGATGCCAAACCTGGTCAAGCGGGTAACGCACGATTCCGTTTCCGGTGTGAGCAAAACGCGGATCTTTCCAGCGTAACACGATGGCGATCTCAGCGGTAAACGTCTGCTGCGCGCTGTCGATGCTATTGATATCGACAAACCATATTCCAACCGATACTTGAGTTGGTCCGTCTCCAGCATTCGGTCGGTCGATTAAAGCAGGCGGTTCGGAGCCGTGGGCTAACCGGAGCGAAACGGTACAAAGACAAGCTAACAACAGAGATTTCCTTCGGTTCAAACTCAGAGGTATCAGGCTGTTCATTAGTGCCGTGTTTGGGAAGCGTCTCCTACCATTTGTTAGGCCCGACCAGTTCTTTACCGCCGAGGGACGGTTGGAATCCGGGATCGTTGCGGATCGGATCCCACACTGGATCAATCTTCAGTTGGTGGATGGAAATGTAAAAGCCGATCGACATCGACAGCAGCTTTTGCGGCGTTTTCACTGCTGAGGAATGCTCGGCTGGCATTGAAGACTTTCTTAGGCGGGCGCGGCTTTTAGCACACGGAGCGCGAGCAAAAACATGAGCCTGGAGAACGCGCTCAACATCAAGCTGATGCCGATCAACGCTCCAATTTTTTCCGGCGAATCTGGTGGCCATTGCCGAACCATCAAGATCCCAAGAATCAAAGTCCCGACACCGTCCATCACCAACCAGACGGAATGGCGGGATCGCCTGAGGCGAAAGTAGAGAACGAGTTCCAGAATGCCTTCCAGGAGGAGAAAAATCGCCAGGAGCAGACTCAGCGAAAGAACACTCAAGAGCGGGTTCACCAACAGGCAAACCGCCGCTATTACATAGAGCAAACTCAGGAGCACCTGCCAGAGAAAGCCCTCGGTGCTCCGCGCCTGGATGGCAAAGACTAAATGCGCGATTCCCGCAACTAAAACCAAACAACCGATGACAACCCCGATTGCAAAAGAGAACGTCAGGGGAAGAATGACGGCTAAAATCCCGCAAACAAAAACTACCGCACTCCAAAGTATCAGCCATCCTGACGCTTTCCTTATGACTGGCGCGATCGATTCAACGTTCATCGAGAGTCAAGGATAGATTTTTAGAATTCTCTTAACTTCGCTAATGGCTTGAGGATTACGCGGGGCGGCGTGGTTGCAAGGAACGATTAGTTTGGATTGAGCGCCATTCAGATGCGAACTCCAATATGGAACTACGCCATCGGAACTGTTTGGGGTGTCGCCCCGGCCCCGATCTCCGATGATCGAGTGGTATGGAATGCCGGGAGTAATTGGGATTTTGTTTACCGAAACAATCAATCAACGCCGCTCGGGGATGGCGTGTTGGTGTTCGAAGCAGGATTTCAGTTTGTCGAGGTTAACGGGTACACGCGCGTGACCGTCTCTCGGCGCGGCGCGGAGATATTGCACCGGCCAGGAAACCGATTGCCGAAGTTCCTCCGCCGCGCGCAACGGCCAGAACGGCTCGCGCAGAAATTCGCGTGCCATGAGGATGGCGTCGGCTTGCCCCGTGTTGATGATGTGTTCGGCCTGCGCGGGCGCTGTGATCATGCCGACGGCGCCGGTGAGAATTTCAGCTTCGTCACGAATACGCTGTGCGAAGGGTGTTTGATAACCGGCACCGACGGGAATTTTCGCATGCGGCACGCTGCCGCCGGACGAACAATCAATAAGATCGACACCAAGTTGTTTCAGCTCGCGTGCGAGCGCGATCGATTGTTCCAAGTCCCAGCCGCCTTCGACCCAGTCGGTCGCTGAGATGCGCACGAACAACGGCGCGCCTTTTGGCCAGGCGCCGCGCACGGCCTGCACGATCTCGCGCAGTATGCGTGTGCGATTTTCAAACGAGCCGCCGTAATCGTCGTCGCGTTGATTGCTGAGCGGCGAAAGAAATTCGTGAATGAGATAGCCATGCGCGGCGTGTATCTCGATGACGCGAAAACCGGCATCGCATGCGCGACGCGCCGCTGCGGCAAAGGCGACGACGATTTCCCGAATGCCATTGCGCGTGAGCGCCTGCGGCATCGGATAATTTTCGGTGAACGCAATGGCACTCGGCGCCATGACATTTTTCCAGCCGCCTTCGCTTTCCGGCACCGTACCGTCACTTTCCCACGGCCGGCGCGTGCTCGCCTTGCGACCGGCATGCGCTAATTGCATTCCCGCGACGCTACCTTGCTCATGAATGAATCGAACGATGGCGCGCAAGGCCTCGGCGTGATCGTCACTCCAAATGCCGAGGTCCTGTGGGCTGATGCGGCCTTCCGGCAAGACCGCGGTCGCCTCTGTCATGACCAGTCCCGCGCCACCGACGGCGCGACTGCCGAGATGCACGAGATGCCAGTCCTGAGGCAGCCCGTCAGTGCTCGAGTATTGACACATCGGCGAGACAAAGACGCGGTTGGCGAATTCGACATCGCGAATCGTGAGCGGATCGAACAGGTGAGCCATAGTCAGAGATCACAGGTCAGCGGTCAGTAACTCGAACATGACATCGAAGCAAAATTCAATTCAAGCCACCGCCTCGGCGGCGCAAAATCTCTGATCGCTGAAGTCTCAAGGGTAAGTTGGAAACGTCGCACCAAACATCGGCAGGCCGCTCTTCGATTCGGCTTTGCTCGCCTCATCCTGCAGGACATCCCAATGCTCGGCGAGGCGGCCATTCTCGATCCTGACAATATCCGCGGCGATCCAGGCAACTGGCCGGCCGTTTCCTGAAAACCGTCCGTGGAGAATGACATAGTCGCCCTCCGCGATGATGAGCTGATTTTCGTAACGCAGTGTGTCAGGTGCGCTTCGGATCAAATTGAATAGTCCATCGCGACCCGGTTCAATGTGCGCGCTGTGCTGGATGTAGTCAGGTGACCAATACTTCTCCGCGGTCGCGTAGTCCCGCTTGTTGAATAATGTGTCGAAAGCGTCCAGCACCAGCGCTTTGTTTTTCTCCTGGATCGTTTGGCTCATAATAATTCCTCATCCTTTCCTAGTGTGACTGCTCTTTGACGATTCACGTGTCGTTGGAAGCTGTTCTGCGATCTCGTCGACTCGGTCGGGATAGAACGCGACGTGCCCTTTGATCTGCGCAACAGCGGGATACGGATCCTCATACGACCACACGGCATTCACGGACTTCCTTCCTCCAGCAGGAACACTGTAGTAACTGCAATCGCCTTTGTACGGGCAATAGGTAGCGTGATCGGTCCTTTCCAACTGCGAAAAATCCACGTCCTCAGGTGGAAAGTATTGAACGGGCGGATAATCGGCTTCGCGAAGCGTTAGCGCATCGCGGGTATCGGCAATTACATGGCCCGCAACGGACACGACCACGCGCGCCGGATTGCGCTCGATAGAAATGGGATGATCTGAACCCGGAAGCTTAACCTTCTTTTCCTTCATGTTTCGCCTCCTTTTCTGCTCGGAGTTTATTTTATGATCGTACGTTCCTCCGAAAAAAAGTATTCGCACTT
>Ga0207693_10001389_pt1 | contig 21464 bp, 15 predicted proteins | sample LARL81metaG_FD_184347 | JGI IMG/M metagenome (GOLD analysis project Ga0207693, IMG submission 184347) | Corn, switchgrass and miscanthus rhizosphere microbial communities from Kellogg Biological Station, Michigan, USA - LAR L8-1 metaG... | ecosystem: Host-associated > Plants > Roots >... | reverse complement strand
CTGCTGCGCCGTCACGGTATTGGCAAAGCCGGTGTCGGTGAGCACGCCTTTGACCACCGGCGTGAGCAGGCCCATCAGGTCGTCGGCGCTCTGGCGCGCTTTCTCGTCGTCGGAGCGGTGCGCGACGTCGCCTTGCAGCGAAATCCACAGTACCAGCGCGCGCGCCGCCTCGTTGAACGCGCGCATGCTCATCAGCGCGCGCCGGATGTCGGGGTGCACGATGATCGGATCGGCCGGCTTGTCGGGCGCTTTGACGCCGGAGATGGCGCGCCCTTGCAGCCGTTCCTTGGCGTAGGCGGCGGCGTTCTGGTAGGCGACCTCGGACAGCGCCAAGCCCTGCACGCCGACGCCCAAGCGCGCCTCGTTCATCATCACGAACATGGCGTTGAGGCCGCGGTTCTCCTCGCCGATCAGCCAGCCGGTGGCGCCGTCATAATTCATCACGCAGGTCGAATTGCCGTGGATGCCCATCTTCTCTTCGATCGAGCCGCAGGAAACGCCGTTGCGCGCGCCGAGCGAGCCGTCGTCATTGACCGCGAGCTTGGGCACCACGAACAGCGAAATGCCCTTGGTGCCGGCGGGCGCGCCTTCGATGCGCGCCAGCACCAGGTGAATGATGTTTTCCGCCATGTCGTGCTCGCCGGCGGAGATGAATATCTTGGTGCCGGTGATCTGGTAACTGCCGTCGGCCTGCTTGACGGCCTTGGTGCGCAGCAGGCCGAGATCGGTGCCGCAGTGCGGCTCGGTCAGGTTCATGGTGCCGGTCCATGTTCCCGCCACCATTTTGGGCAGATATTTTTTCTTCAGCTCCGGCGAGGCGTGCACGATTAGCGCGGCGATGGCGCCTTGCGTGAGGCCGGGATACATGGCGAAGGCCATGTTGGCCGAGCAGAAGAATTCGTTGACGATCGAAGTCAGCGTCGCCGGCAGGCCCTGGCCGCCGAATTCCTCCGGCGCCGAAATGCCGATCCAGCCGCCTTCGACCAGTTGTTTGAAGGCGTCCTTGAAGCCGGCCGGCGTGCTGACGCTGCCGTCGGGATGGCGCTCGCAGCCCTCTTTGTCGCCGACCCGATTGAGCGGGGTGAGCACCGCCTCGCTGAATTTCGCCGCCTCGCGCAGCACGGCTTCCACGGTGTCGGGCGAGGCCTCGGCAAACCCCGGCAGGTTGCCATAGCGGTCGAGGTGGAAGACGTCGTTCAACAGGAACAGCGCGTCGTCCACCGGCGCTTTGTAAGTCGGCATTCAGGTTTCCCCCACCCGGGGCGCATGATGGCGCGGCCGGGTTTACATCGGGGTTAAAGCCGGGAAAAGCGGCGGAACGGAGGGGTTTCCGCCCGTCCAGGCCCGCGCCGCGCGCGCCGGTTGATCGGCTTGACCGGCCGTTCGACTGGTCGGCGGCCGAATGCCGGCGCCGGGCCGATACGTCGCGCCACCGCGAATTTGCCGGTTATGTCCGGGACTTCGGCAAAAGTTAACCGCCTGTTTACCGCGAACAGGAAAAAGTCGGGGGGTGGCCAAGGGGACCCGGCCGTTATCCACCCGCCGTTAACGCGCGCCGGTTCCGCAGGAGTTGCCTGGCGACTCTTTGCGATCCCCGAACCGGGGTGAGAGAGCATGAGATTTGGCCTGCCGTGGCGAGCGAAGGGCAGCGAAGGTGCGGCGTACGCGCCCGCCGAGGAGACGGCCGGATTCCACCGGCGGCTTGAAGGCTTGACGCGCCACAGCGATCGTATCCCCCCGCCCGAGGCGGCGGCTTATGCCCCGCCGCATTTGCGCGCACCGGTAGTATCGCACGAGCCGGCCCCGCCGTCTTTGCCGGCCCCGCCGGCGCTGCCGCCCGAGCTCGAGCGCGCCTTGGCCGAGATCGCCGACCGTCAGCGCATGCTGGCAGACGCGCCCGCCCCGCTGCCGCTGCCGCCGGCTCCCCCCGCCACGCCGCGCAATCTCGGCGGGCTGGAACAGCAGTTGCGCAAGATCACCGCCCAGATCGAAACCCTGCGCGCGCCCGGCGTCACGGAAGCGATCCAGGCGCTGCGCGAGGAATTGTCCGAAATCGGCCGCGCGCTAAATCAGGCGATGCCGCGGCGCGCTTTGGACGAGATCGAATTCCAGATTCATGAGCTGGCGCGGCGCATCGCCGAGGACCGGCAGGCCGGCGCCGACGCCGGGGCGCTCGCCGGCATCGAACGCAGGCTCAGCGAAGTGCGTGACGCACTGCATGGACTGACACCGGCGGAGAACCTCGTCGGCTATACCGACGCGGTCGCCAAGCTGGCGCAGAAGATCGATCTGATCGTGGCGGAGAGAGACCCCGCGACCTTGCGCCAGTTCGAAAGCGCGGTCGTCGCCCTGCGCGGCATGGTTGACCACGTCGCCTCCAATGAGACGGTCGGGCGGCTGGCGGCCCAGGTGCAGGCGCTCTCCGACAAGATCGAGCGCATCGGCCACCCCGGGCCGGAAGGCGACGTGCTTGCCAATTTGGCGCTGCGCATCGACGCGCTGACCTTGGCACTGGACGAGCGGGCGCACGACGCCGCGCTGCCGGCGCGGCTGGAGACGTTGGTCGCCTCGCTCGCCGACAAGATCGACCGCATCCAGAACGCGCGCGAGCCCGCGGCGGCCGGCCAGTTGGAGGCCATCGAACGCCGGCTCGCCGACTTGCTCGGCCACATCGAGCAATCGCGCGGGCCGGGCGCGAACGATACGGCGCTCGAAGCGTTGCGCGAGGACGTTGTCCGTACGCATGAGACGCTCGACGCCATGCAGGACACGCTCGGCCTGGTGGTCGATCGTCTGGCCAGTATCGGCCACGATATCCGCGCCGAAAACCCGCTGCGGGCGGCCGAGGACGAAGTGCCGCTCGAACTGCTGCATCCGGTCGGCGCCGAGCCAATATTGGCCGATGCTCCGACGCTGGCACCCGACATCCCGCCAATGCCCGCTGCGCCGGCCATCCAGCCGCCGCGCAGACCGGCGCCGCGGCGCGTGCCGGCGCCGGCGCCATTGACCATCGAGCAGGGCGCCGACGCCGACCAGCCGCTCGAGCCCGGCTCCGGGCCGCCGCCGGCACGCGGCAATCCGGCAGCCCGCATCGCCGCCTCGGAGGCCGCGCTCGGCGGCGCACTGCCGGCAACGCCGCGCGCCGGCCATTCGAGCTTCATCGCCGCCGCCCGCCGCGCCGCGCAGGCCGCTTCGCAGGAGCCGGACAGCCGGCGCAGCGCCGGACCGGCGGTCGCCGCCCACAACCCGTCTTCGGTGCGCGGCAAGATGATGAAGCGGGTCAAGTCGCTATTCATCGCGGCCAGCATTGTCGCCTTGGTGGTCGGCTCGCTGCAGATCGGCGGCAGCATGCTCGGCCTCGGCAGCCTGTCGCGGCTGGCGCACAAGTCTGCCCCCGTCACCGACGACAAGACGGCGGCCAATGCCGCGCTGGAAGCCGCCGAGGACGAAGACGACGACGCGCCGCTGCCGGCCGCGCCCACGCTGCCTAAGCTCGCCGAAAAGCAGTTGCAGCCGGCACGCGATTCCGGCCTTGGCCTAACGCCGCCTGCCGCCGGCACCGATTTGATCAAGTTGCCGCCGGCCGCAATCGCGCCGCCGCCTGCTGCAGCCGCACCGGCCGCGGCCGCCGATCCGCGCCAGGCGCTCACCGCACCTTCCGCCGACATCACGGGCTCCATCCCCAGCCCGAAGGCTGCGCCGGCCCCGGTGGCGCCGCAGCCGCCGGCGGCGCCCGACCTCGCCAATCTGCCGCCGTCGATCAGCGCGTCGTTGCGCATGGCCGCCGCCGCCGGAGACGCCGCCGCGGCCTACGAAATCGCCACCCGCTACGCCGAAGGGCGCGGCGTGCCGGCGAACATGGAGGAGGCGGCGCGCTGGTTCGAACGGGCGGCCGCCAAGGGCCTCGTCCCGGCGCAATTCCGCTACGCCAGCCAACTCGAAAAGGGCTTGGGGGTGAAGAAGGACCTTGAGGCCGCGCGCCGGCTCTATCTGGCGGCCGCCGCCAAAGGCAACGCCAAGGCGATGCATAACCTCGCCGTGCTCTACGCCGAGGGCCCCGACGGCAAGCCGGACTATGAAACCGCGGCCAAATGGTTCCAGAGCGCCGCCCGCCATGGCGTCGCCGACAGCCAGTACAATCTCGGCATCCTCTATGCGCGCGGCATCGGCGTCGGCGTCGACCTGGCGGAATCCTACAAGTGGTTCGCGCTGGCCGCCGCCGGCGGCGACCCGGAGGCGGGCAAGAAGCGCGACGAAGTCGCCGCCCATCTGGATGCCGCGGCGCTGGCCGGCGCCCGCCGCGCGGTCGAGAGCTTCTCGGCCGAGCCGCAACCGGCGGCCGCGATCACGGTGCCCGCGCCCGCCGGCGGCTGGGACAAGGCGGCGGCGCCCGCCCACGGCAAGCCGCCGCGCACCGCCCTCAACCTCGGAAAGCGATGAGCAGAGGGGCGGCCGTTTACCCTACGACGTGATCGGGGACGTTTCCGCCGCTAAGATCGTTTGTACTGACGAGCAGCCGGTACCGCCGCGGCCCGCGCGGCGGCGCATCGAGCCATGAGCCCGGACGACGCCCTTTGCAGATCTATCTCCCGATCGCCGACATGCCGGTCAACGTCTTCCTCGTTTTGGGGATGGGGCTGGCGGTCGGATTCATCTCCGGCATGTTCGGCATCGGCGGCGGCTTCCTGATGACGCCACTGCTGATCTTCATCGGCGTGTCGCCGGCGGTCGCGGTGGCGAGCGTGTCGACCCACATCGCCGCCTCTTCGTTCTCGGGCGCGCTCAATTATTGGCGGCGCGGCGCCATCGACGTCGCGCTCGCGCTCATGCTGCTGTCGGCCGGCATCATCGGCACCGCCACCGGCGTCTGGCTGTTCACCACATTGCGCGCGCTCGACCAACTCGATCTGATGATCGGGCTGTCCTACGTGACGCTGCTCACTTTGGTGGGCGCCTTCATGATCTACGAAAGCGTGCTGGCCGAGCTGCGCGCGCGCAAGGGCATGCCGGCGACGCTGCGCCGGCCGGGCAGCCATAACTGGGTGCACGGGCTGCCGCTCAAGCTGCGCTTCAAGCGCTCCAAGATCTACGTGTCGGCGATTCCCGTTTGGGGCATCGGATTCATCATCGGCTTTGCCGGCGCCATGATGGGCATCGGCGGCGGCTTCCTGCTGGTGCCGATGCTGATCTATTTCCTGCGGGTGCCGACCGCGACCGTGATCGGCACCTCGATGGTGCTCACGCTCGTCACCATGGCCTCGGCGACGGTGATGCACGCCGCCACCAACCATCTGGTCGACGCCATTCTGGCGCTGATCCTGATGGTGGGCGGCGTGGTCGGCGCGCAATTCGGTGCCCGCACCGGGCAGAAAATGCGTGGCGAGCGGCTGCGGCTGCTGCTCGGTATTTTGGTATTCATGGTGGGCATGCGCTTTGCCTTCGAGCTGGTGGTCAAGCCGGACGATCTTTTCTCCATCCGGCATGTGAGCAACCTGTGATGCGCCAGCTCTGGCTCAGCGCGGCGATCCTGGTCGCAAACGTGCAACCGGTGCTGTCGGAGCGCTTGGTGCTGTCCCTCTCCAACGAGCGCGTGCAGATCGCCTCGAATTTCGTCGGCGAAAACTTGGTGCTGTTCGGCGTCGTTGAGCCGGATCCCGGCAAGACGCTTCGCGACGATTACGACTTGGTGGTGACGGTCGCCGGCCCGCGCGAAATCATGCGCACGCGGCGCAAGCAGCGCGTGCTCGGCATCTGGGTCAATGTCGGCTCGCGCGAATTCGTGCGCGTGCCGTCTTATCTCGCGGTGCTGAGCAGCCGGCCGGTAGCGCAGATCGCCAATGCCGATACGCTGCGGCGCCTGCAACTCGGGCTCGACAACTTCCTGCTCACCCAGCGCATCGGATCCGACCTCGGCGATACCGTGCGTGAGGACCCGTTCCGCGCCGCCTTCGTGCGGCTGCAGAGCGAGCACGGGCTTTACCGACAGGCCGGGGACGCGGTGAAATTCCTCACGCCGTCGGTATTCCGCGTCGTCATCCCGCTGCCGGCGAATGTACCGACCGGTCCGTTCAGCGTCGATGTCGAGCTGTTCGCCGGCGGCGCCATGATCGCGCAGAGCACCGCGGCGCTCGAAGTGATCAAGACCGGGGTCGAGCAATACGTCGCCGATGCCGCCGGCAATAACGGGCTGCTCTACGGCCTACTCACGACCCTGATGGCGCTGCTCACCGGTTGGATCGCGAGCGTGGTGTTCCGAAGAGACTAGTCCGGCAGGCAGCGTTTGGCCGTGAACGCGTAGAGCCGGCCCTCGCCTAGCATATGCGCGGTGAATTTGATCGTGCCGAACGCCTCGGCAAAGGCGGCGTCGCGGATATTGAGGCCGCCGGTGAAGGCGCCGAAGGCCGGCATCACCATCCGTGTCGCATCGGCGGCGAAGCAGCGGCGACTGACCGCGCGGCCGCGATGGGCGACGCGCGCCACCGGATGCAGATGGCCGGCGATCTCGCGGTCGGCGCCGCTCGGCTGATGGCGGAAGGTGAGCGCGTTCACGGTGAGCGTGCGCTGGAACGTACCGCCGATATTGTTCGCCGGATCCGGATCGTGGTTGCCGGTCAGCCAAAGCCAGTCGCGGCCGCGCTGGAGCGCGCGGAGATTGGCGCGGTCCTCGTTCCCGAGCCGCGCCGGCCCGCCGCCGTCATGAAAACTGTCGCCCAGGGCGACAACCACGCGCGGCGCATAATGCGCGATCAGCTGCCCGAGCCGCGTCAGCGTCGCCGCGCTATCGTAAGGCGGCAGCAATTGCCCGCGCGCGGCGAAGCTCGAGCCTTTTTCCAGGTGGAGATCGGCGACCGCGAGCAGATTTTGCTCGGGCCAATAGAGCGCGCCGGCGCAATCGGCGAGCAGCGGCACGCCGGCGAGGACAATCAGATTGCCCATGCTCTCCGCTTTTTGCACCGCCAGCGTCATTGCATCGCTTCCTTGATCAACTCGTCCGCCGCTTCGGCCAGAAGCGAATCGGAGGCCTCGCCATAGACCGTCTCACGCCCGATCTCCAGCAGCACGGGAACCGAGAGCGGCGAGACGTGGTCGAGCGGTTTATGGACGATTCGGCCCTTGATGCGCGAGAGCATTTCACCGAGCCGCTTGATGTCAAGCAGGCCGCTCGCGGCGTCCGCGCGCGCCGCCCGCAGCAGAATGTGATCGGGCTGATGCTTGCGCAGCACGTCGTAGACGAGGTCGGTCGAGATGGTGAGTTGGCGGCGCGACTTCTCCTCGCCGGGAAAACGGCGCTCGATCAACCCGGCGATGATGGCGCAGGAGCGGAAGGTGCGTTTCATCAGCGCCGACTCGGCAAGCCAAGCCTCGAGGTCGTCGCCCAGCATGTCCTCGTCGAACAATTGGGCGAGCGAGAGCTCGCCCCGCTCAAGCTGCAGCGCCACGTCACCAAGGCCCCACACCGCCAGCGCGTATTCATTGGCGACGAAGCCGAGCGGCTTGAGCCGCGCACGCTCAAGCCGGCGTGTGAGCAGCATGCCAAGCGTCTGGTGCGCCAGCCGGCCTTCGAACGGGTAGCAGACCAGGTAATATTTGGCGGCGCGCGGGAAGGTCTCGACCAGGAGATCGCTGGCGCGCGGCAGCAGCGAACGCCATTGCTGGATTTCCAGCCATTCGCGTACCTGATCGGGCAGAGCCTGCCAGGCTTTCGGGCTGGCCAGGATGGCGCGCACGCGCGCGGCCAAATAGGTCGAGAGCGGAAACTTGCCGCCCTCGTAAGCCGGCACCTTCGGATCGCTCGCGTTCGAGCGCGAGACATAGACCTCGTCTTCGACGATGGCCTCGTATTTCAGTATTTCGCCGGCGAACACGAAGGTGTCGCCCGGCGTCATGGTCTCGACAAAATATTCTTCGACCTCGCCCAGCAGCCGCCCGCCGCGCGGCACGATCGCGCCCGAGGCGCGCGAGCGCACCAGCCGCACTTTCAGCATGTCGGCTTCGACGATGGTGCCGACATTCATGCGGTAACGCTGCGCGACGCGCGGGTGGGTGATGCGCCAGCGGCCGTCTTTACCTTGCCGGATCTTGGCGAAGCGCTCATAGGCTTTGAGCGCGTAACCGCCGGTCGCGACAAAATCGACCGCGGCGTCGAAGTCCGAACGCGCGAGAGCGGCGTAAGGCGCGGCGGCGCGTACTTCGTCGTAAAGCTCATCGGAGGAAAACGGCTCGCCGCAGGCGCGGCCGAGAATGTGCTGCGCCAGCACGTCGAGCGCGCCGGTGCGCGCGGGCGGCGTGTCCTGCGCGTTCTCGGCGACCGCGTCGAGCGCCGCGCGGCATTCCAGCACCTCGAAGCGGTTGGCCGGCACCAGCACGGCCTCCGAGGGCTCGTCGAGCCGATGGTTGGAGCGGCCTATCCTCTGCATCAGACGAGAGGAGCCTTTCGGCGCGCCGACATTGATCACCAGATCGACGTCGCCCCAATCGACGCCCAAATCCAACGAGGACGTGCACACGACCGCACGCAATTTGCCGGCCGCCATGGCATCTTCAACCCTGCGGCGTTGCGCGACATCGAGCGAGCCGTGATGCAGCGCGATGGCGAGGTTGTCGTCGTTCACGCGCCACAGCTCCTGGAACAGGAATTCGGCCTGGCTGCGGGTGTTGACGAAGACCAATGAGGTCTTGTGCGTCTTGATCAGCGCGTAGATTTCGCCGAGGGCGTGGCGCGCCGAGTGGCCGGCCCAAGGCAGATGGCCCTCGCTGTCGAGCATAGCGACCTGCGGCTGGGCGCCCGCTTGGGCCACCACCAGATCGGCGCGCGCCTGCCCGCCCGGCGGCTGCGGCACCAGATAGCGGCAAAGCTCGTCCGGCTCGGCGACGGTCGCCGACAGTCCTACGGTCGTCAGTCGCGGCGCCAGCGCGAACAGCCGCGCGAGGCCCAATGAAAGTAGGTCACCGCGTTTGGAGGTGACGAGCGAATGCAGTTCGTCGAGCACCACGCGCTTGAGCGTGCCGAACAGGTAAGGCGCATCGGCGGTGGCGAGCAGCAAGGCGAGCTGCTCCGGGGTGGTCAACAAAATGTCGGGCGGGTGGCGCCGCTGGCGCTGGCGCTTGGATGCCGGGGTGTCACCGGTGCGGGTCTCCAGCCGGACCGGCAGCCCCATCTCGCGCACCGGGATTTCCAAATTGCGGGCGATGTCGACGGCGAGCGCCTTGAGCGGCGAGATATAGAGCGTGTGCAGGCCCTGCGCCTGCCGGATGTTCCGTCCGGCAGAAACCAGCTTTCCGGCCGGGCGCGGCTGCTGCAGTTCGACCAGCGTCGGCAGGAAGCCGGCGAGCGTCTTGCCGCCGCCGGTCGGCGCGATCAGCAGCACCGAACGGCCGGCATGCGCTTTGGCCAGCAATTCGAGCTGATGCGCGCGCGGCATCCAGCCGCGGCCGGCGAACCAACGCGCGAATACGGCCGGCAACGGCGGAGCTTCAACCAAATCGAGCGCGGGCGCGGGTTCCATCTGTCTTGCGATGCTGCCACTTCGAACCGCGCATCCCAATGCCTATCTGGAAGCCATGCGTCCCGAAGATGTTCTCGCCCTAACCCCGTCCGGCGTCTGCTGCAAGCGCGGCGGCTTTCACATCGACCCGACGCGGCCGGTCGAGCGGGCGCTGATCACCCACGGCCATTCCGACCACGCGCGCGCCGGCCATGGCGCGGTGCTGGCGACGCAAGAGACGCTCGACATCATGCGGCTGCGCTACGGCGAGAATTTCGCCGGGCGCAGCCAGGCCATCCGCTATGGCGAGAAGGTCGACCTTTCCGGCGTGCAAGTGAGCTTCCATCCCGCCGGCCACGTGCTCGGCTCGGCGCAAATAAAAATTGAGACGCCAAGCCTGCGCATCGTCGCCTCCGGCGATTACAAAGATACCGCCGATCCGACCTGCGCGGCGTTCGAGATCGTGCCGTGCGACGTGTTCATCACCGAGGCCACGTTCGGCCTGCCCGTGTTCCGCCATCACGACGCCGCAGGCGAGATCGAAAAGCTGCTGCGCTCGGTCGGGCTTTTTCCCGAACGTGCGCATCTGGTCGGCGCTTATTCGCTTGGCAAGGCGCAGCGCGTGATCGCAATGCTGCGCGCGGCGGGCTACGACAAGCCGATATATCTGCACGGCGCGATGGAATCGATCACGCGCTATTACCAGAACCGGGGCATCGAACTCGGCCGGATCGAGTTGGTGCGCGGCGCCCAAAAAGCCGACCTGGCGGGCGCGATTACTATTTGTCCGCCAAGTTCGTTGAGCGATCTTTGGTCGCGCCGTTTTCCCGATCCGGTTCTCGCCTTTGCCTCCGGCTGGATGCGCGTGCGGGCGCGCGCGCGTCAGCGCGGCGTCACGCTGCCGCTGGTTATCTCCGACCACGCCGACTGGGATGGGCTGACTGCGACCATCGCGGCGACCCACGCGTCGGAAGTCTGGGTGACGCACGGGCAGGAAGACGCGTTGGTGCATTGGTGCAAAGCCGAGGGCCTGAAAGCGCGTCCGCTCGACCTCGCCTACGGCGATGAGGAGGAAGCGGAAGCCGGTGAGGCAGAAGCATGAATCGCTTCGCCCAACTGCTCGATCGCCTCGCCTATGAGCCCGGCCGCAATGCCAAGCTTAAGCTCATCGCCGACTACTTGCGCACCACCGGCGATCCCGAGCGTGGCTGGGCGCTGGCGGCGCTGACCGGCGCGCTGTCGTTTCGGCATGCCAAGCCCGGGATGATCCGCGCCCTGATTGCGGAGCGCACCGACCCGGTGCTGTTCGCGCTCGCCCATGACTATGTCGGCGACCTGTCGGAAACGGTCGCGCTGATGTGGCCGGCGCACGCTTCCGAAAAGCCCAATGCGACGCCGTCATTGACCGACGTGGTGGCAACGCTGTCCACGCTCGGCAAAACGCAACTGCCGGCGCAGATCGCGCGCTGGCTCGACGCTCTCGACGAGACCGGCCGCTGGGCGTTGCTCAAGCTGGTCACCGGCGGAATGCGCATCGGCGTTTCGGCGCGGCTCGCCAAGACCGCGGCAGCCTCACTCGGCGGCAAAGCGCCCGACGAAGTCGAAATGCTGTGGCCGGGTCTCGCGCCGCCCTATGGCGACCTGTTCGCCTGGCTGGAAGGGCGCGGCGAGAAGCCGACGAGCCGCGACCCGGCGCCGTTCCGGCCTCCAATGCTGGCGCACGCCGTGGAGGAGCCCGACCTTGCCGCGCTCGATCCCGCCGACTTCATGGCGGAATGGAAATGGGACGGCATCCGCGTGCAGGCCTCTTCCGGCCAGGACGCGCACGGCCAGCCGGTCGCGCGACTTTATTCGCGCACCGGCGAGGACATCTCCAAAAGCTTTCCCGATCTCATCGACGCGCTGCGCCTGCCGGCGGCCATCGACGGCGAACTGTTGATTGTGCGCGAGAGGCGTGTGCAGTCGTTCAACGTCCTGCAACAGCGGCTCAATCGCAAAGCGGTCACGCCCAAGCTTCTGGCGGAATTCCCGGCGCATTTGCGCGCCTACGACCTCTTGGCCGAAGGCGAGGAAGACCTGCGCCCCCTGCCCTTCGCCGAGCGCCGGCGGCGTCTGGATAAATTCGTCGCCAAGCTCGACGATCCGCGTCTCGATCTTTCTCCGCTGATCGACTTCAAGAGCTGGAACGCGCTGATCGCGGCGCGCGCCGATCCCGACAAGGCCGGCGCAGGCGCCGATGCCGCAGCGGTGGAAGGCGTCATGCTCAAGCGCGCCGACGCGCCCTATTTGCCGGGGCGGCCGAAGGGCCCGTGGTGGAAATGGAAGCGCGACCCGATGATCATCGACGCCGTGCTGATGTATGCCCAGCGCGGCCACGGCAAACGCTCGTCGTATTATTCCGACTACACCTTCGGCGTCTGGAACGGCGACGACGAACTGGTGCCGGTCGGCAAGGCCTATTTCGGCTTCACCGACGAGGAGTTGAAGGAGATCGACCGCTTCGTCCGACGCAACACCGTCGACCGCTTCGGTCCGGTGCGCGAGGTGACGCACGAGGCCGACAAGGGGCTGGTACTGGAAGTGGCCTTTGAGGGCCTGCAACGCTCGACCCGGCATAAATCCGGCATCGCGATGCGTTTCCCCCGCATCAGCCGCTTGCGCTGGGACAAGCCGCCGGGCGAGGCCGACCGGCTGGCGACGCTGGAGACCATGCTGTCGCGCATCGAGGGCGCGCGGACATGACGGCGCATTTCCTATAATGTGCGGCTTGACCGGCCTCGTCCTCTTGCGTCAGGTGTGACATGCAAAACGGCCCCCAAAAAGGCCCCTATGCCAACGACGCGCCTAATGCCGTGGAGCAACAAACGGAGCCTCCGATGGCCAACGCCACCATGAGCAGAGTCTTCGGCGGCTCGCCGCTCGCCGTATTCGGCCGCCTGATATTGGTGTCGATTTTGGTCGGCGTTATTCTGTCGGCGCTCGGGCTCGACCCGTTCGATATCGTACGCAGCATCGAGCGGCTGCTGCAGTCGATCTGGAATATGGGCTTCGATGCCGTGCGCTGGGTGTGGCGCTATTTCCTGCTCGGCGCGGTGCTGGTGATCCCGATCTGGATCATCATGCGGCTGGTCAACGCGCCGCGCGGTAAATAGGCACGCTCAGCCCGGCCAGCTTTCCGCCGTCATGGTCGCGGCGTCGGCGCCGACCATGGCGGCGAGTGAGCCGCGGTTGCCGCGCCGGACCGCGGCCGCCAGTTCCGCCTTGATCTCGGCGATAAGCCCGATGCCGCGAAAGACCAGGCCTGAATAAAGCTGCAGCAGCGTGGCGCCGGCCTTGATTTTGGCGATCGCGGCAGCCGGCGAATCGATGCCGCCGACACCGACCAGCGGAAAGGCGCCCTCGGCACGCACGAAAGTCTCCGCCAGCATGCGGGTAGCAAGCCTGAACAGCGGCCGCCCGGACAGCCCGCCGGCCTCACGCGCCCGCTCGCGTTCGCGTAATGATGCCGGCCGCGCGATCGTGGTGTTGCAAACAATCATGCCGTCGACGCCGGCCTTGCGCGCAACGCCAACCACGTCGTCAAGCTCGGAAAGCGTGAGATCCGGCGCGATCTTGAGCAACACCGGCAGCGGGCCGAAGCGCGCGCGCGCCTTCTCACGCGCGGCCATGACACGCGCCAGCAGGTCGTCGAGTGCGCGCGCTTCCTGCAGATCGCGCAGGCCGGGCGTATTGGGCGAGGAGACGTTGACGGTGAGGTAACTTGCCACCGGCGCGAAGATTTCCACTAGCCGCGCATAGTCGCCGGCGCGGTCGGCCGAATCGCGGTTGGCTCCGATGTTGACGCCGACGATGCCGCCTTCATGGGCGCGCGCGGCGAGCCGCTTAAGCATGGCAGCGGCGCCATCGTTATTGAAGCCGAGGCGGTTGATCACGCCCTGGTCGGCGTCGAGACGAAACAGACGCGGCCGCGGGTTGCCGGTTTGCGGACGCGGGGTGACGGTGCCGACCTCGACGAAACCAAAGCCGAGGCGCAGCAACGCGTCCGGCGCCTCGGCATTCTTGTCGAAGCCGGGTGCGATCCCGGCCGGATTGGGAAAATTGAGCCCGAAGGCACGCACGGCAAGCTCGGGCGGGTCGGCCGGCCGGCCCCGGCCCGGCATGAAGCGCAGCGCCTTGAGGGCGAGCCGATGGGCGTCCTCGGGGTCGAGGGCGCGCATCAGCGGCCGGGACAGACGGTCGAATAGCCCGATCAAGCGGGGGCTCCGGGGTGACAGGGGCCGGCGACCCTACCGGCCGAAAGACGGTCAATTCAAGACGGCTCTTGCCAAACCCCGGGGACTCACGGTAATAATTCCTAAATGTTGAATAACAGTCACAAAGTCCCCGATAATCGGGCGCGCCTGCATCGTCACGGATGTCCTCATGCTGACCCATAGCCAGATCTGGAATGCACTCGACCGCTTGGCCGCCCATTCCGGGCTCACGCCCTCGGGGCTCGCCAAGAAAGCCGGGCTCGACCCGACCACCTTCAACAAGTCCAAGCGCATCACGCCGGAGGGGCGGCCGCGCTGGCCGTCGACCGAATCGGTCGCCAAGTCGCTGGCCGCCACCGGCAGCTCGGTCGAGTTGTTCATGACCCTGCTGAGCGAAACCGGCAAGCCGCCGATCACCAACGTGCCGTTGATCGGCTTTGCCCAGGCCGGCGCCGGCGGCTACTTCGACGACGGCGGCTTCCCGGTCGGCAAAGGCTGGGAGGAGATCGCCTTCCCGCAGGTGACGGACGAACACGCATACGCGCTGGAGATTGCCGGCGACTCGATGAAGCCGGCCTATCGCGACGGCGACATCATCGTCGTCTCGCCGGGGGCGCCGGTGCGGCGCGGCGACCGGGTGGTGGTCAAGACCCGCAGCGGCGAGGTCATGGTCAAAGAATTGCGCCGCAAGAATTCGAAAAACATCGAACTCAAGTCGCTCAACAGCGAACATCGCGACCGCACACTGCCGATGACCGAAGTGCTGTGGATCGCGCGTATCATGTGGGCGAGCCAGTAATCGTCGTTGCGTTGGCGGGGGGTTGTCATGAATCGTCGTCATGCGTTGAAGGCGCTGGCGGGACTGGCGCTGTGTCCGGTTTGTGCATCGTCGGGCTTTCCTGCGGAAGGCGCGCATTGGAGCTATGAAGGCGGCGACGGGCCGGATCATTGGGGCGACATCGACGCCGCCAGCAAAGTCTGTTCCGCCGGCAGCCAGCAATCGCCGATCAACATCGCGGCTACGGTCAAGGCGCAACTGGCACCGCTGAAGACGGCTTGGGCCAAGAACGCCGACAGCATCGTCAACAACGGCCATACCATCCAGCTCAATTTCGAGCAGGGAAGCGCGCTCACGGTAGGCGGCAACGGCTACGCGCTGCTGCAATTCCACTTCCATCATCCGAGCGAGCATCATATCGGCGGCAAGAGCTTCCCGATGGAAGTGCATTTCGTGCATCGCAATTTCGCCGGCAACCTGGCCGTGGTTGGCGCGCTGATGACCGCCGGCAAGCCGAATGCGGTGTTCAACAAGATCGTCAAGAGCATGCCGCAGAAAGCCGGCGATCCGGTGAAAGCCGCGGCCGGGATCGATCCCAACGCATTGCTGCCGCCGTTGCGCGCCTATTATCGCTACGCGGGCTCGCTCACCACGCCGCCCTGCAGCGAGGTGGTGGATTGGCTGCTGCTGCACCAGCCGATCCAGGTGGCGAAACCCGACATCGAGGCTTTCGGCAAATTGTTTCCGATGAATGCGCGGCCGATCCAGAAGGACAATCGCCGCTTCGTGCTGACGTCGTAAATGTCATGGCCGGGCTGTCCCGGCCATCCCGATACTTAAGCCGCAACCTCCTAATTGAGATCGCCGGGTCGCGCGGCTTCGCGACGGTCCGGCGGCGACGGTTTGATTTTAAGCGCTGCGCGCCAACGCGCCGTCGATCATGTCGACGGTGTTCTGTAGGCCGTAGACCGCCACGAACGAGCCGAAGCGTGGGCCTTTCTCCTGCCCGAGCAGCACCTGATAGAGCATGTCGAACCAAGCGAGCAGCACGCCGGGACGGCCGTCCTTGGCGAGCTTCTTGTGGTCGAGGAATGGCTCACGGCGGCCAATTTCATAGACCACGTTCTGGATTTTCTCGGCCGTGGCGTCGACCGGCAGCTGCGCCAGCGCGTCGCGCAGATCGGTGAGCGCGGCGCGCTCGGTTTCGCTCGGCTGGCGGAATTTCTTGTGCGGCTGCACGAAGTCGCGGAAATAGTGGATGGCGTAGTCCACCATCTCGCCGAGCTTGGGATGCGTCTTGGCCGTCACGCCCGGCCGGTAGCGGCCGATGAAGCCCCACAGCGTCTCGGCGTTCTCGGCATTGGAGGACGACACCAGCGTCAGCAGCATCTGGAAACTGACGGGCATGTCGGCCTTGGGCGGATTGCCGGAATGGATGTGCCAGACCGGATTGCTCAGCCGCTGGCGCGGGTCCTGCCGCGCGTAGCCATCGAGGAATTGCTGATATTCGTCGACGGTGCGCGGGATGACGTCGAAGTAGAGGCGCTTGGCGGACTTGGGCTCGCGGTACATGAACAGAGACAGGCTCTCAGGCGCGGCGTAGCGCAGCCACTCGTCGATGGTGAGCCCATTGCCCTTCGACTTGGAAATCTTCTGCCCGTTTTCGTCGAGGAAAAGCTCGTAGTTGAAGCCTTCCGGCGGCTGGCCGCCAAGCGCGCGGCAGATTTCACCGGACAGCTTGACCGAGTCGATCAGGTCCTTGCCGGCCATCTCGTAGTCGACGCCGAGCGCGACCCAGCGCATGGCCCAATCCGGCTTCCATTGCAGCTTGCAGCGCCCGCCGGTGACCGGCGCGGTGACCGGCTGCTTTGTCTCGGGGTCCTCATAGGTGATGGTGCCGGCCTTGATGTCATGGCCGGTGACCGGCACCTGCAGCACGATGCCGGTGTTCGGATCGATCGGCAGGAATGGCGAATAGGTGGCTGCGCGCTCCTCGCGCAGCGACGGTAGCATGATGTTCATGACCGCGTCGAAGCGCTCGAGCACTTTGAGCAGCGCCTGATCGAAGCGGCCGGACGCGTAACAGTCGGTCGACGACAGAAATTCGTAGTCGAAGCCGAAGTGATCGAGGAAGGCGCGCAGCCGCGCATTGTTGTGTGCGCCGAAGCTCGCGTGTGTGCCGAATGGATCGGGTACCTTGGTGAGCGGCTTGCCGAGATGCTTTGCCAGTAACTCCTTGTTGGGCACGTTGTCCGGCACCTTGCGCAGGCCGTCCATGTCGTCGGAAAAAGCGATCAGCCGCGTCTTGATCTTGTCATCGGTGAGCACGCGGAAAGCGTGGCGCACCATGGTGGTGCGCGCCACCTCGCCGAAGGTGCCGATATGCGGCAGGCCGGAGGGGCCGTAGCCGGTCTCGAAGATGACCTCGTCCTTCGGCTTTTTCTTCAGCCGCGCCACGATCTTGCGCGCTTCCTCGAACGGCCAGGCGTTCGACTGCTCGGCCAATTCGCGCAGCGATGCAGCGTTTTCAGCAACAGACATCGTGTTCTCCGCGCGCGGACACTATGAATCCGGCGCGCCAAGGTCAAACGATTCGATCAAAACGGGCTGATCGGGAAATAGCGCAGCCACAGGTCGGTGAAGCGGCCGCTCTCCCATAGCCGGAACAGCGCCCAATTGAACGCCCGCCGCAGCACGTCGTTGTTCTTGCGCACCGCGATGCCGACGCCTTCGCCGAAATAGCGGCTTTCAAGATAGGGCCCGCCGCGGAATTCGCAGCAGCCGGCAGAGGCGGTGCCGTTGAGCCAGAACGCCAGCGCGATGCCGTCGCCGAACAGCAGGTCGACCTCGCCTTTCATCAGCGCCGCCCGCGCCGCCTCGGCGTTGGGATAAGGATGCAATTCGGCCTCGGTGAACAGATCCTTGAGATAGGCCTCGTGCGCGGTGCCGGCGACTACCGCGACCTTGCGTCCTTCCAGCGCCGGCGGCGCGACGGTCGCGAGGTCGAGGTCGCGGCGCGCGACGAAACGCGCCGGCGTACGGTAATAGGCGTCGCTGAAATCGACGCGCGCGCGCGTCTTGGCATTTTCCGACAGCGACGCGATCACCGCGTCGCCTTGGTTCTTGTCGAGCGAATCGATAAGGGTGTCGAAGCGCCGCATTTGGATGGTGCAGGCAACTTTCATTTCATCGCAGATCGCGCGCGCCAGCTCCACATTGAAACCGGTCGGCGCGCCGTCCGGCCCGGCGAAATTGAACGGCGGATAGTCGGTCTCGGTCAGGAAACGAATGATGGCGATGCGCGACAGGTCCGGCCGCTCCGGACGGTGGCGGGGATCCCAAAAGCCGGGGACCGCGCTCGGGTCGCTGAGTTTGCCGGCGGGCGCCTCCGGCTCGACCGGAATCGCGGGCGCCGGCGGCGGCGGACGCGGCGCCGGCTGTTGCGCGAGCGCGACGGTCGCGGCCATGACGCACAGGCCTGCCAGCAATACCCGCAGCAGATGAAGATTCATGCACCGCCTCGAGCGCAACTTGCGGCGACCATAGCACCGCGATTGCGGCCGGCCAGCGGCATTCCCCCCGCGCCCGAAATGACGGTCATGCGCCGGTCAAATGTTTCTCGATTTCGTGCACCGGCATCTTGACTAAGTCCTTGTCGATCTCCGCCCGCAAGGCCGCGCGTAGCGCATGGCCGTAGGCCGGCCGGATCATGCCGAGCGCGCGTGGCGGCGCCACCACGACCAGAGATTTGACCTTGCCGGCGGCGAGCGCGGTCTCGAGATGCTGCGCGAGCTTGGTGAGGAAAACCTGCTCCGCCTGGTCATGCCAATCGGTCTGCGCCACGGCGCTGCGCGCGCCGCCCACGGAATTGACGGCGCGGCCGGGCGCGTCGGTGCCCTGCTCATGGGTCGCCGCGTCCTTCTGCTCGAACACCTCGACCGTTTTGAGGTTGGGAAATTTGGCATCGCCGTCGTTTCTCAGCACCAGGGCCTTGGCGCCGTCGCACACCACCACCCATTCGCCATTGCGGATCGACATACCGGACATGAACCGACCTCCTGAAAACTCACGATAGACTAGACCACAGCCGCGGCCAGTCTGTTGCCTTGGATCAAACGCTTCGGACCGCGATCGGTTGCCGGGCAGCAACTGCCATGAGACGCGTCAATTCGTGCCGTCCAGCAGCCGGCGGGCGATGACCTGCGCCTGGATTTCGGCGGCGCCCTCGAAAATATTGAGGATGCGGGCGTCGCACAGGATGCGCGAGACCGGAAATTCCAGCGCAAAGCCGTTGCCGCCGTGGATCTGCACGGCATTATCGGCATTGGCCCAGGCCACGCGTGCGGCCAAGAGCTTGGCCATGCCGGCCTCCAAGTCGCAGCGGCGGCCGGAATCCTTCTCGCGCGCGGCGTAATACGTGAGCTGGCGCGCAATCATGATTTCCACCGCCATCAGCGCGATCTTGTCGGCAACGCGCGGGAATTCGATAATCGGCCGCGCGAACTGCTGGCGATTTTGCGCATAATCGAGCGCCTGCTCCATCGCCGCCTGCGCCACGCCAATCGCCCTGGCCGCCGTCTGGATGCGCGCGGACTCGAAGGTCTGCATCAACTGCTTGAAGCCGAGGCCCTCGACGCCGCCGAGCAGGTTTTCCGCTTTCACCTCGAAACCGTCGAATGCAATCTCGTATTCCTTCATGCCGCGATAGCCGAGCACCTCGATCTCGGTGCCGCTCATGCCCGCGGCCGGGAAAGGATGGGTGTCGTCGCCGCGCGGTTTCTCGGCCAGCAGCATCGAAAGCCCGCGGTGACCAAGCTCCTTGGGATCGGTGCGCACCAAAAGCGTCATCAGGTCGGCGCGCACCGGGTGGGTGATCCACGTCTTGTTGCCGTAAACCTTGTAGACGCCGTCCTCGCACACCGCGCGGGTCTTGAGCGAGGCGAGGTCGGAGCCGGTATTGGGCTCGGTGAATACCGCGGTCGGCAGCACTTCGCCGGAGGCGATCTTGGGCAGCCATTTGCGTTTTTGCTGGTCCGTCCCGCCGCCGAGGATCAATTCGGCCGCGATCTCAGAGCGGGTGCCCAGCGAACCGACGCCGATATAGCCGCGCGACAGCTCCTCCGACACGACGCACATCGACTCCTTGCCGAGCCCCATGCCGCCGAACTCTTCCGGAATGGTGAGCCCGAACACGCCGAGCGCGGACATCTGCGCGATGACTTCGAGCGGGATGTAGCTGTTGCTGCGATGCCAACCTTGCGCCTGGCCGATGACTTCGCTGTCGGCGAATTTGCGCATCTCGGCGCGGATCGATTCCAGCGTATCATCGAGCCCGCAGGCGCCGATCGTGGCACCATGGCTTTCGCGCATCAGCGCGACCAGACGGGCACGCCGTTCGACAGTATTGCCGTCGGCCATCAGGCTTTCCGCCGCCGCGTTGATGCGGGCCGCCACTTGCGGCGATGACAGACCGAGATCGGCTGGGCGCACCATCTCGTTCTGGCTCATCGGAATACCGCCGACGATCTGGGCGATATATTCGCCGACGCCGATGCGCACGAGCTGTTCCTCGACTTCGCCGAGCGAACCGGCGCCCTGCATCCGCTCGGCGTAGGCGCCGAGCTGGCGCACCGCTTCGACGTAGGTTGCCAGCCAGGCAAGCCCGTGCGCGGCGCGCTGGTCGCGATCGAGCCGTGCCGCCGAAACGCGGCCCGCCTCGGTCACCCGCTCGCGCAGCTTCGCGGTCGCGTCGGCAAGCAGGGCGTCGAGCCCGGCCATCGCTTCGCGGCAAAGCGCGGCGAGGTCGTTTTCTGCAATGGGCCGTGCAACGGCGGTCGGCATGAATGTCTCGCGGCTCCAACCACACTACACGCGTGCAGTGCACAATTGCAAAGACGCTTGCCGGATAATGGTGCGCGCCGCCATTCGTCGTGGTACCGCCGCCAAGGGCGTGAAATTGCTATAAAATTAACCATTTCGGGCTTCCATGCAGAGAGCATCGGCGTGCGTACTGGTACTCGCGAAATCCCGGCCGGCTTCCATGCAGAGAATTTTACCGCCCCTGCGGGGGCTATACCGAGTGGCCGGCGCATTGTCGGTACGCGCCCGCATCGTGGCGCTCGCACTGATCCCGCTGATCGGCTTCCTCGCCAACGGCGTCACTTACGTTTCTGGCGAAGGCGGCGTCGCTTCGGCCTTCAACACCTCGGAGCGGGCACGACAATTGGCGGACGCCAGCCGCGAATTCAAGATCGCGGTCGCGGCTATGCGCATCGCCGCCAAGGACTTCACCGTGGCGCCGCACGGCACGCTGGTTGACGCCTTCGCTGTATCCGAGAGCGACGCCAACAAGAGCCTCGCCTTGATCGAGCGTTCCGCCGGCGGCATGCGATCCGAGGACAGCGCCGCGCTCCGGCAGACCCTTACCGACCTCAAGGGTAACTTCGACAAACTAGTCACGGAACAACGCACGCTCGGGTTTTCAGAAGACGAAGGTTTGCGCAAGGAGCTGCGCGAAACCGGCAACGCCATCGAACGCGCCATCAACGCCAACATGACGTGGCTCGCCGATGCCGACGCGCAAAAACTACGTATGGCGCTGCTCACCATGCAGCACTATGAGTCGGAATACCGGCTGGATCCGACCGACCTCAATCACCAGCAATTCGTCGGCGCCCACAACTCCTTCGCCGAGACTTTCGCCAGTGTCGATGGCACCCCGGCCATGAAGCAGAAGCTGGAAACCGAGGTGGCCCACTACGCCGAGGCTTTCGAGCGCTGGATCGCGGCCAGCGACCGGGCCCACCCCTTGCGGGCGATCATCGACATCGACAGCCAGAGCATGCTGCCGCGTGCCGATGCCATCATTCAGTCGGCCAACGGCGCGGCCGAGCGCGCTTCGGAAGCTCTCACCGCCTCCCAAAAGCGCACCCGCAACGGCATCATTGC
>Ga0207693_10001387_pt1 | contig 21477 bp, 21 predicted proteins | sample LARL81metaG_FD_184347 | JGI IMG/M metagenome (GOLD analysis project Ga0207693, IMG submission 184347) | Corn, switchgrass and miscanthus rhizosphere microbial communities from Kellogg Biological Station, Michigan, USA - LAR L8-1 metaG... | ecosystem: Host-associated > Plants > Roots >... | reverse complement strand
ACTCCGGGCAGGTTGTCAGACGGATCACCGCGTAATGCGGCGAAGTCCGGGTATTGGTCGGGCCGGACGCCGAGCAGCAAGACCAGCCGCTCGGCCGTGATCAGCGGCGAACACTCGACGCCACCGTTGATGATGCGCAGCACGTGCGTGCCCGCGTCGATGAGCGCGAAGGCGTCACGATCGGACGTAACGATCACGGTGGTGCCACCCGCCGCAGCGACGGCACGAGCAGCGGAGGCCAGCACGTCGTCGGCCTCCAGACCGGCGGGAACGATAACGCCAACCCCCAGTTCTCGCAGCACCTCCGCGGCTACCTCGAGCTGGCGCACCAGTGTCGGCAACTTGTCGGAACGATTTGCCTTGTACCGGGGCCATTTCTCTCGCCGCCAGCTCAGGTCCGGATCGTCGAAGCCGACGACCACGACATCCGGTTGGAAGCGATCGACCGCGGCGACAAGTTGCGTGAGCAGTCCCCGCACGGCCCAGATCGGGTCGCCGCCCGCGCCGTGCAGACCCGTGCCGGCCTGGGAGTGGTAGCTGCGGTGGACGAGAGAGTTGCCGTCCACGGCTAGCACCACCCGATCCTGCGCGGCGCGACTCGGCGGTGGCACTGCTTCAGTCTCCTCCCCGGTCTGACAATTGATGTCCAATCACACCTCAGCGAACGCCGGTGTCACTTCCGTAGCCACTGCGCCGGCCGACGTCGCGCGGCGCGCGAACTCGGCGAGTCCGGCCAGTTGGCGTTCACCCAGCTGGAAGTCGAGCGTACGGAAGTACCTGGCCAGCGTTCCCGCCTCGAACACCTCCCACCGTGCAGCTTGCTCAGCGACGGCGTCCACGTGCGCGAGCGCCTCGTCGCGGCTGCGCACGAACGCGGTATGGACGTCCTTGACCAGGCCCGGGTTGGCGACAGCGTAGGAGCGACGAACCGCCCAGACCGCGAACACCATGGGCAGACCGGTCCACTGGCGCCACACCTCCCCCAGGTCGTGCACCGCGAGGCCCATTCGGGGCGCGTCGAACGTCGCACGTAGCGCGGCATCGCCGATGAGAACGCCGGCGTCCGCCTCGAGCAACATGGCCGTGAGGTCTGGCGGACAGACGAAGTACTCCGGGTGGACCCCATGCACTTCCGCGAGCCACATGCGGGCGAGCAGGACCGAGGTCCGAGAGGTGGACCCTAGCGCGACCCGCCCGCCCTCCAGTGCCGCAAGTGGCACCTGCGAGACGAGATTGACCGACAGCACCGGCCCGTCGGAACCGACGGCTAGATCTGGCAGGAGCAGCAGCTCGTCGGCGTTACGCAGGTACTCGAGGAGCGAAATCGGGCCGATGTCCAGATCCCCCCGAACGAGCGCGTCGTTGAGCCGATCCGGCGTGTCCTTGGTCAGCTCGACGTCGAGCAGGGCGCCCGACCGCACCAGTCCCCAGTAGATCGGCAGGCAGTTCAGGAACTGGATGTGTCCGACGCGAGGCCGCGCGGATGTCACCGGTCGGGACGGTCGATCGCGGGCAGCGGCCCGGGCTCCGGTCCCGGTATCGGGCCGGGCTCTGGACCTGGCGTCGGCCCCGGGTCCGGCGTCGGCGGCGGAATGGGTGACGGCGAAGGTGGCGTGGGCTCTGGAATGGGCGGCGCGGGCGGACCGGGTTGCGGTCCCGGCACCGGTGAGGGGACAGGTGGGGGTGACGGCGCGGGCGGCGTAGGCGGGGTCGTCATCGTCCCAACGCTACGCGTGAGCCCCTGCCGTCCGGCGCGGAATACCCGCGTCGGCCGCCAAGATCATGGCGACGTCAGGGACACTAGTGTTGATCGGTGACCGACGAGCCTGACGATCTGGCACTGGCCTCGAATCTCGTGCGGGCGGCCGGGAGCTTGGCTGCAGACATGCGGCGCTCCGGAGTGCAGCCCACTCGCAAGACGTCGGTCACAGACCTCGTCACTCCAGCCGATCACGCCGCTGAGGCGCTGATCGTCAACCGGTTGCGCGCCGCCCGCCCGGAGGACGGCATCGTCGCCGAGGAGGGGAGCTCGCAACCCGGCCGCCGGACCTGGTTTGTCGACCCCGTCGACGGCACTTACAACTACGCGACCGGCATCACCCTGTGGTGTAGCGCTGTCGGTCTCGCTGACGGAAGTGAGCCCGTGCTCGGCGCCGTCTATCATCCAGCCGCCGACGACCTGTGGTCCGGTGGTACCGGGCGGCCGGCCACTCGCAACGGTGAACCAGTGCCGCCTATCGCCGACCGACCGCTCGCGGAGTCGGCGGTGGCGAGTTACCTGCATCCCACGACCATGCCGGACGACTCGGTGCGGGAACCGCTGCTGCGGGCGCTGCGACACGCCGGCACGGTGCGTACTTTCGGCTCGGGGTCGATCGAGCTGGCCTGGGTGGCAGATGGCCGGCTCGGCGGGTTTTTCCAGCACGACTGTCTGCCCTGGGACTGGCTGCCCGGCGCCGCGCTCGTGACCGCGGCCGGCGGTGAGGTCGCCGTCGTGCCGGCCAACGGGCACCAGTGGTACATCGCGGGCAGCAAGCAGCTCGTCGACGAGCTGGCGACCGCGCTGCACGGGTCAGGCTGACGCGTCGCCGTCCACGGTGAGCCGGCGGTAAGTCTCCGCCGCAGCCGATGCGAAGCCGGCCGGCAGGTCGACCGTGGCCAGGGCCGCCGCCACCTCGTCCATCTCGCCGGACCACCGCCACGCCTTGTCCTCCGCTCGCCGAGCGAACGCGGCCAGCGCCGCGTCCAGATCGACCCCGTCTCGCGCCAGCTCACCGCGCACCGCGTCCGCCACGCCGTACCGGCGCGCCGCCTCCGCCAACGTCCACCACACAGTTGGGAGTGCCTTGCTTTGCAGGGCGAAGCAGGCTTTGAGTGCGCTCGCCGAGCCCAGGTCCCCGGGCAGCACTCGAGCATCAAAGGGGGAGGAGGCGAACAGCGCCGCCAACTCCTTCGCCGGCTCTCCCGCCAGCCACAGCACGGTGCCCGCCCGCTGCCAGGCCGGCGCGCCGATGACCGCGCCGTCGACCACCCGCTCCCGGCCGATGATGTCAGCGATCGTCGCGACCGTGCTCGGCGCCACGGCGTTCGCGTCCAGGTATACGACCGGACGACCACCCCGAGCAGCGGCCTGGACCTCGCGGGCAACGTCCAATGCGGCGTGCGGTGGGCAGATCGAGATGACGAGATCGCTACGCGCCACCAACTCGGGCACGTCCGGGACAGCGACGAGATCGGCGAGTTCTGCGCGCTTACCGGTTGCATCCGAGCGCCCGGCGGCCGCCCAGATGACCTGACCGGCGACGGGTTTGAGGGCCGCTGCTAACGCAGCGCCCATGGCGCCCGGGTGCAGGACGCCGACGACGGGCCGCTCCCCGAGCAGCACCGTCGGCTATCGGCCCCGGCGGCGCTGGTCACGACCGCCGTAGACGACCACGGCGACCGCCGGGACGAGGAGGAACCACACCCACCATCTGGTCGCGAAGAACAGGGCCAACGCGATGATCGGGGCGAGCGCGACGACAACCGCACCGGTGCGCCCGCCAAGAACGCGGTCATCCCGGTCGGAGGACGGGTCGGAACGGCGCGGAGGCGGCGCGGGTGCCGCCCCGGTCGCTAGCTGCGCGCCCGGCGGCAGGTGCGGTTCCGGGAGATCGACGAACAGCGCCTCGAGTTGCTCGCGGGTGCGCGCCACGCTGGCCGCAGCGACCCGGTCGCCGTATTCGTCGGGCTCCAACCGCCCGGCCGATAGGTGCTCATCCAAGGCCTGCAGGGCCGCTGCCCGCTCGTCGGTGCCGATACGAATGTGCGGCTCGGACGATCCGTCCGCCCCGCCGGGCGAACTGCTCATCGGATCCACGGTCGGGAACGCCCGCCCCAACCCCACATCGGGCCACCCCCATAGCCCCACCGTCGGCCGCACGTGAGCCGCGGGAGCACGATGAAGTACAGCACCAGAGCCGCGACGGCGAACGGAAACACCAGAATTACGGCCACGACCACGGCGATGAGCGCGGCAATGCGACCGACCGCTGACTCGGGGACGTAGCTATACCAATCCCGCCGATAGCCGGCCGGGCTGGCGGTTACCGGCCGAATCGTGTTCGCAGTCGTGGGATGCGGCGCCGGCAGGTCAGTGAACAGCGCGTCGAGCTCGGCCTGGGTCCGGGCCATCTCAGCCGCGGCGTACCGGTCGGCGTACTCATCGGGATCAAGCCGTCCAGCGGTCAGGTGCTCGTCGAGGGCCTGCTGAGCAGCCGAGCGCTCCGCGTAGCCGATGCGGATCTGAGGACGTGGCGCGGTCACCCTCCCAGTGTGCGCACGGGATGGCCCCGGCGCATAGTGCCTTTTGTCAAGAAGAGCTTCAGCAAGGTTCAGGGGGTGGCGTTTCCGTCGTCCCCTTTGAGCCGAGAGCTGAGGTCCTCGCTCCGGGCGCGGCGGGCACGCAGCCGCGCCTCGACGGTCTCGGCGAGCGCGGCTCGAGGCCGGGCGAGCAGAACGTAGGACAGCGGCACGGACAAGAACAGCCCGAGCACCGCGGCGAGGAACGCCGGAACGCCGACCAACCAGAGCAGACCGAACAGGATTCCGAAGACCAGGAACCGCAGGATCGTGTATAGCCACAGCGCCCCGATCGAGCGACCGAACGACGGCTCGGGTGGCGGCGGCCCCTCCGGCTGACTCGGCTGGTCCGACGGTTCCGAGCCCGGCGCGCGGGTCGGCTCGTCGGGCCCTGGCTCGGTCACGCCCAGATCGCCTGCGGCTCGGCTCGCCGGACCGCGAGCGGAACCGGCCCGTCGTACTCGCGAACAACCTGGTAGCGCGTGTTCCGCTCCACCGGCCGGAACCCGGCATCGCGGATCAGCCCGAGCAGGTCCTCCCGGGTCAACTTGTCGGGCGTGCCGAAGCCGTCCGCGTCGTGGGTGATCTTGTATTCGACGACCGAGCCGTCCATGTCGTCGGCGCCGAAGTTCAAGGCGAGCTGGGAGGTTGACAACCCGTGCATCACCCAGAACACCTTGACGTGATCGAAGTTGTCGAGCAGCAGCCTGCTGACGGCGAAGGTGCGCAGCACATCCGCCGGCTGCGCCATCGGCAGGTGGGACAGTCGGTTGTTGTCGTTGTGGAACCGCAGCGGAATGAACACGACAAAACCGCCGGTCTCGTCCTGCAGCCCGCGCAATCGGAGCACGTGGTCGACGCGGTGCCGCGGCTCCTCGATGTGGCCGTACAGCATCGTCGCCGGGGTACGGAGCCCCTTGCTGTGGGCCAGCCGGTGGATCCGCGACCAGTCCTCCCAGTGCGTGTCGTGATCGACGATCTCCTTGCGAACGTCCCAGTCGAAAATCTCCGCACCGCCGCCGGTCAGCGACTCGAGGCCGGCGTCGATCAGCTCGTCGAGGATCTCGTCGGCCGGTAGTCCGCTGATCTTTTCGAACCAGTGGACCTCGGTCGCCGTGAACGCCTTCAGCGCCACCTCGGGCAGGGCCGCCTTCAGCTCGCGGAGCACTCTGGGGTAATACCGCCACGGCAACGTGGGGTGCAGGCCATTGACGATGTGCAGCTCGGTGATGCCGTCGTCCTTCATGGCGAGCGCCTTCGCGACGGCTTCCTCGACCCGCATCGTGTACGCGTCAGCCTGTCCGGGCTTGCGCTCGAACGAGCAGTACGCGCACGAGGCGCTGCAGACGTTGGTGAGGTTCAGGTGCCGGTTGACGTTGAAGTAGGTGATGTCGCTGTTCTTGGCGGTCCGGACACCGTTGGCGAGACCGCCCAGCCAGGCGAGGTCATCCGCGGCATACAGATCAACGCCGTCCGCATAGTCGAGGCGCTCCCCGGCCGCGATCTTCTCGGTCAGCTCAGCCTTGCGGGACTGCGTGAGCGGCATCCCGTCAGGGTACGGGACCGGCCCCGGGCGGTGCCCCGTCACGATCAGTCAGCGCAGCGCCGAGCCGGCCGGTCCACCGGGTCATCAGGTCATGCGGCACGCCCAGGACGTCCAACACCTTGGCCGCGACGAAATCGACGAGTTGGTCTACGGAGGCAGGCGCGCCGTAGAAGCCAGGACTGGCCGGGAGCACGACCGCGCCCGCATCGTGCAACTCGAGCAAGTGCTGCAGCGTCGCCCGGGTGTAAGGGGTCTCTCGCGGAACGACTACCAGCGGCCGACCCTCCTTGAGGGTGACATCAGCGGCTCGTTGGAGGAGATCTTTGGACAGCCCGACCGCAATCCCCGCCACCGACGCGGTGGATGCGGGAATCACGACCATGCCGCGGGTCCGGTAGGACCCCGACGAGGGGCCCGCCGCGAGGTCGGTCGGCGGCCAGCAGACGACATCCGCGCCCGCCACCTCGCGATCCAGCCAGGCGGCCAGATCCGTCGCCCAATGGGAATCCCGGAAGCGAATGCCGGTCTCGTCCAGCAGCGTCAGCCGAGCCGCCCGCGAAACGACGAGGTCGACCGGCAGCCCGGCGTCAAGGAGGCCGCCCAGGACCGCTCGCGCATACGGGGTCCCGGATGCGCCGGACACTCCGACGACCCATGGCAGCCTCGTCATCCCCGCACCTACGTCTACCAGCGGAGTCCCTGCGCGATCAGATCAGCGAGGGCGAACACGAACAGGCCGATGCCGATCACGCCGTTGGCCGTGAAAAATGCGCGGTTGACGCGGCTGAGGTCATCCGGCCGCACGATCCGATGTTCGTAGACGAGTACGCCCGCGGTGAGCAGCACGCCGAGCCACCACCACCATTCGAGCGAAGCGGCGAGTCCGAACCAAACAAAGGCGCCGAGCGTAACGACGTGAACGAGCGACGAGGTCTGTAGCGCCGCCGGGACGCCGAACCGAGCCGGGAACGACCGCGAACCGATGCGCCGATCGACCTCGGCGTCCTGGCAGGAGTAGATGAGGTCGAATCCGCCGATCCAGGTGCCCACCGCGAGGCCGAGCGCTACCGAGGTCCACGACACCTCGTTGGTTACCGCCAACCAGGCCCCGACCGGTGCCATGAACTGTGCGATTCCCAGCAATACTTGAGGAAAGTCCGTGAATCGCTTGCCATAGGAATAGAGCACCAGCGCGCCGATGGCTATCGGCGACAGCAGAAGGCAGCGCCATGACAACGCGGCGGCGCTCGCCAGGAAGACGATCAGTGCGATGACCGTACCGATCCAGGCGGCCCGCAAATCGAGCTCACCGGTGACCAGCTCACGTTGTGCAGTGCGCGGATTGAGCGCGTCATATCCCCGATCGAGGATCCGGTTCGCCGCCATGGCGACCGTTCGGGCGGACACCATGGCGATGGTGATCAGCACTAGCTCCCACCAATGGACCGAACCGGTCAGCTGCCACATAGCCGTCAACGCCGAGATGTACGCGAACGGCAGGGCAAAGACCGAGTGTTCGATCATCACCAGCCGGAGGAACTTCGCGACCCGGCCTCGGTTCGCGCGGGGACTGTGCGGCAATGTGGCCCGATCCGGCCCGGTCACCCAACCCCCCCGATCACCCAGCGCCTCCGTCGGCCCCGCGCTGAATGCGATACGACGCCCAGCGGCGGTCGACCAACTGCCCGGTCAACGGGTCGACCACACATTCCTGCGGCCATCCCCCATCGCGGCGATACCCCTCGCCCGGCAGCTTGCGGGTGGCGTCCACTCCGAGCTTGCCGCCGAAGAACTGTTCGTAGGAGGCGTGGTCCAGGTGATCGACCGGACCCACTGTGTGCAGCACGTCGTGGGCGTAATCGACGTTCCCGAATGCTCGCCACGCAACCTCCGCGTAGTCGTGCACGTCACAGTCCGCATCGACGACGACGATCAGCTTCGACAGCGACATCAATCCGGCGCCCCATATCGCATTCATCACCTTCTGGGCATGTTTGGGGAACCGCTTCTCGATCGAGACGATGACGCAATTGTGAAACACGCCCGCCTCGGGCAGGTCGTAGTCGACGATCTCCGGAATGGTGAGGCGGATCAGGGGCAGGAAAATTCGCTCGGTGGCCTTCCCGATCGGTCCATCCTCCTGCGGTGGTCGGCCGACGACGATCGTCTGAAAGATCGCGTCCGACCGCATCGTCATGACGTCGACGCGCAGGAACGGGAACGGCTCGACCGGCGTGTAGTAGCCGGTGTGATCACCAAACGGCCCTTCCGGGTGCCGGGCGCCCGGTTCAACCCATCCTTCGAGGACCACCTGCGCCGCCGCCGGTACCTGCAGCGGGACCGACAGGCACTCGACCATGTCCACCCGGTCGCGTTGCAGGAATCCGGCGAACAGGTACTCGTCGATTTCAGCCGGCAACGGCGCGGACGCCGCGTAGGTCACCGCGGGCGGGCAGCCGAACGCGATGGCGACGGGGAGTCGCTCGCCGTGTCGTTCGGCAACCGCGGCGTGCGAGGTTGAATCCTTGTGGATCTGCCAATGCAGGCCGACCGTCTTCTCGTCGTGCTGTTGTAGGCGGTATAGCCCGAGATTGCGCGCCCCGGTCTCGGGATGCTTGGTGTGGGTGAGTCCGAGATTCAGGAACACGCCGCCGTCATCGGGCCACGCCTTGATTCCGGGCAGGATCGACAGGTCGACATCGTCGTCCTTGAGCACGACTTCCTGCACCGGAGCGACCTTGACCCGGCGGGGCGGCGCCGCGCGCAGCTGGGCGACCTTCCCGAGAGCGTCGCGCAAGCCGCCGATACCACGCGGCAACTCCGGTCGCAGCAGGTCGCCGATCCGCTCCCCGATTTCGTCGAGGGACTGAACTCCCAACGCCCGGGCCATGCGCCGCGTCGTTCCGAAAACGTTGATCGCCAGCGGTATTCGACCGCGTCGCGGGTGCTCGAACAACAAGGCCGGACCCCGATCGCGCACCACCCGCTGGACGATCGCCGCTACCTCGAGGTCCGGGTCAACCAGAGTGTCGACCCGCGCCAGGTCCCCCTCACGCTCCAATGCGCGCAAGAAGTCCTGGAGATCAACGAAACCCACAGCAAGCAAGCCTAGGCTGATGCCATGATCCGGTTCGGTGGCCTCCTCGCCCTCGTCGCGTTCGGCTTCTGGCTCTATGCGCTCTTCGATTCCATAACTGCGCCGCGGGAGCGGATCCGGTTGCTCCCCAAGCCGGTCTGGGTGATTGTGATCGTGGTGCTTAACATCGTGGGCACCGTGCTCTGGTTCACCGTCGGCCGCCCGCGCCAGTCCGACCTGCCACCGGCTCGCACCGCCGCCCCCCGGGCCGGTTGGTCGGGCCAGTTCGGCCGACCCGCCGCCCCACCCCGCCGGCCCGTCGCCCCGGATGACGATCCCGAGTTCCTGCGCAACCTGCGCAACCGGCCCAGCGACGACCAGCCGGACGGCGGACCCGACCAACCGAACTGACCGCCGCTGCAGTGGTCCAGATCCTGCTCGTCGAGGACGACGCCGCGATCCGCTCGGCCTTGATGCGTGCCCTGCGGGAACAGGGGCATACCGTCAACGCGGTCGACACCGGTATGGGCGCCCTCACGTCGGCGGTGGCCCAGCGACCCGACGTCGTGCTCCTCGACCTCGGGTTGCCGGACATCGACGGGGCCGACGTGCTCTCCATGCTGCGCAGCGTGAGCGACGTGCCCACGATTGTGGCTACGGCCCGGGACGACGAAGCCGAGATCGTCCGGTTGCTCGACCTCGGCGCCGATGACTACGTGATCAAACCGTTCACCGCAGCCCAGCTGACCGCCCGAGTCCGCGCGGTTCTGCGCCGCACCGGACAGGCCGACGAGGAACCGTTGATCACGGTCGGCGGCCTGACGATCGACACCCGCAGCCGAGAAGTTGTCGTCGACGGGCGCCCGGTCGATCTGGCCCGCAAGGAGTTCGACCTGTTGCTCGCGCTGGCCCGGCGAGCGGGCGAGGTAGTGACCAAGCGCGACCTGCTCGCCGAGGTCTGGCAGCTCGCCTGGGGTGGCTCGGACCGAACGGTCGACGTGCACCTGTCCTGGCTGCGTCGCAAGCTCGGTGAGTCCGCGGCTGACCCGCGCTACGTCCACAGCGTGCGTGGAGTCGGCGTTCGGCTGATGGCCCCCTCGGACGTGGGAGGGTGACATGCGCCGCCAGATCATGGCCCTGGTCGTCGGGCTGACGACGCTTGTCATCCTGGCGTTCGCCATCCCGGTGGCGCTCCTTATTCGGTCCTCCGTGGTACAGAACGCCGAGCGTGCGGCCGTGCTGCAGGCGAACAACGTGGCGCTGACCATTCGCACGAACAACAGTCAGTCCGCTATCGAGTCCTATCTGAAGGTGCTCGCACAGAACAACGACCGCCGCACCAGCGTGCGCACGCCCAACGGAGCCCTGCTCGGCACCGCGCCGCCCGGCCTCGGCGGCCCCGTCAGATCCGGTAGCGGCGCGCCGCCGTCGGGGGCGCCCCCGAACCTGGGAGGGAACAACGGGCCACCTCCCGGCGGAGAGGGCGGCGAACAGGCCCAACTAAGGCAGATTCCCGGTGGCGTAGTCGCCGAGCTTCCCGTGCGGCTGTCCGACGGCGTGTACTTCGTGCAGGTCTACGTCTCGAACGCTGCCCTGCACAGCGGTGAGGTCGGACGACTCATGCTGATCGTCGGCGGCAGTCTTGCGTTGTTGGTAGTGAGCGTGTTGGGCGCCGAGTTGCTGACCCGTCGCATCGTCCGGCCCCTTGTCCAGACCGCCGAGACGGCGCACCAGCTCACCGCCGGGGACGTGACCGCTCGGGCGCCGACCAACGGGCCGCGTGAGGTGGCTGAGGTTGGGGCATCGCTCAACCAGCTCGCCGACCGGATCGACGAGTTGGTCGCCGAAGAACGCGAAACGGTCGCGAATCTCTCTCATCGGATGCGAACGCCACTGACCGCGCTGCGGCTCGAGTCGGAGTCGCTGCGCGATCCGGCCGAGCGGGAGCGGATCGCGACCCAGGCATCCGCCCTCGAGCGAACGCTGACTGCGGTCATCCACGCCGCGCGGAGACCGCAACGAGAAGGCCGGTTGCCGGCCGCCGACGCGACTGCAGTGGTGCGAGATCGAGTCGCGTTCTGGTCCGCTCTGACCGACGAGCAGGAACGGGCGTGCACGCTCACACTTCCGGACGGACCGCTTACCGTCCGCGCGTCGGCCGAAGATCTGGCCGCAGCGGTCGACGCACTGATCGAGAACGTCGTGGCGCATACGCCCGAGGGCACACCGTTCGCGGTGTCGCTGCGATCGGCGCCCCTGAACTCGCCCACCTCGTTGGGCTCGTCCGCCTCGGTGGACCTAAATCCGACGGACTCGTTGGTGCCCGAGGCGCCGCCTTCGTTGGACCCGGCGGCGATCCGGGGGCACCGGCCCGGCTCCACCGCTAGACCGGCCCGATCCAACGCCGTCTTGAGCACCGGTGGTGCGGTCAACCCGCCGCTCCTGTCGGGTGGCGCAGGCGCGTTCACCCCGCGGTTGTCGAGCCTGTCGGGGCTGACCGAGCTGACCGTCAGCGACGCCGGCCCCGGGTTGCCCGACGGAGCGGGAATCCGCGGGCGCAGCGACCGGGGGTCTAGTGGGTTGGGGCTGTCGATCGCGCGTCGGTGCGCGCAGGCGAGTGGCGGCTGGATGGATACCGGCCGCTCCCCAACCGGCGGCGCGCAAGTCACTCTTTATCTGGGCGCGCCCTAGCGCCGCAGGCACCATTCAACGCCGCGGCGCGCTCCGCCTCGATGATCGAGGCGTTGGGCCGGATTGCGCTGATCTCTCAAAGATCATCTTGCTACGCCGTTCAGCCGCCTCCTAACCGATCTTGATGTGCACTTGACGGTCGGCTGAGGCTGCGATGAGTCGCCCCCCGTGATCGTCGTAGACATGACGACGACACCACCCCCCAAGCGACCGAATCGCGTGTTGCGCCGCGCCACGTTCACCGCGGCCGGCGTCGCGACGGCAGGTGCCGCCCTCGGCGCGACCCTCGTGGCCGGAGTTGCCAATTCCGCCGCGACCGGCGCTTCCGCCAACACGTCTGGCACCCAATCGACCGTCACCTCAGGGTCCACTGCCGGTTCCGCAACGACCAGCACGCCAGGTTCCTCGAGTAGCTCAGCGAGCAGCACGCCTTCGCCCTCAGCGTCGTCCGACAACGGCACCAGCGGCGTTGGCTCGACCAACCAGGGCAATGCCGCGGCGGCAGGGAGTAACGGATCATGACCAGCACCCTCGACCCGGCCGTCAGCCCGGGCGGAGCCAGCCGGCCGCGCATCACGGCCGACGTCGACGCCGCGACGCTGGCCCAATGCACGCACGTCCAACCGGCGTGGAGCTGCATGGTGCGGCTGATCGTCGCCGATCGGACTGTTCGCGACGTCGCGGCCCGTGAACTCACCGCACTGCTCGACCTCGTCGACCGTACGGCCAGTCGGTTCCGCCCCGACTCAGCCTTGTCCCGCGCCAACGCCAACGCGGGGCGGCCGACGCCGGTGCCGGCGCTGCTCGTCGAATTCGTGCGAGCCGCCCTGGACGCGGCAGCGGTCACCGGCGGCGTGGTGGATCCGACCGTCGGCCTGGCTATGCAACGCATTGGCTACGACCGCGACATTCGCGCCGTCGCTGATTCGAGCGATCCGGTATACCCGCTTGCGGCCCGGGCCAGTTGGCATGATGTCCTGCTGGATCGGGAGGCCGACCTGTTGACCGTGCCGCCCGGCACCGCGCTGGATCTTGGCGCAACCGCGAAGGCTCACTTGGCCGACCTTGCCGCCCTCGTGCTGTCCCGACGTCATCGCACCGCGGTGCTGGTCGAGATCGGCGGCGACCTGGCCGTTCACGGCAATGCACCTGGCTGGAATGTGTTGGTTGCGGAACGAGCCGGCACTCCGGGGCAGCTTGTCCTCGTGCGGCACGGCGGCCTGGCGACGTCGACTACGACGGTCCGGCGCTGGACGCGAGCCGGCCAACCAATGCACCACATCGTCGATCCCACGACCGGGGCGCCCACGGACGGACCATGGCGCACGGTCACCGTGCACGCCCAGTCGGCTCTCGCGGCCAACACCGCGAGCACCGCGGCCATCGTGCTCGGCGATGCGGCGTTCGACTGGCTTACCGCGCGTCGGCTTGCCGCTCGACTCGTCGCGCGCGACGGCACCATCGTGGCGACGGCCTGGTGGCCCACCGTTGGTCTGGAAGCGGTGGCGTCATGACGCTCTGGTACACCGCTCGCGGAGCTGGCCTGGCGGCTCTCGTGGCGCTCAGCGCGGCGACTGCGCTTGGGGCCTTGGTGTCGATGCCGAGCCGGAATCGAGCGCGGCGGGTCGCCGTCCAGTACGCACATCGCTCAGCTGCCGTCCTCGGACTGGCACTCCTCGCCGTGCACATCACGGCGATCCTGGCTGACGCCAAAGCGCATGTCGGCATCCTCGGCGCTCTCATACCGTTCCAGTCCAGCTATCGACCGGGTTCGGTGGCGTTCGGCTCGGTCGCCGCGTACGTGTTCCTTGCCGTTAGCGCACTCGGCCTGAGCCGAGGACGACTTGCCGGTTCACCGCAGGCCATCCGCGTTTGGCGCGGGCTCCACGCGCTGGCCTACCTGGGCTGGGCCGCCGCGATACTCCACGGCTTCCGGTCCGGCACCGATGTCGGTACCGGCTGGGTTGACGCGTTGTTCCTGATCTGCCTGGTCGGAGTACTCGCCGCCATCACGGCCCGCCTCGTCTCGGTCGCCCGCCGCGACTATGTGCGCCGCGCCATGGTCCCGATCGAGGCAACCAGATGACTACTGCGATGATCGGCCCTGCCTCGACCGCGCCAGCCGACCCGACGGCATGGAGCATCGGCGCGCCCCGCCTGCTTGCCGGGCTCGATCACGGGCTGCACCGCCTGGATCATCGCGCGCACTACGCGGTACACGGCCCACAGCCAGCCGTCGATCTGCCCCGGTTGCTGGGCATGCTCGACGGGGTCGCGTTGGCCGGCCGCGGGGGTGCCGGCTTTCCCCTCGCTGCCAAGATCCGCGCGCTGCCAGCGGGAACGAGCCGCGAGGTCGTTATCAACGGATGCGAAAGCGAGCCCGCCAGCGTCAAGGACCGGTTGCTCCTGCGGTTCACCCCCCATCTCGTGCTCGACGGCGCGCTGGGCCTGGCGGCCTCGCTCGGTGCCCATCGGGTGACGCTCGCGGTGCACGACTCGCTCAGTGCTGATTCGGTCCGGGCCGCCATCGCGGAGCGCTCCGACGCACGCATCGTGCGGATTCATCGAGTGCCAGGTGGCTTTGTGAGCGGGGAAGCCCGCGCCGTGATGCGGTCTATTCGCCGCGGGCCGGCCATCCCCCCTGGTCGGCGCATCCACGCCAGTTCGTATGGCGCGATCCTCGGCAACGTCGAGACGTTCGCGCAGCTCGCCGTGCTGCTGCGCCTTGGCCCGCAGCGCTACGGCGCTACCGGCTCGCTCGCCGAGCCCGGCAGCACCCTGCTGTCACTCGGCGGAGCGGTATCGCGATCCGGCGTCGTGGAGGTGCCACTGGGCATACCTCTCGGCGTCCTCCTCGAGGCCAGTCATGCTGCGCCGGCGCAGGCAGTGGTTGTGGGCGGCTACCACGGAAGCTGGCTGCCCGCCGACCCCGAGCTGCGGCTGTCCCGCGCTGGCGTCACCCAGGCCGGCGGAAGCTTCGGCGCTGGCGTGGTTCTCGTGCTGGATCACGAGACGTGCGGGCTCGGCGAGCTGTTGGGCGTGACCGACTGGTTGGCGGCCGAATCCGCCAAGCAATGCGGACCTTGCGTGTTCGGCCTGCCCGCCCTCGCCCGTGATGTCCGAGCGATCTGGTCGGGCGACCGGAACGGCCTCGTCCGGGGGCTGCGTCATGCCGATCTGGTCGACGGGCGCGGCGCCTGCCGCCATCCCGATGGCGCGGCGCGATTCGTCCGTAGCGGACTGGATGCGTTGTCGGACGACATCGCCGCGCACCTGCGAGGCGGCTGCGGGCGTCCGGTGCGAGGTCAGCTACCGATCGGAGGGTCGCGATGACGATCGAGATCGACTGGACGCGCTGCGATGGCCACGGTCTGTGCGCCGAACTCCTGCCGGAACAGATCGCCCGTGACGAATGGGGATTCCCCATCCTGCTCGGCCGGCGCGGTACGCCCGTCGGCAACCGGGCCGAGCGGCGGACCGTCGCAGCCTGTCCAGCCCTTGCCTTGCGCATAGCCGAATCCCCGAGATAACTCGCCACTCCGAACGGAGCGACGCCATGACCTCCATCGAGGCCAGCGCTGCGCTGGTGCTCCCCACCGACACCGGGACGACCGACGTCGAGATCGTCGTCCCGGTCTACAACGAGGAACGAGACCTCGCGAAGAGCGTGCGGCGATTGCACGCGTACCTGCACGACGAGTTTCCGTTCACGACGATGATCACCATCGCCGACAACGCCAGCAGCGACGACACCTGGCCTATTGCCCAGCGGCTGGCCGGCGAGCTGTCAAACGTGCGGGCCGTCCACCTGGCGGCGAAAGGCCGCGGGCGAGCGTTGCACGACGTCTGGACTGCCAGCAACGCGCGCATCGTCGCCTACATGGACGTCGATCTGTCCACGGACCTTGCGGCTCTCCTGCCGCTGATCGCTCCATTGATGTCGGGGCACAGCGACGTGGCGATCGGTACCCGGCTGTCGCGGACCGCCCGGGTTGTTCGCGGCCCGCGGCGGGAAATCATCTCCCGCGGTTACAACCTTCTGCTGCACGCCACGCTTCGCGCCCGCTTCTCCGACGCACAGTGCGGATTCAAGGCAATGCGCGCGGAATATGCGCGTGCGCTGTTGCCATATGTCTACGACCGGAACTGGTTCTTCGACACCGAACTACTCGTATTGGCCGAGCGGGCCGGCCTGCGAATCCACGAAGTGCCGGTCGATTGGGTCGATGACCCGGACAGCCGGGTCGACATTGTTGCCACCGCGATCGCTGACCTGCGCGGAATCGCCCGAGTTGGCCGCGCATTCGCCACCGGCGCACTCCCGCTGCGTGACTTGCGACAGCAGCTGGGCCGGCAACCGATCGGGTTACCCGGCGTGCCGCCATCGCTGGCGCGCCAGATCCTGCGGTTCGCCGCGGTAGGCGCGGCCAGCACTCTTGCCTACCTGCTCCTGTTCGTTGTGCTCCGGGCGGGCCTCGGCGCGCAGCTGGCCAATCTGGTCGCACTCCTCGTCACGGCCGTGGCGAACACGGCTGCCAACCGACGGTTCACCTTCGGCGTGCGGGGCGAAGGGGTCGCCCGGCATCAACTGCAAGGACTTCTGGTGTTCGGACTTGGTCTGGCTGTGACAAGTGCGGCGTTAGCCGCGCTCTCGTGGATCAGCCCCGACCCGTCACGCTTCGTCGAGGTCGCAGTGCTCTTGCTCGCAAACCTCGCCGCTACCGTGCTCCGCTTCGTTCTGCTGCGCGAGTGGGTTTTCTCCACCCGCCGACCAGCTCAAACAGCCAGCCATCGTGCCGTACCGGATGTGGAGACCCTGCCATGACGACCACCTACCCGTACCGCCCCGATCTTCCCCCACCCGCATTTGCCCCTGAGCGACGAAGAGGAGTGCGCCGCGCTTTGCCGGGTCCGGTCGACCAACCCAGGTGGGTCCGTCCTTCAGCGCTCGCGCTGCTCGCCGGGACCGCGCTGCTGTACCTCTGGAATCTCGGTGCGTCGGGGAACGCCAACCAGTTCTACGCGGCCGCGGTGCAGGCCGGCACCCAAAGCTGGAAAGCGATGTTCTTCGGCTCCCTGGACTCGGGCAACTTTATTACGGTCGACAAGCCCCCCGCTTCGTTGTGGCCGATGGAGATCGCCGGTCGCATTTTTGGATTCAATTCCTGGTCGATGCTCGTGCCGCAAGCCTTGATGGGCGTCGCGGCGGTCGGGCTGCTCTATCTCACGGTCAAACGCTGGTTCGGGCCGGCGGCCGGACTGATCGCAGGTGGCTTGCTTGCAGTGACTCCGGTCGCCGTGTTGATGTTCCGCTTCAACAACCCCGACGCGTTGATGACGCTGCTCCTCGTGATCGCCGCCTACGGCGTGACCCGCGCCATCGATGACGGCAAGCTGCGCTGGCTGCTGGTCGCCGGCGCGGCCATGGGATTCGACTTTCTGACGAAGAGCCTGCAGCCGTTCACGGTGCTTCCCGCGCTCGCTCTCGTCTACCTCGTCGCTGCGAATACCACGCTGGGCCGGCGCATTCGCAACCTGCTCCTCGCCGGCGCGGCGACTGTCGCGAGCGCCGGATGGTGGGTGCTCGCGGTGACGTTGACGCCCGCCAGCAGCCGCCCCTATATCGGTGGCTCGGGCGACAACTCTGTATGGGGCTTGGCCTGGGGCTACAACGGGCTGAGCCGACTCACCGGGGGCGCGGCCGCGGCACCTGGTGGGGGTCAGGGCGGCTCCGGCTCAACCGGTCAGCTCCCCGGATTAGGGCGGCCCGACCTCGCGGCCGGCGGCGGTCCCGGCGGCGGCGGCCCCGGGGGCGGCGGCGGCTTCGGCGGTTCGAACGGGCTCGGGCGGATGTTCAACTCCGACTTCGGCACCCAGATCTCGTGGCTGCTCCCGGCCGCGCTGCTCGCGATCGTCGCATTGTTCGCCGTCGCCCGCCGGGCCCCGCGAACCGACCGGACTCGTGCCGCAGCACTGCTGTGGGGTGGCTGGCTCCTCGTGACGGCCGGAGTATTCAGCTACGCGAGCGGCATCATTCACCCGTATTACGCGGTACAACTCGCTCCGGCCATCGCCGCGCTGGTCGCGATCGGCGCCGTGGTGCTGTGGCGGCGACGAGCGGGCATTGGAGCCCGGCTCACCCTTGCAGCGGGTGTGGCCATGACCGGCGGGTGGAGCTACGAGCTGATGACCCGGGCGGCCGATTGGCATCCCTACCTGCGTTATGCGGTCCTGTTCGTCTCGCTTTTCGCCGCGGTGGTCATCATCGTCCCGCCTAACCAGTTCAGTCGGCGCGGTGTCGCGGTTGCCAGTGTGGCCGCTTTGCTTGCACTCGGCGGCGGATCGGCGGCGTACGCGGCCGACACCGCGGCTACCCCGCATTCAGGTTCGATTCCGTCGGCCGGCCCGACCTCGAATGCGGCAACGGGCGGCAATGCGCTGGCGGGCCGAAGCCCATTCGGCGGCCAGCAAGGGAACGGGAGCGATCCGCAGTCAGGACAAGGCGCATTCCCCGGTGGGTCATCCGGGCAAGGAGCGCCGAGCTCGTCCAACTCCGAACTCGCGGCGCTGCTCAAAGCCACCTCCAGCCGCTGGGCCGCGGCAACCACAGGCGACCAAAGTGCGGCCAGCCTCGAATTGGCCAGCGGCGGCAAGGCCGTCATGGCGATTGGTGGCTGGAGTGGCTCCGATCCGACGCCGACCCTTGCGCAGTTCAAGGCCTACGTCGCAGCTGGAGAGATCCGCTACTTCATAGTCGGCGGAGCCGGCGGCGGCCCGGGTGGCGGCGCGGGGTCCAGCAGTGAGATCACCAACTGGGTGACGTCAAACTTCACGGCCACTTCCGTGGGCGGTCAGACGGTCTACGACCTGACCGCCCCGACGGCCGGAGGCTGACGTGATGTCGGCGACGGAATCCCCTTATGGAGTGGTAAATTCGCCGCCGGCACCGCTCGCCGGTTCGGTCAAATCGGCGTGGACCGGCCGGCTCGTCCCCTTCGCAATGAGCAGTGGGAAGCGGTCGTATCGCGACCGCTTCTTGCTCGCCGTGTTGCTCGGAGCGACAGCCGCCCTCTATGTCTGGGGTCTCGACCAATCCGGTTGGGCGAATCAGTTCTACGCGGCGGCTGGACAAGCGGGCAGTCAGAGTTGGAAGGCGTTCCTCTTTGGTTCGCTGGACACATCGAACTTCATCACCGTCGACAAGCCGCCTGCCTCGATGTGGGTGATCGACGTGTCGATGCGGCTGTTCGGCGTCAACTCGTGGTCTCTGCTCGTGCCGCAAGCCCTAGAGGGCGTCGCCACGGTCGCGCTGGTCTATGCGGCGGTCCGGCGCGTCGCTGGGTCGAACGCCGGACTGCTGGCTGGCTCCATCGTGGCAACCACGCCGGTGGCCACGCTGATGTTCCGCTATGACAATCCTGACGCGCTGCTCGTGCTGTTGCTCACCGCGTCGGCGTATGCGACGGTCCGGGCGCTCGAGCACGGCCAGCTTCGCTGGCTCGCACTGGCCGGGACCATGCTTGGGTTCGCGTTTCTGACCAAGATGATGCAGTCGGTTCTGGTCGTTCCCGGCATCGCCCTCGCCTATGGCGTGGCCGCGCCGATAGCGCCGCGCCGCCGCGTTGTGCATCTGCTCGCTGGGCTCGGGACTTTCCTGGTGTCCGCTGGATGGTGGGTGGCGTTGGTCGAGCTCTGGCCGGCCGGATCCCGCCCGTACATCGGCGGTACCAACGGCAACAGCATCTTCGAGCTGATCTTCGGTTACAACGGGATCGGACGCCTCGACGGAACGAGCAACAATGGCAGTCCCGGCGGAGGCACTGGGGGGTTCTCTTCCGGCCAGACCGGCCTCGGTCGACTGTTCGGCAGCGAGATGGGCAGCCAGATCAGCTGGTTGCTTCCCGCCGCGTTCATCGCGCTCGCGGGCGTGCTGTGGTCGACCCGCGCTGCTCCCCGCACCGATCGGTTACGCGCCAGCGCGCTCCTCTGGGGTGGCTGGCTCGTCGTGACCGCCGCGGTGTTCAGCTTCGCCAGTGGCATCATTCACCCCTACTACACGGTGGCATTGGCTCCGGCCATCGCTGCTTTGGTCGCGATCGGCGTCGTCGTCCTGTGGCACTCATCGGGCTGGATCAGCACGATTCTCGTTGCAAGCACCGTCTGGACGTTCGAGCTCCTGGGACGAAGCACCTGGCATCCGTGGCTCGCCTGGATCGTCCTGTTCGCTGGCGCGGTCGCGACAGCACAAGTAGTCGCGCGCCGCTGGACGAAGCTCACGGCGATGACTATCGGCTTCACCTTGCTGCTCGCACCGACGGCATACGCCCTACAAACCGCCTCTACCGCGCACACCGGGGCAATCCCGAGCGCAGGGCCGGATAACTCGTTCACCGGCCCGGGTAGCGGTGCCCGATTCGGTGGAGCGACCGGCGGTGGCTTTGGCCGGCTCGGCCCCGGTGGTGGGCGCGGCTTCGGCGCGACGGGCGGCCGGCCGGGTCTCGGCGGGGCGACCATCGTGAGCAGCGAATTGACTGCCGCCCTGCAGGCGAACAGTGGCGACTACCGGTGGGTCGCCGCGACGACCGGTGACAACGAAGCAGCAACCCTCCAGCTGGCGAGCGACCGTCCGGTCATGGCGCTCGGCGGATACAACGGTACGGATCCGGCCATCAGCCTGGCCGCGTTCCAGCAGCTCGTTGCTCGCCGCGAGATCCACTACTATGTGCTCGATCAGGGTGGATTCATCGGCTCGACGAGCGCCCAGTCATCCACGGCCTACGCGATCCAGCAATGGGTTACCACGACGTTCACGGCAACGACGATAGGCAACTCCACGGTGTACGACCTCGCGACCTCGACGTTGGGGTAATGCAGAACGAAGACGGTCGCCTTCAGTCCGCTGGAGTCGCTATGCCTAGCTCGACGCAACATTCTCCGGTTCGCGGTTGCAACACGGCGCGCACGGTCTGCGCATTCAGCCCGGTCAGGAAACCGGTCAAGAACGAGTGGTTGAGTCCACATACGAGTTCGGGGAACTGCCTACTAACCGGATGGAACGGACAGTTGCGTAAGCAGATCCGCGTCGGTGAGACGCGGTCAGGCTCATACCCCTGCCGGCTCAGCAAGGTCTCGCTCAACGTGAGCGCGCGTTCCGCCCCGAGCCGGCCGGGACGAGAATTCAGACGCTCGGCCGCGCCGACAGCCTCGCCGCGGTCGCGTGCGGCTCGAAGGACGGCCTGCGGGGCGGTCTCGGCAGCCCGCTCGCTCAGCACAGCATCGATCAAGATAGCCGCCAGGACCTCGGGCCGACGTTCCGGGATGCTCATCCGGACGTCGGCATCGACCGGGACGTAGACCTTGGGCGCACGGCCGACTTTGCGCACGCCGCTCGGCCGCGGGTAATCGGTGCGCAGAAGCCCGGCCGCGACGAGCTTGTCGAGATGGAAGGCGGCGAGCTTGCGCGAAATGCCGACGGCGGCGGCCGCCTCCTCGCGGGTGATGGGCCTACGAGCGGCGCGGATGAAGTCATATGTGCGGCGACGCAGGTCGTCGTCCAGAGCGGCGATCGCTCTGATCGGCTCGTTGAGTGGTTCGCTGCCGCTCATGCCATCCACCATAACGTAAACGGTCATGCACAAAAATGGACCATCCCTTGGAACTTGACGATTCTGAAGAATAAGACCAAGCTTCTTTGGATAAAACAGCGCCAGACCGCCGACCGCCACCCGATCGAAGGAGCGTCGCATGCGGAGCAGTCCCGTCCTGCGGGTCCTGGACGAGCCCGCCGGGATCGATCTCGCCGCTGCGGAGCGCGCCGCCGGCC
>Ga0207693_10001386_pt1 | contig 21486 bp, 14 predicted proteins | sample LARL81metaG_FD_184347 | JGI IMG/M metagenome (GOLD analysis project Ga0207693, IMG submission 184347) | Corn, switchgrass and miscanthus rhizosphere microbial communities from Kellogg Biological Station, Michigan, USA - LAR L8-1 metaG... | ecosystem: Host-associated > Plants > Roots >... | reverse complement strand
ACCGCACATCGCGAACTCGAGGCGCTATGCCTCGACCGCGATTTGTTGCACTACAAGCAGCACGTGGGTCTGAAGTACGCGGAGCTTGTCTACTTTGGATTCTGGTTCACGCCTCTGCGCGAAGCATTGGACGCCTTCGTTGAGAGCACGCAGAAGAACCTGACCGGCACCGTTAACTTGTGGCTGTACAAAGGAAACAGCTCGGTGGTCAGCCGGAAATCCGAGTTTTCGCTCTACCGGACCGACCTCTCGTCGTTCACCATGGGCGATAGCTACGACCAGAAGGATGCTGCCGGTTTCATTCGGATTCTAGGCTTGCCTTCGCGATCGCGCGCCCAGCTGCGCCAGGAGGTGACGAAGTGAAGATGTGGTCCGGCCGCTTTCGGCAGCCACTTGATCCGGAGTTCGAGAGGTGGCAGCGATCGTTTCCTTTTGATCAATGCTTGCTTCCTTATGAACTAGAGGCGAGCCGAGCGCACGCGCATGCGCTCGAGCAGGTCGGAATACTCTCGTCAGAGGAGTTGTCGGACATCGAGCGCGGCCTGGTTGAAATTGGAAAAAAGGCGGAGTCTGTCCCGTCGTTCCTCGCCGATGACGAGGCGGAGGACGTTCACCATTTCGTTGAAAAACAACTGGTCGCGTTGATTGGCGACACCGGTTACAAACTCCATGGTGGGCGAAGCCGGAATGAACAGATCGCCACCGACCTGCGCCTTTACGTGCGGACAACGATCGACCAGATTCAGGGCTGCCTTGCCGACTGGCTGAGCGCACTCCTTGCGCGGGCTGAGAAAGCAGGAGACGCTGCGATGCCGGCGTACACGCATACCCAACCGGCCGAACCAGTGCTGGTTTCCCACTGGCTGTTGGCGTATGTCGAAATGTTCTTACGCGATTCGGAGCGGCTTACCGACTGTCGCGTGCGTTTGAATCTGTGCCCGCTTGGATCCGGAGCGGTAGCGGGTGCAACAGTCGCTTTGGATCGCGGCGCAATCGCGGCGGATCTTGGCTTTGATGCTTCGACGGCAAACAGTCTCGACGCCACCAGCGATCGCGACTTTGCTCTGGAGTTTGTGCAAGTCCTCTCGATCTTGGCGCTGCACCTGAGCCGTTGGGCGGAAGAGATGATTTTGTTTTCGACCCAGGAATACGGGTTCGTGTCGTTGCCCGAACCGTTCTCCACGGGCAGCAGCGCGATGCCGCAGAAGAAGAATGCGGACCTTCTGGAACTTGCCCGGGCAAAAGCGGCGCGTGTGTTGGGCGCCTCCACTACTTTGCTCGTTACGGTGAAGGGACTTCCGCTGGCTTACAGCAAAGACATGCAGGAAACGCAGGAGCCGGTATTCGATTCGGCGCGCACCGTCACCTCTCTCCTGCCGCTGGTTACAGGGTGGATGAAGCAAGTTGAGTTCGACTTCAGCCGCATGCAGCAAGTCGCCCAATCGGGCTTTATGAACGCCTGGGCTGCGGCGACGTATCTGGTGGAACGTGGAGTGCCGTCCCGTCTAGCCCACGAAGCTGTGGGCAATGCGGTGAAGTTAGCGATCGAGCGCGGCTGTGAATTGCAGGACCTGCCCCTCGCCGATTTGCGGTCGATTCACGCTGCTTTCGAAGAGAGTGTGTATCAAGCGCTAACCCTCGATGCTGTTTTGAAGATTCACAACGTGGAGGGTGGAACCGCGTCTGAACAAGTCAAACGGGCGCTGCAGCGTGCCGAACATCGCATCTCACTCTTGCGAGGTGACGTTCATGCACACGCGTGAAGCCTTGCTGCGCGATGCAACACAGATTCATGACCTGATTGCGAGCTATTCGGGCGATGGCACACTCCTGCCCCGAACGCTCCCTGAGATCTGTGAGAACATCCGCGACTTCGTGGTGGTTGAGAACGAAGATCGAATCGTGGGTTGCGGCGCGTTGCATCTCTACGGGCCGCATCTCGCTGAAGTACGCTCTATCGCAGTTGTTCCAGACGCGAAGGGGAACGGGGCGGGGCGTCGCCTGATCGATGCATTGCTCGAGCAGGCCTCCCGGCAGGAAGTGACGTGCGTGTGTCTTTTCACGCGCATCCCGGAGTTTTTCTCGCGCATGGGCTTTACGGTCGCCACACGGGAAGAAATTCCTGACAAACTCTACAAAGACTGCCATCGCTGTCCGCGGCAGAATAACTGCGATGAAGTCGCTATGGTGCGTGGGGAGTTGCCGCAGTTCGCCATTCTTCAACCGCCCGCGTCGCAGTTTGTGAAACTGCAGTGGTAGTGAGCCGAGGCACCTGAAGTCCACCGAATACTCAGCAGACACAGTTAAAGCCGCCATGTTGAAGCAACGACTGGTTGCGTCCTGGCGGCTCTTGGGGAAGCGCCCGTTCGGGCACCCGAATGTTCAGTTCGGGCAGGCGCAGAATAGCACGAAAGCCCTCACGAAAAGAATCGTTTAGAGAGAAAAATTGCGATACTCTTGAAGTGTCGTCGCATTTTGCGACGCGATCTATTTCAGCACACAACTTCCTCGCAAAGGCGTGTTGTCGGAAGAGCCGCCCACCAGGATCGCGAACTCTCCAGGCGCGGCGGCCCAGTCTTTTTTCTCAACGTCGTAATAAGAGAACGAGCGGCGATCGAGAGACACCTGGACGTGGCGCGTTTCACCCGGCTTGAGTAGCACCTTCGAGAAACCCTTCAATTCTTTGACAGGCCTGGGCACGCGCGCGTGAGCGTCGCCGACATAGACTTCCGCAACCTCCGCACCCTCACGTGAACCTGTGTTCGTGACATCAAAGCTCACCGCCACGGGAATCGAAAGGTCCGCCGACTGCGGCATAACGGACAAATTGCTGTACTTGAAAGTCGTGTACGAGAGTCCGTAGCCGAACGGGTACGCAGGCTTGGATCCGGTTTTGTCGTAATGACGGTATCCGACGAATACGCCCTCTGAATATTTCACTTTCTTGCTCTCGGGTGGATCGGCGTAGTAGCTGTGAGCCACGGCGCTGTCTTCAAGATTTCGATCGAAGGTTACGGGAAGTTTGCCGGACGGACTCACCTGGCCAAACAAAATATCGGCGAGCGCAGTTCCGGCTTCCTGTCCGGGATACCACGCCTCGAGCAGCGCGGGCGTGCGATCGATCCAAGCGGTCATATCGACCGCTCCACCGGATGTGATCACGACTACAGTTTTCTTGTTCGCAGCCAAAGCAGCTGCGATCAGTGCGTCCTGCGCGGGCGGTAAAGTGAATGTACGGTCTGATCCTTCACTTTCACTCGTTCCGTCAAAGCCAACCGCCACGACCACCACATCGGCGTGCGATGCCAGAGCCTTCACATCGGGCTTCACCACCGCAGAAAGATCCACGATTCCAAATCGAAGGTTGGGATCACCGAATGTGCGCCGGAGTTCGATGAGGATCTTGTGGGGGCCGGCAGATAGTTCGAGAGGCTGGTGATTGACCAGCGCCGTAGCGCGCAACCAGTTGTCGAGCACTAGCTTGTCGTCGATAAAGACGCGGTATGCTCCGTCCTCGCCCGGGCCTTGACCGAACACGTCGTACGTACCAGATGCTTTGGCGATATAGAAACCAGTCCAGCGCACCGAACGGAAACGCGACGGGATACTGTAAAACGACGGCCATTCGAAACCGAAATTCAAGTGTTCATCGACCACGGTTTCCGCTGGGCTTCCGCTGAGATTGTCTGTCATAAATCGTTCTGAGTTCAGACCGGGTTTGCCGCCTGAGATGGCGGTCGTAAGGCTGGTGGCATCCGCCATTTCCGAGGTCGTTGGAATTCCTGAAGAGTATGTGACCGTGACATCTTTGCCGGCGGAGTTGGCCAGTCCTTCGAGAAAACTCACCGTGTGAAACGGCGCGACGGCTGCGCTCCCGCCGCCGACCGGAGGAGTCGGGTAGGCATCAGGGCCGAAGATAGCGATGGTTTTGATGGCTGACATGTCGAGCGGCAAGAGGCCGTCATTCTTGAGAAGCACCATGCTGGAGCGGGCCGCTTCCAGGGCGACCGCCCGCCCCTTTACGTTGTATGCGGGAATGGAGGGGTCGGTCTGCTCGTGGTCGAGCCAGCCGAACTGAACCGTACGCCGAAGAATGCGGCGCACATGCTCGTCGATCGTGGCTTCGGTGACCTTTCCGCTCTTCACCGCAGGCAGCAGCGTTTCGCGGTTCATGTGGGCGCCGGCGGGCATCTCGATGTCGAGGCCGCCATTGACAGCCGCGACACCGTCATACGTAGAGTCCCAGTCCGACATGATGATGCCATCGAATCCCCACTGTTTTTTTGCGACCTCGTTGTTGAGGTATCCGTTCTGCGACATGTGCTCGCCATTCGTAAGATTGTACGAATCCATGATGGCGCACACATGACCTTCCTTCACCGTGGCTTCGAAAGTGGGCAGATAGATTTCGCGCATCGTGCGCTCATCAATCAGAGAATCGACGCTGTGCCGATCGTATTCCTGATTGTTTCCCATAAAATGCTTGATGGTTGCGCAGACACCTCTCGATTGCAGTCCCTTGACGTAAGCAATGGCAGTGCGACCTGCAAGAAATGGATCCTCGCCGAGATATTCGAAGTTGCGTGAGTCTCGCGGAGAGCGATAGATGTTGGCACCCGGTCCGAGAAGAATATGAACGCCCCTCGAGCGTGCATCCTCGCCCAGCACGGTTCCCACCCGTCCCACGAGTTCAGGATCCCACGTGGCCGCAAGTGCGATCCCGCCCGCCAGTGTGGTGGCTGGGCCGTCATTGCGCAGGCCGATCGGACCGTCCGACATTTTGATCGCAGGAAGTCCGAGGCGAGGAATGGCACGAATGTAGAAGTCTTGAAAACCGCCGATGTAGTCAATCTTCTCCTCGAGCGTCATCTTCTCAAGAATCGAGTCGACGCGTCTCTCAACTTCCGGTGAATCCGGCACTGGGGCCTGTCCCACAACAAACCGCGACAGGAGTAGAAAGCAGATGACAACATGACATTTCCGCACGATGGCCTCTCTGGGATGAAGTCAGGAACTAAATGACACGCTGGCGCAATGAACGAGGGCATCCTACTCACTTCCAAACGAAAGTCGCAAGGGCACCAGGCGGCAACGAATAGCTAACGGAGTTTCCGTTGAAACGAACGCTGAAGGTGTTCTGAATGGTTGCGGAGTTGAGAACCAACACAACAATTGAGCCGTCGGGATTTTGAAACGCCACATCCTCGATGCTGCCTGCCCCGAAGGTGTTGGAATCGATCCGGTGCGCGCCAGGGGCCACAAACTTCGAAATGTGTCCGAGAATGTAGTACTCCACATTCAGATTTACGTTGGCTGGCGACAGGCTGTGATCGATCGTCACTACGCCGCGGCAGTTCGCGCAACTGCCATTCCTGGGGCCGGAGTCCTGGTCGAGTGCTAGGTTCCACAGGGAGATGCTGCGGGCCCAGTTGCGGGTCGCTCCGATTAGCAGATGCTGGGCGTTCCATACCAGATCGTTTGCGAAAGTCGTGCTGGTGATACCTGAGCATTCGGTAAACCAGATGTCCTTTGCGGGAGTGTCATCTTTGACGATTGTCTGGGCGCTGGGATCGCCCGCGTAGCAATGAAAGGAAGTTCCCGCCAGCAGCGGGGCGGCGCTGCTCTCCAGTAACGAAGTCGCATAGCTGGTGTTGTCCCAGTTGTGTTCGTATCCAAAGATCTTCACATCCGAGAGATTCGATTGCGCGAGAGCCGGCGATAAGAAGCTTGCGATGAAGCGCGCTTCGTCTTCTGGGGCAAGGTAAGTAGTCGGGTAGGCAGTCGTCGAATACAGGGGCTCATTCTGCGCTGAGAGTGCGTAGATAGGAATTCCTCCCTGCTCATACGCGTGTACGAACTTCACGAAGTATTGCGACATAGAAGAGTAGTACTGAGGATCGATGTTGCCGCCATTCATCGTGCCGGTTGTCTTCATCCACGCGGGCGGACTCCACGGAAGCGCGACCACCTTAGTTCCAGGGTTGATCGCCAGCGCCCGCTGCAGCAGGGGGATGATGTAGTCGTTGTCGTGAGCCACAGAGAAGTTGTTCAAATTCGTGTCGGTCTGGCCCGCGGGCATGTCGTCGTAGCTGTAGTTGCCGCTGGCCGAGAAATCGGTCGCACCCATCGGTTGTCGCAGAAAACTCAACCCGATGCCGTCTTCACGGCTAAACAACTGCTGCATGAGCGATGTCTGCTGCGTCGGATTCAGCTTGTTCCAGATCAGCCACGCGGAAGAATCGCTTAACGAAGCGCCGAAGCCGTCGATTTGCTGATACTGCTTTCCGGAATCCACCATGATGGAGAGGCCGGTCCCAGATTCGCCAGCCACGAACGTGATCGGGGTTTGCGCTTGGAGCAACTTTGTGCGGTCGCCTGTCGTTTCGAACACCTGAACAGTCGGCAGAACCGATGTCATCTGCGAATTCTCATTCGACGAAGGGCAACCCGCTAGGAAAATGGCTACGGTCACGGTTGCAACCATGCGGCTGACCTTTGGAGGATATGGGCGTTTCGTTCGGAACTCGCGGACTGGCTGAGACCATTCTGCGCCGCGTGCCGTGATCACGTTTCAGTCAACTCCACGCTAGGGTCGTTACGGAATCGGCCTCGAGACTCAGATTCGCCCAATTTGTGCCCAATCGCAGGATGACCGGGCGAGCTGCTCCCGAGTTTCCCAAAACTACGACCGTATCGCCGCCAGGATTCTGACAGCCGACATGGCTGAGCGTGGAGCTGTTGCAGGTGGTTCCGACACGCTTGGCGCCCCGGCGGATCGCTTTCGAAAAATGAGCAAATGCCCAGTATTGACCACTGCGGGTGATCTCTTTCGTTTGCGAGTGGATCGTGACCAATCCACCGCAGGGGAACGGTCCAATATTTGGTCGGCCCTTCTCATCCAGCGCGAGGTTCCAGCCTGTGATGGAGCCGCACCAGTTCTGCAACGCTTCGCTGAAGATTTTGGTCCACGAGACCCAATCGGTGAGATACGTTGGGCTGGTGTAGTCGGGACCGCCTTCTGTCCAATGCATGCTGACGTTGCTATGCGCGGCGTGTGCTTTCGACATCATGTCGACAGTCCCTGCGTACCCGTGCCACGCGACTGAATTGCAGTACTTCCGCACCTCAGGATCATCAAGCGAACAGATCACGCGTCCCCAAAGGTTATAGTTGTGATCCAGAAGCCAGATTTTTGTGGAGAGATCGGCGGCCTGCAGTGCCGGTCCGAGATGCTTCGAAATAAATTCGATCTCGTACTCCTGTCCCCAAAGACACGCCGGCATGCGGCCATCCTGATCGGTGTCGACCTCGTTCTGCGAAGTGACTGCCTGAATCTGTACGCCCTCGGCGGCATATGCCTGCAGAAACTTGACGAAATACTGAGCGTATGGGGGAAGACTCTTCTTCCGCATGGAACCACCGAGCATCGAGCTGTTTGCTTTCATCCAGCCCGGCGGACTCCATGGCGTGGAAAACAGAAACAGATCGGGATTCGCTTTTCGCGCCGCGCGCAACGCCGGCAGCAGATAGGGCTTGTCGTGATCGATTGAAAAGCGCTTCAACTCCGGATCGGGTTCGCCTTCATCGAAGCTATACATCTCGGTGGAGTAGTCGCTCGCGCCAATGCAGGTGCGACATACGTTCAGCCCAAGCTCTGAAGGATGGAACAGCTCATGAAGGAGTTTCTCGCGATCGTCCTCGTTCAATTGCTGGAACATATAGCAGGAAGCGTCGGTAAAAGCAGCCCCGAACCCGAGAATCTCCTGAAATTGTTGTTGAGGTTGAATTACGACCACGTCGCCCGGCGGCTGCGTATTCGAAACAGCCCAATTCAGGCGCGCACCGGCCCCGTGTTTGCGCTGCGCGCTTGTGACCCACGTTGCGATATCGCCGCGCGGGGACTGAGTTTCCGCGGGTTGCGACGACAGCGCGGGGAGTCGAGTGGTCGCTGCCAATCCTGCAGCGGATAGTCTCAGGAATTCTCTGCGCGTGCCTGACGTAAAACTCTCCTTGCAAACTGCGAGTCGACGATCAGAATCTCACGCGTGTCAAGCGGTCGTCGCGAGCACTAAATCTAAATCCTGATTTCGTGGTGACCTGGACGGCCCTGCGAACTCACTGAGACGGGCCGCAAACTAACGCTGTGAGCGCAAATGGTTTTGCGAATCACTCCCCCGCCGCCTTTCGTTAGATTGTTGTTTCAGTTACCCTTAGCGGTGCAAAGACCCACCTGCAACGCGGGATCTCGTCCATGTTGACGCGCACTTCTCACACATTCGGTAGGCTTTCACTCACACTTCATATGCGCAGTTTGAAGAAGGTTGTGCCGTGTCTGATTTGTCTTTCAGCGACGGGACTTTCGCAGTCGCCAGCACCAATGCCAACGCTGACCCACGCAGAGGAAGTGCGCCGACTCACTCCAGAAGAAGCGGCAAAGGGGTATCCCGTAAGAATCCGTGGCGTGATCACCATGGATGCCCCGGCACCAGACTTCTTCGTGCAGGATAAAACCGCTGGCATCTATGCGGAAGGAAGCGCGTACCCGCGCTATCCGCACGTGCTTGGCGAGGTTGTCGAGATCGAGGGCGTGACCGGGCCGGGAAAGTTCGCGCCCGTAATTCGCGAGCAGAAGTCGCGAGTTGTGGGGTACGGGACGCTCCCTGAGACCCGCTTATTTCCATTTGCCGAGATATCCGGCGGCCAACAAGATAGCCAATGGGTTCGGTTGCGCGGCATCGTACGCGCCGCATCCATTGACCGTGCATCGTGGCGCGAGGCCGCGCTCGCTCTGCGGATCGCGTCTGCGGGCGGTGAATTTGACGTGCGCGTTCCGATTTCCCGCGAGCAGGATTTTTCTTCCTGGATCGACAACGAAGTGCTGGTCGAAGGTGTATGCGGAAGCCTGTACAACGTGAATCGCCAACTCACTGGCATTCTGGTCTATGTGCCGCGTCTCAGCTTCATCAAGGTGGAAGCCGCTGCCCGTGAAGTGCCGCTATCGAGCTTGCTTCGATTCTCACCCGGGGAAGCGCCCCGCCACCGCGTTCGGGTTCGAGGAGTCGTGGAGTACCAGCAGTTCGGCAACGCGCTGTTTCTGCAGGACGAAGGCAAGGGCCTCCGAGTACTGACGAAACAAGTCACGCCGGTTGTGGCGGGCGACGTCGTCGACGTGCTTGGCTTCCCGGCGATGGGCGAGTCCGCACCCATTCTGGAAGACGCTGTTTTCCATCGCATGAGCCGCGTTAATGCTCCTAAGGCGGCGCCCTTAAACCTGGACCAGCCTTGGGAGCAATTCGACGGCGCTCTGGTGACGACGGATGCCCGCTTGCTGAATCGCACGGAGCAGTCCGACGGCCTGCGCTTGCTGTTACAGCGGGGAGAATTGATTTTCGACGCCACGCTGCCATCCGGCATCGCAGTTCAGACGATACAGGCAATCCCGATGAACAGCGATGTCCGCGTGACCGGGGTTTGCCTGGTTCGGAGCGGCGGCCTCTGGCATATTCCCCAGTCGTTCCGAATGCTGCTTCGTTCTGAACAGGACATCGTCGTTTTCCGCAAGCCTTCGTGGTGGAATTTGCGCCACACGCTATGGTTGCTCGGGATCACAGCTGTGATCTTGCTGGTTGCGGTGGTCTGGACCTTCGTCCTCCGGCGTCGGATTCGTGAGCAGATGGAAGTGATTCGGCAGAAGCTCCGAACCAGTGCGGTGCTCGAGGAAAGGAACCGCATTGCCCGCGAATTGCACGATACGCTCGAGCAGGAATTGGCCGGAATCACTCTGCAGTTGGACTTGGCTGTCGACAGTTTCCATGGCGCTCCGCGCATCGCCGAACAGGCAGTCGAGACCGCCCGCAATATGAGCCGCCACAGCATGGTCGAAGCCCGGCGTTCCGTATGGGATTTGCGTTGCCACCTGCTCGAGACTGGAGACCTGGTATCGGCTCTTCGCCAAATCGTAGTGCCGCTGGCGCCGCGCGATGGTTGCATCGAGGTCAATGTTGAAGGCGAGCACGTCCGCCTTCCCACCGCGCTGGAAATGAATCTGCTACGCATCGGCCAAGAGGCCGTCGGCAACGCAGTAAAGCATGGCGGTGCGCGCACCGTCCGAGTCGAATTGCGTTACACGGAAGCGTTAGTCGGGTTGACAGTCACCGACGATGGTAAAGGTTTCGACGCGACCCAACCATCGCGCACCGGGCACTTTGGAGTTCTGGATATGCGCGAGCGCGCGCAGTCGATGGGGAGTGAATTGAAGATCATCAGCGAACCGCAGCTCCGCACCAGTATCTCCGTGGAGGTTCGCATCGATCCAGGAAGGATTCTTGACGAGCACAAAGCCGATACGCATTCTCGTCGTTGACGATCACTTCATGGTGCGGATGGGCCTGAGCGCTTCGCTCAATGCCGAACCCGACATGGAAGTTGTCGCCGAAGTGGGCAATGGGCAGACGGCGCTCGATGCCTACAGCCAGCATCGTCCAAACCTCGTTCTCATGGACGTGCGGCTGCCCGGCATGAGCGGCGCCGAAGCCACTGCCGCAATTCTGCACTCGTTTCCTGATGCGCACGTGCTGATGCTCTCGACCCATTCGGGCGAAGAGGAGATCTATCGTGCCATGCAGGCAGGCGCCCGAGGTTACATCCTGAAAAGTGTTTTGCGCGAAGATTTGCTGCGCGCGATCCGCGATGTGCATGCCGGCAAGAGGCACATGGATCCCATTGTGGCGTCCCATCTGGCGGAGCGCGTGTCGCATAAATCTCTGACGACCAGGGAACTGGAGGTCCTCCGCATGGTGGCCAAGGGCTGGGGCAACAAGGAAATCGCCGGCGCTCTGCACATTGCGGAAATTACCGTGAAGCTGCACGTGAGCCACGTTCTCGAGAAACTCAACGTGAAGGACCGCACCGAAGCGGCAACGGCGGCCGTGCAACGCGGGATCATTTCGCTCGATTGATCGCTAGTCTCGTTAATCTACGTTCCAACTTAAGGAACCTGCTCTCTGGATTACAGGCAGTTGCTCCGTAAACCTATACGAAAGTATTACCGGGTTCCTGAGCGATTGCATAACTGACACCGCGCAGGGCTGCGCTTAGAATTCCGAGTTCTTTAGCACCGGTTCTGCGGTAGCATGTGTTCCGCCCACGTCGAAAGTTCGCGAGGAGAATTCCTATGCGCAGTCTCCGCACTCAGCCCATTGTGAAGAATGTGTTTCGCGGCAGCGCCATCGTCCTGTTGCTCACCGTGATGTCCTCGCTTGCGTTGGCGCAAGTCACGTCGGGTTCGATTTCCGGCAGCGTGGCGGATTCGAGCGGAGCATTTCTCCCGGGTGCACAGGTTACGTTGATCGCCCCGTCGACAGGACTGTCCCGCATTGTGACGACGTCCGATGGCGGCTCATTCTCTGCTCCGAACCTGCTCCCAGGTACATACAACATCGTCGTCGAGGCGAAAGGCTTCAAGAAACTGGAACTAACCGGCATCGTGCTCAGTGCCGCGGACAAGCTGAATGTCGGTGAGCTCGTGGTGCAAGTGGGTACGACCACGGAATCGGTGACGGTCGCTGCCGACGCTGGACAAATCCAGTTGCAAGACAGTTCGGGCGAACGCTCGGATTTGATCACCAGCAAGCAACTGGATAACGTGGCTCTGAATGGAAGGAATGTGCTGGACTACATCAAGCTGATCCCGGGCGCTTCCAGTAGCAGTGGCTTGTTCGATGGGCACGTTTCCGGCACCGGTGGAAACGACTCGTACAACATCAACGGCACGCGCGCCAATCAGCGGGAATTCACGATTGATGGCGCGTCGAACGTCGATACAGGAAACAACGGTGGAACTCACGTCACCCTGAATCCAGATGCGATCGAGGAAGTTAAAGTCCTAACCTCGAACTATCAGGCTGAGTTTGGCAAAGCTGCCGGCGGGCAAATCGCGATTACAACCAAGGGCGGTACGAACCAGTGGCACGGAAACGGTCGCTTCTTTCATAGAAACGAGAGTCTCAATGCCAACGAGTGGTTCAACAAACGAAATCAATTGTCAAATGGCCAGCCCAACTCGCCTGAGATCTATCGCTACAACTACTTTGGCTACCAATTGGGCGGACCGATCAAAAAAGACAAAATCTTCTTCTTCTGGAACCAGGAATTCTACCGGCAACTCGTGCCTCTTTCGATTGCCCAGTTCTACACTCCGACAGCTTTGGAGCGACAAGGCGATTTTTCACAGTCCGTGGATGGTGCCGGGAATCCGGTTGTCATAGCCGGTCCCGGTGTCACCAATAACAAGATCGACCCCACACAGCTGTCCGCTCCTCAACAAGCCGTGTTTCAGCAAGTGCAGACCATTTTGAATCTCTATCCGCTGCCGAACGTTCCGGGCTTCGGTACCAATGGACTGAACTACAATTATTCGCAGTCTCTTTCCGGCAATGCGCCCCGCCGCGAAGACGTTCTTCGCGTGGACTTCCTCATCAACAGCAAGCACCGTCTCTATGGTCGCTGGATTAATAACAGTGAGGACGACGCCTCTCCGTTCACTCCCTTTCCAGGGCCATTTGGTATTTTTGCTTGCGCGTCGGGAACGACATTTACCGGTGGCTGCACGCAACACCACCCAGGTTGGAATCTTTCCGCGAATCTGGTAAGCACGATCACGCCCACCATACTCAACGAGTTTTCGATTGGGCCGAGCCATTCTCTGTCTTTCGCAGACGGCACCAACGGCAACATCTCGCGAGGGAAAAACGGAATCACTATGCAGTTGCTGTTTCCTCTGGGTCAGGAACAGGCGATTCCCGACATGGCCTTTGGTGGTCTGAATAATACAAATTTTTCAAATCCGTATCTGGGCGCTACGCCGTGGAAACAGGCCAATACGACCATCAACGTGAATGACAACGTGTCCTGGGTACGTAGCCAGCACACATTCAAGGCAGGTTTCTTCTACCAACGCAGCCGGAAGGATCAGATCGCTTGGGGAAACGTTAATGGTCAGTTCAACTTCGGAACAGGCCCTACCAGCGGTGGAGCGTGTCCCGGGCCGGGAGCTTGCCAACTAGGGAGCCCGTTAGCGAGCGCTTTGGAAGGCGGGTTCGATAGTTTTGATCAATCGACCGCACGCCCAACCGGTTTCTTTCGCTACAACCAGCTCGAATTCTATGTGCAGGACACGTGGAAAGTCACTTCGCGGTTGACGCTGGATTACGGCATGAGGTTCGCGTGGATTCCACCTCAAGTTGACGCCAAGAATCAGATTGCCCTGTTCGATCCCGGCTCTTACGATGCGACGGCAGCCGTGCATATCGACCCTTCAAGCGGACAGGTGATACCAAACAGCGGCAATCCGCTCGAGGGCATGCGGTTCGCCAACCAGGGGCAAATCCCAAAGGGTGGGTGGGACAGCCGTGGGATTATGCCTGAGCCGAGGTTCGGTTTTGCATACGACCTGTTCGAGAATCACAAGACAGTACTGCGCGGCGGCGTGGGCATGATGCATGACCGCGTGCAAGGAAATCTGATCTTCAATACAGTGTTCAACAACCCGGCAGTTGTCCAGACCCCGCAGGTCGCGTCTAACAACATCGTCAATCTGCCCGCCTTGTCGGGAACCAATACTTCTGTGCAAGGCGATAAAAACATCATCGGCGCGGCCCGCGACGGGCACGTGCCAACGGTTTACAGCTTTAGCCTGGGGATTCAGCATGAGATCGCTCATGGAACTACGCTCGACCTTGCCTACGTGGGAACGCAATCCCGGCACTTAACAACCTCACGCGATATCAACGCCGTTCCGTATGGTTTTGCGTTTACCGCTGCGGCGCAGGACCCAGCGAATTTCGCGGCCTACTGTGCCACGGTGAGCAATTGTGTAAATGGAATCCCGCCTGTCGAACCCGATCTCCCTGCAATTTATTCCGACGCCGGGTTTGACTTTAGTGGTGCGTATGCTTTTGGGCACCCCGTCTACTCGAATGCATCTTTGGTTCCCTTCAAGGGGTATGGTCAGATCCCATATCTGAAATGGGATGGAACTTCGAATTACAATTCCTTACAAGCATCCCTGCAGAAACGCTTCGGCGCTGGCCTGACCTTCGGGGCAGTCTATACCTGGTCGAAGTCGCTTACCACGGCAAATGGTGACCAGGATTACCAGGATCCTTTCAATGTCCGAGCTCTGAATTATCGGGCGGCAGATTGGGATCGTACGCACATCTTCGCCGCCAACTACGTGTACGACCTTCCCGGCCCGGCCAAGCATTTCGGCGGGCCCAAGTGGCTCGCGTACTTGACGGATAATTATCAGCTGAGTGGCGTTGTCAACCTGATGTCGGGAGCACCCATCACGTTGAACAACAATTGGAATAACTTTGAACCCGGCGCAGCTGACGGTGGAAACATGTGGGGGATCATCCCCTTCTACTATTCCCTCGACCACGCTGGGAACTTTATTACGCCTGCAATAGGTACTAGGATGCGGGGTTCACAGCTGCGCACTGGCAGCCTGAAGAATTGGGACATGTCATTGTTTAAGAACATCCCGATCCGGGAGCGTTACTCCATCCAACTTCGCTTGGAAGCTTACAACATCCTGAATCACCCTAACTTTAATGATAAGTTTTTCCCCACCGGTAACAATAATGGAGCGGGCGTAAACGCCGATGGGCCAAGCGAATGGACTTACCCGCAGCCATGCTGTGGAGGCTCAAGTACTCCCGTGTTCACCTTTACGAAAGCTTCTAATTGGGGCACGAACCAGGATACCTACAACAACACGGGCGGCCCCGGTGGTTTCAGGGTGATCCAACTGGGTGCGAAGTTCATATTTTAACTCCGGCTTTGTTGAACCAACGCTCTCCCCAGAACCTGCGGATTCAGCTGCTGCTGGGGGAGCAGGTTGAACCATAAAACCGACGTTGCTGCCCCTGTGTAGTCATCGACTGCGGTGCCCATCGCCCGCTTCTTTACCGACTTCATCGCTGCGGAACATCGCCGATGTCTTCGAATGTGTCGCGCTCGTTGCGGCAGAGACACTTGGGAACGGAATCGATCCAGCCGTCGTCATCCACATCCACGGACACCGGCGCCAGCCCGCCAATACGCGCATGTCTGGCACGCGCGCTTTCACACTCACGTCGACGGGCCCTCCATTTAAACGATTGGCGGCAGGAAAGCGCCTAGGTTCCCGGAATCGCAACCGCAGTACTCGTTGCGCCTGCCACATTCACCCGACTACAATCTTTGTAGCAAAAGCAGAACTCGAACACTCGTAGTCGAACCTATCAAGTCTCGGCCATGCGAGTTCGGATATTTATAAAGTAATAGATTAGCTGCTGTTCGCAAGCGCATATAAAATGGCCCCGTAGCTCAGATGGATAGAGCGTCGGTTTCCTAAACCGCAGGTCGGCGGTTCGACTCCGCCCGGGGCCTCCAGTTTAACCCAATCAGAAAGGTAGTTTACGGATTCGGGGGTTTGCACCAGAAGCCGGTTTCGCTGTCCCATCACAGTCCCGAAGAATCTGAACTGCGGTTTCTTGCTCCAGTTTCCCATCGCTGCAACCACGTTCTCGGCCGTCCGGTTTGACGTAATAGCCAAGCGTGGTTGCCACGTTGCTGCGCCTCGGATTGCCTGACGGACCCTATCGCTCGAACCCCAAGCGATACAAAGTTGGAACCGACTCCCCGCCGATATGCGTGCAGACGCTGTCACTCGGGAAGGGAATCGTCACGCCCCCCGCAGACCCTGCCGAAGTGATCAGGGCTGTCAGAGCTAAAAGAACTGCCAATTGCGAGCATCCTTATGGTTGCAGCAGGAAATTGGCGGATTTAACCAATCAATTGATCGAGTCGGGCGGCTATTTCCGGGGCGGTCCGATCCCAATAATGGGTGTGCGCACCCAGGCCGATGCACATTTCAGTGCTTGATTGTGGCGGGCCAGCTATAGCGACGTCCGGAGGTTGGGTGGTATCTCCGGATTCATTGCGGTTCAGCCATTGCCCCACCCACAGCCAACGACCTATATAGTCGCCAGTGCGATACGCGTTGGACCAGAGAGTCACGTTCATTTCGTCAGTTCTGGGCAGCGTGGGAATCTGGAGCGTGGGGATGTCGGGACCAACCGGGTTGCCGAGAGCGGCCAGGGAGTTGTCCGGAACATCGGAAACCCACCAATACAAATGCGGGAAAAAGCGATTGAGCAACTGGCGCAACGGGCAGCCCATGGAGAAGACGTAAATGGGAAGTTTCGATTGACCACCTGGGGGCGGGCTGCTTGCGGAACTCATAGCGGGCCAAACCGCGGTCCGGGCTATCGTGAGCAGAGCGCTCGAGATAGCGCAACAGGTCGGCCGTGACCATGGAGCCCAGACTGTGGGCGACGATGATGACTTTCGAATACGGGCGGTTTTGATCGTCTCGGTAGGTGGCGATATAGCGGAGCAGCGAAGTGCAGCGTTCGGCAATACGGGCGCGGGGAGCGGCGTCCTTAGGAGAGGTGCGCAAGTAGTTGTCCACGTCGAGAATCGTGTCGAGTATGGTGGTGAGATATTTCATCAGGAAGCCAAAGACGGTCGCGCCTGAAACGGCCAGTACCAATCCCGCCGGCTTGATCAGCGGCAAAGTAAACTTGCTGGCATCGTCTAGGGCATCCTTCGCAGCCGGGAAGTGGTTGTGCAATACCAGCCAATCGAGCGCGAGAAACAACAGGGGAACGGGCACAATGGAGAACCATAGCAATCGCACGAGAATTGCGATGTTGTCCAGACCTCGCGACACCCATTCTCCCAGCGAGCGGATGCGAATGGACGCGGCGTTCTTCGTCCACTCCGGTTTCAACTCGAAAATGACCGAAGGAAGCACTGCCCACGCCAGAAGTAGCAGACTCAATACCAGGATGCCCATGATGATCGGAAGTCCTGGTGTTACGCTGACCAATAAGAGACCTGTCAGGAAGTTAGACCAAAAGATTGTTCGGACGGAAGTAGCGCGGGCCGGGCACTCGCAGTCCGGCGTTTTGTAAGGCGGGCTGTTCCGTTGGATCCAATCGTGGATTGGAGCTATTTGGGGGACCACGAACGGGAGCGTTGTTGAGGGTCCCGACTGCGGAACGTCCGTAGTGACTCCATCGAAAGCCTTCAACTTGTCGGACCCATACACCACGACGGCGCTCCACAACGTACAAGTGACGATCACGAAGAGGATGGCAGGAACCGCAAACGCAAGGCGTCCGGTTCGGAACGCTGCGATAGCCCGAGCCTTGCGAGAATCATCCTTCTTTATCCCGTAGACGCAGAACGTGCTCAGCAGCCAGCCGATAAAAGCGCAGTTCAGACATAGGACCCAATAAACCAAGAGTTCACCGAAGATCCACTGCACGGCCCACAGAGAAGCACTAGCGACCGGGCTCTGCCCGGCAACTGAAGGGCTCGCGGCGTTGGGCAGCAGGTAAAACATAAACAAGAACAGATTAGCCACGTACAGTGCGATGGCCAGGGGGAATGCCCCGGGACGCAAAGGGTCGAACTTCATTGCAATCCAACCCAGGATGAGACCGGCGGCGAGCAGCCAAGTCAGCAACAGCAGTGTTTCGAAGAAGGGGAGTTCGAGGTGAAAAATGCAATTGTAAAGATAAGCCAGCCCACACAAAACTAGCGTTCCCAATGCTGCCCCGATAAGTGGGATGGCCGCCCATAGAAACGGCCTGGTGGGCGATGCCGATTGACGCACCAAGGCAAATGTGGCAATCAGACTGAGGACTGCTGCCGAGGCGAGCGCCACCAAGCGCAAAAGCGACCACCCGTGTGTCTTATCGGCAAAGGCGCTGGCGGCAATTTCGAGAAGGATCAAGTTCGACAATGGAATCCACATAGTGAGCAAGCGAACGGATGTAGAGTGCAGGGAAGACCCAAAGCGCCAACGCCACCTTCGTGTCAGATCTGCTTTGGTATTTTCCGCTTCGGCCCAATAGACCGCCTGCAAACTGAGACTCGCAAGATGAAACAGGAGCTGGTAGAAGGCGAAAAAGAAAGCGAGAATGCCGTTTTCCGGCTTGGTGAGGTCCGAATAGTGGGCATCATAGATGTGGACATTGGTGGCGGAGGACTTGACCGCCCGCTTTCCCTCCAGGCGGACGGTTTGAAAATCGCGGTCGGCGTCGCCCTGATAGCCGGCCAGCTGGGTAAGCATGAACTCGTAGGCGTAATCCCCTCGATCGGGCTCGCCTTGCCGGAGTTCCCGCTTCTCGTATCCCGGAACGTAGTCGGCCTTTTCTCTGGCAGCGGCAAGAAAACCACGCCGCTCGTTGAAGACGCCCCAAATGCGCGACAACAGGGAGGGTTGGTGACGATCGTTCGCGATTGCTGCCTCGTCCGGAGGTGACTGGACGGGCTTGAGCGGAACATCGATCGAAGCGGTAACGAAGCCCGAATATGGAGGGGCTGGCTCGGGGACGTCGGGGGGTTGCTTGCCCCCTCCACCTCTTCCGATCGTCAACAACAGCGTGGACACGGCGTCGGCGGAGGCTCCGGACAGGTGGTGTCCGACTCCATGAATCGCGATCACGGCTACATTCGGAGCATCTGAATTTAGCTGTGCAGCTGACTCGACTTCAGGGGAATTGGTGCTCTCCACGTTTGACACCTCAGAGGCGGAATCACTTCAGGGCCTGAGTGCTGGGTAGAATCCATGAGGAGTGGAAGTCTGTGATCGACGGAAATAAGGTTGTCAGCAAGCCCAACAGAGGGCCGGCGCCGAATGTGACCAACTGTATCCAGAACTTGCCTCCGAGCTCCCCCGGCCGGGTATTGGTCATGTAGCTCAACGTCGCATCACGATGCATTTGAGCGTAGACCCATATCACAGTGCCTCCAGTCAGAGAGAACACCATTAGAAACATGCCGCCCAAGACCGGCAACGGATAAAGAGGCTTATGCCTGGTTCCACGATCACCAAGGCAATATCCCCGGCTACCACGAGCCATTCAATCCGCTAATCTATTCGCTGGAGAATTGCACGCCTTTGGTGAAATTTGGTCAAGACGATCACTGGCAGGCAGACCCGAATGCCCCGATAGGGCAGACTTCCCCTCCCTTGGTTGCCGGTAACGGCAAAATGTTGAGCCAAGTGTTGGGCTGGCTGGATCGACTGATCTCGCCGCTTGACCGGTGGTTGTCACCCTCAGCGCTGCGCTGGTTCCGCTGGATCCTGATTGGATTGGGATGGTTGCTGGCGACCTTCTTCGTCGCGGGAGTGAGCGGGATCATCAAAACGAACTAAGCAGCTACTGCGCGTACCGGATCGGACTTCACAAACGTAGGCGTGGCCCGGCAGTTCGTGTGGGTTTGACCGTGCGGGCAAGCACCAGCCGTCAACACTTGCTTTAAATCTTCGTTTTGCCACGGGACAACCGAGCATGCTCCACTCGTTCGTCGGTGATGGGTCTGTTGCGGGCGGTGAGTTACAGTTTCAAAAAAGGTCCTGAAAGTCAAAATTGGAGTAGATTCACGTGCAGTGACAGAACTGAAGAAGACTTAGAACGTTGCGGTTACGCTGGCAGGGACTCGATGCCGACATTTCGTGAACCGACTCTGCCCGGGGCCTCCGGTTCTCCCTTCTAAGCGAGAAAGGCGCCGGCAGTTAGCCAGCGCCCTTCTTGATCTGACAACTTCAATACTAGAACGAGTAGATCAAATCGAACTGCAGCCGATTGAGGTACGGTTCGACTTGTCCCGCCTTCACACCGGCTGCCAGAGCGGAGTTCAACAGATTGCTGTTGAGCGTGCGCCCTTTCCACCAGGTGAAGCCCGCCACCGTGTTCGCGCGAATCTTCCACAGGGCATAAATGCGATGCTGCAAGATGTTCGTCGGCGCACGCTGGTCGCTTTCATTGAACGATGCGATCACCGAATCCTGCTCCTGGCGTACCCATGCGTATCCGAATTGCACATCGCCTTTGTTCTTCTGCTGACCCAGGCTGGCGTCGATCAGGTAAGCGTGCGATTGCTTGCCCAGGCTGGTGTTGACGGCCGGCTTGCTGCTGGTGCACGTCACGATCAGGGTCACAGGATCCTGCGTGCAACCGCTGCGCGCGGTTGTGTCGAACGGGTGATCCGCCGCGTTCAGGTTGTTCTCGTACTCGAGAATGATGTTGATGGGCAAGCGCGCCGATGGAGTCTTGATCTGGTTGTTAAGAATGAAATCGGCGTACAGGAAGTTCGAGAGGAAATGCCACACTGGCGCATTCGGCTTGGTTAGGTCAACCCAGGTCGAGTTGGTCATGCCGTTGGGAGCGAACACGCAACCATTGGAGCCGGGCACGTTGATCGGAACAGTCGGCAACCCGTTGCCCGCACCCGTTACCGATGGATTCGAGCATCCCGGACCTTCACCCGGCACCGGAATCGGACCTGTGTTTCCGGTCGCGGGCGTCGTTGTGGGATTACCGTTCAAACCCGCGTTGTTCGCCGCCACCGCGAATGCGCTCGAATTCAGGATCGCGTCCTGATAGCGCCAGTTCTGGATTAGGAACGAGGGGGTGGTCGTCAAGAGGCCGAGTTTCAATCTTGCCGAGACCTGTCCCCCGACTGCGAACGAATCGTGGCCATGGTACAAACCGCCGGTACCGTTTGCTTCGTTAAAGAGCAACTGCATTGCCTGGAAGGTAACGTTCTGTACGCCCGGCACCTTATGAAGGTCGAACGAAAACTTTTCGTCGAAACCTTCCGGGTTCAAGTCCGGATCGAAGGTCACAGAAGTACGCTGCCACGGGTAAGCGAACTTGCCGCCCGTCACCGATAACCAACGATGTGCAATCGGGTTGTAGGTGATATAGCCGCGATCCAAGCCGATCGTCTTGCGATCGAAGTTGTTGGTCAAGGTTTCGTTGGTAGTCGTCGGATCGCCGAACGAACCGGTCGCCAACGCGATGCCACCAAAGAAATCTTCATTGAGCTTGCCCTCAAAGCCAAAGCGCACGCGAATGCGCGCCCGGTTGCGATCGGCGACTCCCTTTTGAAAGAAGTCTTCGGCGCGAACCCGGACGTCACCCGTCCAGCGGAAGCGCCCGAGCGACCCTTCAATCAACGAGACTCGCTTCTGCTCATCCTGGGCAGTCAGCAGCTGATTCTGGACCGTCGTCTTCACGTCAGTCAGATCGGAATTCAGCTTGGCGACCGAGTCCTTATCGGCGCTGGCACTGGCCGCCGCAGCCGCTTTTTGTTCGGCGTCGGTGGCAGCGGTCTGGGCCTGCTGAGCTGCTTGTTGGGCCGCCTGTACGGCCTGGTCGCGCTGCGTGAGGGACTGCTGGAGCTGTTGGATCTGCTGCTGTTGCGCTGCCAGTGCATCTTTCAGGGCTTGCACATCGGCGGCGGTCACCGCGGGTTCAGCGGGTTTGGATGGCGCTTTCTTCCTGGGACGCGGTGTCGTCGTCTGCGCAACGAGACTCGTCATGAGCAGAGGCACAACTATCCACGCGAATGAAGATTTCA